>CXWL01106561.1_pt2 | contig 38335 bp, 31 predicted proteins | sample 590931 | NCBI WGS metagenome assembly CXWL01 (sample SAMEA3498368, study PRJEB10139) | groundwater metagenome | biome: water well; material: biofilm material | place: Germany | collected 2015-04-27 | reverse complement strand
GTGGAAGTTCACCGCACCACCACCCGCGGCAACATCGCACGCATGGAGCACCTGAAAGAGCTCGTCATACCGCCGCACGCTTCGGTGGCAATCAAGCCGGGCGGGATGCACCTGATGCTGATGGGCGGGGCAAAGCCGCTTCAAGCCGGCGACCAGGTTCCCATGACCTTGATTTTCAAAAGCGGGGAAAAGGTTGCTATTTCGGCTGCGGTTCGCTCCATGCAGGAGGAAGATGCGGGCAACCCCCAGCATGCGGATCATTCCAAACACCAACATCACTGAATCCAGACTTGAGGGGCGATATTGAAACTCAAAGCCAGCATCCTTCCGCTCGCGCTTCTCTTGGGCGGATTGTTGTTTATCCAGGCCTGCAACCAGGAAACCGCAGCCCCGGTAATCGCAAAGGAAGCCGCGCCCGATTTCAGTATCGAGCTGTTTGAAGGCGGAAACTTCCGGTTAAGTGAACAGAAGGGGAAAATTGTAGTCATCAATTTTTTTGCCTCCTGGTGCGTTTCCTGCGGGGAAGAAACCCCCACCATCGAAAAAGTCGCGCACCAGTATCCGCCCGAAAAGGTGGCATTTCTGGCTATCGCCGTGGATGACACGGAAAAGAAAGCGCGGGCATTCCTGCAAAAAAACGGGCTGACCATTCCCGCAGGCCTCGATAAAACCGGAAAGATCAAGGATGACTACGGCATCTACGGCATGCCCACGACTTTCTTTATAGGCAAGGATGGCAAGATAAACTATCTTCATGCGGGCGTCGTAACGGAAGACCTGTTACGGCATGAAATAGGCAAGCTGCATTAGCGGCAACAACTATGCCAGGCTGGATGCGGATAGTCTCTTACCCCCCTGAACGCCGGGTATGCACCCCCCTGAACGCGGGGGTGTGCAAAGCGATTTTTGGTGTTAATTTACAACCGAGAAACTCGGACACCCCCAAAACTGCGGTTGATGGGCTTGGGATGGCATGTGAGTTTTTGAATCACCTTTAAATCTGAAACTACTAGGAACAATAATATGAAGAAAACAACTTTGCTTGCGTTTCCCCTCTTTGTTGCGCTGCTGGCTCTGCCACCCGCAGCAAGTGCGGCCACTGTCACCAATGGCGGCTACGCCGCAACGGACAGCATCCCCTTTCAGTGGGAAGAGCTGGGTACGCCAGCCAAAACACCGGTAGCGGGCGCAACCCGTGTGCTCGGCAGCAATGACGACAGTTTTACCGGCCCTATCAACCTCGGCTTCAGCTTCAAGTTTTTCAACCAGGCTTACAGCCAGATACAGATCACCTCGAACGGGTTGCTGACTTTCGGTGGCTCATTCACCGATCCCGACAATACCGACTTGAGCCAGATGATGTCTTTCCACACCGAGCCGATGATCGCGGTTGCGTGGGATGACTGGACTACCACCTACTCCGGCACCGATGGCGTGTACTACAAGACGCAGGGCGCACCGGGAAGCAAAAGCTTTACCGTGGAATGGCGCAACACCAAAGCGTACGACCCGGCCAGCAACAGCAACTCCAGCCCGGTCAGTTTTGAGGCGGTGCTGTACGAAGGCACCAACGCCATCGAATTCCGCTATCTCGACATGGAAACCGGCGGCAGCCTGGTAAACCCAGACGCTTCGCGTGGCGCGACTGCCACGGTCGGCGTCCGTGATGTGAATGCCAATCTGAATGGCCGTTACCTGCAATGGTCGAACAATCAGGCCGTCCTCACCAATAACACGGCGATCATGATTACTGCTGTCCCAGAACCAGAAACCTATGCCATGTTGCTGGCCGGTTTGAGCCTGCTGGGCGTTACCGCGCGCCGCAGGAAGGGGGCTGGCAGACAAGCCACGTGAAAGCGCGGCGGGACGCAGGCAGGCCGGGAGCCGCTGTCCCGCAGCATGGCCTACTTACACTTGCTGCTGCAACGCATCGAAAACCCGGAGTGACAAATCGGGCGCCAGGCAATCAAACTCAATGTTGTCCGGCATGGCGCGCAACCAGGTGAGCTGGCGTTTGGCCAGTTGTCGCGTGGCGGCGACGCCTTTCTCCAGCAGTTCCGCTTCGCTGATCTCGCCTTGCATGTACTCCCACGTCTGGCGGTAGCCGACGCAGCGCATCGAAGCCATGTCGCGATGCAGCGGATACCTGTCACGCAGGCTGCGCAGTTCATCCGGCAAGCCGGCTTTCAGCATCTGCTCGAAGCGCGCGGCGATGCGCGCATGCAAGGCGCTTCGGTCGGATGGGGCGAGCGCGATGGGGATGACGCGATAGGGCAGTGCATCATACAAAACCCCGCTCCCTCCGATGGAGGGTTGGGCTGGGGAAAGCCTGATGAGTTCGGACATCGGCTTGCCGGTGATGCGGTGGATTTCCAGCGCGCGCTGGATGCGCTGCGCGTCGTTTGGCTTCAGTCGCGCGGCAGTAGCGGGGTCAATCTTCGCCAGCTCACCGTGCAGGGCGGGCCAGCCGAGGCGCGCGGCCCGCTCGTCCAGCTCTGTGCGCACCCCGGCATCCGCCTGCGGCAAAGGACTCAAGCCTTCGCGCAGCGCTTTGAAATACAGCATCGTGCCGCCCACCAGCAGCGGTATCCTGTGACGTGCGGTGATGCCTGCCATCAGGCGCAGCGCATCGCGGCGGAATGCGGCGGCGGAATAGGCTTCGGTCGGGCAGAGGATGTTGATGAGGTGGTGCGGCGCACGCGCGCGGGTGGCAGCGTCCGGTTTGGCGGTGCCGATGTCCATGTCGCGATACACCAGCGCCGAATCTACGCTGATGATCTCCACCGGCATTTTCTGCACCAGCTCTACCGCGACAGAAGTTTTGCCGCTGGCGGTTGGCCCCATCAGGAAAATTGCGGGTGGCAGATCGCTCACGCCAGCTCCCCGGGGCGCGTTTCGTCAGCCATGATCGCAGCAATCAGGCCGGTTGCTGCCGTGACCGCGACACCACCGCACGCCCGGAGCAGGCCGCCGTGCCGCACCCGTTGCCGCGCGAGGCAAGGCGTGCGACGCGGCAAATGGCTGGCCCCTGCGCGACGAGCGCAGCGCCGCATAACCGGCGGCTCGGCAGCGCGCCTGGCGCGTCGCGCTATTGCGCTCATCACGATTGTGTCAGCAACGCGGCTCATGGATGGCTTGTTGGGTGTTTCACTGAAGGTTCAGGATAGTAGCATGGCGCCAATCGCCGCCGGGGCCGTGCGACCGCGCGGCAAACCGTCTGCCATCCACTTCTTCCGGGCTTGGTATAATGCGCGCGTACAACTTGAGCCGCCCAGCACATCATGCGCAAATATCGCCACGCATCCCGTCTTTCGCGACCGGCCTGACCAGCTCACTGCAATTACCCGCAATAAAACCATCTGGAGAACATGACTCATGCAAAACAGCACGCCGTACATTCTCGAAGTCAGGCCCAGGATTCCGGAGCGTTTGGCGCGCCTCGCGGAGCTGGCCAACAATTTGTGGTATAGCTGGGATCTGTCGACACGCGACCTGTTCTCCCATATCCACCGCAGCCTGTGGGATGCGGTTGGCCAGAACCCGAATGCCTTCCTGCGCCGTGTGGACGAACAGCGCCTGATTGACGCATCGGAAGACCCGATCTTCCTGGCCAGCTACAACCGCGTGCTGGCCGCTTACGATTCCTATCACACCAAACCGGTGCGCAACTGCTACACCGATGGGTTCGCCGGAACCGACCTGGTCGCGTATTTCTGCGCCGAGTTCGGCTTTCACGAAAGCTTCCCGATTTATTCCGGCGGCCTGGGGATACTGGCGGGCGACCACTGCAAATCCGCGAGCGATACGCACCTCCCGTTTGTCGGCATCGGCCTGCTGTATCGCCGGGGTTACTTCCACCAGGCCATAGACGGCGACGGCAACCAGAATGCCATTTACACCGATTCCGAGTTCGATAACCTGCCGATCTCGCCGGTTCTGCGCGGGGACGGCCAGGAGTACCGCGTGAGCGTGGATTTGCCGGGACGCGGCGTGACCATAAAAATATGGCAGGCGCGGGTTGGCAACGTCACCTTGTATCTGCTGGATACCGATGTCGCCGAGAACACCCCGCACGACCGCATCATCACGCACCACCTGTACGGTGGCGACAAGGTCATGCGCATCGAGCAGGAAATCGTGCTCGGCATCGGCGGCGTCCGCGCGCTGGCGGAAATGGGTTTCGCGCCGACCGCCTGGCACATCAACGAGGGCCACGCCGCCTTCATGTCGCTGGAGCGCATCCGCGTTCTGGTCGGCAAGGGAATGGATTTTGCGAGCGCGCTCGAAGCGGCGGCCGCCAACACCATTTTCACCACCCATACGCCGGTGCCGGCCGGACACGACCACTTCAACCACGGCATGCTGCTGAACTATTTCGAGCACTACTACCCGCAACTGCAAATCGGTCGCGAAGATTTTCTGGCGCTGGGGCACGCCCCTGATACCGCCGACTTCAACATGACCTCGCTGGCGATCCGCTGCTCGCGCCACCAGAACGGGGTATCGCGCATCCACGGCAAGGTTTCTTCCAAAATCTGCGGCGAAATGTGGCCGGAAATCGAGGAAGAAGAAAACCCCATGCGCTATATCACCAACGGGGTACACATGCCCACCTTCCTGGCCAAAGAGTGGCTGGAAGTGTTCGAGCGCTTTCTCGGCTGGGGCTGGAGCCAGCATTGTTGCGATGTGGACTTCTGGAAGCAGATTGACGACATCCCTGACCACCAGTTCTGGAGCGTGCGTGAAACGCTCAAGTCGAGGATGCTGCAACTGATACGCCAGATCGTCAGCCAGCAGCACTATCGCAACCACGGCTCCGAGGCGCATCTGGACCGCATCCTGAAATACGCCGATCCGGCCAACCCGAACATCCTGACCATCGGCTTTGCGCGCCGCTTTGCAACCTACAAGCGCGCTGCGCTGTTGTTCGAAAACCTGGACTGGCTGCGCCAGATCACCAGCGATCCGGAGCGTCCGGTGCTGTTCGTCTTCGCCGGCAAGGCGCACCCCGCCGACATCCCCGGCCAGGATCTGATCCGCCGCGTGACACAGGTTTCGCGCCTGCCGGAATTCGAGGGGAAAATCCTGATGCTCGAAGGTTACGACCTGCGGCTTTCGCGCCGCCTGGTGGCCGGCGTGGACGTGTGGCTGAACAACCCGCTGTACCCGCTCGAGGCGAGCGGAACCTCCGGCATGAAGGCGGCGATGAACGGCGTGCTCAATTTATCTGTTCTCGACGGCTGGTGGGACGAGGGCTACGACGGCAAGAACGGCTGGGCGATCAAGCCAGTTTCGGAACTGCTGCCGGAAGTGCAGCGCAACCGCGAAGAAAGCCACACCCTGTACGAGTTGCTCCAGGATCATGTGATCCCGACCTACTACAACCGCAATAAGATGGGGTATTCCCCGGAATGGGTGAAGATGTCCAAGAACTCCATCGCCACCTTGCTGCCGCGCTTCAATTCCACGCGCATGGTGGGCGAATATGTGACTAACACTTATCTGCCGGCCACCAGGCAGTACCGCAGCTACCACGATAATAATTTTGCTGGCGCGCGCCAGTTCGCGGCATGGAAAAGCGCCATCTGCCAGGCGTGGGACGGCGTCGCGATACGCCTCGTGAACACGCCCGCGCAAAGCATCATGTTCCGCGAGGGGGTGCGTTTTGAAGTGGCCGCAAAGCTGAACGGACTCAAGCCGGACGATGTGGTGGTGGAAATGCTGATCGGCTACCTGTTCAACGGCAAAGGCATCCGGCTATCCAGAAAAACGAGCTACCAGTTCAAACCGCAACACGCCATCGCGGAAACAGGTGAGCATGTTTTCGCCCTGGAACTGATGCCGGAGCAATGCGGCAAGCTGGGTTACCGCATACGGGTTTATCCGCACCACGACCTGCAGATTCATCCGCTGGAACTGGGCCGCATGCGCTGGCTGTAATATCCTTCGAGACATGCTGGTACTGTTTGCCACCTCCGAAGTCGCGCCGCTGATCAAGACCGGCGGTTTGGCCGATGTGAGCGCCGCATTGCCTGCGGCGCTGCGCACTCTGGGCGTGGATGTGCGCGTGCTGCTGCCGGGCTACCCGCAAGTGCTGAAAGCGTTGCCGCAGCTTCACGCGGTAAAGGAGATTGCCGCTTCGCGCTTTTTCCCGGCGGCGCGACTGCTGGAAGGCAGGTTGCCGGGCGGGGTGCCGCTATGGGTGGTGGATTGCCCCGAGCTGTACCTGCGCGGCGGCGGCCCGTACCAGGACGAGCACGGCATGAACTGGATGGACAACCCGCTGCGTTTCGGCCTGCTGTCCAAAATTGCCGCCGTGCTGGGCAGCGCGGAATCCCCGCTGGGATGGAGGCCGGACGTGGTGCATTGCAACGACTGGCAAACCGCGCTGGCACCCGCCTACCTGCATTTTTCAGACGGCGCGGCACCCAGCGTGATTGCGGTGCATAACCTCGCGTTTCAGGGCATATTCCCCCCGCAGGCAACGATGGAACTGGGGTTGCCGCCGGAATGTTTCCAGATGGAGGGCGTGGAGTTTTACGGCAACCTGTCTTTCTTGAAGGCCGGCTTGCACTACGCCGATCACATCACCACGGTGAGCCCCTCATATGCCGAAGAAATCCAGACCGACGAACTGGGGTTCGGCCTGCAAGGCCTGCTCGCCTCCAGGCGCAACACCCTGACCGGCATCGTCAACGGCATTGACACGGACGAATGGAACCCGGCGACCGACCCCAGTCTGGTGCGCCCCTACGATGCGACCGACATGCGCGGCAAGCTCGCCAACAAGCTCGAACTGCAAAGGCGCATGGGGTTGCGTTCCGATCCGGAGGTGCTCCTGTTCGGGCTGGTGAGCCGCTTCACGCACCAGAAGGGCCTGGACGTGGTGCTCGAAATTGCGCCGCAACTGGTTGCGCTGCCGGCGCAACTGGCGCTTCTCGGCGCAGGCGATGCGGGAATGCAGCAGGCGGCGCTGGAGCTTTCACACCGCCATTCCGGACAGATCAGCGCTTACGTCGGGTTTGACGAAAGCCTGTCGCATCTGATCGAAGCGGGCGCGGATATTTTTCTGATGCCTTCGCGCTTCGAACCGTGCGGCCTCAATCAGATGTTCAGCCAGCGCTACGGTACGCCGCCGCTGGTGCATGCGACCGGCGGCCTGAGCGACACGGTGGTGGATTGCAGCGATGAAACGTTAGCTCGCGGCGAAGCCAGCGGCTTCGCCTTTCGCGGGGTGAACGCGGCTTCGCTGCGGGCTGCCGCGCAACGCGCCGCCGCAGCCTATCACGACAAAAAAACCTGGCGTGCGCTGCAACAAAACGGCATGGCCAAGGATTTCAGCTGGGGCAAAAGCGCTGCGGCCTACTGCGATATTTACCAGCGGCTGGCGAGGCGCTGATAGAAAGTTAATGCAGGGTGGGAAAAGCGTAGCGTTTCCGCCAATAGATTGTCAGGATGGATCGGTGGATACGCGCTGCGCACTTTATCCACCCTGTTTTTTTATTTTTCCCGGTTCGTCCGGATTAAAGTCGAACAATATGAATAACAGATGGAATGATGCCGAGGCGGCTGCCTGTGGCAACGAACTCGAGCGCCGAGTCTACACCTCGCGCCTGCTCGGGCAGGATAAATCGCTGGTGCTGCACGGCGGCGGCAACACCTCGGTAAAAATCGCCGAGAAAAATATTCTGGGCGAGGAACAGCAGATACTCTACGTCAAGGGTAGCGGCTGGGATCTGGAGACCATCGCCGCTGCCGGTTTCGCGCCGGTGCGCCTCGACCATCTGAAGAAGCTGGCGCAACTGCCAACATTGCCCGACCCGGAGATGGTCAACCAGCTGGTCACCCACCAGACGCGCGCTTCCGCCCCCATCCCTTCGGTGGAGGCGATACTCCACGCCATCCTGCCTTATCCCTACGTGGACCACACCCACGCCGACGCCATTGTCTCCATCACCAACACGGCGAACGGCGAAGCGCGCATCCGCGAAATCTACGGCGATGAGATGGTGGTCATCCCCTACGTCATGCCCGGCTTCGATCTGGCCAAGCTGTGCGCGGAACGCTTTGCCGCCGAGGCCGGGCCGCGCACCATCGGCATGGTGCTGCTGAACCACGGTATTTTTTCCTTCGGGCAGAGCGCGAAGGAATCCTACGAGCGCATGATCGCGCTGGTGGGCCGCGCCGAGGAATACCTCAAGCGCAACCAGGCGTGGGAGTTTGCGCCTGCTGGCGCAGAGGCCAGGCACGATCTGGCGCTTGCCAGAGAGCAAGCGAAGCTGCGCGCCGATATTTCCGGCGTAGCGGGTTTTCCCGTGGTCGTCGCGCGCCATGCCGACGTCAAAAGCTTGGCTTTCGCGCGCCGCAGCGATGTTGCCACGATCGCACAGCAAGGCCCGGCCACGCCCGACCACGTAATCCGCACCAAGCGCCTGCCGATGCTGGGGCGCGATGTGGCGGCTTACGCGGAACAATATAAAACCTATTTCCAAACCCACGAGCCGCAGGCGAATGAGCGCAAAGCCATGCTGGATGCGGCCCCGCGCGTGGTGCTGGATGCGGAACTGGGGCTGTGTGCGGCGGGCAGGAGCGCGCAGGACGCCGCCATCGTCGCCGATATTTACGACCATACGATAGACATCATCCAGCGTGCCACCGCGCTGGGCGGCTACCGCGCGTTGCCCGCCTGGGATATTTTTGATGTCGAATACTGGGATCTGGAACAGGCCAAACTGCGCAAGGGCGGCAAGCCGCCCGCATTTGCGGGCGAGGTGGCGCTGGTCACCGGCGCGGCTTCCGGCATCGGCAAGGCCTGCGTCGAATCCCTGCTGGCGCGCGGCGCGGCGGTGGTGGCGCTCGATCTCGATGCCAGGGTCAGCGCAATCAAAAGCGGCGCAAATTTCCTTGGCCTGCAATGCGATCTCACTTCGGAAGAGCAATTCAAACAAGCATTGGTGAAGACCGTGGAAAAATTCGGCGGCCTCGACATGCTGGTGCTGAACGCGGGCATCTTCCCCGGCGGTTGCCGCATTGAGGCGCTCAAGACCGAGGAATGGCAGAAGGTCATGCGCATCAACCTGGACGCCAACCTGATGCTGATGCGCGAATGCCACCCCTTCCTCAAGCTTGCGCCTCGCGGCGGGCGCGTGGTGGTGATCGGCTCCAAAAACGTGCCTGCGCCGGGGCCGGGCGCTGCCGCCTATTCCGCCTCCAAGGCCGCGCTCAACCAGTTGGCGCGCGTCGCCGCGCTGGAATGGGGCGCCGACAACATCCGCATCAACTCGCTGCACCCCAACGCGGTGTTCGATACCGGGCTGTGGACGCCGGAAGTGCTGGCCGCGCGCGCCAGACATTACGGCCTGAGCGTAGACGAGTACAAGAAGAACAACGTGCTGAAAACCGAAGTAACCAGCCGTGACGTGGCGGAACTGGCGGCGGAGATGTGCGGGCCATTGTTTGCCAAGATCACGGGTGCGTGGCTGCCGGTGGATGGCGGGAACGACCGGGTGATTTAACGGCGCTTCTGGAAATTGCACTTCGGCCAGGTTCAGCGCGAACGGCCATTGTGGTCAATCAGCTGCGACAGAGCCCGACAATTCTAAAAACCCGCGCCAGGGAAACTACCCGTTTTCCTTGAGTCGCAGCGCTTGCTGATACAACTCGTTTTTCCCCGCGCCGGTAATTTTTGCGGCGATCTGCACCGCCTGCTTGAGCGGCAAGTCTTGCAGCAGGATCGCCAGGGTGCGCTCCGCTTCCCCGCCATCACCTTCCGGCTGCGCCGCGCCGGAGACCAGCAGCACAAATTCGCCGCGCCGGTTGTTGGGGTCGACATTCAGCCAGTCCGCCGCATCTGCAAGGGTGCAGCGGTGGATCTGCTCGAACAGTTTGGTAAGCTCGCGCGCCAGCACGATCCCGCGCTCCCCGCCGAACGCTTCCTGCAAATCGGCAACGCACTCGAGAATGCGGTGCGGCGCCTCATAAAACACCAGCGTGTAAGGCAGCGCCGCGAGCGGCTGCAATTCGCGACGGCGCGCCGATGGTTTGCTGGGCAGGAAACCGTAGAACAGGAAATGTGGCGCGGGCAACCCGGATGCGGATAGCGCCGCCAGCGCGGCATTTGCGCCGGGAACCGGAATCACCCGATGCCCCGCCGCGCGCACCGCTTCCACCAGCAGCGCGCCGGGATCGCTTACCGCCGGCGTGCCGGCATCGCTCACCAGGGCAACCGATAGTCCTTGCGCGAGCAACGCGATGATTTTTTCCGCCGCGCCGCGCTCATTGTGCTGGTGCAACGCCAGCAGCCGGTTCACGGTCAGGCCATAGTGGTTCAACAGGTGCAGGGTGTTGCGCGTGTCTTCGGCGGCAACCGCGTCGGCGGACGCCAGCACATCCAGCGCGCGCAGGCTGGTGTCACGCAAATTCCCAATCGGGGTGGCAACTACATATAATGCGCACTCCATTTTTTGCTTCTGCCCGCTATGCAACGTCGTTCCTCCTGGATCCTGATGCTGGCCGCACTATACGTCAGCGGCCCGGCTTGTGCCACCGATGAAGCGCCGCCTGCTGCGGAGCAACCGGAGCCGCACATCGCGCTGCTGCTGCCGCTCAAGTCGGCAGTTTTCGGGCGCGCTGCAGGTATCGTGCAGCAGGGTTTCATGGCGGCCGCGAACAACCAACCGCTGCCGCTACCGATCATTACCTACGAATCTGACAGCGAAAGCAAGGAAGTGGCCGCGCTCTATCCGAAAGCGATCGCCAACGGCGCAGTCGCCGTGGCCGGCCCGCTGACGCGCGACGGCGTGGCGGCGCTGGCAGCCGCCACGGAAATCTCCGTGCCGACGCTGGCGCTCAACATCGGAGAAACAAGAGGTGTGGACAAGCTGTATTTCTTCGGCCTGTCCGCCGAGGCGGAGGCGCGCCAGAGCGCGCAACTCGCCGCCGCAGCGGGCTTGCGCGGCGCGACCCTGGTCAGCACCGGCACGCCCCTGTCCACGCGGCTGTCCCAGGCGTTCGCCGCAGAATGGAAGGCGCTGGGCGGCAACATCCTGAAAGAAATCTCCTACAGCGACAACCCGGAAGTGCTGTCCAACCTGCCCGATTCGTCGGGCAACATGGTGTTCCTTGCCGCCGATACCACCAAGGCCAGGATGATCCACCCCTACATAGATATAGCCATACCGGTTTACGCCACCTCGCAGTTGTTTAACGGCAACACCGACACGCTGACCAACTACGATCTCAACAACACCCGCTTCCTGGACATGCCGTGGCTGTTGCAGCCGGAGCACCCGGCAGTGATGGTTTACCCGCGCCCGGAGCAAAAGCTGGAGCCGGATATGGAGCGGCTGTACGCGCTCGGCATAGACGCTTTTCGCCTGCTGCAAATCATGCTCAACAACACCTACCGCACCGAGTTGCCGCTGGATGGCGTGACCGGACAGATCAGCCTGAACAGCAACCACCAGTTCCAGCGCAAGGCCATTCCGGCGCAGATCAAGCAGGGCAGGGGACAGCCGCTCGACACCAGGCCTCTGGCCGCACCGCCCCACCCATGAGCGCCCGCAGCGCCGCCGGTGCGCGCGCCGAACAACTGGCGGCGCAATTTCTGCAACGGCGCGGGCTCAAACTGTTACAGCAGAATTACCGTTGCCGCTTTGGCGAGATAGACCTGATTTTGCAGGATGGCGACACCCTGGTTTTTGCCGAAGTGCGCCTGCGCAGCCGGAGCGATTTTGGCGGCGCCGCAGCCAGCATCAATGCCGCCAAGCAGGGAAAGCTGTCGCGCACCGCCCAGCATTACCTTGCCTCGCTGGCGCACATCCCACCCTGCCGTTTCGACGCGGTGTTGCTGCAAGCGCAGGACGGCAGCGACATCGAGTGGGTGAAGGATGCTTTTGGCGGCTGATTTCGGGTAATATCGCATCCTTGAAAAAATACCGCAGGCAGGCAAATTGACAAGTCTGGCAGACAGAATCCGCACGCATTTCGATGAGAGCGCGCAAACCAAGCTCCTGGTAAAAGATGCACTGGCGCAGCCGCTGGCCGACGCCGCGCAAGCTCTGGTGGCGTGCCTGATGAACGACGGCAAGATCCTGTGCTGCGGCAACGGGGGTTCGGCTGCCGATTCGCAACATTTTGCCGCCGAGCTGATCAACCGTTTTGAAATCGAGCGCCCCGCCTTGGCCGCCATTGCGCTGACCACCGACAGTTCGGTGCTGACTTCCATTGCCAACGATTACGATTACAGCCAGGTTTTTTCCAAACAGGTGCGTGGGCTGGGCATGGCGGGCGATATGCTGATCGCCATCTCCACCAGCGGCAACTCGATCAACGTGGTGGAAGCCGTTCACGCCGCCCACGAGCGCGACATGTGCGTCATCGCGCTCACCGGGAACGAAGGCGGCGCGATGGGCGAAATACTGGAAGCGGGCGATTTCCACATCTGCGTCAACGTCGGTCGGACGGCGCGCATCCAGGAAGTACACCTGCTGGCCCTGCACTGCCTGTGCGATGCCATAGACCATTTACTGCTGGGAGGCGAATGATGCGTTACCTGAATTATTTGTTGCTTGCTGCCGTATTCGCTTCGTTGCAGGGCTGCCCGGCGGTGATCGCCACCGGCGTCGGCACCGGCGCACTGATGGCGTCGGACCGGCGCACGACCGGCGCGTATATCGAAGACGAGAGCATCGAAAACAAGGCGCTCGGCCAGATCAGCGCCAAATACAAAACCGCCACGCACATCAACGTCACCAGCTTCAACCGCCACGTCCTCATCACCGGCGAAGTGCCAAACGAGGAAACCCGGACCGAAGCGGGAAGAATCGCCGCTGGCGTGCAGAACGTGAGGGCGGTCAGCAACGAGCTGTCCATCTCCGGCACCACCGGCATCACTTCTCGCAGCGGCGACAGCATCATTACCGCCGACGTGAAGCTGCGCTTCCTCAACAACAAGGCGTTCCAGGCCGACCACATCAAGGTGATCACCGAAAATGGCACGGTGTTCCTGATGGGCCTGGTTTACCGCAAGGAAGCGGCCGCCGCCGCCGAGATTGCCAGCACCACCGGCGGCGTGCTGCGCGTGGTGAAGGTGTTCGAGTATCTCGACTGACCACTTCAACGCTGCATGATCGCACCCCCCGACTTCGAGCACAAAATCTGCGCCCGCGCGGATTTTTCGGCGCGCGCTGCCGCGCTGCCCCACCCGCTGGTTTTTACTAACGGCTGTTTCGACGTGCTGCACCGCGGCCATGTCACCTATCTGGCGCAGGCGCGCGCCCTGGGTGCGGCGCTGGTGGTGGGCGTGAATAGTGATGTCTCGGTAAGGCGCCTCGGCAAAGGCGATGACCGCCCGGTGAACACGGAGGAGAACCGCATGGCCGTGCTGGCCGCACTCGAATCGGTCGGTCTGGTGGTTCCCTTTGACGAGGACACGCCCTTGGCCCTGATACTCGCCTGCCGCCCGGGCGTGCTGGTAAAAGGCGGAGACTGGAAACCGGATGCCATAGTCGGCGCGCGCGAGGTACAATTATGGGGCGGCGCGGTGCGCAGCATCCCGTTCCTGCACGAATGTTCTACCACTGCTTTACTCAATAAAATTCGCTCTCTATAAACCATGTTTACTCCGACTGAAATTACCCTGCACCAGCAATCCAACCAATTTGAAATCGCTTTCGACGACGGTGCCCGCTACCGCCTGCCTTACGAGTTTTTGCGCGTGCATTCGCCCTCCGCCGAGGTGCGCGGGCACGGCGCGGGACAAGAAACCCTGCAAGTCGGCAAGAAGGAAGTGAAAGTGCTCGAGATCGAGCCGGTCGGCAGCTATGCCATCAAGATCGTGTACGATGACGGGCACGATAGCGGCCTGTACACTTGGGAATATCTGCACGAGCTCGGCAGGAATCAGGAAGCCTTGTGGCAGGATTACCTCGACCAGATGGAAGCTGCAGGCGCAAGCCGCGAACCCGGCGATGAGCCGGTTGTCACCGGCTGCTCCTCTGGCGGGTGCGGGCATTAGAAGCTGCCGCGAGGCGAAGATGCGGCGTTGGAGATCGGCCTTGAATGCTCGTTTACGACATCTGGGTTCCGCTTCTTCGCCGGTTTCCGCCTTGCCGGATTGCCTCTCGTTACCTTTCTCAACGCCTTGCTTGAATAAGGCCAAACCATGATCCAGACCACCCACTTCGGTTTCGAGACCGTCCCGGAAGAAGAAAAAGCCAGGCGCGTGGCGGAGGTATTCAACTCTGTCGCCGGGAAATACGACGTGATGAACGATCTCATGTCGCTCGGCCTGCACCGGCTATGGAAGCACTTCGCCATCCAGATCAGCGGCGTGCGCGCGGGCGAGCGCGTGCTGGACGTGGCGGGCGGCTCGGCCGATCTGTCGCGCCAGTTCGCCAAGCGCGTCGGCAGCAGCGGACAGGTGTGGCTCACCGATATCAACAACGCCATGCTGCGCGTCGGGCGCGACCGCATGCTGGACGACGGCTTGGCCATGCCCGTGGCGCAGTGCGATGCAGAATGCCTGCCTTTCCCTGCCAACTATTTCGATTGCGTCAGCATCGCCTTCGGCCTGCGCAACGTCACACGCAAGGAAGCCGCGCTGCGCGAAATGCAGCGCGTACTCAAACCCGGCGGGCGGCTGCTGGTGCTGGAATTTTCCAGAGTGTGGAAGCCGCTCGAACCGATCTATGACGCCTACTCGTTCAAGCTGCTGCCAAAAATGGGTGAACTGGTCGCCGGGGATGCGGACAGCTACCGCTACCTCGCGGAGTCCATCCGCATGCACCCCGCGCAGGAAGAGCTCAAGCAGATGATGGAACAGGCGGGGCTGTCGCTGGTGGAATACTTCAACCTCGCCGCAGGCGTGGTGGCGCTACACCGGGGGTATAAGGTCTAGCAGTCTGTCTGGCTTAAGGGTGCTTCCAGAAATTCAGGTTTCGTCGTTCTCGTGCAGGAGGGTGCCCAGTCAAAACTACAAGCTGGATTCCCGCTTGCGCGGAAATCGAATTTTTAACGTGGAACTCGTGTAGCGATAACCGGCGACTTGCCCAGCGTTTTTTGCTGGGTTTAGTCGAGTGGTCAGTAGTCTCATCAGATTTCGCACCATCCCATCTGTGGCGGACGGCAGAATCCGGGGCCACCGAAACTTTAGGGCGCCTCAAAAATTTTAGTTCCGGCCAACCTGAAGGTTACCCTTCACTGAAACTTTGTTTTCTTGCTGACATATCAACCAGATGCGGCGCTGCGAAGCGGGGTAAGCAGGCAATCCGCGCAGCGGATGCTCGCAAATTTTTTCTGCGCCTTGCTGACGACTCCGCACGGGCCGCTTTTGCCCGTAGCGGATCGGGGTTCCCTTGTGGGGCATTTGGGCGAGCTCTGAAATTTTTAGAGGCACCCTTAAGCCGCCAAAGAACGGCGGCCAGGCGGCTATGGAGCCGGCACGCAAACAGTATCCGCTTCGTCATTCCGGGTTTGGCCGGGAATCCGGCAATAGCAAGCATCGGCGCGCTTTGCGCGTCATCTCTTCCTCCGGGAGAAAGGCCGGGGATGAGGGAGAGCGCTGTTTTGATATGGCGCTCCGGAGTTGCGCTAGACGACTGGAAGGATGACTTCCGTGGTGGCACCGCCGCCCTCGCGGTTGAACAGGCGCACCTTGCCGCCCATGCGCTCCACCGTGGCATTGGCGAGGAACAGCCCGAGGCCGCGGCCCTCCTGCTTGGTGGTGAAGAAGGCAGAGCCGGCGCGGGCTGCGGCCTCGGCGGTCAGCCCCTGCCCGTGGTCGTGAATTTCCAGCGTGCAATTATTGGTGTCCCAACGCGCGTGGACATCAATTTCGTCAGGCGATGCGTCGGCGGCGTTGTTGAGCAGGTTCAGCAGCGCGGCGCGCAGCGCCGGGTCGGCGCGGAACGGCGGCATCGGTTGCGCGCCCGACAAGCGGTAGCGGCAGTGCACGGTGGGGCGCAGCAACTGCCATTCGTCCAGGGTGGCGGCCAGAAACTGGTCGAGCGGCTGGATGGCCTGCGCATCGGCATCCTGCGCGCTGGCCAGCAGCTTGTCGAGGATGCGCTTGCACGCGCGCACCTGCTCGTCCAGCGTCGTCAGGCTGTCGCGCCACTCCGGCAATACGGCGTTGTCGCGCTTCAGCTCGCCGATGATGACCGAAAGCGTGGAAAGAGGTGTGCCCATTTCGTGCGCGGCGCCCGCCGCCTGCGTGCCGAGCGCCACGATGCGCTCGTTGCGCAAGGTTTCCTCCCGCACCTTTGCCAGGGTTTCATCGCGGTTGCGCACCGCATGCGCCATCTTGACCACAAAATACGCCACCACCACCGCGCTGATGACGAAGCCCAGCCACATGCCGATCACGTGCATGTTGAAAGCATCGTCCGGCGGCATGGCATGGTGCGCCCCGTCGTGCTCGCCGCTGGTCGGCAGCGGCACATAGAATTTCATCAGCAGCGTGTAGCAGCCGGTGGTGATGCCCGTCATGGCCCAGGTATAGCCGTGCGGCAGCGTGGCGGCGGCAATCACCAGCGGCAGCAGAAACAGCGAGATGAACGGGTTGGTGGAGCCACCCCCGTAGTAAAGCAGCACCGAAAGCGCCAGCACGTCGGCGCACAGCTGCGCGAACAGCTCGAAATTGGAAACCGGGCGGTCGGCGCGCAGCCGCCACCAGGTGAGCAGGTTGAGCACCGCCAGCGCCAAAGGAACGGCGAGCATGGGCAACCAGGCCAGCTGCATCTCCTGGCGATACGCTACCGCCAGCATGGCGCATTGGCCCGCCACTGCGATGGCGCGCAGCAGCACGAGGCGGCGCAGGTGGCTGTGGCCGGTTTGGGCTGGGAGCGCGAAGGTGGGCACGATGCGGGAGATGGTCAGGCGGTGGGTGGCTCCGGCGCGATGCAAGCCCAGTTCAGGCTGCCGGTATTCGCCGAGAGAATACGGTCGTGCGGCTCTCCGAACTGGCGCAGCCTTACCATGAGCTCGTGGCTCGGCAGGTCATGGAAAGCGGACACGCCGAGGTTGGAATGCAGCTTTTTTACGACGGTGTCGCCGAGGATTTCCCCGATTTCGCACCGCACGCTGCTCGCGCTGTCTTCGCGCTGCCTGGAAATGCGCTCGATCTCCTGTTCCGAAGCCAGGCAGGTTTCCTCCAGCTTGTTCTTCTCTGCGTTCAGCACTTCCAGTACCTGCGAGGCGCGCGCAAAGCGTGCAACCATCTGCTGCCACCCTGCCTGCTGAACTGCCGATAGCTTGATCGCGCCCGTGCGGATGGAGGCGGCAGCTGCCAGGTATTTGGCGAACTCGGACTCGGATGAGGCGGCACGGATTTCTTCTTTCTTGGCCTGAATGATTTTTCTGGTTCCTGCCATGTTTTTTCTTATTGTGGCGATTTGCCGGTCGTAATCGGCAAAATCGGGTGCCAGCAGCGTGATGACAGTTTCCTTGTCCTTATGCGTACCCGAGGATGTGATCCGCACGGTTTTTCCTGCAATGGCGCAGCCCTCCGACGCTCCGAGCTGCAATTCTTCCGCGACGATTTCGCAGTTTACCGCGCGCTCGATGGAAACGGTTTTGCCGACAATCATGCAGCTTTCGGCGAGCGGCGCGGTGATACTGCCTCCCCGCGCTTCCATGATGGCATTGTAAGCGCGGCCCTCGAGGGTGATGTTACCCCCACCGCTTTTGGCGTGCCCGCCGGAAAGGGTGCTTTTAAGCAGAATATCGCCGTGGTCGGACAGGACAGTGCCGAACACGGAGGAAAGGAAGATCATGCCCCTGCCTTCGATTACGCGGCCTTCCTGCACTTCGCCGTGCTCCACGAACTTGTCCACGGAGAGGAAAAGGTCTCCGGTGGTGCGGGCGCTGACCCCGCCCCTGTCTTCGACCTTCTCGGTCACCGCGATATAGTTTGAGCGGGTATCGAAAGCGAGAAAACCATCCATGCTTGCTACGATGACTTCGCCGCTTCCCTTGCGCTCGATGCGGGTGCCCGGCCCGGCCAGTTTGTTCAGATCCAGGTCGGTCGGCAGCGGCGGCTCGATAATTTCCCCGGTAACTCGGAAGCCGGGTTTACCCAGCACGCGCGGGATTTTCCGCAGCAGCGGCTGATCTTTCGCAATCTGCGGAAAGCGGTTTTTGAAACGGCGCAGATCGGCTTTGCCGTTCAACAAAATTTTAGGCGAGTTATCCCGGTGCAGGGCATCGGATTCCTCGCGGATTTCAGCGTCCATTCCGCTCGTCGGTTCCCGTTGAAACGCGATGCTCAAACGGGTGGCCGCGCCACTCTCGATAGCATGGATTACCGCAGCAGCATCAATGCCGAACCGCACCCCTTTGAGCCATAAGTCGGCGACAAATTCGTCGAAATCCAAGCGGGTTGGCTGCAAATGGGTCGTGGGCGTATGGCCGATAACGGGCCTGGTTCCATCTTCTCCCATCTCGCCATAGACCGGTTCGTCGCTGGCGACCTCGATGGCTACCGGCTCGAACAGATACTCCGCCCGCTTTCCGCCACCATCCACCTTCACGCCCTTATACAGTGCGCGGCGCTCTGGCGGAAAACGCGCGATGCCGCCCGCGATCCGCATTTCGGCTGTGCCCCCGCCAGATTGCGCAATCGCTTCAGCGTCATAAAGCAGATGTAAAAAACAGGGATAGTCCAGCGCAACAAAGCGCGTTTCGCTCATGAACAGACGCTCGATAAACGGCTTCAGGCCGGTTTCCGGCGGAATGCGTGGGATGTTGATATACACGCCATCCGGGCGCAGGCTGACATAAGCCGGCAGGAGAAGGTCGAGGTTGGCGACACTGTTTGAGAAAGATGGAGATATCATCCCGCAACCATAATGCACTTGGCCCCGTGCATCAAGCGAATTTCTGGGGCATGAAGCCTGAAGCAACGGTTGCTCGCCCACTGTGGTGCGACAATATGTCGCACCACCGCTTATCGGGAAAGTCTTACAGTTCGACTTGCCAAGCCAGTGGCGCGGATTTCCCCAATAGAGCTTCTTCCCCCGGACGCCGCTAATCCGCTATGCAGCTTGGCGTTTTTTATTTTTCCGGCAATACAACAAGATTCAGGAGGATTTCATGTATTTTACAAACAGGGGCCAGGTGTTGCTGGCGGCACTGGCCATGTCTTTCCAGGTTCACGCCGCAGACGTACAGACGCTGGACGAGGTGGTGGTTACCGCCCCGCAAAGCGAAGAGCCGCTGATCGTCAGAACCAACCCCAAGGCTCCGCGCCAGCCCGTTCCCGCGCACGACGGGGCGGACTACCTTAAAACCATTCCGGGTTTCTCCGTCATCCGCAAGGGTGGCACGGATGGCGATCCGGTGTTTCGCGGCATGGCGGGTTCGCGCATCAACGTGTTGCTGAACGGCGAAACGATACTGGGAGGATGCGGGGGGCGCATGGATCCTCCCACCGCATATGTGTTTCCTGCGGCATATGACCGCATCACCGTGCTGAAAGGGCCGCAGACTGTTCTATACGGGCCGGGCGCCTCCGGCGCAACGGTGATGTTCGAACGCCGCACCAACCATCGAGGCGCCCACAGCGCAGGCCACTAACCAATCGGATCGGGGTAAGAAAAATGAAATTCAAGGTAAAACTGCTGGCCTGCGCATTGGCGGGCAGCATGGCAAACGCAAGTCATGCCGAGGTAAGCGGGAGCGGCGCGTTGACAGTGGGCAGCTTCGGTCGCCACGACGAAGTGGCAAGCGCCCGGTTTGGCGGCGAGAACGCATATGTGCAAGTGGACGGTACGCGCACCCAATCGGACGATTACAAGGATGGGGAGGGCAACGCGGTGCACTCCAAATACATGCGCTGGAGCGGCAACGCGGCATTCGGCTGGACACCGGACGACAACACCGTGCTCGAACTATCGCTGGCAAAGAGCGACGGCGAGGCGGTATATGCCGATCGCAGCATGGACGGCCCCAAATTCGAGCGCGACAATTACGGCCTGAAGTTCGACAGGGAAAATATTTCTTCCCTGGTGGAGCGCATCGAGGCGCAGGTCTTTTATAACTACATAGACCACGTGATGGACGACTACAGCTTGCGCGCACCCGGGATGAGCTTCAGCGCGATGAACCCGGATCGCAAGACCACTGGCGGGCGCATCGCGGTCACCTTGCTGTTCAACGACTCCAACAAGGCGACGGTCGGCCTGGATACCCAGACCAATACTCATACCGGACGGATGGTGATGATGGCAGCCAGCGCGGCGGCAGCGACGGCGGCTTACTTGAGCGCGGCGCGGGTGGAAGACATGAACTTCAAGCAGACCGGCATTTTTGGCGAAGCCACGCACATCCTGAACGAGAAGGCGAGGGTGGTAGCAGGGTTGCGCGTGGATTTTCACGAGGCCAACGACACCCGCGCAGCCGCGACTTCCTCCACGAGCGGCCAAACTGACAGAAAAGACCTGCCGAGCTATTTCGCCCGCTACGAGCTTGAGCGGGAAGGCGGTAACGGCACATCCTACATCGGCCTCGGCCACGCCGAACGCACCCCCGATTACTGGGAACGGCTGAAGACCGACGTGGCAGGTTCGACCAGGGCGGCGAACAGCTCCTTTTTCACCAAGCCAGAAAAAACCACGCAGCTCGATTTCGGCAGCAACTGGAAATCCGGCAATGCGACGGCCTCCGTTTCCGCCTTTTACGGCAAAATTACGGATTACATTCTGATCAAGTGGGCAAACAGCAACCTGACCCCGCTGGCGGGAGATGCTCAAGCGCGCAACGTGAGCGTGACCACCTACGGGGGCGAAGCCGATGTGAACTACCGCCTCACCGATAATTGGAAAGCCAATGTCGCGCTGACCTACGTGCGCTCGACCAACGACACCGACAGCCTGCCGCTGGCGCAGCAGCCTCCGCTGGAAGCCAGGTTCGGCGCTAATTACGATGACAGGAAATTCCTGTTCGGCGCCTTGTTGCGTCTGGTCGCAGAGCAGTCTCGCTTTGATGCCGGATCGGGCAATATCGTGTTCAACGGCATGGATTACGGGCGCACCTCCGGTTTCGGCATCGTTTCGGTGAACGGCGGATGGCGCCCGACAAAGAACTCGCTGATTACTGTGGGCGTGGACAACCTTTTCGACAGGAAATACGACGAGGCGCTCTCGCGCGGGTTCGGCGCGGCGGTTGCCGGTTACACGATGCCGGCCAACTCGCGTATCAGCGAAATGGGACGCAATTTCTGGTTGAAGGGAAATATCGAATTCTGACAGCCGTATCCGACCGGAATAACGCGCCACACCGCGAGGTGTGGCGCGTTTGTTTTACGCGCATCGCGTGGCGAAACCTTGCCCCGCCCCGTTACGGGGGATGATGGTGGGGCGGTGCAAACAGCGGGCCGGTGCGGGCGCGGTCGGGCAGCGCGGCTGATACGGGAGAGCCGCCGTTCCAGGCGAGAGCCGCTTTTCAGGGCATCTGCACCGCGAGCGTGCCGCTACGTCCGCTAATCCCGCGTAGCGCCACTTCGCGGCGCGGCAAATCGTCCTTCAGGCCGGAAAGATACTGCCGCAGGGAGACCAGATCGTACCCCTGCGATTTCCAGCCGGCCAGCAATTGCTCGAACACCGGCAGCAGCTTGCCGCCTTCCAGTTCGGCGTGCAAGGTGTAAACATGGCCAGCCTCGGGTGCTTCTGCGGTCAGGTCCAGCAAGTGCTGCGCGACATTCTCTGCGGTAATCCCGTCGCACCCGATCAGTTCGTCCAGCGTCGGTAGCGTGGTCGGCAGTTGCGGGCAGGCGATGATTTCCGCGTCCCAGGTCGGGATAAAAGGACGCGCCCCGCGCGTGTCCGAGCTGTAGTCAAAACCGAGACGTTGCGTCAGGCGCAGGGCGTGGCGGTTCGTCTGCCAGCCCGCAGCGGCATGCGCCTTGGGCGCCTCGCCGAAAATTTCCGTGAACCGGTCCGCCGCGCGCTGCATCTCGCGCTGCGTCCACTCGGCTTTTCTGGAGGCGACATGATCCTGCCAGCGGATATGGTCGTAGCAATGGATGCCTACCTCGAAACCCGCATCGCGCACCGCGCGCATGATGTCCGCGCAGCTGCGCCCGATGTCCGGCCCGGGCAGCAATGTGCCGTAGAGCAGCGTCTTGAGCCCGTAATGCTCCAGCACCGAGGTGCGCGACACCTTGCCCAGAAAGCCGGGGCGGAATACGCGCCAGATGGCGCGGCCGGTGTGGTCCGGGCCGAGCGAAAAAAAGAAGGTGGCCTGCGCATCGTGTTTTTTGAGGGTTTCAACCAGGCGCGGCACGCCTTCGCGCGTGCCGCGATAGGTGTCCACGTCAATCTTGAGGGCGAGTTGTTTGGGCATTGTTATTTCCCCCTCTCCCTAACCCTCTCCCGCAAGGGGAGAGGGAATTTACCCCCTCCCCCTTGAGGGGGGAGGGTCGGGGAGAGGGTGATGTTTAATCCACCAGGCCGCGCGCTTCCGCCACTTGGTCGCGATATGCATCAAAGATCTTGCGTAGCGTATCGGCCATGTTGGTGGTCGGCTTCCAGCCGAGTTCCGCGCAGGTGTTGGCGATCTTCGGCACGCGGTTCTGTACGTCCTGATAGCCTTTGCCGTAATACGCTGCAGAAGTAGTTTCAACGATCTTCACCTTTTGCGCCGATGGGCGGTATTCGGCATATTCGTTCGCCAGCTTGAGCATCATGTCGGCGAGGTCGCGGATCGCGTAGTTGTTGGCCGGGTTGCCGATGTTGTAAATCTTGCCGCTGGCCACGCCATCTTTGTTCTCGATGATTTTCATCAGCGCGGCGATGCCGTCGTCAATATAGGTGAACGCGCGCTTCTGGTGCCCGCCATCCACCAGGCTGATATTTTCGCCGCGCACGATGTGCCCGAGGAACTGCGTGACCACGCGCGAGCTGCCTTCCTTCGGGGTATGGATCGAATCCAGCCCGGCGCCGATCCAGTTGAACGGGCGGAACAGCGTGAAATTCAGCCCCTGCTCCATGCCGTAGCCCCAGATCACGCGGTCCATCAGTTGCTTGGAGCAGGAATAAATCCAGCGCGGTTTGTTGATCGGACCGCAGATCAGCTCGGAATTTTCCGGGTCGAATTCCTCGTCGTGGCACATGCCGTACACTTCCGAGGTCGAGGGGAATACCAGGTGTTTGTTGTACTTCACCGCCGCGCGCACGATCGGCAGGTTGGCCTCGAAGTCCAGTTCGAACACGCGCAGCGGCTCCTTGACGTAGGTGGACGGCGTGGCGATCGCCACCAGCGGCAGGATCACATCGCACTTGCGGATGTGGTATTCCATCCATTCGCGGTTGATGGTGATGTCGCCCTCGAAAAAATGGAAGCGCGGCTGGTCGAGCAGATCGCTGATGCGCTCGGTATTCATGTCCATGCCGTAAACTTCCCAGTCGGTGGTGGCCAGGATGCGGTTGGATAAGTGGTGGCCGATAAAACCGTTCACGCCCAGAATTAATACTTTTTTCATTTTTTCTTCCTTAACAATAAAATTCCATCGTCATTCCGGCGCAGGCCGGAATCCAGCTAATTTAAAGCGCCCGCGTAGCGGGGCAAATTCAGGTTTTGGTTTTGTCCGCTACGCGGAGTTTTTTCTACTGGATTCCGGCCTGCGCCGGAATGACGAAACCTTAGTTGCCTAACTCAAATTTTGACGTGCCGTACTGCGCGGCAAACTCCGCTGCGCTCATCTCCGTGCCGTCCAGCTCGAAGCGCACCACGCGCAGCACGCCCTGCCCGCATATCGCGTAGGCTTTGCCATCTTTCACATAAAACGCTGGCGGCTCGCCGGTGACTTCGCAGCCGGTATCCAGCGTTTGCAGGATGCGCATGGTTTTGTCCAGCAATCGCGTCGTCGCGCCCGGATAGGGCGGCGCCACGGCGCGCACCAGATTGTGTATCTCCCGCGCGGATTGCGACCAGATGATCACGCCATCCTCCGGCTTGCGCCCGCCAAAGTAAGCGCCCCTGCTCAAATCCTGCTTCACTCTGGGCGCGGTTCCTGCCAGCAATGCGGGAAGCACGCCATGCAGCGCCATTTCCGCCGCCACCGTGACCTTGTTGAACACGTCGAGCGCGGTATCGTCCGGCAGGATAGGCGCCGCCTGCTGTGCCACGATGTCGCCGTTGTCCGGCTTCTCGGTCATGTAATGCAGGGTCGCGCCAGTTTCCGTTTCGCCCTTGATGATCGCCCAGTTTACCGGCACGCGCCCCCGGTACTTGGGCAGCAGCGAACCGTGCAGGTTGAGCGCGCCGCGCTTCGGAATTTCCAGCAGCTCGCGCTTGAGCATCTCGCGGTAGTAGAAAGAGAAAAAGAAATCCGGTTGCAGCGCGCGTATCTGCTCCACCACTTCCGGCGCATTCGGGTTGTCCGGCGCGATGACGGGAATACCGTGCAACGCCGCCAACTCCGCCACGCTGGCGAACCAGATATTTTCCTTCGGGTTGTCGCGGTGCGTCACCACCAGCGGCACTTTGACGCCACGCGCCAGCAGGGCGGAAAGGCACCGGTATCCCACGTTGTGGTAGGCAAAGACTACGGCGCTATTCATCGCGCTTCTCCAGTACGGCCTCGACCAGATAGCGAGGCCGGTGGCGCACCTGCTGGTAGATGCGGCCGATGTATTCGCCCAGCAGCCCGATGCCGAACAGCGTAATGCCGATCAGGAAAAAGGCGATGGCGAACAGGGTGAACAGCCCTTCCGCTTCCGGGCCGATTATCAGGCGGCGCACCAACAGGAACACCACGAAGAAGCCGGACAATACGGAGATCGTGATGCCCAGCATGGAAAACAACTGCAACGGCACCAGAGAAAAACTGGTCATCAAGTCGAAATTGAGGCGGATCAAGCTGTACAGCGAATACTTGGATTCTCCCGCCGTGCGCTCGTCGTGCCCCACCACCACTTCGGCGGGGTTGCGCGCAAAGGTATAAGCCAGCGCGGGGATAAAAGTATGCACCTCGCGGCAGGAGTTGATCGCATCCACGATGCGGCGGTCGTAAGCGCGGAACATGCAACCCTGGTCGGTCATGCTGATGCGCGTGATGCGTTCGCGCAATCTGTTCATCGCCCTCGATGCAATATGCCGCCACCAGCTATCGCTGCGCTGGCGGCGAATCGAGCCGACGTAATCGTGGCCTTCATCCATCCTGGCCAGCAGCAGGGCGATGTCCTCCGGAGGATTCTGCAAATCGGCATCGAGCGTCACGATGCGCTGCCCCCTGCTTTGCTCGAACGCCGCCATGATTGCCATGTGCTGGCCGAAATTGCCGTTGAACAGGATCACCCGCGTCACATCGGGGCGCAACTGAAACTGCTCGCGCAGGATCGCCGCCGAGCGGTCGCGGCTGCCGTCGTTGACGAATAAAATTTCGTATGCGACGCCGAGCTTGTCCAGCGCCGGATACAAGCGATCGAACAAGGATTGCAAGCCTTCTTCTTCGTTGTAAACGGGAATGACGACGGAAAGTTGGGTGGTGGACATGGGGCGGCATTCTACCGTAGAGAGAAGGGGGAGAGAAATTGTCTGCTGCGCCAATTACCGGGGTGTTCCGGCACCTCGCGCAGCCTGGCGGGTTTCGGTTTTTTGCGTCAAGGCCGATATAACTTCGCTGCCGGTGCCGATCACCCTTGCAGCGATAGAAACCCAGGCATACATCTTGCTTTCGCAAAACCATTTAACCGATAGGTGTAATAATCTTACCGGATTTGCGGCCCATTGCACCGCAACCAGAAACCGCCCAGATGACAGGCCCCACCGCCCCAGCCAACCGCGCCACAGACCGGCGCGCGCAACCGCCGAAACAGCTTCCCCTGAAGCTGTTGCCCTTGCTGGTGCTCGCCCTCGGCCTGCTCATCACGCACCAGTTGTGGAGAAACGCGCAGCAGAACGCCGAGCTGGCGCTGAAAAGCGATTTCGACTTCCGCGCCCGCGACATTCGCGACCGCATCGAAGGGCGCATGAAAACCTACGAACAGGTGCTGCGTGGCGTGGACGGGCTGTTCGCGCACGCCGAGCTCGTCACGCGCGACGAGTTCCGCGACTATGTCGCCAGGCTAAACCTGAAGGAAAACTACCCCGGCATCCAAGCCATACGTTTTGCGCCGATCGTGCTGCCGGCGCAGAAAGACCGGCACATTGCCGCGATGCGCGGGCAGGGGCTGGCCGGATACACCGTTCACCCGGAAGGCCGCCGCGACTTCTTTTCCCCGGTAATTTACGCCGAGCCATTTGACGAGCGAAACCGGGTGATTTTCGGCTATGACATGTTTTCCGACCGGGATCACCCGAAGGCGGGCGAAGAGGCGGGGATGCGCCGCACCGCCATGGAACAATCGCGAGACACCGGCCAGGCGGCGCTTTCCGGCAAGGTCAGACTGCTGTTCGAGACCGGCGAAAACCTTCAGGCTGGGCTCCTGATGTTCCTGCCGGTTTACCGGCACGATGCGCCGCGCGGCACCCTTGCCGAGCGCCGCGCCAACCTCATCGGCTGGATCAGTGCGGTGTTCCGCGCGGACGACCTGATGGCGGGCATCCTCGGCGACCGCAGTTCCGATGTTGACATCGAGATTTTTGACGGCGAAGCGCTGTCGGACAAGAACCTGATGTACGACGATGATCGCTTCCGCCGGGCAGGACACAAGGCTTCGGATTCGCGCTTTCACGCCGTCCAGCGCATCGGGGTCGCAGGCCGCACCTGGACGGTGGAGGTATTCTCTCTGCCCGGCTTCGAGGGTTTGCTGGACAAGGGCAAGCCCTGGCTCACCGGCAACGGCGGCATCGTCACCAGCATACTGCTCGCCCTGCTCACCTGGCTGCTGGTGCATAGCCGGGAGCGCGCCCTGCGGGCGGCGGCGGCGCTGAAGCGCGAAAGCTACAAGAACGAGACGCTGCTGCGCACCGCCGCCGACGGCATCTACGTCTGCGACCTCGGCGGCAACGTGGTGCAGGCCAACGCGGCGCTCTGCAACATGCTCGGCCATCCCGAGCAGGAAATCCTTTCCATGAACGTGGCACAGTGGAACGCGGAATGGCAAACCGAGGAGACGCTGGCAAAAATCGCCGCGCTACGCAGCAGCAACCCGCCCTTCGAAACCCGCTTCCGACGCCGCGACGGCGGCATCATTGATGTCGAGATCAGCGCCTCGCGGACAGAAATTGACGGCAGGCATCTGGTGTACCACTCCGCGCGCGACATCACCGACCGCAAGCGCGCCGAGGGCTGGCTGCGCGACGCCATGCTTGTCGCCGATGCCGCGAACCGGGCCAAGAGCGATTTTCTCTCCAACATGAGCCACGAAATCCGCACGCCGATGAACGCCATCATCGGCTTGAGCCACCTGTGCCTGCAAACCGGGCTGACCGCCAAGCAGCGGGACTACCTGCAAAAAGTCCACGGCGCATCGAAATCGCTGCTGGGCATCATCAACGACGTGCTGGATTTGTCCAAGATCGAGGCCGGCAAAATGGAGCTGGAACAGACGCCCTTCGACCTGGAAGACGTGATGGGCAAGCTGGCGGCCATCGTCGCGGGCAAAGCCGAGGAAAAAGGGATCGAGTTCCTGCTGGAAACCGTGCTGGACGTGCCGCCGCACCTGGTGGGCGACCCGTTGCGCCTGGGGCAGGTGCTGGTCAACCTGACTTCCAACGCGATCAAGTTCACCGAGCGGGGCGAGGTGATGGTGCTGGCCGAAGTGGAGGAGGATGCGGCGGAACATGTCGTCCTGCGCTTCACCGTCAGCGATACCGGCATCGGCCTGACGGAGGAACAGATCGGAAAACTGTTCCAGTCTTTTACCCAGGCGGATTCCACCACCACCCGCAAGTTCGGCGGCACCGGGTTGGGGCTTTCTATCAGCAAGCGCCTGGTGGAAATGATGGGCGGAAAAATCTGGGTGGAAAGCGAGCCGGACAAAGGGTCGAGATTCATTTTCACCGCCCGCTTCCGGAAAGCGGCGGGGCGAGCCGCCCGGCCAGTTCCGCCCGCGCACGGCTTGCAGGGGCTGCGTGTGCTGGCGGCAGACGATAACGGAAATTGCCGCCACATCCTGGAAGCCTATCTGCAAGCTTTTGCGTTCGAGGTGACGGCAGTCGCAAACGGCGTTGAGGCGGTGCGGGCCGCCGCAGAGGCCGAACGCGCGGGAGCGCCTTTCGACCTGGCGGTGCTGGACTGGAAAATGCCACAACTGGACGGCGTCGCGGCGGCACGGCAAATCCGCGATCTGGCCGGGCCGGGCAAGGCGCCGAAAGTGTTGCTCGTTTCCGCTTTCGGCCAGAGCGAAATGCTGCGCAACGCGGAGGGCGACGCGGTGGACGCGGTGCTGACCAAACCGTTCCAGCAAAGCGGGCTGTTCGACGCGATCCTGGGGGTATGCGGGCGCGAGGTGGCAGACAAACAGCATGGCGCCGCATCTTCGCTGTTTCACTCCGGCCATGCCGCGCTCATCGCCGGCGCGCGCCTGTTGCTGGTGGAGGATAACGAAATCAACCGGCTGGTGGCGAAGGAGCTGCTGGAAAAGGCGGGCGTCGCGGTGACCGTCGCAGAAAACGGGGAAGAAGCGCTCGCGCTCCTGCGGGAAGAGAAGTTCGATGGCGTGCTGATGGACATGCAGATGCCGGTGATGGACGGGGTGGTCACCACCCGCGAAATCCGCAACAACCCGCAGCTCGCGGGGTTGCCGGTTATCGCCATAACCGCCAACGTGATGTCGGGCGACCGGGAGCAATGCCTGGCCGCCGGCATGAATGACCATATCGCCAAACCGTTCGATCCCGAGCAGATGGTTGAGGTGCTCGCCAGATGGATCGTTCCCGCGCGACCGCAGGCTCCGACCGCCGCAGCGAATAGGGAAAGCACACCCGATGAGGCGCTGCCGGTTTTGCCGGGGGCGCAGGTGGATGAGGCGGTGCGCCGCCTGGGGGGCAGCGTGCCGATTTATTATGAGGTGCTGAAAAACTTCCGCGAAGACCAGCAAAATGTCGTTCCCGAAATCCGCCAGGCGATGGCGGGCGATGACCGGGGAACCGCCGAGCGGCTGGCGCATACCTTGAAGGGGCTGGCGGGGACGCTGGGCGCAGGCAGGCTGCAAGACAAGACAGGGGAGCTGGAATCCGCCATCGCGGGCGGGCAAGATGCCCGAGCCACTCTGCTGCTCCCGGCGGTGGAACAGGAACTTGTCGGCTTTTTTGCCGCCATAGACAATACGCTTCGCGCGCGAGGCGAAGCGGCGGGAACCGGGATTGCCGACTCGGGCCAACCGCCCAATATGGCGGAGTTGTCCGCGCTGGCGCGCAAGGCGGTGCTGCAATTGAAGGAATTCGATTCTTCGGTGGAGGACACCGTGGCCCGGATGCGCCAGCTCGCAAGCGGGGATGCCGCCGCGAAGAAAGTGCTGGATTCCGTCGCGCGCCGCGTGGCCGCCTACGATTACGAGAAAGCACTGGCCATGCTGTCGGAATGGGCCGTGAGCATCGGGGCGGGCGGCGAAGGTTAACAGCTTGGGAAATGGGGCTGGGGGTTGTAGGTGCGAATTCATTCGCACGCTGATCGAGGCTCGTGCGAACGAATTCGCACCTACGGTACATCTAATTTAAATGAGCGAAACGACAAAAAAATCCATTCTGGTGGTGGACGACAACCAGGCGAACATTGATGTTCTGAAGGGGATTCTGGGCGACCAGTACACCGTGAAAGTGGCGACCAGCGGGCGGCTGGCGCTGAAGGCGGTGTTTGCCGCCACTCCGCCAGACCTGATCCTGCTGGACGTGATGATGCCGGAAATGGACGGCTACGAGGTTTGCCGCCTGCTGAAGGCGGACGGACGCACGCAGCATATCCCGATCATTTTCGTGACCGCCAGAGCGGACGCGAAAGACGAGACCCACGGATTTTCGACCGGCGCGGCGGATTATCTCATCAAGCCGGTGAGCGCCCCGGTGGTGCTGGCCCGCGTGAAGACCCACCTCGCGCTTTACGACCGCAGCCGCCACCTGGAAGGGCTGGTGCAGGAGCGGACGGCGGATTTGCTGGCCAAGAGCCGGGAACTGGAAGAATCGCGGCTGGAAATCACCCGCTGCCTGGGGCGCGCGGCGGAGTACCGCGACAACGAAACCGGCACACACGTGATCCGGTTGAGCTTTTACGTGCGGCTGCTGGCGCATAACGCCGGGTTGACGGATGTCGAGGCCGACCGAATGATGGCCGCTTCCATCATGCACGATGTCGGCAAGATCGGTATCCCCGACAACATCCTGCTCAAGCCCGCGAAACTGACCCCGGAAGAATTCGATATCGTCAAACAGCACGCGCAAATCGGCGCGGACATCATCGGCGAGCACAAGTCAGACCTGTTGAGGTTGTCGCGGCTGACCGCGCTGACCCATCACGAAAAATGGAACGGCAAGGGGTATCCCGGCGGGTTAAAAGGCGAGGCGATCCCGCTGGCGGGAAGGCTGACCGCCATCGCCGACATTTTTGACGCGCTGACTTCGGTGCGCCCCTACAAGCAGGCGTGGGGCGTGGACGAAGCGATGGAGCATATCCGCAAGGAAGGGGGAGAATCGCTCGACCCTGGGCTGGCGGCTTTATTCATCGAGCTGCGCGCGGAAGTGGAAAAAATCATGAAGACCTTCCGTGATGAAAAAGAGTAGCCGCAAGTCGGATTACGCTACGCTGACCAGACCTACTGCCGCGCCTGTTCCACCAGCTCGCACACCCGCTCCGCACCTTGCAGGATGCGCGGCGTAGCGCGGCTGATCAAATCGGGGTGAACAAAACCTGCGCGACCTTGCTTGGCGGCAAGCAGCGGCAGCTTGCGCCATCCGTTCATGGTTTGCGCTTCCTGCTCGCGGTTGGCGGCGATACCCAGCAGGATGTGCGGCTGCTCCTTGACCAGCGCCTCATCCGAAACAGTGGGAGTCAATAGGGGCGCGGAAGCAAATATATTATCGGCGCCGCACAGCTGCAGCACGTCGCTGACGATGTGCGCGCCGTTTACCGTGAGCAGCGGCGCATCGGCGATCTGCATATAGGCCCGCACACGCGGGCGGGAAGCGTAACGGGCGCGCAAGTCGGCTGCCTGCCGCTCGAAAGCGCTGGCGGCGGCTTCCGCCTCCCCCACGGTTGCGGCGAGTACGCCGAGCAGCCGCAGCGCCCGTGGAATATCTTCGAGGCGGCGCGGTTCCAGCACCAGCAACTTCAATCCGAGCTTGGCGAAGGCGGCGCGGTCGCGCGCGGACAAGCCGCTGCCCCACGCCAGCACCAGATCGGGTTTAAGCGCGACGATGCGCTCCCAATCGAGGCGAAAAGCATCGCCCACTTGCGGCAAGCGCATGGCCGCTTCAGGGTAGTCGCTGTAGGCGGTGACCGCCACCATGCGCGGCCCCAGGCCAGCAGCGTAGGCCAGTTCGGTGAGGTTGGGGGCCAGCGAGATGATGCGTTGCGGCGGCCATTCCACCCTGACCTGGGCGCCGTCGTCGCCGCTGACAACAAGCGTCGTCGCATGAGCTCCGATTGCACCGCATAGCAGCAGGCAGGCGAGAATTACATTTCTCACGCAGCGAACCGTTGCTGCAAGGCAACCCGCCGCAAATACGCCTCGCGCGCGATCTGCACGTCTTCGAGAAAGTGTGGCAGCTCTTTCAGCAGCAGCGCCTGCGGGCCGTCCACCAGCGCCTTGAGCGGCGCCGGGTGGAAATCCACCAGCACCATGTTGGCACCGGCCACCACGCCCTGCGCGGTGGCGTGCATCACGTCCAGAATGCCGTCCGGCGCGGTGTTGCGCGAGCCGACCGAGTGCGAGGGGTCAATGCATACCGGCATGCGGGTGAGGCGCTTGACTACCGGCACGTGCGCGAAATCCACCAGGTTGCGGTGCGGGTCGCCCATGTTGGTCTTCATGCCGCGCAGGCCGAAAACAACATTCCGGTTACCCTCTGAAGCCAGGTATTCGGCGGCGTTGAGCGACTCGTCCAGGGTGATGCCGAAACCGCGCTTGAGCAACACCGGGAGCTCCTGCTGCCGTCCGACGATTTTCAGCAGCTCGAAATTCTGCGTGTTGCGCGTGCCGATTTGCAGCATCACGCCGGTGGGGTTGCCGGTCTGCCGCAATGCCGCGCGGATTTCGTCGAGGTGCGACTCGTGGGTGATCTCCATCGCGATCACCTTGATGTCGTACTTGCCCGCCAGCTCGAACACGTAGGGCAGGCAATTCCTGCCGTGCCCCTGGAAGGCATACGGGCTGGTGCGCGGCTTATAGGCCCCCATGCGCGTGCATACCTGGCCGTTTTCCTTGAGCGCCTTCAACATCAGTTCGACGTGCTCCGCATTGTCCACCGCGCAAAGCCCGGCGAACACGTTGAGCGTATCCTGCCCGAAGCGCACGCCGTTGTAGTCGAAGTGCGCCGGGCGCGGGTCGTCCTTGTGGCGACCGAGGATGCGGTATTCCTCCGACACGCGCACCACCCGCTCGACGCAGGGCAGATTTTGCATGTCGTCAATATCCAGCGCTTTGGTGTTGCCGATGAGATAGATTTCGGTCAGCGTCTGCTCGGTTCCGCGCTCGGTATGCACGCGCGTCCTGATGCCTTGCAGCCCGGCGAGATGGGCCGTTAGCTGCCGGTATTCGCCGCCTTGCGGATCAGTGTTGGGGGAGAGGATGAGGATCATGTTGCTTCCGCTTGTTAAGGAAACGCCGAAAAGACAAGCAGGCCTGGGTTCGCGCGCTCACCCCGGCCTGCCGCCACCCGCGCCGTACCCACAGAGCGTGGCGCGTCCAGTACCCGGTTACTTATGCACGCCCAGCTTCTGGCGCCACCCCGGATATATCTGATCTGCATCCTTCGGGAACGACTCGAACGCGCGCGCGAATTCCCGGTGCGTCCTGGCGTACTCGATCGGGTCCGAGCCGGATTTCCAGCACTCGTAGGATTGGCGTAGCGAGATCGCGCCGGCGGCGGGGCTGTCAATGTGGCCGTAGGCGCCGCCGCCCGCCGTGTTGATCACGTTGCCGTGGCCGAGGTTCTCGAAGAAGCCGGGCAGGCGCAGCGCGTTCATGCCGCCGGAGATGATCGGGGTGGTAGCCTTCACGCCGTACCATTTCTGGAAATAGACCGGCCCCTGGCACTCGTCGCGCTCGATCATGTAAGCGATGATCTTGTCGTCGCCCTCGCCTTCCATCTTGCCGAACCCCATGGTGCCGACGTGGATGCCGGAAGCTCCCTGCAGACGGCTCATCTTGGCCAGCACGAAGGCGGTGTAGCCGCGCTTGGCGGATGGCGAGGTGACGGCGCCGTGACCGGCGCGGTGGTAGTGCAGGAACTGGTTGGGGTAATTGCGGCGCGCGGTCGTCACCATGCCGGGGCCGCCGACGTAGCCGTCAACGAGGAAAGCCAGCTTGTTGGCATCGGGGCCGAAAGTCTCCAGCGCGAAGTCGGCGCGGGCCAGCATCTCGTAATGGTCGTCGGCGGTGATGTTCATGGAGAACAGCTTGGCCTGGCCGGTCTCGTCCATGGCGCGCTTCATCGCGTCGTAGACCAGCGGGATAACCTTCTTCACCGGGGCAAATACCTGATTACCCTGCGGCTCGTCGTTCTTGATGAAATCGCCGCCCAGCCAGAACTGGTAGGCGGCGTTGGCGAACGGCTCGGGGCGCAGGCCCAACTTGGGCTTAATGATGGTGCCGGAGATGTAGCCGCCGTCCTTGACCGGGCGGCCCAGGATGCGCCACATGTCTTCGATGTTGGTGGCCGGGCAATCGAACTGGCGGATGACTTCTTCGGGAACGTAGAAGTCGTACATTTTGGCATGTTCGATGTCGCCCATGCCCTGGTTGTTGCCGATGGCCAGCGTCAGGAAGGAAACCAGCATCATGCGGCCATCCGTCACGTTGCGGTCGAACAACTCCAGCGGATAGGCGATGCGCATATCCTCGGTGGCTTCGTCTATGTAATACACCAGCGCGTCCACGCCCTTGGTGAAATCGTCGGTGGTGCTCACTTCCACGTTGGTGCCGGTGGAGGATTCGGCGGCGAAGTGGGACGCCGCTTCCAGATAGCCGGTACCGGCCTTGGGCTTCATCTTGTAGGCGACAAGGATATGCTTGCCGCCCTTGATGAGCTCGGCTTCTTTCAAATCCAGATTGGCGTAGCGTGCTGACTGATCCATTTAGGCTCTCCTGATAGGTAACGGTTTAGTTGTGCAACACGACGAACTATACGGGCATCGAATCATAAATAACATTCAAAGTTTTTTATTATAATGATAAGCAACACTTATACATGAACGAAGGGCCATGCCCCACATCACCTTGCGCCAACTCCGGGTATTCGCGGCGGTCGCGCGGCATTTGAGCCATTCGCGCGCCGCCGAGGAATTGTATCTTACCCAGCCCGCCGTTTCCATGCAGATCAAGCAGTTGGAGCAAAGCGTTGGCCTGCCGCTGTTCGAGCAGACCGGCAAGCAGATCCGCCTGACCGAAGCGGGCAGGGAAATGCTGCACTACAGCCGCGCCATCGCGCAGCAGGTCGAGGAAATGGAGGCGGTGCTCGACGAAATGAAAGGGATGGAGCGCGGTCGGTTGAGCATTACGGCAGTCAGCACGGCCAACTATTTCATGCCGCAACTGCTGGCGAAATTCATCCAGTCTTACCCAAAAATCAAGGTGAGCCTGCAAGTCGCCAACCGCGACGCGGTGCTCAGGCAGATCAACGACAACGCCGCCGATTTCGCTATCATGGGCCAACCGCCGGAAGGGGCGGACATGCAATCTGAAGCGTTCATGCAAAACCCGCTGGTGGTGATTGCCGCCCCCAAACACGCTCTCGCCCGGAAGCGGCATGTCAAACCCGCACAACTGGCCCAGGAAACTTTTCTGCTGCGCGAGCAGGGCTCGGGCACGCGCGGCGTGGTTGAACGCTATTTTTCCAGCCACCGCATGAAGTTGCCGACCCATATGGAAATGGATACCAACGAAGCGATCAAGCAATCAGTGCAGGCCGGCATGGGGGTGGGCATCATTTCGCGTCACGCCATTGAACTGGAGTTGGAAACGAAACGCCTGGTGGTGCTCGATGTGGAGCACTTCCCCATCGTGCGCCACTGGCATATCGTGTACCGCAAGGGCAAGCGTCTTTCCACCGCCTCGCAGGCGTTCAAGAAATTCCTGCTGACCGAGGCCGAGGCGCTGTCTGCTCCCGCAGACAGAAAGAAAGCCGGGTAAGGCAGCGCCACTACAAGACCGCCTTCAGGATACCGCAGCCACGCGCTTGCAGAAGGGGGGCAATGTTTCCGGGCTGTTAATGTTTGCCCGTGCTGCCGAAGCCCCCGCTGCCGCGCTGGCTCAAGGGAAAATCCTCGACGATGTTGAGATGCATTTGCAGCACTGGCACGATCACCAGTTGCGCCATGCGTTCGAGCGGCATCAGCGTGAAGGGGTGGTGGCCGCGGTTCCAGATCGAAACAAAAATCTGCCCCTGATAATCCGAATCAATCAGGCCGACCAGGTTGCCAAGCACGATACCGTGCTTGTGGCCGAGACCGGAGCGCGGCAGGATCATCGCGGCGCAGTGCGGGTCGCCCAGATGGATGGCGATGCCGCTCGGGACCAGTTCGCACTGGCCGGGCTGAATCACCATGCTGCCGTCTATGCAGGCGCGCAAATCTATGCCCGCCGAACCCGGCGTGGCGTAGGCGGGCAGGTTATCGTGCAGGCGCGGGTCGAGAATTTTTACGCCAACGGTTTTCTTCATCGCGGATTTCTTTCCCGGTAAAGTTTTGCGGCGTGCCGCAGCAGAGCGCGCGCCTGCGCCAGCTTGTCCGCGCGCGGCAGCGGATGTTCGCCCGCATCGTCAAACAGGATCAGCTCGTTTTCATCCGCGCCGATCGCGTGCTGCGCCAGATTGGCGGCGAGCAAAGGAATTTTTTTTGCCGCGCGCTTGCTTGCGGCATGCTCGCGCAGCTTTTCGCTCTCCGCCGCGAAGCCCACGCAGAATGGCGGTTGCGGCAGGCCCGCCACATAAGCCAGAATGTCCGGGTTGGGCAGCAATTCCAGCGTCAGCAAGCCATCACCCTTCTTGATTTTCTGTGCGCTGGGCTGCGCCACGCGATAGTCGGCTACCGCCGCGACGCCGATGAAAATATCGGTGCCCGCCACGCGCTGTTTGACCGCCTCGAACATCTCGGTCGCGCTGGTGACATCCACGGCCTGCGCGCCACGAGGCTTCTCCAGCGCGGTCGGGCCGGAAACCAGCGTCACTTCGGCGCCCATCTCCAGCGCGGCCTGCGCCACGGCATAACCCATTTTGCCGGAGCTGCGGTTGGTGATGCCGCGTACCGCATCAATCGCTTCGTAGGTCGGCCCGGCGGTCACGAGAATTTTTACACCGCCCAATTCTCCCTCTCTCCGGGGGAGGGGAGGAGTAGGGGAGCGCTCGCTTACGGAGCCGGCGGCATGCAAAAATGCCATCACTTCCCTTGCCAGCTCCTCCGCTTCCAGCATCCGCCCCATGCCTTCTTCGCCGCAGGCCTGCATGCCGCTGCCGGGGCCGAGGACGGTCGCGCCATCCGCAAGCAGTTGCGCGATGTTGCGCTGCGTGGCGGGGTTTTCCCACATCTGCCGGTTCATCGCCGGGGCCACCAGCAGCGGGCAAGCGCGCGCGAGGCACAGCGCGGACAGCAGGCCACCCGCCAGGCCGTGCGCCAGCTTGGCGATGAAATCCGCCGTCGCTGGAGCGATCACGATGGCATCGGTCGCGCGGCTGGCGCCGATGTGCGCCATGCCGTTGTCAGCGGTGTCCCACTGGTTGACCAGCACCGGATGTCCCGTGAGCGCCTGCATCGTCAGGGGCGCGATGAATTGTGTAGCAGCTTCCGTCATCGCAACCCGCACTTCGACGCCTTGCTTGGCCAGCAGGCGCGCCAGCTCCGCCGCCTTGTAGGCGGCGATGCCGCCGGTGATGCCAAGCACGATGCGTTTTGTTTGGCTTTGTTCCATAATGCCGCGCATCTTAACAAGAAAGTGAAGATGGTGGCGATTACCGACTGGCCCGCTGGCGAGCGCCCAAGGGAGAAGCTCCTCGAACGCGGCGCAGCCTCGCTTTCCGATGCCGAGCTGCTCGCCATTTTCCTGCGAACCGGAGTGAAGGGAAAAAGCGCGGTGGATCTGGCGCGCGAGATGCTTGCGCGCTTCGGCAGCCTCACCGCGCTGGTTGCGGCCAGCCAGCAGGAGCTTTGCGATATTCGCGGCATGGGGCAGGCCAAGTACGTGCAATTGCAGGCGGTGCTGGAAATGGCGCGGCGCGCGCTGAAGGAGGAAATGCGTTGCGGCGATGCGCTGAATTCTCCGGGTGCGGTGCGCAGCTACCTGCAACTGCTGCTGCGCGGGCGCGAGCAGGAGGTGTTCATAGTCATCTTCCTCGATGCGCAACACCGCGTGATCGCAAGCGAAGAGCTGTTTCATGGCACATTAGCGCAAACCAGCGTGTATCCGCGCGAGGTGGTCAAGCGCGCTCTGCACCACAACGCGGCGGCGGTGATTCTCGCGCACAACCACCCTTCAGGCGCGACCGAGCCGAGCCAGTCCGACCGCCTGCTGACCGATGCGCTGAAGCAGGCGCTGGCGCTGGTTGACGTGCGCGTGCTCGATCACTTTATCGTGGCGGGAGCGGGATGCCTGTCGTTTGCCGAGCGGGGAGCATTGTAGGACAACTCTGGAAACCGTACTTCGACAGGCTCAATGCGAGCGGCCATTATTGTGAATCAGCAGGTTGCCCGTTCGTGCTGAACCTGTCGAAGCATGAATGGAGGATTTTCAGAGAAGTTCAGATAGTTATTGAGTCGGCTTAAACGAACTTGAACCAGCAGCCTCTTCTGTATGGCATGAAATCGAGAGATTGCATTCAAGATCACTGTGGCCGACTCAATAACACGAAACTCGCGTGGCGATAACCAGCGACTTGCCCAGCGTTTTTTGCCGGGTTTAGTCGAATAATGGCTGGTAGTTCTATCAGACCTCATCCCCTTCCCGTGTGGAAGGGGGGCGGCAAAGCCGCCGATACCAAAGGCGGGCATTCCGCAGCGCAACAGGTTGCGCGCAGAGTTGGCGCAGCGGCAACAATCATGCACGGCTGGGGAAGACGTGCAGGGCGAGTTTCTAATCAGGGGTGGCGTTTGCCATGCCCGTTAGTGCTCTCCCAGCACCGACACGGTTATTGAGGCCACCACGTCAGTGTGCAACCCGAGGCTGACGGGATAATCCCCGATCTGTTTGATGTGCCCCGTCGGCATGCGCACTTGTGACTTTTCTACGGTAACCCCCAGTTGCGCCAG
>CXWL01024913.1_pt1 | contig 38393 bp, 51 predicted proteins | sample 590931 | NCBI WGS metagenome assembly CXWL01 (sample SAMEA3498368, study PRJEB10139) | groundwater metagenome | biome: water well; material: biofilm material | place: Germany | collected 2015-04-27 | reverse complement strand
GGTATCCAAGAGAGGTAATATTTTTATACAGCCCTCGGCTTTTGCACTCAGAGAACAGCCAGTACCCCCAATCATCATGATTGTCTTTCACGAGTACATCTATGGCTATGTCGAGTTCGGCCCCTTCGGGGAATAATTGGAGAAATCTCTTATATCCATCTGCACACGGGTTCCATGTTTTCAACAATTCAGGCGTTATCATTTCCCCTCCTTTTCATCTTGGATTTTCGCGTCCGCATACAGATCTGCAAAATCTAGGTCACACTCGTAACACGTCCGCTTCCCGATCCTGGCCCATTTTCCACAAGAGCAGAATTCTCCATGGTCATCAAGCAATTCATCAGGCACGCTCATCACCGCACCTCCTGGGCATCCGCACACTTCAGCATGGTCTTGCCGTTCTCCCATCCCAGGTTGTAGCGTTGTTGTTCGCGTTCGTCCTTCGTAAAGTTCACCGGCTTAGTCCAGGAGGGGAAGGACTTTGCATCAAGAAACCCTTGCCGCTCAGCCCTTGCCCCTCGCTCTTGCATGATCAGAAAAGCTAAATGCTCGTCGTAGGTCATCTCATCACCTCCAATCCATAAAGAGTTGCCATCAGTTTTAGTAGTAGCTTGGAGCGGTTGCCGGTTATACAGTGCTCCTGATTTCCAGGTTTGCTCCAAATCCATAACCCACCTCCTTTATTACTATGCCTTGAACGGTGCATCACTCAACACGTTCAACACTTGGCTTATACAGCAAGGTCGGTGCCAGAAGTGACTGTGTTATTTATTGCGAGGTTAGGAATGACGATTATCTATAACGGATGGGAAGTGTGGCGTTCTGGTGTGGCGGTTTTGCATATGTGGCGGTTTGGCTATCTACCGAGTCGATGGGCAATGAGTTCGCTGGCGAGGCTCGTGCCGTCTCGTTCGACGGTGGCGACAATTCTATCGATGCTCGGCTTCCCATGTGTCAGCACCTTGAACGGGCCACGGGCCAGCCAGTCCTTCGTAAAGGCTTTCGCTTCAGCCCATCCTGGCTGATTGCGCTCTGGTGTATTCACGCCCTCGACTCTGATCTTGACCACACCACCAGGCTGAAACGCGAAGACATGGAAGGTGTCGCCGTCCGGCTGATTCACCACGGCTCCAGGCGGGACATCAATAACGAGGTAGCCGTCAGCATGGGCCTTGAACGGGATGAGTGCGGCCATGATAGACAGGCCAATCAGACAGAGGACGATGAGGAGGAACAGCAACAGGTCTATACTCACCCAGTTTTGCCAGGGCTTAATGGGTTTCATAAACCAGCCTCTTCCATTCGATGTAGGCTTCGTACTGCTTGATGGAGTAGTCCCACAGCTCGCCGTGCTCAATCATGGTGTTCCCGAGTCGGCTGGTAAGGACTTCGATCCGACCGACGAGCGTATCGCAGGCAACGGGTCCAGTGGCTTCGGCCCCAGGCTGTCCGGCGGACGCTTGATCTCCGGGCAGACGATGGTTGGATAGGTGGTTGAGCATCCGGCCAAGCTCGTCAACGCGATCAAGCAGACGATCAGGCACCAGACAGAGTGCCGGTATGGCGTCAGGTTGTACTGGTTCATTGGGTACCTCATGGGTCCGTTGTTCAGTAAGCGCAGCTTTCAGCTTGGCATTTTCAGCCAGATAGGCACGGTTCGATTGAATCAGTTTCGCGTTGAACTTGTCTTTCTCGGCGCTCGCTCGTTCGACGCTTGCAAGCCGTTGGTCGTCCATCTTGGTATCGACCGCCTTGACCTGCTCGGTCTGCTCTTGGATCTGCTCGGTGTACACTTGCCGTTCCTCGCTCCTCCCCTCAGATCGCAAGCTTTCGTTATAGGCGTATATCGCCCCGGCAATGGCTGCCGCGCCAAGTACACCCATGGCGACTTTCCCGCCAAGACTAAAGACAAATGGAGGAATCATAGCTACCTCTATAACTTCACTGGCTGCGCTGCTGAAATGACATCAGACTTCTTGCTACTCTCGTGCGTGGTGCTGGTCCAGATCGCAATGAAGGCGCTCGCAAATCCTGAGAGCTGCCCGACCATATAGACCAAGATTTCCTTATTCCCGTCCGGCACATGCCAGAGGAACAGGGCCGCCATCGTCGAAAAGAACGCGGAAATCACGAGCACCGTGAGCACCGCCAGGAACGAATCCATATTCCTACGCCCGTTTGTCTTGGATGGTTCAGCGTCGTCACTCATGGCTTCACATCCCTTCCATTTTTTGTGTGTTGGTCGTGCTCCCGTTCCAGCGTGCGAAGTCGCTCTTCATGACTATCGATTTTGGCGGCGTTGATTTTGAAGGTCCATCTTGTCTCAGTGTCTCGTACCTCAAGTGCGGTGACTCTGGCTGTAAGGGTATTGACGGCTGAAATAAAATCCGTAAACCACCACCCAAAAGAGATGCTAATAAGACCACAAGCACCAATAAATAAGGACTTGTAGGTAGGGCCAGTCTCTCGATCTTCGCCATCGTGCTCTGCCATGTCATAACATACCCTTCTCCTGCAATCCGCGCCACTGGCTGACTCGCCAGTCAAATGGCCTCAGCCTTCTCCACTTCTTTCGGGTCAAACTCAAGATGGAGATGTTCATTGTCAAGCCCCGCCGACTCATAGACGACATCGAATTGCGGCCCTAGCTGCTCCTTGATCCGCTTGATAATCCCGAGCTTGGTCATCTCATCCTTGATATGCTTCGTCCGAAGATCCAGCGCCTTACCCTTGTAGTGCAGGCTGTTGGCGCCGTGTTTGCTATCGTTCGCACTCGTCACCACGCAGGCCGCGTTCTGGTCACGAAAGGCCGCATAGATGATCGGAAAGGCAACCCCCCAGACTGGATGAATCCCGCGAAGGTCTACTCCAATTTTCAGGCTCATAAATGTTCCCCCGTGGTTTCCCCTGGTTTCTGGCTCACTCCGTTCCACTTCCAGCCATGCGCCTTATCCTCGGTGCTCCACGCACAGCGCCAGCACTTCCAGGCGCACGCCTCCTCATACTTTTCGAGTTTAGCATAACAGCCGGGGCATTGTCGCTGCCAGAACTGGACGCTCTCCATGTTACTCCGACAGATACCCAAGGAGGAACGTAGCTTCCAAGTCGGCCTTGAGTGCCGCCCGCGCTGCCGCGATTGCTGCTACATCAGAATCCTTGAACCGCATATAGTTCTGGTGCTTCTCGCGCCATATTTGCTTGGCCGTTTTGGCTGCAATGACTTTATTGGCTGGAGAAGGGGTCGCCCCATTCTGGAGTGACGCCACACCGTCTGCCCCCTGTAACGCGTCGAGTTCTGCGTACGTCTCGGCTACCCACTCCCTCACGGACAAGTTGACCGTCCCATGGCTTGAGGTGTAACTACGCGTGACGGTCGGCTCTCCCGCATTCCCTCGAAACTCGAACGTACACCGCGTCTGACCGCCAGACAGTCGAACTTTCGTCATGCATTCCGCCTGGTTATACGCCGCCTGTCCGAGTGACGGGACGACAAGCAGACTGACAACCAAGGCAACACATTGCAGTATTCGCATAGTACCCCCTCCGTTAAAGTTCAGAACCCTCCGCTCGCAAACGGTGCCACCACCCGAATCTTCGGCGTCGTTCCAGCGACACCATCTAACGGTGCCCCGTTGTCTTGAACCAGCGACAGCGTATACACCTCATTGATTTGGTCGGATGCGACCTTCACGATAAACCGAAACATCGTGGAACTGTTGTTATTCAGCTGAACCGTATTGCTCGCCACAGCATCAAGGATGGTCACACCATTGACCGGAGTTAATGCCCCGGCGAGACAGCACACCGATACCCCGCTATTGAGAATGGTGGATGGGCTCGATCCCCACACGGCAATGCCTCGCACATCGAAATTCTGAGGAACTGGCCCCGTGTTCAGCGCAAGGTCCGTCGCGTGAAGACGGACGGCCAAAGGGTTGCAATCCCCCCCCGTGCAATCAACCTGCATCTCGACCGCCACGGCTCCACCAGCCTGCACCTCAATTTCTTGCGTCCCAATCGACAACAGGTTGATCGGACTGCCCGCCCCATCGAGATATACCCGCTGCCATCGGTGCGTAATCTGTGCGTACCCTGCCACTGGCCCGCCTGATGCAAATAATGTGTCGTAGAAGCTCTGCACTTCCGCGTCTGACAGGTATTTGTTATCCCACACCCACATACCATACACCGTGTGCCCGCCATTGTTCGCGGTAAAGGTTCCATCGTTGCCGACTCGTAAATTTCCGACCAGCGTAAACGACGTATACGCCTTGTTCGCTGCTGCGCTCGTGCCAATCGTGCGGTCTACAGAAAGATTCGCAATGTCCGTGGCTGCGTTAAACCGCACGCAGACCAACGTGAGCTTGTCTTCTAAGGGGAACTCTGTCGGCCCAGAGGAAAACCCGGACGATTGCACACCGATGCCCCACTGCTTCACTCCGTTGACGGTCGTCCACCCGTAATAGGCCCGCTGGTTCGTTCCATTTCCGCCAGACGATCCCACAATCTTGGCGGAATGCTGGATATCGGGCAGTACAAGTGCGCACGTTGAATACGAGGTTGCCGTCGGATTGATCGCGGCCCCGTAGGTGCTCTCAACGTGGCGATACGTGGCATCTGTCGTGATGATGACCCCTGTTCCGCTGGCGTTGTTCACCCATGTGAGGCCGCTAGAGACGGTCCCAGGATGCCCCGCGCCAGACGAGTCCCCCGCAATAGTGCCAGACCCCTCATCAAGTAAAAATTCTGACCAGAGGCCAGCGGGAGGCGCCCCGCCTGAGGTATTCACGCACGTTCCAGACACGTCCAGTGCCGTGATGGTATTGATCCCTTGGGCGTCCCCGATAGACACTCCTGACGTTTGCCCAACAAACCCCGAGTCTGTGGCATTCGTCACCCCGATATTCAATCGGCACGTGCCGGACGTGGAGAGACCCGCAATCGTCAGTTGGATGATATTGATCGATCCGGCCTTGACGTTGGCGGCTGTGACAACAGGAGAGCCCGTACACCCGACACAGGTAATCGTGGCCCCTGTAATGCCGGTTGTCGGCCTGAGTGGAGTCATCACATTCACAGTCGCTTCGATGTATGTCGAGGCCACCGTTGCGGAGGCAACGGCCCCTTGCTCTCCTGGCCCGATATCAGTCACGCCAATAGGGCTTGGCCTCGTGGAGACGCTTGTTCCGGCATCCCTGCACGGATTGGTCCCCGTGACTAAGAGCCCCGTCGAATTGCTCACACATTCCGTTGCTGCCGCGAACACGATCTTGTTGGACGTGGCGCAATTATCAGCCGTCTTGCAGGCATTATAGGTCGCTGTGTAGGTGGATGAATTGGAGACTCGAATAGCCACCCCAGCTGTCAGATCAAACACGTTGTTATGGATCGTAGCCCCCGTCGATGTGCCAAACGGGCCGATATAGATCACTTCATCTGTGGTCCCCTTGAGCAAATTGTTGTGGATCTTGGCGTTTGATCCGTTCGCTCCTAGCAGAGAAATGCCCGTCGATAGAGACGGCTCTCCGCTGCATGAGGTCATATCGAAAATATTGTCGTATATCTCAGCGTTAGGCCCGCTGACCGCCCATCCAAGGCAGCCGTTAATCGTGCTGATCGTGCCCTTAATGATGTCATGGAAATAATTGTTCCGAAGAATGCCGCGCTGGGGGCCCCCAGGCTTTGGAGACCACACGAACTGCCCGCCTTGCCCGTAGGAATGGTGGATATTGTTACGCTCAATCACGGCATCGTCAGCCCCAGCATAGACCCCATAGCCGTTGCCGTCGGTCCCACAATCGTACAACTCGTTATTGCGGACGGTGTGGAGCGCGTCCCCCGCGTCACCACGGAGGAAGATGCAGCTCGCCTGGGAATTATGGATAATGCTGTTCTCCACTAGCAGATTCGTCCCGGCAAACATCACGACATTATTAGGCCCGCCGTTCCCTGCGATATTGAGCCCTGATATCCTGATCCAATGCCGGATGGACTGTGCGGCTGGGGTGAAGGAGAGATACCACCCATCAACATTGATTTCCGGCATCGGGTCTGCTGGGTCGCCAATGATCTGAGTCATATTTGACGCGTTCGTCCCACTGGCCAGCGCCGTGGCGGCCAGCGTTTGCAGGTTGACTTGGTGAGCCGTCCCTGTGTAGGTACCGAGTCCCCCACGAACAACTACGACATCCCCGGCAACCGTAGCACACTCAGCTGCCCGTGAAATGGTGCCGTAGGATGTTGGGCGGACGGTGATATCCGTACTATCAATATCGGCGCACAAGGCGGCATCGTCACCGGACGGAATGGAAAAGTAGAAGGTCGCCCACGTATCCTCAGTAACAAAGATCACCACAAAAGCAGTGACGATAATTTGCAAATATCGTTTCACTGACCACGCCTCCTCAATGGGCCAAATGATGCAGATACTGATGGGTCAGGATGCAGCGCCACCCCGACCGCTGCCGTCTGTACGGATTCGCTCACATCCATACGGATATCTGTTGTGCTGGCGGCCCCGTCCTCTGTATACACCGCCAAGGAGATCTGTGCCGATACGCTCGAATGCGTGATGTCTACCTGCTCCGTCGAGGCAGGTCCGGTCGCGTCTGCTGAAAACGTGATATTATTTGTCCCTTTTCTCGCCACCGCACACGCGGTCACAAGATCCCCAACCGATGAGCCGATCCCATCGACATCCACGTTAGTCGTGTTTGCGAGCGGCTCAAACTCTACCGGAGTGCCAACAGGCGATGCCGTGTCCACGCCTGAATAGGACCGCACTGCGAGCAGCGTAAAATCGGTCCCTGCGGCTGCCGTGGCCACCACGTTGACTGTCCCGGTTGGCGGGTTGTTGTAGCGCCAGAGGGACACCACGATCACGTTATTAGGGTTGAGGGCATGCGCCACATTCGTCGCCGCATTGCCATCAACTGTTACGCCAGTCGGCACACCCACGGCCCCGCCTGAATCACGCACCCCTACACAAATGTCGGCATAGTTTGCCGATCCGCCGAATGTATGGGAGGCCGTCGCGGATGTCGTGCCTTCCGCTGTGCTTTGGGCATCAAACGCAATGGCAGCCAATGACGTTGCCGGGAAGAAGATCAGACTAATGACAAGCCAGATCAATGAGCAACCCTCCATGTTCGTCCATAGGATAGTAGCAAGGCGTCTCCCGTCATATCATCGGTGCCCGCGCCAGCCGTCTGGTCAGCATCCCGAGAGACCCGCACATACACATGATCGCCCGCCGCACATGAGGTGCAGGTGACTCCTGTCACCGTGGCGGTATTCTCTTGGAGCGTCGTGCCTTTCGCCGTGTCGCTCACACAGTTTGCCGAGGATTGCGCCGGATAGGCCGGGTCTGATGTAGCCCCATCAGCCACACGAATGATCTGCGCACACCATCCCACCTCATTCGTCGTTGAGGACGCCTTCCATCGAAAGTGGACATCGATAGCCCCTGTAAACCCTGTCGGTAGTATCCAGTGATCTTGGAATGATTCATCAGTTGTGGCATCAAAGGCGAGATAGGCCTTCTGCGTGTTGGTCCCTGTGTCACAGACTGGGGCTGGCGCGTTCGTTGCGGGCAGATCAAACACCGCCTGCGCGGTGGCATTCTGACAGGTTGAGACCGGCCAATGCTGCTCGTCCGTCAGCGTGACCACGTTTCCGGTGCTCTCCCCGTTCAACGTGATATTCGTCAACGCTCCCGTGTTTTCGGTCAGGGTATAAATAGAGGTGCCCGCGCTGTTCTTGTAGACCAAGGTTTGGTTCGTGGCGAGTTTTCTAGTGTAGCTGGCGCAAGCGTTCTCGACGTTATTATCGACGCACACCATCTTGGGGCCATCGGTCGGGTCCGTATAAAACGCCCACCCATCGCCGTTGCCGTCCAGGAACTTGACCGACGTTGCAAAGGAGACTGCCGTTGTGACGGAGCCCCCTCGGGAGACAACCGTCTGAAGCGTGTCCGCTTCGCCAGGGTTGACCTGCTCAAAGACATTCGCAGCCTTGCAGAAATACAGATTTTCGTCATCGGTATCCAGGAAGAGCGCATTGGCTGTGCCTGGGGTACAGGTCGCGGGTAACGTGGTGCCGGTTTCAATCGTGACGCCGCCGCCAGCCCCGCCGTCAGTCGCGTCGAATAGCGCCATGCGCCTTGTAGCTTCCTCAGAGAAGATATTGCGAGAGCTGACAATTTTGAGGTCGTACACGCCATTCGCTGCATAGAAATCCACAAGCCCGGTGATGGCCGTCGTAAATGGATTCGCCCTACTTGTGACCCCATTATCAGAAAAGATGCTGGCTAGGGTCGTCGTTCCAGCGGTATACACTGTCACTGTCGCACCAGAAATAGCGTTGCCGTTCTGGTCTTGGAGTGGCCTCGAGTAATGCTCCATACTCACCGCCACAGAGGGCAGCATCAGCACGGCCACCACCACACCACGCGCAACCCATTGCGTCATTTGCCGCACTACGTTTTGATAATCCACGTATCCACCTCTGATGGTTGCATGTTGTTATGCGTCCCGCCTGTGCCAGCCGATCCGGTTACGGAGCCGCCCGCCAGAGATTGTACGATCGGCTGTCCGCCTCCGGCTGAGTTAAATGCAACGCTGCCGGGAGCCGTATAGGTATGCGTATGGGCTGGCAGAGGGGCCGTTTCGTTTTCAGTCCCGATCTTGGCTCCTCTCGTTCTTGCGGTCAGACCAGACCCCGTACCGCTTCCAATGGAAGACCTCCCTCGCTTATCAGGTAGGTTAAACGTCGTGCTTCCATTGCCAGCCCCGTATGTTGTACCGCAAATGCTGAATAATGCGGAGAAAGTTGATCGACTAATGGCCGTCCCGTCGCACAGCAGAAAACCAGCCGGGGCCACCGATCCGCCGTAGGGAGACATGATGCCAGTCGGAAACACAAGAGACAGTGTGGCCTCGACAAATTGCTTCGTCGCTATCCCGAGAGGCGCGGTCGGGTCAGCCCCGCATGTCCCGCCGTTAACCAGCGGGGTAGTCATGGTTTTATTAGAAAGCGTCTGAACTGAATCGGTATTGACCTGCGTTTTAACGGCCATAGTTATCCTTGAGCGTAGATGTAATAATTAAGAGACCCTACCGATGCGATAGTCGGCAGGTTAAAGGTCGTGCTCCCATCACCTGCCCCGAATGTTGTATTCACGGACCCAAATAATACTGAGTAGGTCGTCCGGCTCACTGCGGCACCATTGCAGAGGAGATACCCGGTTGGGGGTGGGTTAATGTGCAGGAGCACCACCCCTGCCGCCAAGAGGTTGAGTCCACTCGCCACCGGGATTGTCACACCACCAGAGAAGACCGTCCTCCCGAAACTGTGACGCCTGGACGGCACCGCCCCTCCGCTTGGATTTAACAGCGCTGCTTCGATGCTGATGACTTGGTTATTGAGGGGGGTTGCATCGGTTTGGATCGTAATGATGGTATCCGTCCCACTTGGTACTGTCCCGGTCACCGTTCCATATTCATAGACCCCTTGGAACACACGTACACGCCGTCCTGTACTGAAAACCCCCCGCACATCCCCAATCACCGAAACTTGCGTATCGCTCACATACGCGGCTTTTGCTTGTGGCCCGCTCCATTCGGTGGAGGTGACGCTATCGATAGGAACTCCGCCCACTAGCCAGCTCCATTGTTTGACTGGCTGCCCACCCCCAGGTGGGACCAGGGACACATCGTAGGCTACTCCGACTTCTATATAGATGGGGTTTGCCGGGAGGCCAAAATCATTTAAGGGAATCGGGACGGACTGTGTACCAATAATCTCCCCGTTTGTGTAGACCGTAGCCGGTATCTGCGTGCCCGCGAGGTAAATGAACAGTTGGTACCCGACTGCCAAGGCGCCATTAGCCACCACAGGGGAATGCAAGATCGGCGCGATCACGATGTTCTGCTCGAAGTTCTCGACGTACAACACCCCGCCATCGTCAATGGTGACGGCCCATTGCACGCCTGCACCATCGAAGAGTACCCACGTGGACGCATCTCCTCCAGCCCCGTCTGTCGCCGTGAGGAGGTCAGATCCAATATTCGATTCGACTTCCCACTTCGTGGCATTCGGTGATGCCAGGATATGGCTCTCCACGGCCCCGCCGATCTCGACGCTGAGGATGCCTTCGTTATTGATCGTAATGGTGCTCATGCGTACCGGATCATATAGCGCACATTGGCCAACACGTTGGCGATATTCGGAAGTCCGAATGTGGTCACGCCGTCTCCCACTCCGAACACTGTCCCAATGGACGAAAATAACGACGGGTACAGGCTGCGGCTCACGGTCGCCCCGTTACACTGGAGAAACCCGGCAGGCGGGAAGGCCGTACCCGCGAAGAGAATCACATGCCCTGCTGGCAGCAAGTTAAACGATGATGTCAGCGGGATGGTTACGGTTCCCGTAAAGATCGTATTGAGCCCGCTGCTTCTTCCACCTGGCCATGCACTATTGGTCGCGGAGAGAAACGAATACTGGACGGCGCTCAGCGTCACATCCAGCGTCCCTACGTCGAGAATGACGGTAACGGTGGTCGTTGCCACGGAGAAGGTTGAGTTTGAAATCGACCCGTACAGCGTCCCGGCCCCAGTGGTCAGATTGACACGTCTCCCGATGTGGTATGTCACCCGCTGATCCCCGGACAGACTGAATTGATTCGCTGCAACATACGTCGGCGTATCCCCCGCCAACCATTCCGCCGTGGAGACCGTTTGCGTATCGAGCCCCACCGTGACTTGATCAACGACATATTGTGGCGCAGTCGGCGGGTCTTCATCGATATCGACCGCGAACACAAACCGATACGCCCGCGAGGTGTCAATGTAGATAGGGCTAGGAGTAAATCCGTTTGCGTCCAAGATGATCGGATTGGTATGCTTGGCGTTTCCGTCCTTGTCGGTATAGGTGACTACCTTGGTCGTACTGCGCCCTTCGTAGACAAAGAGTTGGTAGCCCGCTGCCGGGATGCCACCAATCGTGAGGAACTGAGAATTGCCAAACGGACAAATCTGGATAGCCATTATTCCGCTAGTGCCTCCGCTGAACCAAGGGATGTTGGAGGAAGCCCCCTTCGCACCAACTCCTTCACGCCAGGATGAAGCGAGTTCAGTACACCAGGGCTTGCCCCGTTCGCCAGATAATGCTTCGCCGCCAGATAGTTTCTGACGCTCGGGATAGCAAACCGTATCGCGCTCATAGGGCTTGACTCCGCTTCAACAATCTTTTGCCCCATCTGCCGCTCGGCAGTCCCTGACGACCCGATGTAGGGCATGGTCTGCCGCATCACCCGCGCCGCGTCAGACACCTCGCTGAGCTTCTGCGTAGTTGGCGAAGGGGTACTCCCTGGACGCTGGCGCCTGAATTGCTCCGATAGGACTTTGTTCGGGTTGACCATGCCGCGTACTGGGTCCGTTGACCGCTCAAGCGCCCTGATAGCGGAATGCTGAGTCCGTGCCTCGCGGAAGGCTCTTAGGGTGTCCGTGGTAATGAAATTCCCAGGCTTCGCCGCTTCCTGCGTGAGCTTGCGCTCTAAAAACTCCTCCATCGCTTTCCCGATCCGTCCGAACTCCTTGGCGGTGTACTGTTGCCCTGCCGCTCCGGCATCGGTACCCATCGTGCGAATGTCTTGGAGGTGTTCAAGAAATGCGTCACCAGGGAGAGACCCTGTTTCCCGCACCTGTCGCGCCACCCGCGCCACATCACGAGATTTTGAGGTCTTGGCAATGTCGTGCAGGGCGTCAAAATACGTCACGTCTGTATTAAGTTTCTGGATTTTTGCTATCGGTTCATAGGCAAGGTTCGCATTGTCCCGCGCAGCCCCAAACACGGCCTCTGTGGGCTTCTTGCCCGCGTACCCCATCGCCTTCGCTGCCGTCTGGTCAATCACCTCTTGCTGGGCCTTCCGCCTGTCCGCGATGAGATTTGATGATCCAGGAGACGAGAGAAATCCTTCCTCTTTCTGGAGTAGATAGCGGTCTTGAGTGCGCTGGGCTGGCGTCAAAGCAGCCTTCCCCCTAAAGCCTGCCGCTTCGGCTTGCTTGACAAGGTTGGCGAGCTCCGGCTGAATCTCTGGGCCTGGACGAGTCAGCTTGTTCGCCAGCCACCCGGCGCCAGCCCCAAGCGCAGCCCCGGCTGCCACTCGTCCGCCTTTCTGAACGGCAAAATCTTCCGTATCCGTGTTCCCAGGTTGTACCGGCTGCGCCCCCTCAAAGGCCGCCGCTGTGACCGCTGCCCGCTGAATCGATCCAGGCGCCCCCGTGACCGTGCGTAGTGCGTTCGCTGCGGCTGGGAACGCCTTCCCGGCTGCCCCCGCCACCATGCCAGGGCCAACGAACTGGGCCACCGTTCCCGCCACTTCCCCGAGCTTCCCGGCTGGGCTTTTTAACGCTGGCCCATACTCCTGTTCCATACGCGCAATTTCGTCATTGATCGCCTGCCGAGCGGAAGAATCCCCACCGATATAGGTCGCGGCCTGCTTCAGCCCAAGATAGGTTCTATGCAGCGAGGCCATCGCCCCGGTACCAAACTGTTTGCCGAGATGCCCAGCCGCTGAAGGGAAATCATGCACCCCCTCCATGCCATCGGGTACCGCTGGTTGTGCCTGTGCCGCTCCAACTTGACGCCGTGACGGTGGGCCGATCGCCTCATTCGACGGCTCGGCCAGGACTTCCCCGGTCATGATGTCTTTCAACGGCATCCCATACCCCTACTGCGCGTAGACCCGCCCATTGATAACCTGCAACTTCCCGCTCTGGAGACGCCGCATAATCTCTTGCGCGGGCATCTCCCGCGACAGCTTCGACCAAGCATCAAGCGGGATAATGTCATTCTCATACACCTGAGACTTCCCGCCCTGTTTCTCTATCGTGTATTTTGGGCTGTGCTTCATCCAATCTCGAAACACTTGCCTCGCTCCGTCCAGTGACCCGCCGTGGTTGTGGGCCCACTCTTCAAGGAACTTCGGAGCGGCCATATACGCCTCGTACTTGCTCATTACTTTTGAAATGGCTTCACGGTTCAAGTCTGGCCTGTTCTCAATCGAAGGCAACTCGGACGACACAATCGCCAGTTCTGGTAATGTGTTCATGAGCTGGGACTGCCCTTCTTGCTTAATCGTGTCAATCATTTCGCTGCGCCACTTATCAAGGCGATCTGCCTTGTCTGACATGATCGTTGCGGCCATGTTCCCGCCTGGGACTTTTGCCCACGGCGAGCCCACATCTTCCGTAGCCAGTAAATTCATCAAGTCTTTTCCGGTTTGGTAGTGCTTGACGTGCTTTTCCGCCGTCGCATGGGCGTCCAGTATCGTATCCTGGCTTTTTTCGAGACCACGCTGCATTGTCTTCGCCTTCATCTCCTGCTGCATCTTGTACGGCAATCCCGCCCCAATCTCAGGCGCGGTCGGTTGCTGTGCTGGCTTTGGTGCTCGCGGTTTTGCCTGTGTCGCCTGCGCTTGCGCCAACTTCTCTTTGTCGGAAGAGGAGAGCTGATCTTTCGGTGTCCCGTCAGAAGCCGGACCTTTGGCTTTCAGGAGGCTTTCCCTGTGGGCCTTGGCCGACGCGAGTTCTTCGTCGAGTGCCTGCTTTTGCACCTTGTAATCTTGCGGGGAGATGTTGCCGGTCGCCCGGTCTTTCTCTAGCTCGGTCTTTTCCTTTGTCAACTCACGCACGCGGGTATGGGCGTTTCTCAGGTCAGAACGTGAATTCTCTTCCTTTGATTCGCCAAGTCGCTCACGGTCTAGATCGACGGTCTTGCCCTTCAGGATGCTCTCACGCTTCTTCAGCTCAACGTCAAGCGGAGACATCGGCTCGTACTTCATCTTGGGACCGTGCTCAAGGTCAAACTCGTATTTCGTCACATCCCCAGAAAGACCTTCCAGCCCGTCACCCTCCATCGCCCTGCCAAGATCCCCAACACCTCGCGGGTTTTCCACTACGCCACCGCCAGTAGGCAACACCCCTTGATCTGTTCCGACGCCAAGGGACACCGGACGAGCCAGCGCATTCTGTGAAGCTGCCTGTTGCTGGCCACCTTTGGCCAGCACACCAGGCATCATGCCTTTCCATGCTTCGACTTTCGCGCCGAGTTTTTCCCTCTCTAGCTTCCCCGCCTGTGTCGCCGCCCGTTCAAGCGCCCGAGGGGTCGCTGCCATCGATTCGGCTTTCATGGCGAAGTCCGGGTCGCCCGCCGCATACACATCGGTCAACCACTGCGGACGTACCGCCAGCGCGTCGTCTTCCATCCCCACGAAATTCGGCTGCTGCCCCATTTGGGCCAAGGCGTTCCGCTTTTTCTTGGCAAGATCGCGCTGGGTTTGCCATTCGTCTCGCTCATCTTCAAGTTGCATCCTGCCGCGCTGGCGGTCGTAGGACCCCTCCATCCCTCGGTACAGGTCCATCCCCCCCTGCATGGCCCGAAGAGGATCGTATTCGTTGGATAAATAATTCATACTTTATCCCCTACCCGAACCATTGATTCGCTGACGCGCCAGACCCCATGCCATTCCCCTGGCTAAACATTCCGCTAAGCTTATTCATCATCCCACCACCGGCGCCACCCATCATGCTCCCAGCCCCACCCATCGCCATCCCGCCAAGGCCGCCGAGGTAGTTCCCCCACATCCGATCCCCAGCCCCGACGTACTGAGATGTCGCCTGCGCTTGGTTGCCGACATTGGCCGCCGCGTTGCTGGTTCCACCCATCAGGATAGATGCGTTCTGATTTCCCAGCTCGCCGCTTTGCACAGCCGCTTGCTGCCCTTGCTGGGACACGCCTTGACGCAATCCTAATTCCTGCCCCCACCGGTTGAACGCATTGTTGTATTCCTGGCTGCCCATGTCCTGGCCGAACTCCTGCAACCCTCTCAAGGTATCTCCCGATAACTGCATCCCCTTGGCCGCTGCCGCGTTGTTGATCGCGTTCGTCCCGGTCTTCAGTCGGAAGTCCATGCCAGGATCGACGTAGGAATTGATCGCGGGGTTTTCCAGCATGCCAGAGATAGCACCGACTTGATTCTCCCCCATCTGCCTGTACGGGTTCAGGTCTTCATAGGCTCGCTTGTCCATATCGGTCGTGTATTTCTTGGACTCTTCAAACTTTTGCTTTTGCCATTCCATCGCTTCGCGCATCAGCTTTTCCTGCTTCTTTGCAGCCGATGACCCGAAGATATTCCCGATAGCCCCGAGCCCTGCCCCGAGTGCCCCCATTCCAGCCGCTGCTAACATAATGCCCCCTTAGAGATGCGTCCCGGCGCTATCCACCCATAGCGTCAGTCCCTTGGCCCAAATTGGCTTCCCGAGCGTGGTGTCGAAATACATAAACCCGATAAAGGGAGCAGGGGACGGACGCTGCGCGGTCGTCCCCGTTTTCTGCTGCGCGTTAAAGGCCGCCGCTAGCTGGTAGTACCATTTCGTCCACTTTGGCCCATCGTGAGGCTCCCCAATCGGAGGATAGACAATATCAATCATGCGTACGCCTGCTCCGCAATCAGAAAGGCTCCCGTCACCCGCCTCGCCACTGGGTCCGTAATGCGGAACTTGACGGCAAAATCTCTCGCGGTCCCAAATCGGTATTCAATCGCTCGCCGCTTATATTCCCCAACTCTCCCGAGTGTGGGGTGCCGCTCCATGATCCACGTTTTGCCGTGGTCCTTACTCACAGACAGAATCGCGTGCGGGTCTGCCCCTTGGCCCGTCGCGGCCCCGACTCCCGTCTCTACGTCAATCTGGATGCCGTGAATCGTGATATGGTCCCCATCGTTCAAGATGTGGCGGCTCGTGACCTCGAATTCCATCGGCTCGCCGTCTTCGTCGAACTTCTGCTCGTCCACCTTGTAGAGGGTGCCTGTAAAGGCGTCCGTTACGTAGGCGCCCCCTAATGTGCTGACAGACAGAAGGGCTCGGTAAAAAGGTCTGCCAATACTCGACATCTGCGACCACTGTCCAGAGATCGCATCAAACGACCATGACGCGGCCTGCAAGCCAATGCTTCCTGGTACCGTGATATTGACGAACTCATGCCCTGTGATGGTGTACCCCGAGCAAATCGCTGACGAGGCAAACAAGCGGGAGATATCCAATTCGGCCTTGATGTTTTGCACCGGCACCACCCGATAGCCCTGCATCTCATACAGACCTGCCTGTCCGTTGGTGTGCCCGATAAAGAAAAATTTCTGCCCCACCTTTGTGAACCCTCTCTCTGCTGACCCTCCCACTTCTGTACTGGCTGGGGCTGACGGCTGAAAGCCAAGGGCTCCCGCGATGGAGGTTGGCGCACCGCTCCACCATTCGATGGTTTTGTTCCCGATAATCACCAGATCGTCACCCTGGATAGTCACCGCCACAATCCCCCCTGGCCTCGCTGCCGGGGTAATGAAGTTGACCGCATCCCACCCGTTCCCGTTGTACTGGTCGCTCGCGAAGACGCGGCCAGCGTTCACGCCAGACACCACATAGACCCAAAACCGCCCCTGGAGGAACACGGCCCCCCGTGCCTTTGCAGGGTAGTTGATATTCGTGACCGTTGTCGTCACGCCGGTCGCATGGGTGTAGATAAACGCGGTTTCTCCATCATTGATAAACAGCTCGACCCCGCTATCGTCCATCCAGACAGGCCCAGAGTCCGTTTCTAGGTTCGCCACGACCGATTGACCGTACGGAGACACCAATACAACCTGATTCCCCGCCGCAATGAAAAACGAGAGCGACCCTTCCCGCACGAAGATACCTCGCGCTGGGCTTTCCCCGAATTGAGCGTAGCGTGACAGACCGGGCATCCCCACGATTGCAAATTGCTCCTTGCCATTCTCAGACATCTCGACCATTGCGTTGAGTCGGTCCACCGTGGAGATGAAGGGCGAACGGGCTTGGTTGCCTATGGCAAAGATCGGGTAGGCTGTTCTGGTCTTCGACTCGACTAACGCTTTAGGCATTATCGCCCCCGGTCGGAGTGTATGTTATAGGACCCGTGGCTTGACGTAGCGAGGCCCGTCAGTCCAGTGCCTATCTCTGGGAGTGGCTTGATATTGTTGCTCTTCAGCGTATCCTCAACTTCTCCGAGAATCTTCTTATTGTCATCGCTCCACGTCTGCCCATATTCAGGGCTCAACCGTTCCGCGACCTTGTACTGTAACCACGAGAAATACATCGGCGGGAGATTCACTTCTTCTTCCAGGGACGCGAACTGGACCACCTGTGCCGCCACGGTCAGCTTCAGCGATGTCAGATCATCAGACGGCACAGGGTAGACCGTGATGGACCCGGCAGGGTGCGCCGCCTGGTAATAGGCCACTGACGGCCACCCGCTAACCAGGAGGCTCTTTAGGACGATCCGCTCGTAGTCTTCATTGGAATGTGTTGTATATACAGGGTAATCAATGCCCAGCCTCGACGACACGCCGAACATGATTTCGACCGGCCTTACCGTCACCACGTCAGGAATCGGTGACGCTGAAAATGGGCCGATGGTGTAGACCGACTTGTTATTCGTGAGAGGGACCGTGACAACGGTTTCGTAGACCGTAAAGAGCTTGTCAGTGTTCGCCAGCTCGATCAGCTCTATGAGGATATAAAACGCTTCCGATGCTTTCGGCGTGTCAAGAGCTTCGCCCTTCCCGAGGATCTTGGCAATCTGGTAGCTCCTCAAGAGGAGGTCCCGCACGGTGCGCGGCTGCCCAACATTGGAAACCGATATGCCGATGGTCATTTTTTCTTCTTCTTGCTCTCAGTTGGGACGGTCGCGTGAAATACGTCCGCCGTTACCCACCCTTCCTTTGTGCAGGCGTCTTCCTCGGCACGGCTCCGCACTGTCACCGTTTCGCACTGCTCAGGAGTCCCCTGATACAGGCACTTCGGATACTCGACATAGATATACTCACTCATGCCAATCCCCTTTCTGGTTTTCGAGTGCGCGTCTGGCCCGTGTCGTAAACTCTCGTTCGGTCAACCAGCCTTTCCCGCGAAAGGTGTCGTACTCAGCCTTGGAGTACACCGCAATAGCCTTATGTGACTCATGATCTTCCGGCCTGCCAGAACACAGGATTGCATAGGGGGTTGCGCTGTTATAGGTGGTATTCATCGTATAGAGCTGGGGTAGAGCCGAAGCCCTACCCCAACCTCAATTAGTTCGACGCCACCCGACAAGCCAATTGCGGCCTGATCGCCTTGGTACCGTACAGGAGGTCGAGCCGAGTCAGGAACTTGTCGTTCGTCACGTCGAAGTCCCTGATCATTCTCAAGGAAATCCCGTCCATCACCTGGCGCGCTGCCATGTCCGTCCCTTTCGGGAGAACCAAGTCAGCGAAGGCAATGGCGAACGCATCCTTGTAAAAGTGGAGGTTCGCGCCATACACCAAGCTCGCCGTTCCCATGAACGTCGCGGCCCCACCGTTGGTCGGGGAGGCACTAACGTTCTGCGTTGGGCCTGTGACCACAATCGATGGAGCGATGCTCACCGCCAGAGTTACCCCTGCCGATGTGGCATCCGCCGTCACCACGAATTGCTGTAAGATGCCCGTATCCACCTTGGTCTCAGGGTGAACCCGGTTACACCCGGCCATCGTGAACACCTGGCCCTTCTTGAAGGTGTCGGCACCCGCCAGGCCTCCCAATGTGATCGTGGCGCCAGTTTGACCAGCCCCCGAGACTGTGACCGCTGCTACCTTATTCCCGTTGGTGATCCGGTCTGTCAGTGTGTTCTCGTACCAATCTGCACCAAGGGCGCGGCCCATGATGCCGTCCCGGTACTGCTCGGCAATCTGCGTGGAATCTTGGAACAGCCCTTTTAGGGCATCAACCAACGCCGCCATATCTTTCGGTGGGACATGGTTGCACCGCTTCGACTTAGGGGCTAGCGCATCAGAGGCCGATGCCATCGCCTGGAGATACACCAGCGCCGTTGCCGCCTGCGTCCCTGCCGTCCCGACCTGCTGATAGACATCCTTCGTCATGGCAAAGGCATCCGCCTCGGTCACGGCTGCCAGCTTGGACATCGCTGGCTCAATGACCCGATCTGCGAAATCGTCCATAGAAAGGGTTAACTCGGAGCTGAGAAAATTCATTGCAGACCATCGCTGCGTGGCCACCGTCAACGCGATTTCGTTCTCAGTCGTGTCTCCGAAGGTCGCGGTTGCGCCGGTGCCGGTCGCGTATTCGTTAGGGAGGCGGATTCTGAGGGTTGCCCCGATCTTCCCGCCGTCCTTGGCGAACTGGTCATCATACTGGCGGTTGATGCGCCCGATGAAATTGCTCTTTTGATGCAAAATCATTAGCGCCTTATTCAGGATCTTTGAAGTAGTAAGAAGTGTATTAGGCATATGAATGGCTCCGGTAGAGAGGTTGTGTAACCCTGGCCAACTTGCGGGGAGGCCAACTACCCGAGCCATTCATGACGCGGAAGGGGACGCGCTAGCATTATCCAGGGCTAGAACTGGGCCATTCTACAACGCGGAAGGGGACGCGATGAGATACCTGTATACTACATGCGTGCCGTTGTCAACCTCTCGGAATGTACATCCGCATGCCTGGGTTGACCCGCTGCATTCTCCTGGCCTCTTTCTGCGCCATGATATGAGGCGGGTCGTTATCGTTAATCTCATCATCGAGCGAGGCCGGGGACGAGCCGCGCACCTGCGGGATAATCTTCGGCTCTGGAACTTGCGGCTTCGTAACTGCCTGCGGCACAATCGCTTGCTGTTGTGTTTGGGCTGCCTGAGATGGTCCGGCCTTCGCCTCTAGACGTTCAGCGAGTCGCCCGATCATGACGACCGCCATACGCGGATGCATCTGTGCGATTTGCATCGCCTCGTGCGGATTCTGCGAGAGGTGGAACATGACTTCGACGCCAGCCGCGCCAAGGTCCATGATCGCATCTCCCATCGCAGTCGTCACCGGCACGTCATCACTATTCATGGCGTCCTTCACGGCGCTCGGATCTTCAAACCCCGCGACGAACTTATCCAGCTCCTGCGCATACGTCGCGTAGCGTTTATTGAAGTCCTCGCTGGCTTCTGTTTTTGATTGTGCCTCACGGTTCTTTGTTTCGCGCTGTTCAACTTTCCAGTCCGTGAGCGCTTCAACATATTGCGAGTATTCAGGGTAGTCATCGGGATTCGGTTTTCCGTCAGGACGTGGGGCAGGCTTTTCACCATCTTGCCTCGCCATGACCTTCTCGAACGCTTCGCGCAGTTGCTTGGCCTCTTCTCTGGCTGCCCGCGTTTCAGCGGCATAATGGGAGATGCGCGATTGGATGTGGTCTTTCGGTTTCGCGTTCTTAATGGCCTCTGGGACTGGCTTTCTGCTTGGTGCGTCCGTCTCAGCCTTGACGGGGGCTTTCGGTGTCGCTTCTGCTTTCTCGGCCTCCTGCTTTGGTGGAGGCTCAGAAAACGAGGCTGAGGCATCGCCTGTTGGCGGCTCGTACGATGGTACACTTTCAGTGACTTCCGTAACGGCTCCTGACTGTTCCATACCCACCCCCATGTTAGTCTAGTAACATCAACGCAAGAGATAATAACTCTTCCTCGTCGTCGGATTGACGCTGAAGCACCTCGATAGCTAAGAATAGACTTTTCATGCATCCCCTTATCGTTGCGTAAGCTGTAGTCCTCTACCGCTCTTGCCGTCAATGCTCCCTAGATCCATCCCGCCGATCTTAGACACGCCCCATTCGTACGCACCTGCATTACGGCTCGCTCCTATTTGTCTCAGTGATGGGATACGCCCGTACCCCGACACAGAGGAGCCTACTACCACAGATCCGAACGAGGTATCCTCACACAGTGAGGTCAATACACCCGCGCATGCCGGAATTGTAATGGTGCCACCAATGGTCACGGTTTCCATCGACGCTGATTGAGGCGCGTATGGATACAGCGAGCTACTAGAGTACCCATCTGTTGCGGCTGCTGATGGTGTTTGCAAAACGTTATTCGCAATCGTGAGTGATGTCGCAGCGATATTAGGATCGAAGGCAGACGCTAACGTAGTGATACAATGATTTTTCTGGATCTCAATAATCGCGGGAGTCCCACCCGTATGCCCCTTATACATACAGTAGCGTCCTGTTGGCGCAACAATGGTGTTATTCCAAAAATACACGTTAGGAGGAGCCGCGCCTACGTGGTCAATGGTTGGTGTGTTCGCCCCGTTGTTGTTGTACCAGATGTTATTCCACGCATACACTGTCGCATTTTGTCCAGCAAAAAACGCCGACTCACACCCCGCTTCGTAATCATGAAACACATTGTCGTGAAAATAGAGCGTATGCGCCGTAGTCGCACCTAATGACTCAAAGAGGTTGGGATGGTTAATGCCATCAAAGGGAAGACGGCAATTATACACAGTATTTCCGCTGATTTCTCCAGCACCTTTGACAATCATGGCGTTCGGGAAATCATGCATCACGTTATTCTTAAACGAGGACCACAGGTAATTACTACCTGAATCTCCACCCCCCGTGCTATCACTCCCGTCAATGATACTGTTTTGGAGCACACTCCCCTCCATATTGGGAGGGTTTGAATCACCGAGCAAAATCCTGCATGAGGCATCCGTGGTGCCGCTACCAGCCGTACCATGCGCCCATCCGTGGATATAGAGATTATCGAGCGTGATAAAACTGGCCGCTGCTCCCATGATATGAGCACAGGTGCCAAACGATGGAGCTCCATCCCAACGAAATCCGGTCATCTCGATATTGGAAAACGTAATGTACTTATTCGCAGAGAGGTTAAACCACAGAAACATATTTCTGGCCCCGCTAATCGCGATTCCTTCTGCGTCCCATTTTGGCCGTGACCAGGACGCCCCTGCAAACCATGTCGGATCAACCGTAATCAGGAACGGATTAGACACCGTTCCAGACCATGCCCAGTTACAAGGGAAACTGGCATTCCCCCATGTTTCCCCACCCTTCAAAATGAAGATGTCTCCTGCCACAGGCGTATAACTGTCCGCATTGCTGGTCGCACCTGCCATACATGGGAGATGTGCCCATGGGGTCGATTTCGATTGCGCTTGCGCTGAGGTGTTCGCATCGCTCCCTGAGACGGATGAGATATAGTAGGTTCCTGCTATCGCGTGCCCCCCTGAGCAGGCCCACGCCATGACGGCGTAGAGTGCCGTCACCCTTATCGCGTGCAGTGTGCGATTCATGGCGCCGCTACCACCGTAATCACGCCAGGAGTAACTACCGCCGCTGATGTGACCATACAGATAACACGCTGAAACCCATTAGTCTTCGCAATCGAACCCGCTCCGTTTCCGATTACGACGGAACCGTTTGCAGCAATGTTCCACCCGTTAGCGGCTGTCGTGCCACCAGCTAAACCGGAATCGACTGATGCGCAATTGTCCGTATTATCATCGGTCATGGCAATGTTTTGAGCACCGGATACAGGGCCAATCGAGACGGAACACACATAATAGTATTTCGACGGACCTGAAAATAGGGGTGTGATCTCAGTCGTAGTCGCTGTGGTTATAATAAATGGGAAGTACTGTTTCGGCAGTGCGCTGCACGGATCAGGGTGACGAACTACTAGGCTGCCTTCCAGATCTGTTCGACACGGCACCTGCCGCCCTTCCGTCCATGAGGACGCGGCAGCGGTCGCGACGCACCCCAAGACAGGAACCTTTGCGGTGCTGTTCGTCGAGTTATCATTGGCGAGGTTGGGGTTTATGTTTTCTACCTGTAACCGCCCACTAGATACATTGGCCTGCGTGGTATCGCCAGCCCCATCCTTGATGATCCCGTCGAAGCTGCCACCACCCCCACCTGACGCGCTCGCAGTCACTGCCACGGTCCCGTTTGCAATCGCCGTCAATGTCCCGCTCGTCCTCGTAAAGCTTGCCCGAAACAACGATGCCCCCCCTGGACAGACATACGTCCCGACAACCGTCGCCGTCGTCGCCTCTACTTTCGATGAGCGGTTCGTGCATGCCACGTCATTCCAGTTTTCTTCATCGTTTGACGTTTGCCATTCCACCGTTCCCCCAAACGGCCCAATCAACTGCACCACCACGCTCGAATAGGGGGCTGACGCGAGTAGCGCCCCGTTGCCCGTTGCATCCGATCCGTAGTGCAGCACCACCTCTACGACTGGTTGCTGAGCCAGCGCAGTCGATCCATATCCAACGATCGCCAGTTTAAGCATTATGCCTATAGCAAGCATTTCGACTTCATTCCAACCTCCTACCCATAATAGACCGCTGACGTTACTATCGTGACTGTCACTGTACTGGCTCATCTGATGCAGGGAGAGCGGGAGGACCACCTTGCATCTCTGGCACACTTGCGTTCATGCTTTCAAGCACCCCGGCGTACCCGTTCATCCGCTCGCCATACGATTCCATTTGTCCAATGTTGGCGAGCTGCTTCATGACCTCTACATCAATCTTGCTCTGTGATTTCATCTTCTCCAAGACCACCTTAATCATACCCTCAAGCGTGGTCTTCTGGATCGTGATATCGCCATCGAGTGCCGCGAGTTTCAACTTGCCTTCGTCTTGGAGCTGCTGCTGAATTAACTTAATCTCTCCTGACTGTTGTGCAAGGGCCACATCCCCCTGGCGTTTCATGTCGGCTTGCATCAAGTCGGCCTGTGCCTTCTCGCGCTCGCCAAGGATAATCTTCTCCATTTCTGCCATCTGTTGTTTGAGCTGTTGGTTCTCTTGGCCGAACTGTTGTAGTTGCTGCCTGATCATGGCTTCATCGTCTTCTGCGATCCCAGGGGGGAGAAACGCCCGCAACCGCTTAGAGAGTTCATCGGACCCCGCCATATCCATACTCTTGACCACTAAATCGGGCGCCTTCTGCATGATGGTCGGATCGGCTCGCACCATTTCCACCATCATCCGATTCGCTTCCGCTTTCTTATTGGCCGAGCTAGGCCCGGTTGAAATGGCGACATCGTACCGACCGATCAAATGGTTGTACTCTTTGGAAAGGGTCTTCTCTAGCCCCATCTCGGTCTTCTGGATGTTCTTTCTGACTGGATCAGGTAGGTTCGGGTTGAGGATTGCCGTCTCTAACACCCCATCCGCCCCCACGATCTTGACTGCCTGCTCTTTGGTGTAGACGTACGGAATCATCGACAGGATCACACGCCCAGTCTGCTCGATGCCCCCGTGCCAATGGTCGATAAAGTGGAAGACGTTGACATCGCCTGGGTCTTGCTGAGCCTGTATCCCGACGCCTGACTGTACGGGGATGCCGCCAGTCCCAAGCACATTGGGCTGCGCCATGCCCATAATCATCTGTAGATCCCCAACGAGGTTATTCATCATGCCCTGCCAGCCCTCCGGAATCCCCGCAGGCATCGCTCGCTGAGGAGGTGGGACTAAATGGCCTTGGTGACTCACTGCTTTGTACCGCAGTATGCCACGAGGAACCCTGTGCGCGTTCAACCATTCCGTCTTATATTGCTCAACCTGCCCGTCAGCCGCCACCCACGGCGCCAACGGCGCGAGCGCTACGTTCTCGATAAACGCCGAGGCGCTGTAGTTATAGGCTCGCTGGGCATCCATCGACGAGTTATTGATAATCCCGCGAACCCGGTGTTTGCCCTCATCCTCATACTCATCACCCAGGACGCGGATAATCGGGATGAGGTTGCCGTGGTGTGGCCCCTCGTCAAGCATCTTGTCCGGTGTGCAGATCGCCCACTTCAGCGTGGGGCCGTCATAGTAGAAATACTCCGCGAGAATGATCGAGCCTTCAGTCGTCCATGGCAGAACGGTTGTCTCTAGTACTCCATCCGCCCAGCTCTTGCACTCTTCGTATCCGTGCACGCTCTTATATTGCTTATTAAATTCTTTCCGAGTCAGCTTACTGAAGACAAACCCATATTTTGCGTCTCGCCCATCAGGATAATCACAAAACGGGTCTAGCAACACCATGCGCGGCTCTTTAATCTTTTTAACGGCGATCTCTTTTAGCTGCGTTCCTGGGATGAGCTGTACCGCAACACGCCAATACCCAAAGCCATTACTCACAGTATGGCGTAACCCAGTCTCATACGCGATCTTGGCGCTAGAGGTCTGCGTAATCTGCCGAATCATCCCGGCCTGCACTTCGGCAACCTCATCATCTGCGTCCCCTGACATCGCCAAGACGCGCACATCGCGCTCACGCAACATCCCACCGTTGATGATATGCCTCACGTTCTGATTGAGTTTGTCGAGGGTGAGGCATGGGCGATCTTGTGATTCCCGCTCGTTCTGGATCTTCTCAGGCCATTGCCGTCCGGCGATGAAGGCTTGGACCTCCTTGCAGTAGGTGAAGTCATCGCGAAAGGCTTCATGCGCTTGCTGAAAGCGTTCTTTCGCCTCAACAAGGATGTCTCCCTCGTCTGGATTAGGTTGTTTCTCTTCGTAGTCCGTCATTTATTCCTCATCTCACCAGGGATATACTGGTGAAGAGATGAGATGGAAGCGGGAGCGCCGCATCAAGTTCAATTAGTGCGGAATTCCACCGCAAGTCTGCAACACCTACATTCACCTCGGGAGGACTGGCTTTCCTGTAGTGCGCTGCTCTATCCCCTGAATTTCCATCTCTACCTTCATCATCTATCTTCATCGCATCCACCCTCCCGACCCGCTCCGACCACTGCCTGCATAGGGGTCGGCTTCATGCCGCACCGGTGCCGCTATCCCACTTCGCAGTTCGTTTGCAAAATATGCTACAGTCGCCATGGCCTTCGCTCCGTGACTTGACCAGTCGTGGACAGGCTTCGGGCTCCAACTAGTGCGCCCGCCTTCGGTTTTGGCTTTGTTGTGAAAGTTTCTGAGACAGTCAAGCCCGCGCTTGACGCTTGGGGTGTTGGCGAATCGGCACCGTGGAAGTAGTGTCCTCACGCTAGGAATCTGCGCTCCATCATCAGTGCGAGGCATCACCATTACAGAAAATCCCGCCGCTGTCAATACATCTTCGCTCGTCGTACCGCTGGTCAGCTCATGGTGTGGCCCGTCATGAGGCAAGAGCACGGCGCCATAATACCATGGTTTTCTCCGTAACTCCGGGATGATCTCAGGCATGGACGTACGCGTGATCTCGTCGTAGTCAATGAAATCTATCCAGCCATCCTCTTTGACCTGAAAGAACCAGATTGCCGTTGGATCGGTAAATCCAAGGTCGAACCCAGCATACACCGGCAACTCTGGACGTGGTGCAATATCGCAGATGCGCCGTTCCCGCTCGGCTTTCAAGATTAAATCCAGGTAGAACGATCCTGGCGCGATCTCTTCAAACGAGGATTCATACTCTTGATTCGTGAGGGCTTGTCCAATCTCAGGGCCGTAGAGGTCGATGTTCTCCTCAAGGATCTTGGCCATCCTGTCGGGCGCAATGGCATGCGAACGGATATGGATGATCCCTCTCGCTGCCTTATCTCTCGATAATATATGTTCGGTATTGTTGGTGATGAGATAGCACCGCCAATCTTCCTTCCTGGCGTTACTCATCAGCATCTTATAGGCGTGGTTCTGCCCTTTCGCCGATGTAACAAACCGCATGCGACCGCCATTCGACTCCACGATGGGACGAATCACGCCCAATGAGCTTGGATCACAGAAGGCCCACTCCGAGAGGGTGTATTCCTTGCCCACCATCCCACGGAGGCCAGCATGATTATCTGATCCGGTAAAGGTAATCGCGCTGTACTTCCCAGGCTGATCGATCACAGGCATATGCACGGCCATCGCTTGATCCAGCTTCTTGAGTCTCCATTCTTCAGGGAAAGCCTCATCGATCCGGTTGACGCCGGTTCGTGGGTTCACCGCTTCCCACATATTTCTCCGGACTTGGTTGGTTTGCGGGAGACAGTAGACATACGAGGCTGCTTCTTCCAGCGCGTCCATCCCTTGTGACCTCATGAACATTTCATCTTTCCCCCACTGTCGATGAGCGAAGACGAGAATGTTGGGGACTTTTCGCTCAAGATCCAGCCAGACCGGCATCTGGTCTGGACGAGGCTTCCAGGTCGGAGGCGGGTATTCAATGTCATGGGAGTTAGTCATTCCAGTACAGCGACTTCATGGACTTTCCACAAACCCGCGCTTGCGCCACTCGGCATCGTAGAGGGCTTTGAGCGGACCATCGACTAACATCGATACCGTTCTGCCAGACATGCTCATGACGGTAGTACTACTACACTGGTATACATGTCGATGCGCCAACACTCTCCCGTGAGGCACATCGCTCAAACACGCTGGTCTCAAACATGGGTTATTCATGGCATAGCACCTTCATCTATTCCCTTAAATCAGGCACATTAAAATGCGTGTCTGTCTGGCCGTACCCTACATGGCCAAACATAGCGTACGCCTCTGGATACTCAGCCTTACTCAGCATTCTCCCATCGCACGGCACGAAATACGGTCTCCAATGCGGCATGAGCCGTTCTTCATGGATCATCACGCCAGGGATATAACCACTCAGATTAATATCGAACCGAAACGGTGCTGGGAGTACTTGCACCCAATAGTCATTGGGGTTATTCATGGCATAACACCGATTCATAGGCCCCAGTGCACACGGTACACCATCGGTTGTTAATCAGCACTTGCCGACAACCTGAATACACCGGCACCGACCGATCTTGATACGCCCGCTCCATCCGTGATCGCTGCGTGTCCCTGTCGCTTGAATCTGATAACTCTCGATACTTCTGCGAGAGAGGTTGCGGTTCATTCATCTTCTGCTCCTTCGCGGCCTGAATCAAATCGTTCATCAATCGCTGATAGGTGTCCGGGTCCATGGCCATTGCTGGAGACATCGATAACAGGCCTATCGCCATTATGGTTAGGAGCTGCTTCATGGATATGTACCTCCTGTTGCACGTACTTACGTAAGATCATGCGCCGTGGCTTTTCGTCTTCTGTATCTTCAAGCCAGCCTCGCGCTTCTCCGTAGTCCTTGAGGAGTGCTCGCTTCGAGGTGAACTTGATCTTCTTCGTGTAGCCGACGTGTTCAGCCTTGTCCCCAACCTTCGCAAAATTCTCGACGACTTCAACCCCTTCGATGCAATCCGCTTCCGCATCCCCGATGTCTTGGATCTCTTTCACCCCACCGACTGGATCGAAGATCGTGCGGACATCGGCCATCGTCATCCGCTCTAATTTCTCTAAGTATTGCTGCTTCGACATGAGCAGGCGGCTCTCTGCCCTAGCCTGTAACTCACTAATCCTACTAGACACATGCGCTAACTGCCGTACCTGCCACGCCCCATTCCACACACTCTGTTCGGTAATCTCTTTTGTGTTGTACGTAGATCGATAGGCATCCGAATAATTCATACCCTTCAGGGCTACTGCCCGAGCAAAGGCTTCTTGCTTGGCGGTCAGTTTACGTGTCTTCTTGTTTTCTGGAATCACGAGCCCTCAACGATTGAAAGAGAGGATCGTAGACACCCTTAGGGATAGGTTGCCCATGGCAAATACTAGCCCCGCTCCCCAGCTTCTCACGGATTCTCCTGCACGCAATACATAAGTCGTCATGAAACGTAGGATCACCGTTCCAGTACTCACCTTCTAACATTTTATCACATCTCCCCTGTATCTTCATGGCTCTATCTACCGACTCCTGAGGACTGAGTAGTTTGTTCATGGCTGCTTATAGAGAGTCCATAAACTTACTTAGATTGTAATTGATCTGCCGATCCTCTTCCTGTTTTGTTAACACCGCATTACTCCACCGAATACCCGGTTTCTTATATGGGCATGAGAGGAGATGGCGCTTCGCTTCGCCTTGCATGCGAAACCGTCTATGCCTCTCATGGTTTTCAGCCCACCTACACATTCCATTTATTAATGGCCACCTACACTCGTTGCAGTACTGGTTTTGATGATCTGCTCCAGAAACCACGCTTCCACCGTTCTGAGGTACGCTCTCGTCCATAACTCACCTTTCTCCTCTTTTGTCAACTGTTAAGGTGTGCCGCTACGGTGTGTCGGAATTAGATGAAGGGAAGGAAAATGGTCGGCCTATGTGGGGTGGGCCGCCCCCTTAGTCTGCCACGCCCGCCTGCCGCCCTTCACGATACGCGCATGTTTCGTGAAATGCAAGAGGGATCTGAAGACATTTCCGCCACACTGAGGCGAGTTGGTTGCCATTCCGCCACAACTCAGGATGAGGCGAGAAAAGCATGCTGAAGGATTGCAACGGCTTACGAATGGCACGGCTGATGCACTGTAGTTTGCGCATGAACGGCCACACTAACCAGGAGGATCACATGCACAAAATCACACTCACAAATGATTTCCACAACACAGCGGTAACCGTACTCTCTGAGTATGATTCACCGAGTGAGACGTGGTACCACATTCAGGAAAATATCCATTGCTTCAGGGGTGCTGATGCGCCAACGATGGCCCAAAAAGCTAAGTATCGACGGATCAAAAACGCCTTATGTGGGGCAGATGATTGCCAATGTGGAACGGTACGATAGCCACAGATACCTGTCCTACGCCGATCTCTTCACCTGAGCCAATAGCTTCACGATTCTGGCCACTCCTGCTCACCGTGTCTGCCTGTTCGGTAATCCAAAGTTACCCTGTGCGGACCGTAAGAAGTCTCTCGCGTCTGGTGCATCGCTATGCTCAGGGTTGCTCTTAAGCCATCCCGGCAAGACCGCAATTGTCGCCTCCTTGATCGTCAACGATTCACGTTTGTGATAGGCCATCACGATCGCCAGCGGTTCAGGAGCGGTACTCCAATCCGGTTGCAGGAGAGGATTCGGCTTCTGCGCTGGACTGTTTTGCTGTATCGCATGCTTCAGCTCATCGATGCTTGGCCAATGGTCACCAGTGGCCAACGATTCGCAAATCGACTCCCACAGATACTCGTTACAAAACGATAGTCTCTTGAAGTATAACTCCTGTTGAATCCGAATCGTCGCTCGCTGCTCCTCGCTCAAGTTGTTGCGGTCTTGGTAACGCTGGCCCCAGGGCTGCGCCACGAGCGCGAGCCACCCCCTGTAGAACTGTTCGTAATCCATCGCCATGATTGCCTCCTTGGTGTCGTTCTGCGAATTCCTGATATAAGCTCTTCTTTTTCTTAACCGGTTGATCAGCCCACCGCCCTTGATACAGCCATGTCGACGGATTGGGTATAAATTGCCCGTTTTCCTTTGTCCATTGCTCACTGTTCTTTTGTAATTCAATGGCTTGCAAGATGTCGACGAGTAGAGGTTTATCCTTCGCCTTTTTCCAGCTTGCTAATGCCGCTTTCTTCCCAACCTTCTTGGGGTACGCCATCCAAAACTGTTCAAACTCGTCGCCCATCACCGATGGACAAGTAGTAGTAGAAGTAGAAGTAGAAGTAGAAGTAGAAGTAGAAGTAGAAGTAGTAATAGGAGCGGGGGATTGCGGGGAGCTGCGGGAATCTGCGGGGAACTGCGGGGAACTGCCGCAATCTGCGGGGGGCTGCGGGAACTTCGGCTTGTTGCCGTAAATCCTTTGATATTCAGCCCACTTCACAAAATACCCATATTGACGGCCATCGGCTGTGTAGAATTTACAGCACTCTTGGCCCAATTCAACCAACCAGGCCAGGACATCCTTGGTCTTGATCTCATCGACCATCGTTGGGAAGCAATCCGACTTCACAGCGGACGGGAAGGCATCAAACCGGCCTTGGTCGTCAGCTACCGCGGTAAGCCTCCAGAATAATCGCTCAGCCTCAGCAGACAGGCGAGCCAGCGTGTGGCTTCGTAGCGCCTTTTCATGAATGAGCCTGTTTGGCATGGCGTCACCAAAACCCAGTGAAACAGGTCTCTCTTTTTTTCTTGTGCGAGGCTTTATCATTCCATCCATTCTTATATGCCTCTTCTCGGATCGATCGCAGTTTATGCCATAATGCATCCTGGAGGTGCTTAGCGAGGAGGCTGGCATACCACTCATCATTCGTATTGAAATCGAGCATCATCACCTGGTTATCTATGCCAGGTGATATAACGACCTTTACTTTCCTGTCTTCTTTGTTGAACTTGATCATGTTTCCTCCAAAAAGAAATCCCCGAACAGCAGGACAGTGCTATCCGGGGATTCTTCAGTTGCGACCAGGCTTCCGCCCAGCCGGAACAGCTCTGCCATTCTGTCCAATGGCGTCGTATTCATCTCAATTCAACCACATCACGTCGCATCTGTCAAGGTTAAGACCTGTTGGCCAAGGCGTTTGACAGCGATCTCGCAATACTTCTCTTCTAGTTCGATCCCGATACATTTCCGGCCTAGGTCCTTGCAAGCTCTTAACGTAGAGCCAGAGCCCATATAAGGATCTAAGATGATATTGGCGTCAGGTGCGAATGATAGGCACCACTTCATCACCTCGATAGGTTTCTGTGTTGGATGAACTCTCACTTGCCCACGTTCTCCATCTTTCAGAAATCCATCCCACAGGTAGCGGAATAGCCTATCCGCTTTTCGCTTGCCTGACATCCATGCTATCTCAAGGTCTGACATGTCCTTCCCGTAGGTATTCGTCCCGGCTCTTTTGTCCCATACAAGCCACCTCCCACACCCTGGGAGACGGCTCGCATAATGATTGGCACCCCACAAGATACAATTGAATTCAAGCCATGGGCTTGGGTCGAATGGTGCATCGTCCCCGAGTACAGCGATACCGGAAAACTTTGTCGCGTTAGGGATATTTTCCGCACCGTGAATATAGCCTATCCCATACGGCGGATCGGTCAGCACCAGATCCACCTTCGGCAGGTGGGGGAGGATTTCCCTACAATCACCGTGCGCTATATAGATTCCAGCCTGCTCGTCAGCGTAATACCACTTAATGCCTTTCGGCGGCCATTCGTGTTTCTCTTCATCTGGCGAGAGGATTCTTGACGATGGCAATTCCTGCATAATGTAACTCCATTTTCGATGTTGAATCTTAACGATGGATACTTAGTAAATGAACGCCTATGATGTGCCTCTAGAACAACGGTTTTCCCGTTCCCGCTGCGGTCCTCACATCTTTGGCAGGTCCAGTTATCGCGCTGAAATACGCCGCTTCTCCATGTTCTATATTCCAGGGATTTTCTTAGGCGTTCTTTCGCCTCGCTAGTTACAGCCTTCATGTCAAAGAGGTACTTTCGGAGGCGTAGCCTTCGCTTCTCAATGTGTTCAGTGGATTGCTTGTACCCCTTCTTAGCTCCAGCACTTCCGTATGGGATAACGTAGCCCAACCTTCTTAGGCGATTCTTCACAACAGCGTTCAACTTCATTAATTCAGCTACGCCCATTCGGTCGTATTTATCAGTGCGTTGAATCTCTCGTTCTTTCCGGTCTGTATACCGCCAGACAAAGTAGCCTCCCGCTGTGACTGCCCGAACCTGTTGACGGCCATCATGTATCCGTAATGATCCAACTGGAACACGCTTCCTAACTCCTTCGTCCCATGCCCGACGTTGAGCCTGTCCGATCTTTAGGTTATGTTCGTTGGTTCTATGCTGTGATTTACCCTTCACGAACCAACCTGCATTCAGCTTCATCGTGACCCCCATATCACCGCTGTGGTTATCCCTGCCGCACTCAGCCAGTACAGCACTCGCGGCCAGTTCCCCTCCACGCCACTGACTATCGATGTCAACAGATAAAACCCAATGAGAAAGATCATCATGCCGGTGCTCGTCATTCGTTCCCCTTCCAGCCCACCCACAGCAACCCGCCAGTCGCGAGCGCTAAGAGTAGAAAGAGCCAGTCCATCACTTTTCTTCCTCCCATGAGAAAGAAATATTCTGTTCAAATGTACCCTGCACATAGCTTTCTATGTAGTCTTCCCTCGCTTGCCCTTCATACTCAGCGAGTTCCTCGTCAGGGATTGTCAGAAAGTGCGGCCTTGACCCGCAATAGCCGTCATTCACTTCCCATTTAATGCGTGCCATTATGCTTTCTCCTTGGGTTCGGGGATCGGTTCGCTGGACCATTCGCTGTCTTCAAACTGCTCGTAATCCTCAACCTCAGACATGTAGAGATCATAGGTTCCAACAATTACACACAGATCGCTTCCGGTGTTGAAATACACCTCCACCACAAACAATTTCACCCCATCACTCCTAAACCAATACCACCCCGGCTTTGTCGGCTTCTCTGTCGTCCATTCCATCATGTCGCCCTCTTCGTGAGTTTGGAGAGTACATCAGTTCTGAGCAGCGAATCACTCGCAAGATATGCCACCCGCGGCATCATTTGTATCATCCGCACCACCGCCCGATGCTCCTTGCGGAGAAGCTTTACGATAGTAGCCGCATCGAGGAATCTGTCCTCTCCATTGATTAATGCTGCATCCTCGACCATTCGCTCAAATCGATCTGCTTTCTTCTGCGTCATCCCGCTCCTTTCAAGTAGGCGAGGGTTGGTTAATTATTTACCACCCTCATAGCACGGTTCACACAATGGCCCATCACCGTACTCTAGTGTGTCCTCTTCACAATGCCCTGTCGGCTCATCACATAGGGAACAAAGCTGTCGCGTCCCTGGATAATGCCGTGCATTCCAGGCTTCATGAGCATCCTGTGTGAAAGCCCTCCTGTGTCCACCAGGCCAAGCGTTGCACACCTCACCCTCCTTTGTTGGGTATAGTTGGCGTAACAGACGTTGCACTGAACGATGGTGTCATCTCTACATCAACAGAAAACCACTTTTCTGATGGTCCTGTTGGAGATGACGATAAACCGAACTGTAAAGGCCGCGTAGATTCCCATCCGTCATGCTCTCTATAGAATTGCTCGGCGCAATCTTGCGCCCCTATCCAATCAATATCACAGGCATCTTTGCAGTAGTGGAATCCTTCGCCGTCTTCCGTTTCAAAATACACCTTCATGGCGTCACCCTCCTCATTCTCGTGATCCCCAAGTCTTGCGCCATCTGCCGAATATGATCAGCCCCCTCTTGCGCGGTCGCGAGCTGGACATCATGCACCTGCTTCGCCAGTTCGAGTTTCTCAGTTTTGAACCGAACCTCTTTCTGTCTCGTCATCTGCTGGGTATAGTTGGCGTCGATCTTGGCGTTGAGCGCCTTGATCTGAGCCTCTAGGCTAGCCGTGTCACCTGGGACAGACCGCTCCACCACCACCGGCTGAGGCTTGGGCTGCTGTTCGTACAGATAGACCATACCGGTCATCCCCAACGCCGCCCCGAATGCGCACCAGAGCACACTCGCCTTGATCGTTCTCCCCAGTGCCATCTTGCTGTGTCGGCCTAGTTCTTCCTGGGTCCGCTTCAGTTTGTCGGCCATGGTTTCTGGTACGTATCCGGTCGGTTCGATGTGTTCATCGACTCGTTTCCAATTCATGAGTGCTCCTTTATACGTTCCGCTCTCAGTAAAATTAAGGCGCGTTCTGCACAATCCAAATCCTCCCGCAACCTGGCAATCTCCTTGGCCTGTTGCTCGAGCAGGTACCGAAACTCAGCATTGGCTCGATCTAATTCCATTGGTGTCATCATGCACTCCTTGTGATAGGCGAGGGTTGCAAGGTCATGATCCTCACTCGCCGAGCTGTAAACCCCATATCTAGAATAGGGTCCTTCAGAGTTGCGTGTCTCACCACGCCGAACCCTCGCCATCTCCCTATTGCGCCATCGCCTTCCGCCGTGCAATGTACCAGGCCCACGCCTCGTTCTCCGCTGCAATCTGTTCCGGTGTTAGTTCCATGATTGCCCTCCTTGGTTATCCTGTGGGTTAATCGTCAAGTGAATTCTTCCCAGCCGTGCCCTTTTCGTTTGACCATCGACCACGTAAAACAGGGGAATAGAGCCGCAGCGATTTTGTAGCGCGTGATGCCGTCTCTTAAATTCCGTGACCAGCCTTTGACTTCAACGAAATGTAGCGGACGGCAAAATTGGTCCATTTGATACTGCACCAAGAAATCCGGCTTGTATCTGACTTGCCCTGGTAGCCAGACCGATACCGGCTCAAACCACCAGTGCAACACCCGCCCAGCCTGGCGCTCTAACTCTAAAAACTGGGCATAGGAATAATTCCACTTGTCCGTTTCTTTCGGCCAGCCAGGACGGGTTATCGAATTATCGGTAGTCGATAATTTACGGTCTCCAACCTCCACCGTCCGCCCCATAATCCTCGCCTTCATGGCCACTCCTGTACACGGGAACTAATTGTGAGAAACCCGCGCTCTACCCCTTGCCTGAGCATGCCTTCGACGTTCGACACGCCAAGTTTTTCGTAGATGTTATTGCGGTAGTTCTTCACGGTCCTGTCACTCAATCCCATCCAGGCCGCTGTTTCCTTGATCGAGAGCCCATCCCAGGAGAGCTGCATGATCGTGAGTTGCTGTGGAGAGAGTTCGGCCCGTGCTTTCGTAATCATGACATCGCCTTTCTCGTCGCGTTGACGGCTCGTTCCTTTTCATTCTTCGTATACTTCCGGTCGAACTCCACCCACCGATCCAGGCAATCCCGGCAGCTCGACCGCCACGGCACCTTAGGATGCCCGCACTTGCAGATATGCACGCTGGATTCGCGCTTATACCGGCCACGGTTGTCTTTCTCAGGAGTCGGCTTGGGCACCGAGTAGGCAGGCCGCCATGAGCACAGCGGACAATAGCGTTCGATCTCCCTCACCTCATGGTCCCATCGCTCAAACGTGATGCTCGCGCACTTCGGACACATCATAGTTTCACCCACTCTTGACACGGCACGCCCGTGTCCTTGCAGGATTGCTGGAATTCCTTGATAAATGAGATTCGTGCCTCGCCTTGGAGATCTGACACCATGCCAATGGCTAGCGCCTCTTTGAGCTGGGCAATCACGTTCATCCGGTCAGGATCATCCCCGGCGTAGTCAAGAAATGCGTCCCAGTCGAGTGGCGTGGCAGCATCGCTCGGCGTGTCCTTCTTCGGTGTTTGCAGGGCTTGCATTTTCTTGGCGTTTGCGGCACGAGCGGCAGGCACCGCAGACGGTTTAGCTTGAGGTTGCGAAGCCGCATTGCCGTCGTCGTCTTCTTCGGTCACTACGCCAGTCATCATGAGAGAGTAGCGCCGACAGTACGTCAAGGCACTGCCGAACCCTTGCGGGTCCTGCTTGACCACTGGCAATTCCAGCCGTTCCCGTTTCCATTCTCCTGAAATATGCGTAAGCTGTGTTTCGATACCTACATACCCTGGCCGCTCAGGCGTATAGGCTGACTGTGTAATGGCTATTCCGTTCGCAAAGAACGGTCCCATCGAATCCCATACACTCGCAAGGTCCGCGTACTTCTTCCCGAAGAACGGATTAATCGTGTCTTTCTTGACCGGCTTCATTTCGCTCTGGGCCTTGGCAATCGCTGCGGCTAGCTTGGCTATTGATTCGCTTTGCATACTATGCTCCCTCCCTCCACTGTAAGATTGATAACCCGTTCTGAAACACTGCCCAATCTCTTGCGCTCGGCTTCACGGCCTTGAACTGGAATTCCCCGTCCTCTCCGACGTACAAGATCCACATCTTCGCCGCCTTATCCAGCATCTTCTGGTAGCCGTGGATCTGTACCCTGTGCCACTTTTCAGGATTGCCGGTCTTCAGATCCAGCACCCCGAACTCATCGGCAATCGACCCGATAAGATCCGCTCGGCCAGCGTACGGGTAGGTTTTGTGCTTCATAACCAGTTCGATTGACGACGGTACCGGCTTTGCCCAAGTAATAAAATCGATCATCCCGTTGTAGTAGCCTTCATAGTGCTCTGGCACGTCAGGAGCCATACATAGCCCAGCATAATTCCCCACTGCTAGCGCAAAGATATCGTGTAGATCCTGACCGCGCTCCGCTGATCCTGGCGCGTAGTAATCGCACCCGCCAGACACCACATCACAGACCTGAGAGACAGACCAGTACCGGCCGTGCTCGTCGCCGTAGTGCCGTGGCTTGTCTCTATTTACACTGAGCATATTCATACTCTTCCGTGATCTCCACATCGGCCCGACCTTCTAGCATCCCGGTCTTCGCCAGAGCATTGAACTTCGTCATGGACAATTCAAACAGATCGGGGAACGCCGCCATTAAACTCTTCAGGTCTTTCGGTGTGTAAACCTTTTTCGTCTTTCTAATCTGCTTCGTTCCGGCTTGAGTTTCTATCGACTTCGATGGAGACTGCAAAACCGGAGCCACCTTCAAAACGACTTCAGAAACGTCCTTGCCTTTCTCTTGTGCCTTGGCGATCTTCTTGGCGTTGTCGGCGTCAATCTTGGCCTGGATCTTGGCTTGCTCTTCACGCGCCAGCCGATCCTGTTCGCGGTCCCATGTGCTCATCGCCGCCTGCATCTTCTTTTCAGCAACCTCGCATTTCTTGATGAACTCATCAAACGGCACCTTGGCCTCATCCCAGGCCGTCTTGAGTGGCCGACACGTTGTCTCCTTGTTCGCCTCTTCCTGCTTGCGAAATGCCCGGATTGCGTCCCATAGATCCGCTGCCTTTTGCCGATCTGGCAACACCTTGACGGTCAAGGTGTTTGCCGTTTCGAGTAATGCGATTTTCTTGCTATCCATGAATCCCCCCTTGTTGGTTGTTAAAGCCCCATCTCCTTCAACTTCTTCACAAACCTATACCCCATCCTCGTACTCGCTGCCCTGGCTCGCTGGGTTTTCTTCGGCTGTGTAAACTTAGTGACCACCGGCTGACGATTGACAAGATAGCCGGAATCGTGCCGATCCAACGGAAGAAAGTTGTCGTTGAACATGTAGCGATAATATCTCATGGCACCTCCTACAGATTCCCGATCACCCATCCCACAAACACAATCGCCACCATCCACCACGCTACAGCATCCAACTTGGTCAAATGCTGGTCTTTAGCAGGTCGATAGGCCAATGATGCCAGCCGTTCGTTGGCTGAAATGACATCTCGCGTTAAATCTATTTTCATGATTTCGCGGGTCATGGTTTCTTCTCTCTCAGGTCGATTCCTGATATTTCAAAAAACATATCCGCATTGAAACCTGGTACGTCCTTAATTCTTATGCGATCTGCCGGATCAGCTTGTTCCCATGATCGCATAAAAGCGTCCTTGTATGGACGTACTTTCAGGTATCCTCCAACGATGTCATAGTCGGGGTGATTAATTTTATCTACATCGGTCATGGCACCGATAGTGATCCACTCAGAAATAGAGAACTGTAAAAACGACGGTTTATAGCACTTATCCCATTCAACTTTTTCGATCTGAACCCCGAACACCCGCACAGTTCTTGGCATATCTACGTTGAAAAATCCGCTGTTCCAGTCCCCGCTGTTCCAGTCCCCGCTGTTCCAGTTCCCGCTGTTCCAGTTCCCGCTGTTCCAGTATCCGCTGTTCCGGTATCCGCTGTTCCAGTTCCCGCTGTTCCAGTATCCGCTGTTCCGGTCCCCGCTGTTCCAGTTCCCGCTGTTCCAGTCCCCGCTGTTCCA
>CXWL01013354.1_pt1 | contig 38412 bp, 34 predicted proteins | sample 590931 | NCBI WGS metagenome assembly CXWL01 (sample SAMEA3498368, study PRJEB10139) | groundwater metagenome | biome: water well; material: biofilm material | place: Germany | collected 2015-04-27 | reverse complement strand
CGCTCGAAGCAGCGCTCCCATCTGGCGTCGCCGGGCTGCCAGCAGTAGGTCGTTCGGTAGTAGGCGTTGGCAAAGACGCGATCGGGGTCGTCGGGCGCCACCTTGACGTCGAAGACGCCACCGCCGCTGTCGAGCCCGCGCCATTCCACCTGCCAACTGTGACCGCCATCGCGGCTGCGCCAGACGCCGCCGGTGTCGTCCCAGCGCAGCGTCGCCCAGATGGTGTCGGAGTCGGAGGGATCGACCGCGAGGCCGGTGATGTCGCCGCGGGTGGCCGGCAGGCCGCCGTCGGCCGTCTGCCAATGGCAGCCATCGCAGTCGCTGCGGTAGATCCGGCTGGCAAAGCCGTCGAGGCAGCGGTCGGCACCGGTGCAACGCAGGGCGACGTAGACTCTGGCGGGGGCAGCGGAGGTCTGGACGGCAAGGGCGGTCACCCGGTCGGCGCCGCTATTCTGGCGCGGGCTCACCTGCTCCCAGCGCGCCGACGCCGGCGGCGTCGAGGATTCGGATACCAGGCCGCGCCAGAGGCCGTCGGCGGCGGTGCCGACGAAGACCCAGGGCGGGCCGCCGCCGGCGGTGGCGAGCTTGGTTACCGCCTGCGACATCGGCTCGACCTGGGGGCGCTGCCAGGAGTCGGCCACCCAGCGCCGCACGCCACCATGGGTGGTGACGAGGAGGCGGGGGTCGCTGCCCGGCAAGGACGCCAGGTCGGTGATCTGTTGGCCGTGTGGGTCGGGTGCCTCGATCCAGCCGGCCTCGCCGGGGAGGAGGCGGAAGAGGTGAGAGCGCTGGTCGGCGTCGGCGTCGACACGCGCCCAGACGGCACTGTCCGTGCCTCCCTCGAGGACCAGGCCATTGATCTCGAGACCCGCGGCGGGTGCTCCCAGGTCGTGCCAGGTGGCGCCGTCGTCGAGCGTTTCGAAGATGTGATCCTGGCGGCGCGCTGGATCGGTGCTGCCGGGCCGGAGGCCAGTGAGGAGGAGTCGTCCGGTGCGCAGAGGATCGGCGATCAGGGTTGCGCCCGGGTGCTGGTACCCCGGAAATGGCGCCGCCTCGAACGGCGTGGGCACCGCGGTCCAGCTGGCGCCGCCGTTGCTGCTGCGCCACAGCGGCCGGGTCGGGTCGACGTAGCTGCGCGCCCAGAGCAGCCCCCGCCGCGCAGGGTCGGGAACGATGGCCTGCGCGCTCGGGAAGTAGGTGATCTGTGGCTCTGCCGAGAGGCGAGCCCACGAGACACCGCCATCCGTGCTGCGCCAGATTCCGTGGACGCCTCCGGCGTAGAGGGTTGCCGACGCAAAGGGATCGGCGGCCAGGCTGGACAGCGAGGACCCGTTGCTGGCGAGGGATCCGTCGTCGATGCGCGAGAAGCCGGCGCCGGCGTCGCTCGAGCGGTAGAGCTGGGCGGTCTCGAGATCGAGGGCGTACAGGACGTCGCGATCATGCGGACTGGGGAGAAGGATACGGCGTGTCGCCGTGTGGTCGCCGAGGCGAATCCAGTGATCGCCGGCGTCGTCGCTGCGCCAGAAGGTCGCGGCGTTGTTCGTCGCCCACACGCGATCGGCGTCCGCGCCGCCGGCGATCAGGCTGGCGAGCGGACCGCCGGGGAGCGACATGGCGGTGAGTCGACCCGACTTGGGACGCGCGGCGTGTGCCGCACTGCTGGCGAGCAACAGGATGACGGCGGCGGTACCGAGCTTCCGGCTAGGCGTTACGAGCATGGACTGGCCTCCTGGTCACCACCCAAGGCGGGCGGTGCGTCTGTGCTTCAACGTGCGGCCGGCGACAGGCACACCTCATGCGGCCGGTGACAGGCACACCTCCCCCGCGATGCTTACGGAGAGCAATACGGATCAGGCGGACGACCCGTCTAGCGCGGCCAGCGCCTGAGCCAGGTCGGCGATCAGGTCGTCGGGGTGCTCGATGCCGACCGACAGACGGATCATGCCGGGGGTGATGCCCATCCGCCGCTGGTCGTCGGGCGGGATGTCGGAGTGGGTCATCGCTGCCGGGTGCTCGATCAGGGACTCGGTGCCGCCGAGGGAGACGGCGAGCTTGATCAGGTGGTGACCGTCGCTGCCGGTGAGGCGGTCGAGGACGGCGAAGGCTGCGGCTTCGCTTCTGTCGCCCACCTCGAACGAGATCATCGCTCCCGGCGCCTTGCACTGGCGTTCGTAGATCTCCTTCTGCTCGGCGACGAAGAAGCTCGGGTAGTGGACGCGGCGCACGGCGGGGTGCTCGACCAGCCACCAGGCGACCTTCTCGGCGTTCTTCCGGGCGCAGGTCATGCGCAGCTTGTAGGTCTCGAGCGAGCGCAAGAGCAGCCAGGCCGAGTGGGCGCCGAGGGTGGTGCCGAGGATGGCGCGCAGGGATCGCACCTTGTCGACGAGCTCGCGGCTGCCGAGCGTGGCGCCGGCGACGACGTCGCTGTGGCCGCCGATGTACTTGGTCGCCGAGTAGACGACGAGGTCGGCACCCAAGGCCAGCGGGTGCTGGTAGAGCGGGCCGAGCAGCGTGTTGTCGACCGCGCAGAGCGCGCCGTGGCGATGGGCGGCGGCAGCCATGGCGGCGATGTCGGTGAGCACCAGGGTGGGGTTCGCCGGCGTCTCGAGGAAGACCATCCGGCAGGGTGTGCCGGCGGCAGCGAGCTCCGCGCAGACGCCGTCGACCACCGCCGCGTCGGCGCCGGCGGCGACGCCGCGGGTGACGAAGCCCATGCCGGTCAAGACGTGGGCGAGCAGGTAGTCGGTGCCGCCGTAGACCGGCTCGGTGTAGACGATGGCGCTGCCGTGGGGCACCAGGGCGAGCAGCGTGGTGCTGATTGCCGCCATGCCGGAGACGAAGCCGGCGCAGGCCTCGGCGCCGTCCCACAGGGTGAGGCGCTCCTCGAGGATCTGCAGGTCGGGGTTGTTGACCCGGCTGTAGATCAGGCCCGGCGGGTGGGCCGGATCGTGGGCGATGAGCCCGTAGGCCTCCGCGAAGAAGGCCTTGCCGGCGGCGGCGCTCGGGAAGGCGAAGGTCGAGGTCTGGAAGATCGGCGGCTTGATCGACCCCTCGGAAAGGGCTGGGTCGTAGCCCCAGCTCATCATCAGCGACTCGGGATGGCGGACGGAATGGGTCTTGGACATGCGAGCCTCCTGAACGTCTATCAGGAGCCATTTGAACGCCGTCACCGCGAGATTGCCCCGCGCCAGCGAGCGGGGCCAAGCGAGACGTCGCCAACGAAAAACGGCGCCGGAGGGGAGTCCGGCGCCGTGACCCGCCACCCTGTTGGAGGGCGCTACCGGGGCGCGGGGGGCGGCGCGCAGCCGGCAGGGTCGTGGTTCTACACGACGGCGATTTTCTTGACTTCCTTCTTCGCCTCCACCGGCAGCGGCAGCTTGATCTCGAGCACGCCATCCTTGAAGTTGGCCTTGATCAGCTTCGGATCGGCGGCGAAGGTCAGCGGCAGGCGGCGCAGGAAGGTGCCGACGCTGCGCTCGCTGCGCAGATAGTTGTCCCGCTCGATCTTGTTCTCGACGATCCGCTCGCCGCGGATCACCAGGTCGTTCTCGTCGAGCTCGACGTGCACGTCCTCCTTCTTCATGCCCGGCAGGTCGCAGTGGACCACCAGCTCGCCGTTCAGCTCATAGGCGTCGAGGCGGGGGATCCAGGCCTGCCGCTCGATGTTGCGCACCGCGGACAGCGGGCGGAACATCGTCGGCCATGGCGTGTTGAACATGTCGTACATCTCACGCTCGATGTCGGCGAAGAGGTCCAGCGGATCGCGGAGCATCATCCGATTCTCGATCCTGGGGGTGGGGACGGCGATCTTCGTGGTCATCTTTCTCTTTCCTTCCGGGACCGTCTCGGGGCTTCCTTGCGGCGCGGGCCCTGGGGTCCCTGATTCCAGGGTAGGCACCCCGAGCCGCGGCTTCGCCGCGTCCGGGGGTGGTTCACGGGCTCACGGACAGATGGTGCCGGGACCCGTGCGTGCGGGCAGGCCGGGGGTGGGTCCCGCGCAGGCAGCCGCCTGCCCCTGACGCCGTGCTGCTCGGCCTGCGAACGAATCTCCGCGCTCGGGGCCTGACGTATCGTCTTGCCATGCTCACGGCCTGCTCCCTCGTTCTCGTCGCCGCCGTCGCCGCCGCGGCGCCGTCGCCTCCCGTCGGCGCCGTCACGCCCGTCGCCAATGGCGTCGACCTATTGCCCGGCAACTTCGTCCCCGGCCATCAACCGGACGGCAACACGGTGGTTTTCACCGCGCCGGGTGGCCTGGTCGTCGTCGACACCGGCCGGCACCTGGCCCACACCCAGCAGATCGTCGACCTTGCCAAGGCCCGAGGGTTGCCGGTGAGAAGCATCGTCAACACCCACTGGCACCTCGACCACGTCGGCGGCAACGTCCTCCTGCGCCAGCGCTTTCCGACCGTCCGCGTGGTTGCCAGCGGGGCGATCGACGACGCCCTCGGCGGCTTCCTGGCGCGCTACCGCGCCCAGCTGGCGGAGGTGATTGCAGCGCCCGACAGCACGTCCGAGCAGGTTGCCGCCTGGAAGACCGAGATGGCGCTGATCGACGCCGGCAAGGCACTCGCGCCGGACGACGTCGTCACCGCCAGCGGCCCGCGCGACCTCGCTGGCCGGACCCTGGGCCTGCATCTGGTGGCGCACGCCGTCACCGCCGGCGACCTGTGGATCTACGACCCGGCCACAAAGGTCCTGGTCGCCGGCGACCTCGTCACCCTGCCGGTGCCGTTCCTCGACACCGCCTGCCCGGCCCACTGGCAGGCGGCGCTCGCCGAGCTCGCCAAGGTCGACTTCGCCACCCTCGTCCCCGGTCATGGCCCACCGCTGTCGCCGGCGGACTTCGCGACCTATCGGCGAGCCTTCGACCACCTGCTGACCTGCGGCGCATCGAGCAGGCCCCGTGACATCTGCGTCGACGGCTGGCTGGCAGATATCGGCGGGCTGGTGCCCGCAGCCGACCAGGCGTTCACCCGCTCGTTGGCGGAGTACTACGTCGACAACAGCCTGCGCGGCGACCCGGCACAGGCGGCCAAGCTCTGCGGTCGCTGATCGATCGCCACCAGCTGCCTGGTGGCACCGTGGCATCATCTCGGTCATGCAGCTACCAACGGATCCGTTGCCGCCGCTGCGCGCGTTGTGCCTGGCCCTGCCGGAGGTTACGGAGCGGATGAGCCATGGCGAGCCGACTTGGTTCATCGGCGGCAAGAAGACCTTCGCCATGTACTCCGACCACCACCACGACGACCGCGTGGCCTTCGTCTGCGCGGCACCGGACGGCGCTCAGGAACTGTTGGTCGCCACGCAGCCGCAGCGCTTCTACCGGCCACCGTATGTCGGCCACCGCGGCTGGCTGGGCGTCTACCTCGACGTGCCGGTCGACTGGGACGAGATCGCCGACCTGGTCGCCGCGGCGCACGCCGTGGTGGCGCCGCGGCGTCAGACGCCGAGGGCGGCCGCTGCGCGCTCGAAGTCGTCGGCCCGCACGTAGACCAGGTAGCCGAAGCCGCCGCGCCCGTCGCTGACGCCGCCGGAGGCGAACGGGGTCACCTCCGCTTCCGCCAGGCGCTGATGGATGTTCGCCGCCGCGCCGAGCTCGTCGTCACCCTGGATCAGCAGAGCGTGCTGCGGCCCGGTGGCGTTCGCGCCGCTGCTCTTGATGGCGTGCTCGAACAACGACGTGTCGGCCGGGAACAGCATCAGGTGGGTGACGTGGGGGCCGACGGGCGTGGTGTTGAAGGCGAGCAGGTTGACGCCGTTGCTCGCGAGGCCGGCGAGGAGTCGGTAGGCTCCGCCGGCCTCGTCCTGCAGGTTGACGTGGTAGTAGGCGGCACGCTTGATGGTCAGGGCCACAGGAACCTCCCCTGGCGCCGGTCATCGCCTCCGGCTCGGCGAGCCGTTCGGGCGGGCGCACTCTGCTCAGGTTGCGCTCTTCGTGCGACCGGCGCAAGACCTGCTCGCGTGGCGCTTCGCAACTCGCGCGCTCGAGCCACCCCTCGGCAGGAGTGTGCGCGCGGGAACAGGCGGTGCGGTATCGACGGCCGAGGGCCAGTGCGCGGAGCGCACGGCCAGACGAGACCTAAGGCGACTGCGGGTACTGCTCGAGGGTCTGCTTGAGACGCCGGCTGTTGGGGAACTCGGCGACCAGGCCGTCCAGGACTTGGCGTCCCTCGGCGAGAGCGCCGGTGGCCTGCAACGCCTTGGCTAGCAGGAGCCCGTGACGCAGCCTGGGGAAGCCCTCCCCCGGCGCCGGTAGCTTGCGAAGCAGGGCGAGGGCGGCCGGCGGGTCGTTGGCGTCGTCGAGCAGCGAGCCGGCGTACATCAGCTGAACGTCGAAGATGTCGGGAAAGCGTTGGCCGGCGACCGCGATCAGCTTCGCCGCGGCGTCTGGGTGGCCCGCCTCGCGGTCGAGCTCGGCCTGCTGGTAGAGACCGGCGACGAGCAGGCGACCGACGTCTTCCGGGGCGCCGGTGCGGGTGCCGACGCCGCCGGCCCAGGAGTAGACCAGCTCGCCACCGTGCTCGGCCGCCTCGTAGAGCACCACCCCGCCGCCGATGCCGGCGAGGGCGGAGGCCAGCCGGAGGCCGCGGGCGAGCTTAGGCTTGCGGCTGAAGGCAATGAGGGCCGCGATCTCGACCAGAGCTACGACCACGAAGAGGTTGCGGGTGCGCTCACCCAGCTCCTCGTGCTCGCGCACCAGCGGGCCGGCGCCGGGGATGCCCTCGGCAGCCTCGTGCGCGTCGTGCCCCGAGGGCACGGCGACGACCGCGGCGAGGGTGCCGAGGACGAGCAGGAGAAAGGCAGCGTGGTTGGCGAAGGCGAGCTTGCCGGTCAGGGCGACGAGGCGCAGCAGGACGCCGACGACGAGGAGGGCGACGGCGAAGTGGACGACGATTGGGTGGAGAAAGCCGAGGTCTGGCATGGCGCGCACGATACCGCGCCAGCCGGCCGGATGGCGTCGTCTGCCTCGGCCGAAACCACGTAGCGCAGCCGTCCGCCCGGTTGCACGGCGTCGAATGGGTAGCAGGTGATGAGGGTCAGGGTGCGGGCGGCGGTGGCAGCCATCACCGCGACCTCGGCGAGGTCGACGACGCGGCTGTCGCGCACGACGTAGCGGCGCCGACCGGCGGTGCTCTCGAGCCACAGGGCGTCTCCGCGGCGCAGCCTGCCGAGGAAACGGAAGCTGGTGTCGCGGTGGCCGGCGAGGACGGTGTTGCCGCGGTCGTCGGCGGGCGGCGCCGTGGTGTCGACCCACCCTGGGCCGAAGGCGAGCGCCGCCCCCTGCGCGCCGGCGAGGACGATGAAGTCCGCCCCGGTGTCGCTGGTGAGGCGGGCGACCGGCCAGGTCTGCGCCCACGGCCAAGGTCGCACCGCCGCGCCGGCGGCGGCTCGGCTGCGCGCCCACGCCCGCTGCAGGAGCACCTGCGCGAGACCGGCCTTGGCGGGCAGGTACAGCCCCCAGGCGAAGAGGCTGGCACCGAGCGCGAGGAAGCCGGTGGCGAGGGTGCGGCGGAGTCGGGGAGCGGGCATGGGTGGAGTCGAGGCGGTGGTCGGCGTCCCGACGAAGTGGCTGGCACCTCGTCGAAACGAAGGTAAACCAGGGGTTTGCTAAGTGGCTGGCACCTCGCGACGGCGCCAGTAGTGGGCGACGGCACCGACGAGGAGGAGGAGCGCGCCGAGGCAACGGAGCAGCGGCGCGGGGGTGGCGGTGCGAGGGAGCTCGCCCGCCGGGTCGCTGACCTGGAGGGCGGTGAAATCGGTGGGGATGCCCTCGCGCAGGCTGAGCTCGACGATGCGCTGGCGCAGCGCGGCGTCGCGCGACTTGGCGTAGTCGGCGCTCCAGGCGGCAAGCTGGTGGGCGTAGGTGCCGCGACGCAGGGCCTTGCCCTGGCGGCTGTCGGACGCCAGCTCCTCGATGGTCACGTCGCGGGTGAAGTGGCGGTCGCCGATCGCGAGCTCCAGGGTGATGGGCGCCGTCGAGTGGCCGTGGGCGAACACACGCAAGGCGCCGCCCTCGGCCACGCGCTGGGGCAGCGGCATGTCGAGCTCGAGGTCGCCAGCGGGCTGACTGACCGCGAGCACCTCGAGGACGGGAAGCAGCAAGAGGTCGACCGCGGCCTGAAGACGTGCTCGCGGCTCGACGTCAGGCTGGTAGGTGAGGGCGGCCTCGCCGAGCACGGGAGCGAAGTGGACGAGCTCGTCGGCGTCGGCGAGGAAGAGCACCGCGAGGTCGGGGCGGCGCAGGTCGGGTGTCGGGAGGCCGTCGACCTGCGGGTCGGTGACGACGACGCAGCGGGTGCCGCGGTCGCATCCGGCATCGGTAGCGGCCGCCTCGAGGGCCTGCCAGCTGGAGTGGAAGCCGGCGTCGCCGCTGAGCAGCCGGCCGAGGATCGCCTTCGGCTCGCGCTCGTCGAGCTNNCCGCAGCGAAGACGGACTGCCGGGACGCCGGCGGGCCAGGTCGGCGGTCGCCCGCGCCACCAGGTCGGCCAGCGCGCGGGCGCGTCGACGCATCGACGCCGAGGTGTCGACGAGCAGAACGACGGGACCCGCGGGGGCCGCAGCGGTGTCGGTCGCCGTACCGCCGTCGTTGAGAGCGAGGCGGAGTTGGATGGCGAGCGACGCGTCGTCGAGCGTCACCGACTCGGCGCGGGCGAGCAGCGGCGGCGCCTCTTCGGCCCACCACACGTCGAGGGGCTGGTCGGTGGCCAGCGCGAGGTCGACCGCACGCGGACTGCGCGCCAGCTGGGTGGCGGTGGCGCCGTCGACGCCCCAGGCGGCAATCGGCTCCGTGCTGGCGAGGTGGACGACGACGCTGCTCGCCACGCTGCCGCCGCCCAGGAAGCGGTCGACGGGCAGGCGCAGGTGGGAGCGACCACTCTCGCGCTCGACCGGCAGGCGCAGGGTGGTCCGCACCTGCTGCAGGCGGTTGGCGAGCAGCGGGTAGACCGAGAAGGAGGCGGTCGTGCCCTCGCTCTGCAGGAGGCCGGTGGTCCGACCCGCGCGGGCGGCGTTTTGGTGCTCTTGGCGCGCCGCGTCGCGCTCGGCGAGGGTCGCCGCGAGGTAGCGGCCTTGGCGCCAGAAGCCAAAGCCGGTGACGGCGGCGGCGGTGGGCAGGCGCAGGCGGTAGTCGGCCTGCGCGATCTCGTCGCCGGGGTTGGCGAAGACCTGCACCAGCTCGAGGGTGGCGTCGTCCCCGTCGAGGTCGACGGTGAGCGACTGACTGACCAGCGGCAATTGGCGGGCGGTCGCAAACAGGCCGGCGCTCGCGTCGTCCTGGGCGAAGGCGGCGGGTGCCGTCACGAGCAACGCGGTGGCGAGAGCGGCGGTGGTGACGTGCGAGAAGCGACTCATGTCAGTTGCTCCCCAGGACGACCTGCACCGGCGTCGCCAGCTCGGGGCAAGTGGCGAGCTCCCAGACCTGGAGACTCCCGGCGTCGCCGGCGCCATGGCCGAGCGCGAGCTCGACCCGCAGGCGGTCGGGTCGCAGCGTCAGGCGTGGCTCGTTGCGGAGGGCGAGCCCCGTTGGCAGCCATACCTCGAGGGTGCAGGGTCGAGCGATCTCCCAGCCCACGCCGTTCTGCCCGCCGGGCTGCTCGGAGCCCTGTCCGACGACCGGGCTGCGTTGCTGGCCGTCTGTCTGGCTTTCCTCGGAGCATTCGTCATCCAGGCTTGCGCCGGTCGGTGCCAGCCGATCTCCCTGGCGGACGAGCAGGCCGACGACGTCGGCAGGGCCATCGTCGACGAGGGTGACGGCGACGGCTTCGCCGCCACTGTCGTCCCGGGCGGGCGCGGCGCTGCGGGCGAGGGCGGCGGTCAGCGTGCCCGGTGAGGCGGCTTGCAGACGGCCGATGTGCTGGTAGCTGCCCTCGGTGGCGTAGGCCAGCCGCCGGAACTGCGTGACCCCCTCGGGAGGCAGCGATCGGCAGCCGATGGTGTGGATGACGATGCGCCCTTCGCGGGCGGAGGCGATCACGTCGTCGAGCGTCGGCCCGTCGGGGTAGTCGAGGTGGGCGGGCGCGTCGCCGACCAGGAAGACCTGCCGATCGGTGCCGTCGCCGGTCGCCCACGCCATGCTGTCCAGCGCCGCCGCGAGGCCGGCGAGCACCGACTCCGGGCCATCGCCGCCGCCGTCCGCCCGCAGCTGGTCGAGGAACGTACCGGTGGCGGCGACGTCGGTGGTCAGTGGCGACTCGCGGGTGATGTACGTGTCGCCGCGGTCGCGGAAGGCGACGATGCCGTAGCGAATCTGCTCGCCGGGTCGACTGGCGCCGAGGCTGACTGCGAGCTGACGGACGCGCTGCTGCACCTCCTGGATTTCACCGCCCATCGAGCCCGTGGTGTCGAGCACGAAGACGGCGTCGAGGTCGGCGCGGGATGGCGCTGGTGTGGCGAGGATCCAGAGCATGGCCGTGGTCAGGGTGAGGTGGAGGCGGCGGGCGGACGCGGCGGCAGGGGACGAGCTGTCTCGGTGGGGCATGGGGTGCGACCTCCTTGTCGCACACCGGGAACCCTGGCAGCCGTCGATGTTGCCGCCGCGGCCCGCTCGCGGTGGACTGCGGGCGGACTGCGGCCGGGTCGGCTCGATCGTGGCGGCCCTGCGGCCGACCTGTCTCTGGCGGCCGGAGAGCGGGCTCGCGCTAACATCCCTTGCCGGCATGTACCGCAATCTCGACCCCGCTCGCATCGTCGAAACCGCCGTCGCGCTGCGCCGGCGGATCGACGAGCGCTTTCCCGCCTCCGGCCTCGGCAAGGTGGCGCGCGAGCTGGTCGGTATCTGCGAGGAGGCCGCGGCGCTCAGTGGCTGGTTGGCGCGCCCGAACTGGTGGCTGCGATCGCTGGTCGGGCTCGCGCTGTTGGTCCTGACCGCCGCGCTCGTCGGCGCCGTCCTCCACCTCCAGGTCGAGGCCGCCTACTCGAGCCTGTCCGATCTCGTGCAGGGCCTCGAGGCGGCGGTGAACGACGCGATCTTCATCGCCTTCGGGGTGTTCTTCCTGGTCAGCTGGGAGTCCCGCCGCAAGCGTCGGCGCGCCCTCGCCGCCCTTCACGTGCTGCGGTCGATCGCCCACATCATCGACATGCATCAGCTGACCAAGGACCCCGAGCGCGTCACCGGCGCGTCGCGGGCGGATACCCGCTCCTCGCCGCAGCGGGCGATGAGCTCGTTCGAGCTGACGCGCTACCTCGACTACTGCAGCGAGCTGCTGGCGATCGTCAGCAAGGTGGCGGCGCTCTACGTGCAGCGCTTCCAGGATCCGGTGACGCTGCAGGCGGTCAACGAGGTCGAGAGCCTCGCCTCAGGCCTGTCGCGCACGGTCTGGCAGAAAATCATGATCCTTGATCGGGTCGCGCCCGACCGGGTCGCGCCCGACCGGGTCGCGCCCGACCGGGTCGCGCCCGACCGGGTCGCGCCCGACCGGGTTGCCGGTGAGCGGGTAGTGGATCCCGACGGCCGCGCTACAGGCGACTGACGAGTATGCTCTAGAGCCGATCCGGTCAGAGGAGGAGTGCGATGTTGCCAAGCGTCCAGCTCAACTACCTGGCGGTGCTCATGGCGGCCGTTGCCGCGTTCGTCATCGGCGGCCTGTGGTATTCGCCGCTGCTGTTCGCCAAGGCGTGGGTCAAGGCCCATGCCTACAGCCCGGAGCAGGTGGCGGCGATGCAGGCCGCCGCGCCCAAGGCCTACAGCGTGACGCTGGTCTGCCAGCTGGCAATCGCTGCCGCCATGGGGGTGATCGTCTACTACATGCGCCTCGTTCGCGCCGAGCAAGGCGTGCAGCTCGGACTCTTGGCGTGGGGCGGCTTCGCGGCTCCCCTCGGGCTCGTCGGCCACGTCTACTCCGGCAAGCGCCTCGCCGCCTGGCTGATCGACGCCGGTTACCAGCTGACGTACCTGGTGGCGATGGGCGTCATCCTCGCCGTCTGGCGGTGAAGCTCCATTCAATCGTGCGCTTCGCGCACTAGCCCTCGGCATCACCGGGAGGTCCCATGTTCCGTTCCGATCTTCTCGCCGGCCAGACCATCCTCGTCACCGGTGGCGGCTCCGGCCTTGGCCGGGCGATGGCCGAACGCTTCGCCGGGCTCGGCGCCGCCGTCGGCGTGCTCGGTCGTCGCCCCGAGCCACTGGCCGAGACGGTGGCCAGTCTCCAAGCGCTGGGCGCCCGCGCCGCCGGGGTCAGCGCCGACGTCCGCGATGCCGGCGCCGTGGCGGCCGCGGTCGACAGCCTCGAGGCTGCTCTCGGGCCGCTCACCGGCCTCGTCAACAACGCCGCCGGCAACTTCCTGTCGCCGGCCGAGGACCTGTCGGCCAATGCGTTCGACGCAGTCACCCGCATTGTCCTCTACGGCACCTTCAACGCCACCACCGAGGTCGGCCGGCGGTGGATTGCGCGCGGTCACGGCGGCCACATCCTGTCGATCGTCACGACCTACGCCTGGATGGGCTCGGCGTTCGTGTTGCCGAGCGCCTGCGCCAAGGCCGGAGTGCTGGCGATGACCCGTTCGCTGGCCGTCGAGTGGGCGACGTACGGCATCCGCAGTAACGCGATCGCCCCCGGGCCGTTTCCCACCGAAGGCGCCTTCTCGCGCCTGCTGCCGCCGCAGATGCTCGCGGAGGCCAAGCGCGCGGTCCCGCTCGGTCGCTTCGGCGAGCCCACCGAGCTCGCCGACCTCGCCGCCTTTCTGTTCGCCCCCGGTGCGAGCTTCATCAATGGTGAGTGCGTGGTCATCGACGGCGGCGAATGGCTCAAGAGCGGCCAGGAGTTCGGCCACTTCACCGACCTGCCCCGCGACCAGTTCAAGGGCCTGATGGCCGCTCTGCGGCCAAAGAAATGAGAACACTGGCCGCTTTGCGGCCGAAGAAGTAGCGGCGTCAGAGTGACCGGACCATCTCGTACTGGCCGACGGTGAACGCCCCGCCGACGGCCCGCAGCAGGGCAGCGGTGGCCTCGTCGGTGGCGGGGACATTGAGGTAGCGCAGCGCCGTCCCGGCAGGCAGGAGAGCGGCGCCGGCGGCGAGCAGCGCCCGTCCGACGCCGCGCCGTCGCCAGGCCGGGGCCACCGCCAGCTGGGCAACGTTGCTGGCGCCGCGGACGACGGTGATGTGGCCTACCGGCGCGAAGTCGGCGCGGGCGACGACGGTGACCGCGTCCTCACCCGCACGCTCGACGGTGCCGGGGCGGCCCGGCCACGAGGGCATCCATTCCCACCAGGCACGCAGCGTCGGCCACGGCGGTACCGCCTCGGCGGCCAGGGTCACCCCGGCCGGCGTCGCGACGGCGTCCAACGAAGTGGCTGGCACCGCGTAGCAGTCGAGGGCGCGGCTGACGGCAAAGCCCAGGCGACGGTAGAGGGTGATCGCCGGCGTATTGTCGCGGATCACCTCGAGCTGGCAGGTGGCATAGCCGGCGTCCCGCAGGCCGGGCTCGAGGTCGTGCCACAGGCGGTCGGCGAGGCGACGGCGCCGGTGCTCCGGTGCGACGCCGGTGATCAGGTCGCAGGCCACCGGCGGGCCGCCGTCGCCCGCGTCGGTGCCGGTCAGCCAGAACCCGACCACGGCGTCGCCGTCGACGGCGGCCCGCGAGTGGGGCGCTGACCAACCGCGGGTGCTCAACATGCGCGAGAAGGCCTCGCGCGACAGCTGCATCGGCACGTGGTAGTCGGCGAAGGCGGCGAGGAACCCCGCGTGCAGGGCGTCGAGGTCGTCGTCGGCGAGAGGGCGGATCCGAGGTTCCATGGCGCGCTGTGTAGCACAGCGAGGGCCGACCCGAGGAGCGGGCTGGGACGTCTGCGACGGGGCCCGTGGCAGCCCGCCGGCGACAGGCGGCAGGCTGCCGCTCCCCGTCCCCGGCGCGGCGTCCGAGCACCGTCCTGTCGGATAGAGATGCGTCCGCCAGGTGGACTGCACCATCCGCAGGAGGGGCCCCATGTCTCGCATCAGCACCTTCGTTCTCCTTCCCTCGACTCGCCGGCGACGAGCCAGCGCTCTCGTCGTGCTCGGCTTCGCCACGCTGGAAGCGCTCCGCGCCGCCCAGGCACCGACGGCCAACCCGTTCCTCGGCAAGTGGCTGGGGACCATCGGCTCGCCGCGCGAGCGCGTCGAGGCCGGCATCGACATCACTGCCGGGCCGGACGGTGAGATGGCGATCGCCCTGACCCAGCCCGGCGCCGGCTACTACGCCATGGCCTCGCCGGGGCCTGTGGTGCGCGACGGCAACAGGATCAGCGTGGCGAGCATGGGGCTCGCCCTCGAGCTTCATCAGGACCCTGCCGGCGACCGCCTGGAGGGCGTGTTCCCTGGCCCGAACAGCGCCGCCTCGCTCGCCCGCGTCGACGCCCTGCCGACCCGGCAACCGATCCCGAGCTTCCCGCGCGGCCCCGAGCCGCGCTGGCAGGCTCGGCTCGCCGGCCAGGTCTACGCCGGGCCGGTGGTGCGCGACGGCGTCGCCTACGTCGGCACCACCGGCGGCGTGCTCGACGCGATCAAGGTCGCGGATGGCGAGGAGGTGTGGGCGTTCGCGGCCGGCGCGCCGATCTACGGCTGCGCGCTGGCGACGCCCGACGCGGTCTACGTCGTTGCCGACAACGGATTTCTGTTCAAGGTCGACCGCGCGAACGGCCAGGAGCTCTGGCGCTACGACCTTGGCGACGCGCGGGTGCCCCGCGTGCTGCCGCACCCGATGGTCTACGCCTGGGACTGGCGGGGCGTCACACCGGTCATCGCCGACGGCGTCGTCTTCGTCGGCGCGGGTGACGGTGGCTTCCACGCCGTGGACGCGGCGACCGGCGCCCGGAAGTGGCGCTTCGCCACCGGCGGCAAGATCCGCGAGGGGGCGGCGATCGACGGCCCGCGGGTCGTCGTTGGCAGCGCCGACAAGGTCGTCTACGCCCTCGACCGGGCGTCGGGTGTCGTGGTCTGGAAGCACGAGACGGAGGCCGAGATCGACACCGCCCCGACGCCGTTCGACGGCCGGATTCTCATCGGCAACCGCGGCGGTGGTCTCTATGCGCTGAACGCGGCCACCGGCGAACGCCTGTGGCGCCTGTCGTTCTGGGGATCGTGGATCGAGTCGACGCCGGTGGTGGTCGACGGCACGATCTACATCGGCTCGTCGGATCTGGGTCGGGTCAGCGCCATCGCGCCGACGGATGGCAAGGTCCTCTGGCGCACCGACGTCTACGGCTGGGCCTTCGGCACGCCGGTCGTCACCGCCGACCGCATCTACGCCGGGGCCGCCGGCGGCACGCCCTACTTCATGCCGCACGTCGCGAGCCTGGTGGCCCTCGATCGGCCCAGCGGCACGGTGGTTTGGCGCTGGCCGATTCCCGAGTCGCCCGACAGCCATCAGTGGGGCATCGTCGGCTCCCCGGTGCTCGCCGGCGACACGCTGCTGGTGACGACGGTGGGCGGTTCGCTCTACGGTTTTCCGCTGTCCTGACTCAAGCCAGCGCGATCCACAGGCTGGCGACGCCGAGGGCGAGGCAGAGGGGCGAGAACAGACGGCTGTCCCAGGTGGCGAAGCGGCTGCCGCGCACCCGCTTGAAGAAGCCGACCAGCCGGAAGTCGCCGATCGCCCGCAGCAGGAATGCCAGGCCGAGACCGACCGTGCCGATCCTGGTGACCACCGCTGGGAACGGCGGGGGCACGACGCCACCCGAGGCGAGGACCAGCATCGCGGCGGTCGCCAGTGCCGCCGCGACGGCAAAGCAGGCCAGCCTCGTGGGCTGGAGAACGGGCCGGCCGTCGACCTCGGGCAGAGCTAGGGAGCGGCCGGAGATGCCGACCAGTCCCCAGTAGGCGTGGAGGAGCGCGAGGCCGCCGAGCACGGCGCCGACGGTCCTGGCCAGACCGGCGAGCCAGCTCATGCGCCGACGCCGTAGCGGTCGCGCAGCACGCCCAGGTGATGCGCGGCGTGGCCGACCAGGATGTGAGCGAGGGCGCGGACCGACGCCACGTAGCCATTGGCGACCCCCTGACGCTGCCAGCGGGGCTCGTCGAGCGTGGCGAAGAAGGCCAGGTTGGCCTGACGCAGCGCGCCGAGCTCGGCGATCAGGTCGGCCAGCGGCCGTCCGGCCGAGGTCGCGTTGGCGACGTAGGCGTTCTCGTCGAAGCCGGCGAGCGGCGTCGGGTCAGCGTGGGCGAAGCGGAACGCGCGGTAGCCGAAGATGCGTTCGGCGTCCCCGAGGTGGCCGACCACCTGCCGCACGGTCCACTTCTGCGGTGCGTAGGCGAACGTCTCGAGGGCGGCGTTGACGTTGGCGGGCAGAGTCTCCAGCAAGGCCGCCTGCTCGCTCATCAGGGTCAGGATGTCGCCGACGGGGAGCGCGGCGATGTAGCTTTGGTAGAACGGTGCGTACTCGGAAACGGGCGGGCGTTCGTCGGTCGAGGACATGGGCTGACTCCCTGGGTGTCGAGAGGCCAGGGAGCCTAACCTAGCTAGCGCCTGCGGGCTGGGCACGATTCCGGCTACTCTTCGCCGCCTATGCCCGAAGCGACTCTTGCCGCCTTCCGTCGGGTGCCGCGCACCGGCGTCATCTTCGTCACCACCGAGGCGGCCAAGCGCGGCTTCGTGCCGGGCGCCTCGCCAGGGCCCGGAGAGCGGATGTGGTGCAACCTCGGGCAGGGAATGCCCGAGACGGGGTCGCTGCCCGGGGCCCCGCCGCGGGTGCATGACGTGGCGGTGTCGGTGGACGACCAGGAGTACGCGCCGGTGCCGGGCATCTGGGAGCTCCGCGAGGCGATCGCGGGGCTCTACAACCGACTGTACCGTCGCGGCCTGCCGCAGCAGTACAGCGCCGAGAACGTCGCGGTGTCGGGTGGCGGGCGCGCGGCGCTGACGCGCGCGGCGGCGAGCCTCGGGCACGTCAACCTGGGGCATTTTCTGCCCGACTACACCGCCTACGAAGAGCTTCTCGACATCTTCAAGGCATTCACCGCGATCCCCATCTTGCTGGCGCCGGAGCGTGGCTACGCCTTCACCGCCGAGGACCTGCGCCTCGAGATCCTCGGCCGCGGGCTGGCGGCGGTGCTGCTGTCGAATCCGTGCAACCCGACCGGCAAGCTGGTGCAGGGCGAGGAGCTCGCGCGCTGGGTGGCGGTCGCCCGCCAGCTCGACTGCTCGCTGTTGATCGACGAGTTCTACTCGCACTACGTGTGGACGGCGCCGGGGGCACTGCCAGTCGAGAGCGCGGCGCGCTACGTCGAGGACATCGAGCGCGACCCGGTGGTGCTGTTCGACGGCCTGACCAAGAACTGGCGCTACCCGGGTTGGCGCTGCAGCTGGACGGTGGGGCCGAAGAAGGTCATCGAGGCGGTGGCGAGCGCTGGCTCGTTCCTCGACGGCGGCGGCTCCCGCCCGCTCCAGCGTGCCGCCATCGCGCTCCTCGAGCAGGCCGACGTGGAGGCCGAGACGCGTGCCATGCACGAGACCTTCCGGGCCAAGCGCGACCGACTGCTGTCGCGCCTGGGCGAGCTCGGCGTGCGTTTCGACCTCATGCCCGATGGGACCTTCTACGGCTGGGGCGACCTCTCCCGCCTGCCACCGCCGCTCAGCGACGGCATGGGGTTCTTCCGCGCCGCCCTCGACCGCCAGGTGATCGTCGTCCCTGGCGAGTTCTTCGACGTCAATCCCGGCAAGCGCCGCATGGGCCGCCCCTCGCGGTTCCGCACCTACGCCCGCTTCTCCTTCGGTCCGTCGATGGAGGTCGTCACCGAGGGCCTCGACCGCATCGCCGCGATGGTGCGCGAGGCGGTGGCCGGGACAGACCAGGCGTAGGGGCGGGTCTCAGACCCGCCCTTGTTCAGTCGGCAAGCGGTGGGCGGGTCTGAGACCCGCCCCTACAAGAGGCCGAGAGCCTCCAACGCCCGTTCCGTCCCCTCGACTCCATCGACGCGAACGGCGTGCATGCCGGCCCGTGCGGCGGCCTCGACGTTGACGTCGGTGTCGTCGAAATAGGCGATGGCTGGCGCTGGCACGCCGAGATCGGCGATGACATGCGCGAAGACCTCCGGCGCCGGCTTGGTCATGCGCAGCTCGTTCGACAGGTAAAACGGGTCGAAGTAGCGGCCGAACCGCGCGCGGTGGGCGGTTGCGTGGAGGACGCTGGCGTTGCTCAGGCAGGCCAGGCGGGGCCGCGGCTCGCGGCAGCTCAGGCGGTCGAGAAGCTCGTAGGCGCCAGGGTAGCCGCCGCGGTTCCAGGCGCTGAAGTGGGTCAGGAAGTCCTGGGGGGCGAGCGCCAGCTGCCACTCGGCGAGGAAGCTCTCGGCGAACTGGTCGGGCGTGAGGTCACCGCGCTCGAAGGCGTCGACCGCCGGCGAGCGGATCCAGCGGGCGCGGACGGCGGCGGGGTCGAGGCGGGGCGAAAGCAGATTGCCGAGCGCGGCGAAGCCGGCGAAGTCGACCAGCACGCCGCCGAGGTCGAAGAGCAGGACGGCGAACCGCGAAGTGGCTGGCACCACGCTCAGGCGCCGCCGCCGTAGAGGAAGACCAGCAGATCGGCAAGGGTGGCGCGCCAGTGCCCCCAGGAGTGGCCGTCGGGCACCTCGATGGTCTTCACCTGCGTGCCCTTGGCGCCGAGGCTCGCGACCAGAAGTCGGGCCTCGTCGAGCATGTCGCCTTCGTACAGACCGGTGTCCACCACGGCACGCAACGGCGCGGTCGAGGTGCGGCGGATCAGACCGGGGACGTCGGGCCCCCAGCGCAGGGCCGGGCTCTGGATGCCGGCGAGGCCGAAGACATCGCGGTGGGCGGTGACCATGAAGGTGGCGTTGAGCCCGCCGAGCGAGGTGCCGAGAATGCCGCGATGGGCGGCGTCGGCGAGGGTCGGGTAGCGCCGGCCGACCGTCGGCACCAGCTCCTGGACGATGAAGTCGCAGAACTTGCAGCTGCCGTCGGCCGCCGGCACCAACTCCTCCCGCCGGCGATTGACCGCGTGTTTGGCGTCCCACGGGTCGATGAAGACCACCACGACGGGCGCCAGGCGACGCTCGGCGATCAGGTTGTCGAGGGTGATCGGCAGCGACCCCATCTCGTCGCGCCAGTAGTCGGAGCCGTCGGTGACGTAGAGCGTCGGGTAGCGGACTGCTGGCGTGGCTCCCGGCGCCGGCGCGACGAAACCGGCCGGTGTGTAGACGCGCACTGTCACCTGGTAGCCGAGCACCTGGCTGGCGAACGGCAGGTCGGTGAGGGCACCGCGGGCGACTCCGAGACGGCGCGCGGCGTCGGCAGGCGGCTGCCAGCCAGGCATCCGCAGCTCGGAGTTGGGACCGTAGCCGCCCATCTGCTGGTTCGGGTTCAGCGGGTCGAGGAGCCAGCTGTCGTCGACCACGAGCTTGTAGTCGGCGCGAGACGCCGGCAGCAGGTCGTGGCGCCAGGTCCAGATGTCGCTCGCACCGACGCGGTGGCCGCGGGTCTCCTCCCTCGCCTCCCAGCCGACCAGGTCGCCGCGCCACTCGACCCTCTTGGCGTCGCCGCGCCAAAAGAAGACCGCCGTCGGGCCGAAGACCAGCGGCTGCGCCGGATAGGAGCGGACGCGCGCCCAGAAGGTGTCTGCCGACAGCTCCCCGGCCGCGACGGCGGCCATGGCGGTGTCGAGCTCGGGCAGCGAGTTGAAGGTCGCCCCTTGGGTGGCGCCCGAGGCGGCGAGGGGAGGGAAGAGAGCGGCGCAGAGCAGGGCGGTCACGACGGGGCGCATGGTGCGGTCGATGCTAAGCCATGCGAGCCACCGCCGCGGCCGCTCAAAGGCAGGGACGGCGATGGGTAAGATGCCGAGGACGCCCCGATCCCCGCGAACGACCTGGAGACGAACCTCATGCGATCGACCCCGCACGCCATCGTCCTGCTCACGCTCACCTGCCTGCTGGCGCCCGCCAGCGCCGGCGCGGCCGTCGTCGACAGCCGCGCCGACGGCTTCCGGGTCGAGATCCCGGTCACCATCGCCGCGACCCGAGCGGCGGTGTTCACCGCCCTCGGCAAGGCCGGACAGTGGTGGAGCTCCGACCACACCTGGTCCGGTGACGCCAAGAACCTGAGCCTGCCGCTCGAAGCCGGCGGCTGCTTCTGCGAGCGCTGGGACGGCGGCAGCGTCGAGCACGCGCGGGTGATCTTCGTGCGCCACGGCGAGCTGTTGCGGCTCCAGGGCGCCCTTGGCCCAATGCAGCCGATGCCGATCACCGGCATCCTGACCTTTGTGCTCGAAGCCGCGCCCGTCGCCACCCCGGCCGCCGTCGGCGGTGCCACCCCCGCGGAGCCGGCACCGGCGACCCAGCTGACGCTGACCTACGCCACGAGCGGGAGCTCCGCGTCCGCCCTCGACAAGATCGGTCCGCTGGCCGACGGCATGCTGACCGCCACCGTCGGGCGTCTGAAGGCGTTCGTCGAGACCGGCAAGCCCGAGTAGGGCGGGCCGACGTCAGCCGGCGTCGCGGGCGGCGAGCGAGCGGGCGGCCGCCAGGCAGCGGTCGTAGCGACGGTCGACGGCGCGCGCGAACCAATCGGTGGTGCGGTCGCGCGACAGTTTCGGGCTCGACAGGGTGATCTGCGGCACGCGGGCATAGGCGGCGGTCCGCCCGCTCCGCGCCCGCAGCACCTTGCGCAGCTCCCGGTAGGTCGTCGTCGACTCGAAATCCTCTCGCTTCTCCTTGGCGAGGTCGCGGCGGATGGTGATCTCCTGGAGCTCGGGCGCGAAGACCTTGGCGAAGGCCAGCAAGGCCTGCAGCGACTTCGAGTCGTGCCTGAGCGGAGCGCCGTCTCGACCGTAGATCAGGAGGTCGCCGTCGGGCACCAGGGGGACGCCGAGCAGGCCGGCGAGCTGCTCCTGGACGGCGGCGTTGCGCGACGCGTAGGGCCCGGCGTTGAAGTCGGCGAAGCGGTAGAGCGGGTCGTCGTAGGAGGCCTCGTAGCCGAGCAGGCGGGCGACGCCATGACGCAGGCCGCCCGCCCGGGTGTAGAGCTCCTCGCGCACGGTGTCCTCGCGCGCGCCGTCGGCATGCTCGATCGCGAAGGCGACGGCGACCTGCATGCTGCCGGCGGTGGTGATCGGGTTGAGGTCCTCGAGGCCGCGGTCGGCGAACAGGCGACTGGCGAGGCTCGCCACCGCCGTCGACACTGGCGCGTGCTCGCGCCAGTGGGCCACGAGGGCGCGGAAGGTGCGGTCGAGGTCGGCCTCGGTACGGGCGGCGGCGAGTCGCTGCTCGAAGGTTCGGTCGCTCCCCTTGGCCTTGGCCGACAGCAGCCAGCGCACCGCCGGCGGCCCGAGCGGGCCGAAGGCGCGGGCCTTCGTGTCGAGCTCGGCGGCGACGATCTTGGCCAGGTTCGCCACCTCCGGGTTGGCGCGGAACCCGGACTCCTGCTCGACGACCGCGAACACTTGGCAGACGTTTTCGGCGGTCGGCAGCTGGTCGATCTGGCGCAGGGCGTCGAAGGCGTCGTGGGCCCAGCCGTTGCGGTCGCTCACCTTCGAGGGGATCAACGCCGCCGCCTGGGCGACGGTGAGAGTGGGCGGCGCCGGCGGCGCGATCGGCGGCAGCCGTGGCGTCGGCGGCTGGCAGGCGCCGACCCCCAGGCTCAGGCAGAGGGCGGCGATCGGGAACGCGGGACGCCGCAGGCCGGGTAGGCGGAGTCGCGGCGTGGTCACCGTCGCATCATCTCGCAGCGCGGTTGGGTTTGACGAAGTGGCTGGCACCTCGCACCGACGACTGGGCACCGACGAAGTGGCTGGCACCCCGCGGTGTACGCTGCGCCGCGATGCCGGCCGACTTACCCCCTGACGACGAGCACCGCGGCGTGCTGGCGGTGCTCGGGTCGCCACGGGCGCGCAACCGGACGGGGTGGCTGTTTCAGGCGGGCAAGTCGGGCATGGCGTGCTTCCTCGCGTTGCTGCTCGACGCCTGGCTGAGCAATCCGGACCACGTCACCTCGACCTTCGTCGCCGTCCTCTGCATCTCGCCGGTGGTGCTGCTCGGCATCCGCCGCGCCCGCGACCAGGTGGCGGGGAGCCTGCTCGGCGGCGTCTGGGGGACGGCGCTGGCGGCACTCGGCCTGGCGCCATTGGTCGGGGTGCCCCTCGCGGTGGCCGGCGGCGTGCTGTCGAGCCATGCGCTCGGCTTTTCGCGCGGCACGGCGATCGCGGCGTTCACCGCGCTCTTCGTTCAGATCGTGCCGCGCGGCGGCCCGCTCGCCACCTTCGGCGTCCGTCTGCTGGCGGTCGGCATAGGCGTCGCGGCGGCGTCTGCGGTCAACGTCGTGGTGTCGGCGTTCGCCTACCGTTCGATCTTCGAGCGCCGACTGCGCCAGGCCGAGGCGACCGTCGCGGCGCTCCTGGTGGCCGCCGCGCGTGAGGGGCCGGCGGCCGCCCACGCCGGCTTCGGGCTGATCGACGAGCTCGAGACCGAGCTCGAGCTGGCGCACGGCGAGCTGACCGTGCGCCGCGCGGCGGCGACGCGCGACTGGCTGCTCGCCGTCAGTACGCGCCGAGTCGCTGCGGCTGCTGTTGCACCTGGTCGTCGACCTCGACTATCGGCTGCGCGAAGATGGCCTGCCGGCTGAGGCCATGCAGCCGTGGCTCGCCTGGCTGGTCTCGGAGGGCGGCGCCGAGCCGGCAGTGCCGCCGGCACTGCTGGCCACCACCCGCCGCATCCGTCGGCTCGGGCGCGCTCTGCGCGAGACGACGACCGGTCCGACTTCGCCCTGAGCTCGGACGTCCGCCGCCGCGCCGTCGCCATCGCCGGCTTCCGTCGGTTCGCTAGACTGGCGTTCCCGAGATGAACGATCCCGATCGCCCACCAGCGCCCGGCCTTCGCCCCGCCGTCGAGCTGCCGCCGACCGAGGCGCACGGCAGCGGTCAGGGGGCGGCGCGCAGCGGCGCGTCGCCTGCCGCCGGTCCGCCGGCCGCCGGTGTGACGGCGACCGCCGCGCCGACCTGGATCGGTCCCTACGAAGTGGTGCGGCCGCTCGGGTCCGGCGGGATGGGCACGGTGTACCTGGCCCGTCAGCGCCAGCCGCTCGAGCGGCTCGTGGCGGTCAAGCTGATCCGCGGCGGGGCTGGGGACGAGCGCCGAGCACTGCGCTTCGAGGCCGAGCGGCGGGCGCTGGCGCGGATGAGCCATCCGAACATCGCACAGGTGTACGAGGCCGGCACGACGGCCGACGGCCAGCCCTACATTGCGATGGAGCACGTGCCGGGCGAGCCGATCACTGCCTGGTGCGACGACCACTGCCTGCCGGTGGAGCAGCGCCTGCGCCTGTTCGTCGAGGTCTGCCGCGGCGTCCAGCACCTGCACCAGAAGGGCATCCTGCACCGCGACCTGAAGCCGTCGAACATCCTGGTGATGGAGGAACAGGGCCGCCCGCTGGCCAAGATCATCGACCTCGGCGTCGCCAAGGCGATCGACCGCCCGCTGGTCGACGGACCCGACCTCACGGAGCAGCATCTGGTCGGCACGCCGGGCTACCACTCGCCGGAGTCGATCCTCGCCGCCGACGGCGAGCTCGACCAGGACACCCGCTCCGATGTCCACGGCCTCGGCTTGGTGCTGTTCGAGCTGCTGCTCGGCGTGCGGCCGCAGCAGCTCGACGGCCTCAGCCTGCTCGCTGCCCTGCGCCTGATCACCGAGCAGGACCCGCCGACCCTGGCCGAGCGCTGGCGCCAGCTCGTTGCCGCCGAGCGGGCGGCGCTCGCCACCGTCCGCGCCACCACACCGACGGCGCTGGCGCGCGAGCTGGCTGACGACCTCGGGTGGATCGTCGCCAAGGCGATCGCTCGCGAGCGCGAGCTGCGCTACGGGTCGGCCGCCGAGCTCGCCGCCGACCTCGAGCGCCACCTCCGGAACGAGCCGGTCACCGCCAGCCCGCCGAGTCGCCTCTATCGTCTGCGCAAGGCCATTCGCCGGCACCGGGTGGTGGCGGTCGCCGGGGTCGCGGTCGCCGTCGCGCTGGTCCTCGGCATCGCCGCCCGCACGCTCGAGGCGCAGCGGGCCAATCGCGAGGCGGCGCGCGCGAACGCCGAGGCGACGCGCGCCAACCGCGAGGCGGCGGCGGCGCGCGAGGTGTCGGACTTCCTGCTCGACCTGTTCAAGGTCTCCGACCCCGACCGCTCGCGCGGCAACACCATCACCGCGCGCGAGATCCTCGACCGCGGCGCCGCGCACATCCAGGAGAATCTCGCCGACCAGCCGCTGACCCAGGCCCACCTGATGGACACCATGGGCCACGTTTACACCCTGCTCGGTCTGCACGACGCGGCCCGACCGTTGCTCGAGGGCGGCCTGGCGACGCGTCGTCGTCTGCTCGCCGCCGACGCACCCGAGGTGATCGAGAGCATCGAGCACCTGGCCGCCCTCGACACCGAGACCGCACGCTGGGACGAGGCCGAGGCGCTCCACCGCGAGGCGCTCGCGGCCAATGAACGGCGCTACGGAGCGGCCTCGCGCCAGGCGGCGCGCGCCATCACCAAGGTGGCGATCCTGCTCCACAACCGCGGTCGACTCGACGAGGCGATCCCGCTTCAGCAGCGTGCGCTCGCCAGCCTCGACCGCCTCGGCCCGCCGGACGACGACTATCTCACCGGGCTCAACAACCTCGGCACGCTCTACCTGGACCTGGGACGCTTCGTCGAAGCCGAGCCGATCGTCCGGCGCACCGTCGCGCTGCGCGAGGAGCTCCTTGGCCCGGACAACCCGTCGGTCGCCCAGAGCCTCTCCAACCTGGCCCTGCTGCTGCTCAATACCAAGCGAGGGTCGGAGGCGCGACCGCTACTCGAACGCGCGGTTGCGATCCGCGAAAAGGTGCTCGGGCCCGAGCATCCGAATCTGGCGTGGAGCTTGCGTCTGCTGGCCGAGACCTACCGCTTGGACAAGTCCTACGACCAAACGCAGGCCATTCTCGACCGCTGCCTCGCGTTACAGGAGAAGGCGCTCGGCCCGCGCCATCCGTTCCTCGCCCTGACCCTCGAGTCGCTCGGCAACCTGGCGCGCGAGCGTGGCGACCTCGCGTCGGCGCAGGGCTACCTCGAGCGCTGCGTCGCGGTTGCCGAGCCGGCGCTCGGCCACGAGCATCTCGACCTGGCGTACTACCTGCGCAGCCTGGCGAACGTCTACCGCGATCAGCGCCGCTTCGCCGCCGCCGAGCCCCTGTACCGCCGCGCCCTCGCGATCTTTGCCAAACAGCAAGCCGGCGCCGCCGACCGTAAGGAGGCGCGGGACGACTACGCGGCGATGCTCCGCGCCGCCGGTAGGCCGGCGGAGGCCCAGGCGCTGCTCGCCGAGGCAGGTGGCGGATAGGGTTCAGCGGGGCCCAGTCTCGGTCAAGCCCTCGGTCAAGCCGAGGCTCGTCAGGGCCTCGCGTGCCAGGGCTACGGCCCCCGTCTGGACGAACACCAGATCACGGCTGAAGGTCGACGCCATCAGGACGTCGACCCCGCGCGCCACCAGCTCGTTGCCGATGGCCGCCAGGAAGCCAACGCAGTAGAACGGGTTGGCGCAGTCGATGGTGAACAACACCCAGCGGTCGGCATTGACGGCCACCACGTCCAGATCTTCCAGGCCGGCGGCAGTGGTGACGACGGTGATCTCCCGTTCGTCCCGGCAGACCAGCAGGTGCTTGTCCGGGGTGTGCACCGCCGACGCCTGGACCCACAGGTAGGGCTCTGGCTCGACTCGGTAGGTGCTCGCCGCCAGCACCTCGCGGGTGCTGGTGGGGGTCGTTGCATGGGGCGCTGGCGGGGGCGACGAGGGCTTCGGCTTCGCTTTCGCGGCTTCGTCCACTGTTGCCCGGTAGACCCGCAACCCAGCAAGCCGCGCCTGGGGGACCTGGGCGCCGGAGTCGTCGACGCCGATGTAGATTGAAGAAGGTGGAAGCGGCATGACCACATTCTGCCCCAGCGTGTGAGCTTCCGGCCCCTACTGCGAGGGATGGCGAGCCTGGCTAGGATGGAGCGATGGGAACATGTTCTTGGGCTGCGAGCCTGGGCTGTGACATCGGGCAGGGCTTCTCGATCAGTCCGCCGCTCGCCGAGGTGGATCTCCTGGCCTGGCTGCGCGCCACCCCAGCCTGGCGGCCGGTCGACCCGTAGTACCGCCGCAGCTAGGAGGCGCGGAGACCATGGCTCGAGCCCGCAAGGAGTACACGATCGTCCGGCGAGCTGGTGGCCGCGGCGGCCTGTCTGACGGCGGCGGTGCTGGTGACGGCCTGGCTCGGGCGCGAGCTGTGGCGCGGCTGACAGCGGGGCCGGCTCGGCGCCGCCAACCGCAGGTCAACTGCCTTGAAAACTCGTCGTCAGGCGACGAGTTTTCAAGGCAGCGTCGGCCCGCAAGTTCCGCGTCTAGCCCGAGGCCACTCGGCTCGCCGCCTCAGTCTCCCCGCCCCTCCGCTGGCACCGTCAGCCAACGAGCGGCGAGGATCACGACGCCCATCGCCAGGTAGCCGACGGCGTGCTCGGGGGCCGGTGCGAGGGCGACGGCGGTGTCGGCGGGGGTGAAGCGGTAGGCATGGATCAGGCCGACGGCGGCCAGAGCGGCACCGGCGAAGCACCAGAGGGCGGCACGCACGAAACGTTGGTCGATGACCTCGGCGACGGCGGCGGCGAGCAGCATCGAGGTGAGGATGAAGCCTTGCTCGAGGGCGAAGATGCCGTGGCCCCAGGTGTCGGCGACGAGCAGCTTGTCGAGCAGGTCGGGGCCGAACGCGGGGCCGCCCGGCGTCCCCATGCCGGCGGTGCGCAGGCCGTTCTTGAGCAGCAGGGCCCCCCAGGCTGCCACCCCGGGCAGCAGGCCGACGACGACTGCTGGCGCGTGGCGCGCGGGGGTGGCGGCGAAGGCTTGGGCGGTGATGACGATGCCGATCCACAGCACGATCGCCATGCCGGCGTCGATCGGCACCGCCCAGGCGATCCAGGCGAGGGTGCCGGTGAGACAGACGACGGTGAAGAATGCGGCGTTGAGCACCGAGTAGCCGGCGCGGGCGCCCATCGCCTTCCAGCCCGGGTGGCCGATGTAGATGGTGGTCGGGAAGCACGAGCCGAAGAGGGCCGCGGCAAGCGTGCCGATGCCGTTGGCGGCGAGCGACGGGCGGGTGGGGAAGGCGTCGCCGGCGGCCTCCGCGGACTCGATGTTCTGCAACGAGCCGATGAGGTTGAACAGCCCCATCGGCAGGATCACCGACAGGTAGACGAGCCAGTTGCCCGACAGCGCGGTGACCAGGTCGCCGAGCACGGGAATCGGCAGGTGCAGGGCGAACCCCGTCGTCGGCATGGGGCCTACCGGGGCGATACCCTGGATCCAGGCGAGGAGCGTGCCGAGCAGGACGGCGACCAGCCCGCCCGGCAGCCCGCCCTTGAAGCGACGACGGCCGAAGTAGACCAGGAAGACGATGGCCAGCGTCGACAGGCCGACCAGTGGCCGGGCGTAGGCGCGGAACAGGAATCCGATCGAGATGAAGGTGAGGGCGATACCGGCGAGGGTGCCGAGCAGCGCCGCGCGGGGCGTCGCCTTGCGCAGCCGCTCGGCGTAGAGCGCTCCCGTGAGCTCGATCAGCCCCGAGCCGACGCAGGCGGCGAGGCCGGCGTGCCAGGCCACCGTGGCCGGGTCGGCGGCGCCGGCGGCGGTGGCCGCGAGCTTCGCCGGCAGCATGACCAGGAAGACGTAGGCGAAGAGCGAGACGGTGTTGATGCCGTACGGCAGCGCGCAGACGTCGCGGCGACCGCTCGCGCGGGCCAAGGTCATCGCCTGCCGGGCGTAGAACAGGTTGCCGACCACCAGCGACACCGCGGCGCCAGGGAGGATGCGGCCGTAGACGAGCTCGGCCGGAAAGCCGAGGACGAGACGACACAGGGCGTCGATCAGCAGCAGCTGGACCAGATTGTCGATCGCCAGCCCGAAAAACCCGTCGACGTCGCCGCGCACGAACCAACGCATGTCGCTCAGCCCTCCGCCACCAAGGTCTCTTTTGCCACCCGACGCAGGCGCTTGATCCGCCGCTCCTCGATCAGCGCATCGCTCCAGGTCGCCACCTCGGTGCTCCACGCGAGCTCGACCGGCAGGCGCGAGCGTGTGTAGCGCGCAGCCTTGCCGGCGCGGTGCTCGGCCAGCCGCCGTTCGAGAACCATCGCGGCGCCGGCGTAGAGCGAGCCGTCACGGCAGCGCAGCAGGTAGACGAACGGCATGGTCACCCGCTCAGGCGCCGGCGCTTGGAGGCGGAGCCTTCCTCGACCAGGGCTTGCGCGACGGCCTCGTTGTGGCGCTCCACGGCGCGGCGGAGCAACAGCCTGGCGATCAACCAGGCGAGCGGCGCGGTGAAGGCCGAACGCGGCGTGACGTCGAAGCGGCGACGAATCAGCGTGCCGTCGGGGATCGCCTCGAGCTCCACCGTCTCGTCAATGCGCGCCAGGAGTCGTCGCGCCGGCTCGCCGAGCTCCATGCGCACGCGGTAGCGGCGGGCCGGCACGTGCTCCTCGACCACCTCGTGGTGGACGCTGCCGTCGGTGTTGGTCACTCGCACCCGTGCGCCGACGGCCATCGCTTCACCTGGCGGCAGCTCGGCGCGCACGATGCCGGGCAGCGGGCCGTAGCCGCGAAACGTCGGCCAGTTGGCAAGGTCGACGATGTAGGCGAAGGTGGCTGCCGGCGAGCGCGCGGCGGTGGAGGTGGTGACGAAGCTCGCCATGGCGAACGGTTCGGGTGCAGCCGGCGCCGGCCGGACCGCCGGCTCAGTCGTCGTCGCCTACCGGACGCAGCGAGCTGATCTCGTCATTCCAGTCGTCGCCCATCCGGCGCTGGTCGCGGTCGAGCTCGCGGCAGTCCCGATAGTCGTTGTGCCGGCAGATCTCCCAGCGCCCGCTCACCACCCGCACCGACGAGATGCGGTCGTTCCAGCCCTCGTCGGACAGTCGGTCGACCGCTTCGGAGAACGAGCGCGAGGCGCCGCGATAGTCGTAGTCGACGAAGACCTCGATCTCGGCGTAGTCGCTGCCGCCGCTGCCGTCGACGCGGCGCAGCGAGCTGATGGCGTCGTTGCCACCGAGCCGCCGCAGGTCGGGCGCATCGCTGTCGACCTCATGGCAGTCGCGGTAGTCCTTGTCGCGACAGAGCTCCCAGACGCCGTCGTGGACGCGCACCGACGACACGCGGTCGTTCCAGTCGAGGTCACGAAGGTCGGCGACGTCCTCGTCGACCTCGAGCGAGGCGCCGCGGTAGTCGATGTCGACGAAGAGCTCGATCCCCGCCTGCTGGTCGACGCGCCGCAGCGAGCTGATCTCGTCGTTCCAACCCCGCCGTGTCGCGAGATCGCGTTGGTCGCTGGTGAGCTGTCGGCAGTCGCGAAAGTTGGTGTCGCGACAGATCTCCCAGGTGCCCTCATCGATGCGCAGCGACGACGCGCGGTCGTTCCAGTCGTCGTCGCGGAGGTCGGCCACGTCCTCGTCGAAGCTGCGCGACGCGCCGCGATAGTCGACGTTTTCGTAGAGCCTGATCCCGGCGTCGGCGGGGACGGCGCCGAGCGCCAGCAGCAGCCAGAGGCCCGGGGCGGCGACGCCGGCGCGCAATCCGTTGTGCAACATGCGGTGCATGATGGTCCTCAGCTGATGGTCCTCAGCGTTCGACGATCGGCGGCAGGCCGGCCTCGATGGCCGCGCGGTGCGACTCTTCCCATGGGGGCAACTGGAGCCCGCGGCCGAGCGTCGCCAGCTCCTCGTCGGCGGTGAAGCCCGGCTCGACCGTCGCCACCTCGAACAGCACGCCGCCCGGCTCGCGGAAGTAGATCGACTGGAAGTAGCAGCGGTCCCGCACCTCGGTCACCTCGAAGCCGCGGGCGAGGAGCTCGGCGCGCAGATCGAGCTGCTCCTCGGCGCTGCCGATGGCCATGGCGACGTGGTGCACGGTGCCGATGCCGTTGACCGCCAGCTCCGCCACCGGATCGACGGCGATGTCGATGGTGTGGCCGGGGCCCTGGCCGCCGGCGGCGACGCGCGTCCGCAGCTCGTTCTGGGCGATCACCCGGTAGCCGAGCAGCCCAGTCATCAGCTCGAGCGTCGGCGCCAGCGCGCGCACCAGCATGGTCACGCTGTGCAGCCCGCGGATCGCGTTGCCGGCGCCGATGGTGCCGTCGGCCGGCAGCCACGGCGGGCGGGTGTCGTGGGGGCTGCCCACCAGCTCGAACCACAGCCCCGACGGGTCGACGAAGCGGATCGCCTCCTCCCCGAACCGGCGCTCCAGGTACCTCGCCTCCACGCCGTGCTGCTGCAGCCGTCGCCGCCAGAACCCGAGCGCCGTGGCCGGCACCGAGAACGACGTCGTTACCACCTGGCTCGCCCCCTTCACGCCGCGCCGCACGCCATGGTCGCGGTAGGGGAAGGTCGTCCAGATGGTTCCAGGGGCGCCTCGCTCGGTGCCGTAGTAGAAGTGGTAAACGTCGTGGTTGTCGAAGTTGACGGTCTTCTTGACGAGCCGCAGGCCGAGCAGCTCGCGGCAGAAGTCGAGGTCCGCCTGCGCGGCGTCGACGGTGGCCGTGACGTGGTGCAGGCCGAGAATCTTGTGAGTCATGGTCCTATTCTAGCTGGCCGCCGGCCACCCACCCCGCGGGCGACCGGCGTGGGTCGATTCACACCCGCTCGTCGCCACCCTCGTCGCCGCCGCCCTCGTCGCCACCCTCGTCGCCGCTTTCGTCGGCTGGCTCGTCCGCCTGGTCGGCGTCCTCCTCGTCGACCGCGGTGTCGTCCGCCTGGCCGCCGTCGTCCTCATCGATCTCGGCGTCGTCGGGCTGCCCGTCGTGATCCGCGTCGACCTCAGCGTCATCGGCGTGCCCGTCGTCCTCCTCGTCGACCGCGGTGTCATCCGGCTGCCCGTCGTGGTCCGCATCGATGTCGGCGTCGTCCGGTTGACCGTCGTGGTCCGCATCGACGTCGGCCTCGTCGGGCTGGCCGTCGTGGTCCGCGTCGACCTCTGCGTCGTCGGCGTGGCCCTCGTCATCGCCGTCGACCTGCTCCGCGGTATCCGCCGTGCCGTCGCCGTCGTCGTCGAGGTCGGCCGCGTCGGGGGTGCCATCGTTGTCGTCATCGAGGTCGGCGTTGTCGGTCTGGCCGTCATGGTCGGCGTCGACCTGCTCCGCGGTGTCCGGCGTGCCGTCACCGTCGTCGTCGAGGTCGGCCGCGTCGGGAGTGCCATCGTTGTCGTCGTCGAGGTCGGCGCTGTCCCCGCTGCCGTCGCTGTCGCTGTCGACGGCCAAGGACGGATGGCCCTCGTCGTCGACGTCGAGCAGCACCTGGCCGTGCTCGCCCGCCTCGACGTCGTCGAAGTCGTGGGTCGTCGTCTCCTCGGGCCCGACCACTTCGGCATGCACGTCGAAGGCGCCGCCGTCGCAGTCGAACGCGATACGGCCGTCGTCGGTCCGCTCGGCGCCGAAGTGCTGGCCGGCGTCGAGCGAGACGCCACTCACCTCGTAGTAGGGGTTGGCACCCGGCCCGTCGTTCGCGACGCGCAGGCGCGGCCGCTGCGGGCTACCGGCCGCGAAGCCGTAGCCCTGCGGGCCGACGCTCAGGGTCTCGGTGGCGCCGGGGCGCAGGGCGACGTCGTCGACGGCGAAGGCGCTCCCCGGCCCAAAGACCACCATGTCGGTTGGCGGCTGCGACGCCCCGCCGCCGTCACCGCGCAGCTGGATGTCGACCTCGAGGTTGCGCGGCAGCTCGATGGCGCAGCCGTGTGAACCGCGCAGCGCGCGCATCGAGGCGCCCGGGATCTGACTCTCGAGCCCGCGTTCGCCCATCCGCATCTGCTTGCCGTCCCGCTTGCTGGTGACCACCACCTGACTGCAGAGCGCCGAGGTCGAGATCGACAGCGTGTCGGCGACCGTCGCCGGACCTTGGGCCGGCCGCCTGCCCGGGCCCTGGGTCGGCCGCGGCGCCGGGCGCTGCGCGGGAGGTGTTGCGGGGCGGTCGGTCGGGCGACTGGACGGCTGGCCGCCCGCCGGCGCCGCCGGACTCGGGCCAGAGCCACAGAACGGGCACTCCAGCTGCTCGTGGCGCCAGGAGAGGAGGGTGGTGTCCATGCTGCCGGTGCCGCCCTGCCAGGCTGCCGCGGCCTCGCTGGGGTTGAGCGCCGCCCCGGCGTAGACCCAGTGGTCCTTCGGCACGTCGACGTCGATAAACTTCTCATCGCCGGGGTAGTTGTTGTCGTAGATGTAGATCCGGTAGAGGCCCTGGCCGCGCGACTCGACCTTGTACGGCGTGACCGCGTGGCCGCCCGCCGCGCCGTAGATGCCGAGCGTCGGATAGTCGCTCCCCTCGGCGAGGGCGGTGACGAGGAAGTCGACGATCTTCTGCAACGGCCACTGCCGCGTCGCCTCGGTCTCCGCCTTCACCGGCCCCAGGAACTGCGTGGAGAAGTAGCCCGAAATCGCGCGCAGGAGGCTGCTGTCCTGCACCGAGAGCTGATAGGCGCTCGTTCCGCCGAAGCTCGCGGCGGAGTCCGGCTGCCGATAGAAAGCGGCGCTCAGGGCGGCGAGGCCCTCGCAGTGCCCGCCCTCCGCCTGCTTGTTCATCGCCTCGACCCACATCTTCGCCGCCGGCGTCGGCACGCAGCTCTCATTCTCGAGCCGGGCGCAGACCCCGTCGCCCAGCATCATCGCCGCCTCGTCGGCGGTGAGCGCTCCGTCCGGATGCTCCTGGCCGCCCCAGTTCGGGAAGTTGAACCCGTGCTGTGCCGGACGGAAACCACTGTCCGCCAGCACCTGCCCGCCCCCCTCGTCGGCGCCGAGGGGAGAAGGCGCCAGCGCCAGCGACGGCAGAGTCAGCGACAACGCGAGGAGCAGGATCGACGAGCGCGAACGAGCCAGGTGCATACGGGCCTCCCGAGGCCTGATAGCGGGCCGACCGTCACCAACGCGGCGAGACTGGGCCGAGGTTGCGACGGGCGAGCCGGAGTGGACTGAACAGAGAATGCAGCGGCGCAAACTATCACCGGACCGCGTGTCGCTGATGTGGCCGCGGCGAGGCGGGGAGGGGGCGCGAGAGGCAGGCTATGCGTCGGCGGCGAGTGTTTGCGGCAGGGGAGCCGGGAGGAACGAGGTGAGCGGTGGCTGAGATGCGGGCTCGCCTCGCCGCGCGCGACGAGGTCCCGGTGCCGAGCGCCGACCACCCCGAGGCAGACGTCCGTCACATCATGGAGGGCATCGTGCGCCGCGGCCTGCGTCCGCTGCCGCCCAAGGCGTCGATCTCCCTGCGACTCGACCAGGACGTCCTCGAGTGGTTCAAGGCACAGGGCCCGGGAGACCAGACGAGGATCAACACCGTTCTGCGCGCATTTCGCGACGCGTCGGTGTAGCGGCTAGCTGGTCCGGCCTCGTCGGCCGACACGAGGGGACCGGCAGGGCTGCTCCGTGACTTCAGACGCCCCAAAGGCGGGAGTGCGGCGCCGCGCTCGAAGTGGTGGTCGGTGGCTCCGGTGGAGCCAGGCCGCGGTCACGGAGCAGCACTGACGGGTCGTTCTGCAGGCGATCCCACAGCATCCGCAGGGCGCCGACGAACGGTGGGGCGGCGTCAGGTTCGGTCATCAATGCACTGGGTTGACGGCCACGGAAATGCTCGAGAAGGTTGAAACAGGTCGTCGCCTGGCCGCAGGCAACCAGGTCGGCGAGCTGGCTCTCGGTCTCGAACCAGAGCGTGGTCGGCACCGCCTCGGCACGCACGGCCAGGTCGCGCAGGGCGTCGCTCGGCCGGAGCCATGGCAACGACGCGAAAAGGGACCGCCTATCCTTGTCCAGGTCGTAGAGCAGGTTGAGGACGACGAACGGCCGCAGCGGCGAGGTGTCTGCGAGCAGCAAGGACTGGATCTGTCCCCGAACGCGTTTCATGGATACGTCGCTCATCATCGCCAGCAGCGACGTGCAGCGCCGGGCGAGCAAGCTGCCGAGACCGCGCAGCGTGAGGCGACCCAGATGGGGGGTCAGCTCGACGCCAGTCAGGGTGGCGAGCCTTCCTCGCAGGGTCTTCAGGCCGCTGAGCAGCCAGAGTGCAAGCAGCCCGACAGCGAAGGTGAGGAGGGCCGGGAAGGCGTCGCCGAGGAGCAGTCCAGGCAGCGACCCCCAGCGCCACGGGTCGGAGGCGAGCGCAGCGCAAAGTCGCCAGGAGAGCGCGAGCGCCGATCCGAGGGACAGCAGCGCGCCCAGCCACACCGCCGCCAGGCAAGCACGGAGCGACCAGCGCGGCAGCGCCGGCCGTGGCTCCGTGTAGATCTCCCCGATCCGCTGGCTCGAGTCCGACACCAGCAACAGGCCCAGCTTTCCCTCGTTCCCCTTGCGCTCGTAGACGCGGAGCGCGCCGTCGACGCCCTGATTATCGAAGATCCCGCCATCCATCAGCGGCACGACGTCTGGAAAGTCTGCGGGCAGCGCGAAGTGGACGGCGTCGCGGTCGGCGAAGGTGAAGTCGCGCGGAAAGGCCATCGGTTCGAAGGCCCCAGGGAAGCACGACGACGCGGCGGCAACATCTGCCAGGCGGATGGCTGGCACCACCGAGACTGGCACGATCAACTTAGGGGCGCCGGTCGGTGCCTGGCTGCGCCGGCTGAGCTGGAATCGGAAGGCGCGGCCGGAGAGGAACTCGGTGGCCGAGAAGACGACGTCGTCTGGACCCGGGGGCCGCGAGCGCGGCTCGGGAGACGACGCGTCGGGCTCGGTATCCGCGCCCGCGCCGCGTTGGATGCGGAGGTCGTCGAGAGTGTGCGTGCCCAGAAACTCGGGCTCGGCGTAGACGGCCGCAGCGGCGCGGATCAGGCTCGGCGCGGCGGCCTCGGCGTCGAGGCGGCTCACGGCCTCACGCACCACGTTGCGCGTGGCGAGCGTCTTCCTCATGCGCGCGAAGAACGTCTCGAACGCCTCACCCTTGGCCCGCGACAGCGCCCACGCCGTCCCGATGATCGTGCCTCCCGAGATCGTCGAGAGGGTCCGCACCTTGTCGAGCAGATCGACACGGTGCAGCAAGTCGAGGACCCCGAGGTGGAACGCAGCGGCGCGGTAGCCGCCGCCGGACAGGCACAGCGCAATCTCGCCGCCCAGTCCAAGCGCCGAATCGCCCATTTTGATGCCTTCGAGTAGCAGCGGTGTGGTTTCGCCGTTTGCCAAGTTGGGTCTCCTGCGACGACGACACTCAGGGTGCTTCGCGACGGATCCCTTCGAACTGAGCCAAGAGGGCCACGATCTCTCCTGCAACACTGTCGGGGCCACGGCGCAACAGCTCACTGCTGGGGATGAAGCGCCCCAAGCCGCCATCTTCGAGCTGGTTGGGCCGATAGAGCCGGAGTGGTCCCTCCAGGCGCGTCCGGATGCGCGCCTCGAGGTCGCTGCTGGCGAAGCGCGCCCACGCTTGCGTGCCCAACGAGTAGCCCACGAACAGCCCCTTGTAGTCCTCGTCGTGGAGCACGACCACCTCGCCGAAGTTGCGTATCAGCGCCTTGATCCCGCGTTGGCCGTTCTGCCGGTGACCCTTGAAATGAAGGTGCGCCAGGCGAGGCTCGGCCACGAGCTGGGCGCATAACGTGTCGAGAAACGCTCGTACCTGGTGGTCCACCGTTCCTGCCGGCAGGGTGGCGCCCTCGCGAAAGGCGTCGAGATCCTCCTTCATCTCGCCAGCGTCACCGTAGCGCAGCTCGGGCTCGCGGGTGAGCGACTTGGCCAGCAGGAGCACCACCCAGGACCGCGTCGACGCGGCCAACCGCGCCGTGCCGACCGCCTCCTCGATCTCGCGCAGGTCGCCACCCGCCGGTGGCCGGCGTGTCAGCAGGTAGAGCAGCAGGGCACCGAGGGAGTACACGTCGGCGGTTGCGGCGCGATGGTCCCGCCGCGAAGCGATGCGCTCCGGCGCCATGAAGCCGAGCGTGCCGAGCTCTGATGCGGTGCGCGTGAAACGGTCGGCGTCGACCAGGGTGGCGGAGTCGAAGTCGATCAGGCGCGCAAGGGGCCCGGCAGGCGAGGTCTCGATCATCACGTTGCCGGGCGACAGGTCACGGTGGAGCACGCCTCGCCCGTGAGCGAAGGCCATGGCATCGACGATCTGGCCGAAAACCGCGAGCCGGGCGCCCAGCGGAGGCCTGGATTCGAGCCATCGGTCGAGCGCCGGGCCATCGACGAGCTCCATCGAGACCACCAGCGTGTTGCCGTAAGGCAGCAGGCTATGGACCTTGACGATCGACGGGTGGGCGAGGCGGGCGACTGCCCGGGTTCCGCGAACGAAGCGGTCGCGCCGGCGCTCCTGACCCGGCTCGAAGGCCAACACCTTCACCGCCTCGTCTCTTTGCAACCAAACATTCCAGCCGCGGTACACGGTGCCGAAGCCACCCGAGCCGATTCGCGACCCGAGCACGAGCGGGCCCACCTTGTGCTCGACCACCTTCTTGCCGAGGAGCATCAGCAACCGCTCCTGCTGCTCGGAGTTGGCCAGCGCAGTCTGCTCGAGGGTCATGAGCTGGTTGGCCGACTCCGCATCGAAGATCTCCGTACGGGTTCCACAGGTGAGCACGATGATCGGTGCCTGGACGCTGGCATGTCGGGCGTACGACCGCGCCTGGTGCACATCGTTCGACGTGAGCTGGCTCCCCGGCGTCTTGGCTTCCACCACGAAGAACGGAACGCCCGCTGCCGAGACCACGAAGTCCGGTCGCACGAGGCGTGCCGTCGCCCGTCCTTGTGCTTCGTAAACGTACGGCAGGCTCTCCTCGTTGACGATGTCCGTTGGAAATGCGTAACCCAGAACCCGGAGCAGGTCGGGCACCCAGAAGCGCTTGACATCGTCCTCGTTGCGCAGCGCCAGCGTCGAGAGTTGCAGCAGCGTGGCTTGCTCGGAGGGAGTCAAGAGCATGGGCGGTCGTCCTCGGTTGTGAACGTTCGTGCCCTGATGACCGTCGGGGGCGGAGGACGGTCGAATAGACGATCATGGGCGGTTACCCGGCGGTCGATGAACGGGAGAGGGCGACTCGGGCGGCGATAGCGGCTGCCAGGGCGCTTAGAGCGTCGGTCGTGGGTTTTGCCTTGCCGACCATCCAGCGAGCGCGGAGGGGCTTGCTGGCACCAATTTTCAGAACCGGCTCGCTGTCCAGGTCGTCGTGGGATGGATCTGCGGCGCGGAGATAGGCCTCAACCGGGTGTGCCAAGGAACTGATCCCACACTTCGAGTGCCAGTCTCGTTTGCCCGAGCTGGCAACAGCGGTTCAAGAGCTGGATGACGAGGCCCCGATCAGTCCCCGCGCCAGCAATCTTCCGGAGCAGTTCGCCGAACTGGCGAGAGTACCCGAGGTCTCCGGGCGAGGTGCCGTCGAGAATAAGGCGCAGAAGACGAGCGGCAGGCCCTGGCGCGAGCGCTTCGTCGGCGAGGTCGTAGACGATTCCGGGATGCCTACCGAGGGGGCAGGATGGAAGCGCCTCGAGCGCGACGACAGCGTGCTCGAATCTCTCGGGCGAGAGCAGGGCGATCCGCATGTAGCTGGACAGTTCCACGGAACTGATCGGACGAGAGCTCTTGGCGCGCCAGTGGAGGAGCGGCAGGAACCAACGGTCGACCTCTTCGGGAGTCCAAGCGCCGGCGGTTGCACAGCTCCGCACTCGGATGGCGAGCTGGCTCGCAGCCCTGTCGAGCAGCTGCTGTGGAGCCCACTCGATGAATCGGCAAATCCAGCCGTGCCCGTCGGCGACCGGTGCGATCGGTCCGAAGCCGAGCTCGATCGCCTTGTCAGCCATCCTCTCCACGGATGGGATGGGCCGGACGGGCCGATGGCGCAGGTATGACAGGAAGAGACTGGCAATTGGCTCCCGGACGGTTGGTTCGGCGGTCAGGTGGCCCAGTGAAAAGCCCGTCCAGGCTGCAAGGCGCCGGTTCGGATCAGCCGATGCGAGCAGTGGCACCAGGCGCCGGCGGGCCCACACGGGGTTGATCGCCGACAGCCTGCTGAGGCAGGTCATCAAGGCGGCGCTGACTGCCAGGTCCGATCGCCTCCGCGCAGCTTCCTCCAGGACGGACCAGAGAGACTCGGTGGCAGCCGCCAAACCGCCAAGGGCCTTCGACAGGTCGAGGGCCTTTACTACGGCAGCGGTCGTAAGGCCTCCGAGGCCGTTGTACGCCTGAGTCGCGAGCTCGCCTGTCTCTGGCACGGCCGGGTTCGCAACGTGCGTTGTCCAGCAGTCGAGCAGGAGTGGGACGGCCGCGTTGAGCAGGCCCAGGGTCGGCGGGGAGTTCCAGAGCTGATAGTTGGCGACCTGCGCGACGTCCCGAGCCATCTCTGGGTTGCGAGCGAGCGGTGCGACCAGGCGGAGGGCTTCCGTTGCTAGCTCAAGCGGTAGCGGGAGCCTGGTCCATGCGTGAAGGATGGGTGGCCATCCTTCGCGGCGCTTCATCACCTTGTGTGGGTAATCGAGAGCGAATCCGGGTAGAGAGCCAGGCCCCCG
>CXWL01102851.1_pt1 | contig 38421 bp, 37 predicted proteins | sample 590931 | NCBI WGS metagenome assembly CXWL01 (sample SAMEA3498368, study PRJEB10139) | groundwater metagenome | biome: water well; material: biofilm material | place: Germany | collected 2015-04-27 | reverse complement strand
CCAGTTGCCTGGCTTGAATCGCGGAATGGCTGACCCGCGCACGGACCGGTGCTGACTTTTATTCAATGTTTCTGCCGCAGGTAACAAATTGAAAGAATTTTTCAAATAAATTCAATAAAAGCCTAAAGTTTGTCCGAGCCGCACCGTTATGTAGGGACACGCGGTGATCCGTTCAATTTTTTCAGCTGGTGCGATGATGACGTCTAACGAAGTTCTCTCGATGTACGAAAACCTGGCAGGCCTGACCGCCAAGATGTCCCTCGCCGCTCAGGCGGGCGACTGGCACACCCTGTCCAGCCTGGAAAGGCAGTGCGCCAGCCACGCTCTAGCGGTCGAGACCGGCGTGCCTGCCCTGTCCGGCGCGCCGCGCATGCGCAAGATCGACCTGCTCAAGCAAATCATGGCCAACGACCGCGCCATCCGCGACGTCACCGAGCCCTGGATGGGCAAACTGGACCACATGATGGCCGCGCACTAAGCGCCCGGCCCAATAAAAAAGCGCCCTGCGGGGCGCTTTTTTTATGGCTATGTCACCGCTAAGTGTTGAAAATTTTAGCCGTCGTCCTCGCGAATGGGAAACGCATGCGTTCCCCCCAAGTTGCGGGAAAATTGTCGGTTTGTATCGTAGGAAGCTGTCGCCTTGAGAACAGCGCGCAAATTGGAGGAAACGCATGCGTTTCCCATTCCCGAGGACGACGTGGATAGTCTTCCCACACTCCCCTTAGCGGTGACATAGCTTTTTTATTGCCGCTCGTCGTTCTAATGATCGAACCACGAAGAATTCTGGAGAGCGATCACCAGGTATCTCCTGGTGTCGCCTCTGGCCGGTTGCATCCGGCGTCCGCCAGCACATCGCAGGCTATCGGACCGCTTCCGGGGCAGGCGCTTCTTCAACGTTCATCTGCTTGCCGCGCCACCTATCGTTGGTGACTGCGCCAGATCCTGGCCCCGTTCTTTGTGATCTCTCAAGACCACGGAACCTAGTATAGCCCAAAAAACAATCTTGTGTAGACAAGCTCGTGCGTCATTTCGATTTTCTGAAATATTTGTGAAAATACAACAAATTATTCCGCTGCCGGCTCGACCTTTATCGGCGCTTCCGCTTCTTTCTTGACCCGCAACAAGCGGTTCTTGACGCTGGCGATGAAGCCAGCCTTGGCCTTGGCGGCCGGCCTGACCGTGGCCGCCTTGCGCTTGCGGCGCAGGAAATACACCAGCACGCCCACCAGCGCGAAGGCGGCCGCACTGGCCAGTCCGATCAACAGCCACGGCGTCGCGCGGGCTGGTTTCCGGGCGGCGGGGATGGGTTTGAGCGCCGCCGGAGCTGCTGCCGCCGCCGGCCGGACCCTTTCTTGCATGGCGAGCGTCAAGCGGCCGACCTTCTCTTCCAGCTCCACGATCTGGACGTTGAGCTGGGCATTCCTGGCGTCCAGCGCGGCGCAGGTGCCGATCTGGGCGGCGGTGAATTGCTGGACGCAGGCCGCCGCCGGCGCCGCGCGCATGCGCGGCAAAACCACCGGCGCGGCGACGATGCGAGGCGGCGCGATTGGCGCGCCAGGCGCCTTGGCGGGCACGCCAATCGGCGCCGCCGGCACGGCCGTTTGCACCGGCAGGACCACTGGCGCCGGCTTGGGCGGCGCCGGCGGATGCGGATCCGGTGTGAACCACAGCGTGGCCTGGCGCACGGAATGGCGGCCGTTTTCGGTCAGCTCGAAGAAAATGTGAACGTATTCGGACTCCACCACCTTGGGCGAAGCGATGTGCAGGAAGCGCCGTCCGTCGCGCCGGACAATCGTGATGTTGAGCGAAGATAGGGCCGGATGCATGGCGATGTTCGCGCCGCGATATACGTCCGGGTTGGCCAGCGCGGCCTGCACCGACACCGCCTCGGCGGCGATCCCGGCCAGCTCGATGTCGGCCGACAAGGGCTGGCCGATGTGCGAGCGCACCAGTGGCTCGCCCAGCTCCACCGCCTGCGCGCAGTTCAGCAGGCCGGACAGGACGATGGCGCTGCTCAGGCGAAAAAGGTGGCGTTGAAGCATAGGGATAGGGCCAATCAGCGGAAATCGTGGAATATCAAAATGTGAACTCACTGTCGTTAACGAGCGTTGGAGTAAACTCTTTAATCCCAGCACAGAAAAAGAACAGGACTCGCCATGGATAGCAGGATCGAACAGGACAGTTTCGGCCCGATCGAGGTACCCGCAAGCCAGTTGTGGGGCGCGCAGACCCAGCGCTCGCTGCATCACTTCCATATTTCGACCGAGCGCATGGCGCCCGAACTGATCGCCGCGCTGGCCCAGGTGAAGCGCGCCGCGGCCGAAGTGAACCGCTCGCTCGGCCTGCTGCCGGACGACCAGGCCGGCGCCATCGTCATGGCTGCCGACGAAGTGCTGGCCGGCAGCCATGACGGCGAGTTCCCGCTGGCGGTGTGGCAGACCGGCTCCGGCACCCAAAGCAACATGAACATGAACGAAGTGCTGGCCAACCGCGCTTCCGAGCTGCTGGGCGGCGCACGCGGCGAAGGCCGCCTGCTGCATCCGAACGATCACGTCAACATGGGGCAGTCCTCGAACGACATCTTTCCCACCGCGATGCATGTGGCGGCGGCGCAATCGATCGCGGGCGCCGTCCTGCCGGCGCTGGCGCAACTGCGCGCCACCCTGGACGCCAAGGCGCGCGACTTCGCCGGCATCGTCAAGATCGGCCGCACCCACCTCCAGGACGCCACGCCGCTGACGCTGGGCCAGGAGTTCTCCGGTTACGTGGCGCAGCTGGAATATGCCGGGCATCTGCTCAGGGACGTCCTGCCCGGCCTGCTGCTGCTGGCGGCCGGCGGCACCGCGGTCGGCACCGGCCTGAACGCGCACCCGGAATTTGCGGCCCGGATCGCGGCCGGACTGGCCGCGCGTACCGGCCTCGGCTTCGAGACCGCGCCCAACAAGTTCGCCGCGCTGGCCGGACACGATGCGCTGGTGGCGGCGCACGGGGCGCTGAAGACGCTGGCCACCGCGCTGATGAAAATCGCCAACGACGTGCGCTGGATGGCGTCCGGCCCGCGCTCGGGACTGGGCGAAATCTCCATCCCCGAAAACGAGCCGGGCAGCTCGATCATGCCGGGCAAGGTCAATCCGACCCAATGCGAGGCGCTGACCATGCTGTGCTGCCAGGTGTTCGGCAACGACGTGGCGATCACTATTGGCGGCGCATCGGGCAACTTCGAGCTGAACGTGTTCAAGCCGATGATTGCGCATAACTTCCTGCAAAGCGCGCGCCTGCTGGCCGACGGCATGCGTTCGTTCGACCTGCACTGCGCGCAAGGCATCGCGCCGAACCGCGCGCGCATCGAGGAACTGATGGAGCGCTCGCTGATGCTGGTCACCGCGCTGGCGCCGCACATCGGCTACGACCGCGCGGCGCAGATCGCCAAGCTGGCGCAGCACGAGGGCACGACCTTGAAACAGGCGGCGCTGCAACTCGGCTTCGTGACCGGACAGGAATTCGACGCCTGGGTCAAGCCGCTCGAAATGACCCGGCCGGGACTGGGATAATCCCCGCCAGCATTATTTTTCAAGCGAAGCGCTACACTGTGCGTTATCGAACCAACAATTAAGCAACACAAGGATAAAATGCAGAAACTTACTTTCGAATTGAACTCGGAATTCGTCGAGATCAACCAGCTTTTGAAGTTGTCGGGCCTGGTCGACAGCGGTGGCGCGGGCAAGAACCTGGTCGCCAGCGGCGTCGTCTCGGTCGACGGCAAGAAGGAGTTGCGCAAGACGGCCAAGATCCGCGCCGGCCAGACGGTCGGCGTGGGCGATGTCCGGATTAGCGTGATCGCTGGAAATGCAAACGCCGGCTAGGCCGGGCCGCGGAGGCTGCGCCGGAGCATTGCCAAGGTAAGACGGAGGCAAGTTGGTCCCTGTCATTTGCGCCGCCACAAACACGCATGGGCTTGCTTGCTTATATCATAAGACGTGATCAACCGGCTCGAGGTGACCGCCATGGACAGGCAAGAACAAAGCCCGCAAACGCAGGAAAGACTGATCGGCGATTTACGCCTCGTGATTGAAAACGCGGAGGAATTGCTCAAGAATACCGATCAATACACCAGCCTGATCTACCAGAACGCGCGCGCCAAACTGGCGCTTGCGCTGAGCGCGGCGACCGAAGAACTGGCGCGTTTCGAAGACGCCCAGCTGGAGCGCATGATCGTCGCCACGCATGCCGCCAGCATGATCCACGCCGACAATACCGGCGAAGCGCGCGTCCTGCGCGCATTTCATTAAGCACCGCTCCCGCAAGTCCCGTGCGGCGCCTTCGCGGCGCCGTTTTCAATGGCCGATCCGGAGCGCCGCCAGCACCGACAGGTCCAGCCAGCGCCGCAGGTGCGCGGCGATGTCGAACTCCTCGTCGAGCTCGAACGCCGCATCGAGCGCGGCGCCGAACGATGCGCCTGCCGCCAGCATCGCCAGCGCCGCATGCGCGGCATGGCCGAGCGGCTCCACCTCGGCCGTCCAGTGCGGCCGCGCGACCAGGGCGAAGCCGGGCGTCGCCATATCGGCGGGAAAATCGACGCCGCTGCCGGGCTGGTGCGCCTGCCACAGCGCTACGACGGCCCAGTTCGAGGCGAACAAGGCGCAGGCCGGATGCAGATCGATGTGCGCCGCCTCGAGTTGTTCGGGGCTCAAGGCGCCCAGCGCGCCAGGTTCGAGGCCGGACGCGTCGGCGCCGAAGTGCGCGCGGTGCAGCGCCCATTCGAGGCGCGCCATGTCGGGCAGGTAGGGATACTGCGCAACGTGCTCGAAGCCGTCCAGGAACGCGGCGAAGGATGCGCCGAAACGATTCAGGTCGGCGTCGTCCGACGGGTGCGCCATGCCGTAGGCGCGGGTCAGCGCGCTGAAGAACTCCTCGCCGACCAGTTCGCGCAGCACCGGATACGCGGCGGCCAGGGTCTTGTCCCAGGTCGAGGTCAGGTTGCCGCGGTACAGCGCAAGCCCGTGTTCGCCATTGGCGCCCTTGAATTGCGCCAGCGCAGGCCCTGCCGCGGCTGGCGCGAACAGCGCGGCGACGAAGGCCTGCTGCGGGCCGGCCAGGTCGGCCGCGGCGCTGCGTGCCGGGCCGCCCGGCGCGGCCGAATCGCGCAACGAAGGCGCGGCGAAGTCGCGCGCGATCGCTTCGGCCTTGCGCGCCTCGCCGAGCAATTCGTCGAGCGGCGGGATATCGGTGTCCCATTCGATCAGCGTGGGCAGGCTGCCGAAGCGCGCCAGCGCGGCGCGGTACAGGTCCCACACCGGCTGCGCCACCGCGGCGCCATGATGGTCGATCATTGCACCGGGCGTGACGAGGTGCCCGGCCAGGTGGATTTCGCCGACGCTGCCCGGCGCGATCGCCGCCAGCGCGGCGAGCGCATCTTCGCCGTGATTGCACTGGTTCACATACAGGTTGTTCACGTCGAGCAGCAGCGCACAGCCGGTGCGGCGCGCGAGGGCGGCCATGAACTCCGCTTCGCTCATCGCGTCGGCGCGAAAGCGCACGTAGCTCGACACGTTCTCCAGCAGGATCCTGCGGCCCAGCCGCTGCTGCACCCGCTCCACCCGTTCGGCCAGCAGGTCGAGCGCGGCATCGGTCAGCGCCAGCGGTAACAGGTCGTTGAGGTTGCGGTCATGCACCGCGCCCCAGCTCAGATGTTCGGAGACGAGGATCGGATCGATCCGCTCGACCAGCGCGCGGACGCGCTCGAGATGCTGTTCGGAAAAGCCGCGCGCGGAACCGAGGCCGAGGCCGACGCCGTGCAGGCTGACCGGATAGTCGCGCCGCAGTTGCTGCAGCACGTGCCAGTCCCAGCCCGACTGGCTGAGGTAATTTTCAGTGTGGACCTCGAGCCAGCCGACCTTCGGGCGCCGCTCGAGGAATTGGCGGTAATGCGGGGCGCGCAAGCCGACGCCGACGCCGGGGCGCGGGCTGGTCCGAAGCGGCATGGCGCCCTCGCGTGCGGCTTACTTCGGCGCCGCCAGCTTGCCGCCGGCCTTCACGCAACTGCCCTTGGCGATATATTTCCAGTCCGCCGCGCCCTTGTCGACCTTCGACTGGCCCATGCAGCCGTGTGCGCCGTCGGCGGCGGCGCAGTCGTTCTGGCCGGCCTTGGCCAGGCCGAAGCATTTTTCCTGCTCGGGCTTGGCTTTTTCGTTGGCGGAAGCGGCGCCGGACGCGCACAAGGTGGCGAGGGCTGCTGCGATAAGGGCCTGGCGTTTGTTCATTGTGATTCTCCTGGTGGGATGATTAAACCGGTGCTTGCCGGCGATTTTACACCGCCCGCCGCAGGCGTGAAAAAACCCGGCGCCTCCAATCGGGAAGGGCCGGGCCTTGCGCCGCATTCGCCTGCCGCCGGGTCAGGCTTTCGTGTTGATGGTGTTGCCGAGGTGGGCCGGCAGGTTTTGCGCCGCCGGCACCGCCTTGACCGAGTCGATCAGCTGCGTTGCGGTCGAGCTTTCGATCTGCTGCGCTTTCTTCAGGATCGCGATGCCGACTTCCTGCTTGGTTCCTGTATCGGCAACGCTACTTGCCAGTTTAGCCATTCCTGCCACATCCATGTCGATCTCCGGTTCGGTGCGTATCTTTCCTTTACGGACGTTCCGGCGAAAACTTTAGGAAATCGCGACAAGATGTGCGTTGAGCCAGCTCAAGACCGCGGCCGGCTGGTTCAGGTCCAGCCAGGCGATATCTTCCTGCAAACCATCGGGGCGCGGCGCGTCCGATGCCACCGCGACAACGTTGGCGTCGTCCGGGTACAGCGCCGGCTTGCCGAGCGAAGGGCGGTACACCTCCAGCTTCGGGATCGGCTCCCACTTGTAGCCCTCGACCAGGGTCAGGTCGGCCGGCGACAAGCGCGCGACATGCTCGGCCAGCGAAGGCTCGCCCTCCCCGCGCAGTTCGCGCATGACCGCCACCCGGAACGGCGACGCCAGCATCACTTCGGCCGCGCCGGCCATGCGCAAGCGCGCGCTGTCCTTGTGCGGCGGCTCGAGCAGCACGTCGTGGTGGCTATGCTTGATGACGTTGACGCGCAAGCCGCGCGCGGCCAGCTGCGCGACCAGGAACTCGAGCAGCGTGGTCTTGCCGCTGCCGGACCAGCCGACGACGCCGAGGATTTTTTCCATGCGCGCGGACTCAGTATGGGACTCGATAGCGATATCCCTTGTAGTTCATGACGGCCGCTTTCGGCAGCAGTTTCTCGAGCACCAGCCCGGGCGCGACTTCCTCGCCTTCGTGGCGCAGCGCCTTGTCGATCAACAGCAGGCGGTCGGCCGGATTTTTCGAATACATGTAGCCGCCGAAGGTCAGTGGCGGCACCGTGCGCTGGATCGCCTCGGGCAGTTCGCGCAGCGATGGCAGCGGTTCTTCCCCGGCGACGGCGGGCGGCGGCGCGGCCGGCGCGGCGGCCTTCACCGGCGCCGGCGCCGGACGAGGGGCAACCGGCTTGGGCGCGGGCGCCGACGGCGCCAGCACCGCCAGCGGCGGCGCCGGAAGCGCGGCCGCCGGCACGGCGACCTTGGCAGGGACTGATGGCTTCACGCTTGCCTGGACCGGCGCGGCCGGTTGGCCCCGCCAGGCCAGGACTGCCAGCGCCGCTGCCAGCGCGACCGCGCCCAGCGCGATCCAGGCAGCAGGCCGGCGCCGCGCGAGCACCGCTTCGCGTTGCGGGGCGCCGGCCGGCATGGCATGGATTGTCGGCGCGTTGCCCAGCTGGCGTTCGGCTTCCGATTTCTTGAGTGCTTCGAGAATATAGGACATCTTATTTCCCCTGTCCCTTGGCGGCCAGCAGGCGCGGCTCGGCCACCCCGCCCAGCTGGCTGAGACGCATGTAGGTGCGCGGCCCGGTCACGCCATCGGCCTTCAGGTTCTGCCTGGCCTGGAACTCGCGCAGCAATTTTTGCATGCGGCGGTCGAGCGGCTGGTCGGCAGCCGGCGCCTCGATGCCGTTCAGCTGCGCCAGGCGCGCCGCGACCCAGTCCACGTCGGGCCCGCTTTCTCCCTCCGCCACCTGCGCGCGGAACCCGCGCGGCGCGGTCCAGAAGGTAGTGTATTCGCCATCGAAACGCGTGGCGACCGCCGCCACGCTCAGCGTCTGCAGCTTGCCGTCTACGCGCAATGTGGCCGACGTATCGTCAAGGCGCGCGAGCACCGCGTAGCCGACCTGCTGGCCGTCGTGCAAGGTCAGGATCGCGGGGCGGTCCAGCAGGCGCAATTCGTACAGCCCGCCCTTGCCCTGGTGGCAGTGCAGGTTCAGCTTGAGCGCGGCCTGGCATGGCTCGCCGGCGCCAAGCTTCTGGCCCCACAGGCCCGCCAGTTCGCGCAGCGCGTCGTCGGCGCTGGCGTAGGCCGGCGTCGCGGCCGGCGCCGACGGAACGGCGGCAGGCGTAGCGGCGGCGCGGGCGGCCGGCGCGGGCGCGGCGGCCTTGTGCGGCAACAGCTGCCAGACGGCGGCGGCGCTGATCGCGGCGCCGGCCAGCAAGCCTCCCGCGAGCAGCGGCCAGCGGCGCGAGGGAGCGCGCGGGCCCACCAGCGCGCCGAATACTTCGCCGGCCGCCTTGCGCAAGATCGCGCGCGTCACTTCGCTGGTGTTCTCGACGTAGGCGCCGAGCAGGGCGCGGTCGCACAACAGGTTGATCCGGCGCGGCACGCCCGTGGTCAGGCGATGGATCTGCGAAATCAGCGCGCGCGGAAAAGGCGTCGCCGCCCCGGCTCCCGCGACCGCCAGCCGGTGCGCGATGTAGCTGCCGGTCTCGGATTCGGACAAGGAACCCAGGTGGTAGCGCGCAATGACCCGCTGCGCCAGTTGCTCGAGCTCGGGCCGGGCCAGCATCGTGCGCAGCTCCGGCTGGCCGATCAGGATAATCTGCAGCAGCTTGCGCTCGCTCGTCTCCAGGTTGGTCAGCAACCGCAGCTGCTCCAGCACGTCGGCCGACAGGTTTTGCGCCTCGTCGATGACCAGCACATTGTTTTTGCCCTGCGCGTGGCTGGCCAGCAGATAGCGATTGATCGCGTCGACGTAGCTCTTGACGCTGACCGCGCCGGCGCCGGCGGGCGCCAGGTCGATGCGAAATTCGTCGCAGATCGACAGCAGCAGTTCTTCGACCGACAGCTTGGGATTGAAGATATAGGCCAGCTTGCAGTCGGCGGGGATCTGCTCGATGAAGCAGCGGCAGACCGTGGTCTTGCCGGCGCCGATCTCGCCGGTGAGCAGCACGAAGCCGCCGCCGCTGCCGATCCCGTACAGCAGGTGCGCCAGCGCTTCGCGATGGCGTTCGCTCATGAACAGGTAGCGCGGGTCGGGCGCGATCGAGAACGGCGGCTGCTTCAGGCTGAAATATCGGGTGTACATGGATTCCATGATGCTAGGGCGGCAGCGGCTTGTACCTGGCGCAGTAGATCTTCGACTTGTTATTGAAGTAGACGATCTGGCTGCCGGGGCCCGAGGCGCGCACCGGGAAGGCCGAACTGTCCTGGGCGCGATGGCGGGTGCCGACCGCCGCGCGGATCGCCTCGTCGAGCTTGTCCGGCGCGCTGTCGGTGACGGCGCCCACGAATACCAGTTCGCTGCTGTCGTCGCTGACCATGATGTCGGTGACCGCCGCGCCCCACAAGGTGCCGTCGGCCTTGAACCACCAGGCGCCGCCCTCGTGCTTGTAGGAAGGGCCGAATGCGCTGGTCAGGTAAGAATGGAAATAGGCGTTGTCGAGGTGGCTGCGGCACAGCAGCGCATTGCCGATCACCGGGCCGAACGTGGACGGCGCCGCGCCGGCCTGGGGCGCGGCCATCCACAGCAGTGCCGCCGCGAGGGCCGCGCGCAGCGCCGGGTTGCATGTCGGAGCGATCAGCTGACGCATCCGGGTTTCCGCGAGAAGGAGCGGTTTAGTTTCGCGAGCGCTCTTCTTTCTTGACCTTCTTGGCTTCCTTCTTTTCCTTCATGGTCTTGGCAGGCTCTTTCTTGCTTTCTTTCTTGCTGTCTTGTGCTTTGGTCATTGAAGACTCCTGTTCTGAAATGATTGCCCTCCCAGCGCCGGGCTGGCGTACCGCAGCATTATGACATCCTGCGACGCGGTTTCGCTATCACTTCCTGCCCGGAGGCCGCGGGAAGATCGGCGCCTTACGCCAGCCACGGATCGGCCTCGGGGTGTGGAAACCGGGCATTCATGAAATCGACGAAGCTGCGCACCTTGGACGACAGCAGGCGCCGGCTCGGGTACACCATCCTGACCGACACGTCGCCCAGGTGGTGCCCCTTCAGCAGTTGCACCAGCCGTCCGCTTTCCAGGTCGCCTTCCAGGGTGAACGACGAGCGCAGCATGATCCCCATCCCGGCCAGCGCCGCCTGGCGCAGCACGGCGCCGTTGTTCGACACCATCCGGCTGCTGATCGGCACATTCATCCGCTTGTCGTCCCATTGCACCGGCCAGTGGTGACGCAGTTGCTCGAAGGCGAAATTGAGGCAGTCGTGGCGGGAGATGTCGGACGGCGTGGCCGGCGTGCCGCGCCGCGCAAGATAGGCCGGCGACGCGCACAGCACCACTTTCGAAGTCGCCAGCCGGCGCGTGATCATGCTGGCGTCGTACTTCTGCAGGCCGAGGAAGATGCCGACGTCGAATCCTTCTTCGACCAGGTCGACCGCGTGGTCGGCCAGCGTGACGTCCAGCACCACGTCCGGCATCGCCTGCGCGTACTGCGGCAGCAGCACCGCCAGCTGGGACTGGCCGAAGCCGGGATGGCAATAGAGGCGCAGGGTGCCGCCCGGTTTGCGCGCGCTGGACGAGGCCAGCGCGTCGGCGTCGTCGATGTCCGCCAGGATCTGGCGCACCCGTTCCAGGTATTGCTGGCCGGTTTCGGTGAGCGAAAGCCGGCGCGTGGTGCGGTTCAGCAGTCGGGTGCCGAGGTGCGATTCGAGGTCGGCCAGGTTGCGCGTGACGACCGTAGCCGACATTTCCAGCGCCGCGGCGGCGCGCGCGAAGCTGCCCTGCTCCACCACCTTGGCGAACACCCGCATCGAAACCAGCCTGTCCATTTTTATCCTTGATTATTGCGGATAGCGCAATTGTCTATTGCGATTATTCGCCTTTTTTGCGGAACCCGCAATGTATACACTGATTTCCATGGACGGGCGACAACGCCCTTCAACGCCGCAGCCGCTGGCTCGACGACCAACCATCACCAGGAGAAATACCATGAACGCACAAAAATTCATCGCCGCTGCTGCCGTGTTCGTCGCTGCCGGATCCGCCGTTGCCGCCGACACCCCCGCGCTTGCCATCGCCCCGGTTGTGGCCAGCGCCAGCACCGTCGTCATCGCCGCGAACCCGAGCGTGCCGACGCGCGCTGCCGTGCGCGCCGAAGCGGTCGAATTCGTCAAGCACTACAAGACCGCATTTGCCGTGCAGCTCGAGCAATACAAGAACTAAGCATTGAACCCGCCTGCTCGCGGCCTTACGGCCGGCCGCGCCGAAGCCGCGGTGCGCGGTCCCGGCCGCGCGGCGATGAAGGTGGAAGGCAAAGGCGCCGACAAGGCGCGCGTGATGTCGATCGACCGCAACGGAGCGCACATGGCGGCCGAATAATCCGGCTGCGGCGGAGCTGCCATTGTGATAATGTGAACGCGCCGCCACGCGAACCCGCGCGGCGCCGTATTGACATCGCACGCACGCTCACAAGGACGCCTCATGAAGTCACCCGTCATCCGCCTGGCGCCGCTTGCCGGCGCAGTCGCATTCGCAGTTGCCAGCTTGACCCACGCACAAACCGCCCCCGCGCCCGCAAGCTATCCGGCGCTGCCGTCCGAAACCCCGGCCCAATTCGCGCCCGTCACCACCAGCTTCAATTACGTCAAGCGCACCGTGATGGTGCCGATGCGCGACGGCGTCAAGCTCAATACCGTGATCATCATCCCGCGCAACGCCACGGGCGCGCCGGTGCTGCTGACGCGCACTCCGTACGACGCCGGCGGCCTGACCAGCCACGCCGAAAGCTCGGACATGATGTCGATCCTCCAGGGCTACGACAACGCGGCCGACGTGATCGTCGAAGGCGGCTACATCCGGGTGGTGCAGGATGTGCGCGGCAAGCACGGCTCCGAAGGCGACTACCTGATGAACCGGCCCCTGAGCGGCCCGCAGAACCCGACCCCGGTCGACCACTCCACCGATACCTGGGACACCATCGAGTGGCTGACCAAAAACCTGCCCGAATCGAACGGCAAGGTCGGCATCATCGGCATTTCGTACGACGGCTTCCTGCCGCTGATGGCGCTGGTGAACCCGCATCCGGCGCTGAAAGCGGCGGTGCCGATGAACCCGATGGTGGACGGCTGGATGGGCGACGACTGGTTCCACCACGGCGCCTTCCGCCAGATCAACCTGCCGTATGTGATGGAGCAGGTGGTCACCCGCAAGAACGATGCGAAGTGGTTTGCCTCGACCCGCGACGACTACGACACCTACCTGCGCGCCGGCTCGGCGGGCCAGCTGGCGCGCGAGCGCGGCGTGCAGCAGAGCGGCTTCTGGCGCAAGATCGTGGCCCATCCGACCTACGACGCCTTCTGGCGCGACCAGGCGATGGACAAGATCCTCGCGAAGCAGCCGGTGACGGTGCCGACCATGCTGGTGCACAGCCTGTGGGATGCGGAAGACATCTACGGTGCGATTGCGGTCTACAAGGCCATCAAGCCGCAAGACAGGGCCAACGACAAGGTGTTCCTGGTGATGGGGCCGTGGTCGCATGGCGGCGGGATCGGCGACGGCAGCAGGCTCGGCGCCATCAACTTCAACAGCGACACCGCGCTCCACTTCCGCCAGGAGATCCTGCGTCCCTTCCTGGACCGCTACCTGAAGGATGGCGCGCCGGGCGTCGGCGTGGCGCCGGTGTCGGCGTTCGAAACCGGCACCAACAAGTGGCGCAGCCTGGCCGCGTGGCCGAGCGGCTGCGCCAGCGGCTGCGCCATCAAGCCGGCGCCCTTGCGCCTGGGCGCCGGCCAGAAACTCACCCTGGGCGGCGCGGCCGGCGACAAGGGCTTCGATGAATATGTCGCCGACCCGGCCAAGCCGGTTCCGTACCGCGCGCGGCCGATGCAAATGGGTTCCGACGAAGCCAAGGGCCAGAGCTGGCCGCGCTGGCTGGTCGACGACCAGCGCGAGGCGTCCGGCCGCACCGACGTGCTTACCTTCACCTCCGACGTGCTGACCGCGCCGCTCAAGATCAGCGGCGAGCCGATCGCCAACCTGGTCGCCTCGACCAGCGGCACCGACTCCGACTGGGTGGTTAAAGTGATCGACCTGTACCCCGACCAGGTGGCCAACCAGCCGGCGATGGGCGGCTACCAGCTGATGATATCGGCCGATATTTTCCGTGGCCGTTATCGCGAAGGCTACGAGACGGCCAGGCCGATCGCGGCCAACAAGGCGCTGGCGTACCGCTTCGCGCTGCCGACCGCCAACCACGTATTCTTGCCGGGCCACCGGATCATGGTGCAGATCCAGTCCAGCTGGTTCCCGCTGTACGACCGCAATCCGCAGACCTTCGTGCCGAGCATTTTCGACGCGCAGCCGGCCGACTACAAGAAGGCCACCCAGCGCATCTACCACAGCAGTTTCGTCGAACTGCCGGTGGTGGAGGCGTCGAAGTAAGCGCATCACCGGGCGTTCCCGCCGCGGCGGGAACGCGCCGCCGACTGCAGCAACAACATCGCAACAATACCAATCCCCAGTCCCGCACTTTCCCTTTACATAACAACGGCTTATCGACATAACCCGAGCTTATCCGAGGATGTCGGATCGGCATATTCCAATACCACTTAAATACCTGTTGACAAGCCCGGGTGCCATACCTATAGTGCCCTGACCTCCCGGCAGCACTCAACCCAGAGCAGACATGATCGAATACTTCATTGGCGTCGACGGCGGCGGCACCGGCACCCGCGTACGGCTCGCAAGCGCCGACGGCGCCGAACTGGCGCAGGGCCGGAGCGGCCCGTCCGGACTCGCACACGGCATCGGCAACGCGTGGGACTCGGTCGCCGATGCAGTCGCCAGGGCCTTCGCGCAAGCCCGCATCCCGCATCCGCCAATCGGCGCGGTGGCGATCGGCCTCGGGCTGGCCGGCGTGCACAACAAACTGTGGGCCTCCCAATTCACCGCGGCCAATCCGGGGTTCGCGGCGATGGTGCTTGAAACCGACGGCTTCACCACGCTGATGGGCGCCCACTGCGGCGAGCCGGGCACGATCGTCGCCATCGGCACCGGCAGCGTGGGCCAGGCCCTGCTGCCGGGCGGCGAGCAGCGCGAAGTCGGCGGCTGGGGCTTCCCCGCCGGCGATGAAGCCAGCGGCGGCTGGATCGGCCTGCGCGCCATCAACCACATCGAACAGGTGCTCGACGGGCGCAAGCCGGCCAGCGCGTTCGCCCAGGCCGTCATCGACGCCTGCGGCGGCGGACGCGATGCGATCCAGGTCTGGCTCGGCAAAGCCACCCAGACCAGTTACGCGCAACTGGCGCCGATCGTGATCGCGCATGCCGATACCGATCCAACCGCGCGCGGCTTCCTGGCCGATGCCGGCCGCGAGGTGGCCAGCATCGCGCACGCGCTCGACCCGGGCGGTACGCTTCCGCTGGCCCTGTGCGGCGGCCTTGGCGCGCCGTTGCGCGCATACTTGCCGCCCGAGCTGCTGGCGCGCAGCGTCGCTCCGCGCGGCGACGCCGCCAGCGGCGCGCTGCGCATGATCGCGCTGCACGTGCATGGCCGCTGACCGGGCGCCGCGCCTCTCGCCCACCAACCAATACGAATTCGAAGCGGAGTCCAGCCGATGAGCGAGACAATTAATGGCAATATCCTGACGCCCGCCGGCTGGGTCCACGGCGCGATCAGCTTCGGCGACCGCGTCACCGGCATCGATGGCGGCGCGGCCGATCCATCGGCCAACGGCGACGATTACATCATCCCCGGCTTCATCGACCTGCACGTGCACGGCGGCGGCGGGCGCGACGTCATGGAAGGCGGCGACGCGCCGCACGTGATCGCGGCGATGCACGCCAGGCATGGCACCACCAGCCTGCTGGCGACCACCATGACCGCGCCGCCGGAAGACATCGTGATCGCGCTCAAGGCGATCGGCGCCGCCTGCGCGGCGCGCCGGCCGGGCGCCTCGCGCATCCTCGGCGTCCACCTCGAAGGCCCGTACATCAACTCCGGCAAGCTGGGGGCGCAGCCGAACTACGCGCGCGCCGCCAACCTGGCCGAAGTGCAGCAGCTCGGCAGCTACGCGCCGATGCGGCTGATCACGGTGGCGCCGGAAATCGACGGCCACCTGGCGCTGGTGCGCGAACTGGCCGACGCCGGCATCCGCGTCCAGATCGGCCACACCACCGGATCGTACGACGACGGCGTGGCCGCGCTGGCGCACGGCGCGGCCGGCTTCACCCACCTGTTCAACGCCATGAACCCGCTGCACCACCGCGAGCCCGGCATGGTCGGCGCCGCGCTCGCGCACGCCGAATACGCCGAGATCATCCCCGACCTGCTGCACGTGCATCCGGGCGCGATCAAGGTGGCGCTGCGCTCTATTCCGCACCTGTACTGCGTGACCGATTCGACCGCCGCCACCGGCATGCCCGACGGCGACTACATGCTGGGCCGCCAGCTGGTCCACAAATGCATGGGCGGCGTGCGCCTGTCCGACGGCACCCTGGCCGGCAGCACCCTCACCATGGACCAGGCGCTGCGCAACCTGGTCGGCATCGGCCTCGAGCTGGCCGACGCATCGAAACGCGTATCCACCAATGCCGCCGACTACCTTGGCGAAACCGAGCGTGGCCGGCTGGCCCCCGGCTGCTTCGCCGACGTGGTCGTGCTGGACCGACACCTGAACATCAAAGCCGTATATATCGAAGGAGAAGTTTGTGACCTCACTGATGCTTGAAGAGGCTTTATCCGCGGCCGAATGCGTCTCGCTGCAATTGTCGAAAGACGTCGAACGCTACGCCGAACTTGGCCGCAAACTGCGGTCCACCAGCTTCAACACCGCACTGACGGTGGCGCGCGGCAGTTCCGACCACGCCGCCAATTACTGCGCCTACCTGATCATGGCGCGCATGGGCCGCATCGTCGCTTCGCTGCCGATGTCGCTGGTGACCTTGTACAAGTCGCCGCTGGTGACGCGCGACACGCTGACCATCGCGATCTCGCAGTCGGGCCAGAGCCCGGACGTGGTCGAGCCGATCCGCTATTTCCGCGACGGCGGCGCCACCACCGTCGCGCTGGTCAACGACATCGATTCGCCGCTGGCCCAGGCGGCCGAATGGGCGATGCCGCTGCACGCCGGCAAAGAGCAGAGCGTGGCCGCCACCAAGAGCTTCATCGCCAGCCTGGTGGCCGGCGCGCGCCTGGTCGCGCAGTGGCAGAACGACCCTGAACTGACCGACGGCCTGGCCGCATTGCCGGAAGCGCTCTCGAGCGCGGCGCGCGCCGACTGGTCGGCCGCGCTCGAAGTGCTGACCCCGGCCCGCAACATCATGGTGGTGGGACGCGGCATCAGCTTCCCGATCGCGCTCGAATCGGCGCTCAAGTTCAAGGAGACCTCGGCCCTGCAGGCCGAAGCGTTCAGCGGCGCCGAGATCAAGCACGGCCCGATGGCGCTGATCGAGGACGGCTACCCGCTGCTGATCTTCGCAACCCGCGGACCGACCCAGGCCGGCCTGATCCAGCTGGCCGGCGAAATGCGCGGGCGCGGCGCGCGCGTGCTGCTGGCGGCTCCCGCCGACGTGGCCGAACGCGACCTGACCTTGGCGGTCGCGGCCACCCCCGACCTCGACCCGATCGTCGCGGTGCAGTCGTTCTACGTGATGGCGGCGCAGCTGTCGAAGGCGCGCGGCATGGATCCGGACCGCCCGCGCCACCTGAGCAAAGTCACCAGGACCAACTAACCCCGCGCGAGGAGCCACCGAATGAACCAATCCAGAAAACTCGCCGGCCAGCTGATCATGGTCCGGCTGGCCGGCACCGAGCTCGATGCCGCCAGCGCCGCCTTCCTGGCGGCCAACAGCGTGCGCGGGGTCTGCCTGTTCCGCCAGAACATGGTGGACGCGGCCCAGCTCTCGCGCCTGACCGCCGACCTGCGCGCGGCGATGGGACCGGACGCATTGATCGCGCTCGACCAGGAAGGCGGCGCCGTGGTGCGCTCGACCTGGGTCCCGGCCCCGCCGTCGGCGATGGCGCTGGGCGCGGCCGACGACACCGATCTGGCGCGCAGCATCGGCGCGGCGGTGGCGCGCGCCGTCAAGGCGCTCGGCTTCAACTGGAATTTCGCGCCGGTGCTGGACCTGAACAACAACCCGCACAATCCGGTCATCGCCGAGCGCTCGTTCGGCGCCGATCCGCGCCGCGCCACCGAGCTGGCGATGGCCTGGATGGAAGGCAGCGAATCGGAAGGCGTGGCCTGCTGCGTCAAGCACTTCCCCGGCCATGGCGACACCTGCGTCGATTCGCACCGCGACCTGCCGACCGTCGACAAGCCGCTGGCCGAACTGGAGCAGTTCGAGTTCGCCCCGTTCCGGCTGGCGGCCGGCAGCGCGCCGGCGATGATGACCGCGCATATCGTGTATCCGGTGCTCGATCCCGAATTCCCGGCCACCATGTCGCGCCGCATCCTTACCGGCCTGCTGCGCGAACAGTGGCAGTACCGCGGCGTGATCATCACCGACGCGATGGACATGCACGCCATCGCCCACCGCTACGGGGCCGGCCCGGCCGCGGTGCGCGCGCTGGCGGCGGGCGCCGACATGGTGATGGCGCTCGGCACTGCGGAAATCCAGGAACAGACCATCGCGTCGATCGCCGCCGCCATCGATGCGGGAACCTTGACGATGGAGGAAGTGGCGCAGCGCCTGGAACGCCTGTCCGCGCTGGCGCGCCGCTACCCTTGCCAGCCGCGCGGCTATGCCGAGGACAGCGACGACCGCGCGCTGATGGCCGACGGCTGGCGGCGCGCGCTGACCGTGCGCGGCGCCGCGCAACGTCCCGCGGCCGGCGCCAGGGTGCGCCTGGTGGTGCGCCAGGACGTGGTCGGCGACGGCGTGTCCGAAGCGGGCGTGCCCGCCGCCGCGGTGGCCGCGTCGCTGGCCCGTTTGTACGATGTCGAGACGACGACCTTCGCCGAGGCCGAAAGCTTCGACTGGAATGCGCTGCCGGCCGACGGCCGCTTCACGATCCTCGCCTCGACCTCGCGCCTGCGCTACGGGCCGAAGGCGCGCGCCGGCTGGAAGCCGGACCTGCACCTGGCCTTGTGGAACCCCTACCAGGCGCTCGATATCGCGGCGCCCGCGCTGATCACCTACGGCTTTGCGGCGCCCGCGCTGGACGCGGTCAACGGCTGGCTGGCCGGCGAACTGGAAGCGCGCGGCCATTGCCCGGTTCCGGGCTTTTGAAGCCCGGCCGCGCGGCGTTTCCCATCGGAATCGCCGCGCACAATTGCAGAGAGCGTTCGGCTGGTTTATGGGACAATACGCGCTCATTCGGCATGGCGTTATCGAAACAACATGTGAACGAATCGCGGCGCTCGCGCGTTAGCAGCAGCCTCAGCTCATTTTTTTGTCCTTGATTGAAGGGTTTTCCATGTCCCATTTCCGCCTTGCCCGCATCAGCCTGATGTTGGCCGCTATCGGCCTGAACGCCGCGCCTGTCCTGATGACCAGCGCACACGCGCAGAAGGCCGCGCCGGCCGCCGCCGCGCCGGCGCCGGATACCGTGCGCCCCGAGCTGTTCAAGCTGGTCGACTCCAACGTGATCAAGCAACTGATGACGGAAAAGAAATACGACGAAGTCCAGTCGCGCCTGACGCAGGCCGATGCGTTCCCGGCCAAGACCCCGTACGAAACCTATGTGATCGACCGCATGAAGGTCGCGCTCGGCTCGGCGACCAACAACGATGCGATGGCGATGGCCGCGCTCGAGGCGGTGATCGCTTCGGGCCGCATGCCGGCGGCGGACCAGGCCGAATTCATCCTGGCGCTCGGCAACTACCACTACAACGCCAAGAACTACCCGAAGGCGATCGAGTGGATGAAGCGCTATCAGAAGGAAAGCCCGACCCCGCAGAAAGTGCGCTCGGCGCTGACCCGCGCGTACTACCTGAACAACGATTTCGCGACCGCCAAGAACGAGTTGCTGCCGCTGATCGCCGATACCGAAAAAGCCGGCCAGAAGCCGTCGCTGGAAGACCTGCGCCTGCTGGCCAGTTCGGCCGCCAAGCTGAAGGACAACCCGACCTACCTGCTGTCGATGGAAAAGCTGGTGGCGCTGTATCCGAGCGACGACTACTGGACCGACCTGCTGCGCCGCATGCAGAGCAAGCCCGGCTACAACGCGGTGCATGAAATCGACGTGCTGCGCCTCGAGGCGGTGGCGCTGAAGGCGATGGCGCCGGAAGAATACACCGAGCTGGCCGAACTGACGCTGGCCGCCGGTTTCCCGACCGAAGCGAAAAAGGCGGTCGATGCCGGCTACGCCGCCGGCGTGCTCGGTACCGGTTCGAACGCCGCCAAGCACAAGCAGCTGCGCGACCGCGCCAACAAGGGCGCTGCCGACGACGCCAAGAACATCGCCAGCGGCGAAGCGGGCGCGGCCAAGGCCAAGGATGGCGCCGGCCTGGTCAACCTCGGCTACGCCTACGTCACGATGGACCAGTTCGACAAGGGCATCCCGCTGATGGAGCAAGGCATCGCCAAGGGCATCGCCAAGCGTCCGGACGACTACAAACTGCGCCTGGGCATGGCCTACGCCAAGGCCGGCCGCAAGGCCGAGGCGATCAAGACGCTGGAAACCATCAAGGGCGAAGACGGCCTGGGCGACCTGGCCAGGTACTGGATCCTGTGGGTCAACCGCGCGGCAGCGCCTGCCGCCGCAGCGGCGCCTGCGCCAGCCGCAGCGGCGGCCAAGTAATACCGGCGCGCGGGCGCCGCGAAGGCGGGTTCGGGCTTTGGCCCGGCCCGCCTTTTTTGATGGGCGCGCAGACCGCGCGCCACGGTTAGTTGGCGTACATAAACGCCTGAACATTTCTCGCATACTCAATGTACGCTGGTGGCGGCCGAAGCGCTGCAGAAGGATCCGGCCACCCGCTCGCGCGTGCTGCTGATCAACGGCGCGGCGCGCAACGACGGCAGCTGTCCCGGCGCGATTTCCAAGACCTAGCGGATGAGCGTGATGGGGCGCGAAGTGCTGGAAGCCGAAGACATCGAAGTCGACGTGCTCGACCTGAGCTTGCTCACCTCCGACTACGACCGCCCCATCCACCCCTGCAAGGCCTGCGTATCGACCGCCATGCCCTTGTGCCACTGGCCGTGCAGCTGCTACCCGAACCACTCGCTGCGCCAGACCAACGACTGGATGAACGAGATCTACGAAAAGTGGGTGGCCGCGCATGGCATCCTGATCGTCACGCCGGTGTACTGGTACCAGACACCGGCGGTGCTCAAGCTGATGATCGACCGGCTGGTATGCGCCGACGGCGGCAATCCCGATCCGACCACGACCCACGGCAAGCAGGTCGAGGAAGCGAAAGCGCTCGAACTGGCGGGCTGGGGCTATCCCAAGCACCTGCAGGACCGCGCCTGCGGGCTGATCGTGCATGGCGACGTGGCCGGGATCGANNAATAGCCGGGGTCAGACCTAAGTCTGACCCCAGGTCTGAAGAAAGCTTGACTTAGCGGCATTAGGGTCAGATCGCGGTCAGGCCGCCATCGACCGCCAATTGGTGGCCGGTCACGAACGACGCCTGGTCGGAACACAGCCACAGCGCCGCATTCGCGATTTCCGCAGCCTCGCCGAAGCGGCCGATTGGATGCAGGTTGCGCAGCTTTTTCTGGCGCGTCGGATCGCGCTCGAGCGCGCGCGCCAGCATCGGGGTGTTGATCACGCCCGGACAAACACTGTTCACGCGGATCCCCGCACGCCCATATTCGGCCGCCGCGGTCTTGGTCATGCCGACCACCGCGTGCTTGCTGGCCGCGTAGATCGCCTGCGTCGGCGCCCCCACCAGGCCGGCCACCGAGGCGGTGTTGACGATCGCCCCGCCGCCCTGCTTGAGCATCTGGCGAATCTCGTACTTCATGCACAACCAGGCGCCCTTGACGTTGACGCCGATGATGCGGTCGAACAGCGCTTCGTCGGTGTCGGCCAGCGCCAGATGCTCTTCTTCGATGCCGGCATTGTTGAAGGCGCAGTCGAGCCGGCCGTAATAGGCTACCGTCTTGTCGACCAACGCTTCGACTTCGGCCGCGCGCGTGACATTGGTCTGCACGAACAGCGCCTTGCCGCCGGCTTCGACGATCATCGCCGCCGTCGCGTGGCCGCCATCGACCGACATGTCGGCCACGACCACGCAGGCGCCGGCGCGTCCGAAGGCCAGCGCGGTGGCGCGGCCGATACCGCCCGCCGCGCCCGTCACCAACACGACCTTGCCCTCGAACGAGGTATCCAGCTGCTGCTTGTTCTTGCCCACCATCACGCACTCCAGTAATTGAACAGCGGCAGCATTTGCTGCCTCATGGCAACATCATACTGCCGCATGGATAATCAATCAAACAAAAGCGCGAATTTCAGTAGCCGTTAGAACACTATTTCGGTCCCGGCGTTGCCTTTCGCTCATCCCCCGCCATCACGACGCTGAGCTTGCCCGGGTCGATCGCCTTCCTGAACGCGGCGTTCAGCTGGGCCAAGCTGACAGCGGCCAGCTTCTGCTCGAACTGGCGGCTCCATTCGAACGTCTTGCCGCGGTAGAGATATGCGGCCCAGCCGGCGGCCAGCACCTGGTCGTCGGAGCGATTCTGCACGCGCTGCTGCAGCATGCCCGATTTGGCGCCGGCCAGTTCGGTCGCCGTGAAGCCTCCCTTCAAGGCGCGCGCCAGCTCTTCGCGCACCGCGGCGTCGAGCCTGCGCAGGTTCTGCGGCGCGGCGATGGCGCTGATGCCGAACCTGCCGGCGCGGTCGAGCTCGCCCGCCGCCAGTTCGGAGCCGCCGCCGTAAGACAGGCCGTCCTTCTGGCGGATGCGGTCCATCAGGCGCGACTTCAGCCCGCCTTCGCCGAATACGTAATTGGCCAGCATCAGCGCCGGATAGTCGGGGTCTTCGACGTTCAGGTCGAGGTTGATGCGCGCCGTGTAAAAGCCGTTTTCCTTGTCCGGCGTGTCGAGCATCTTGCGGGTCGGCGCGATGTCTTCATGCCGGCGCAGCACCGGCGCCACAGCGGCCGGCGCGACCCAGCGCGCGAACAGCTGGTCGACCAGCGGCACGATCGCCTCCGCATCGAAGTCGCCGACGATCGCCAGTTCGGCCGGCGCGGCGCCGTAGAACTCGCGGTGGAAGGCTTTCAGCTGCTCCAGCGTGGCCGCCCTGGTGTCGGCGATGTCTTCCTCGATGGTGGTCTCGGCCCTGACGTCGCCGCGCGGGTAGACGTTGAAGTGCTCGGCCAGCGCGCGCGAAGCCACCGACTGCGGCTCGCTGCGGCTCGCTTCGATGCCGACCAGCGTCTGCTGGCGCAGCTGCTCGAACTCGGACGGTGGGAAGGCCGGCTCCTTGAGCACATGCGCCACCAGCTTGAGCGCCTCGGCCAAGTTGGCGCGGGTGGTCTCGAAGCGATGCAGGCTGCCGCTGATCTTCAGGCGGTCGAACGCGTCGGCCAGCTCGATCCGGCTGTACTTGCTGGTCCCGCGCATCAGCATGGCGTCGGCCAGGGTCGGCACCGCGCCCTTGCCGAACAGGCTCTTCTGGTCGCCGAAATGCTGGACCAGCTCCACCGAGACCGCCTCGCCGCGATTCTTCTTCGGCAGCAGCGCGAGCTTGACGCCGCCCGCCGTCAGCAGCCTGGTGCGCTTCATGATGTTGTCCTGGCTCGGCTCGAAGTCTTCCGAAACCAGCGAGGCGGTGCGCGGCTTGAAGTCCTTCAGCAGACTGGCCACGCTCGGCGCCGGCGGCAGCTCGGCGCGCTGCGGTGCATCGTCCGGCGTGAAGAAGCCGGTGACGCGGTTGTCGCGCCGCAGGTAGCGGCCCGCGACCTGCGCCACATCCTGCGCGCCGATGGTGGCGAGCCGCTCGCGGCCGACGAAGTACAGGCGCCAGTCGCCCAGCGCGATCACTTCGGACAGCGCCACCCCCACCCGCTGCGGGTCGTTCAGGCTTTTCTCGATCTCGTTGGTGATGGTGCGGCGCACCCGCTCGAGTTCCTCGGGGGTGGCCGGATTGCGCGCGAACTCCTCCACCGCCGCGGTCATCGCGGCGCGCACCGGCTCGATCGGATCGCCCTTCTTGACCACCGCGCCGAACATCTGCAGGCCAGGCGCGTAGCCGGTCTGGCCGAACGAGAACACCTCGCTCGCCATGCCGCTGTCGACCAGCAGCTTGTGCAGGCGGGCGGCGGGGCCGCTGCCCAGGATGTCGGAGGCGAACGACAGCACGTCGCCGTCGTCATGCAGCGCGGACGGCACCTTGTAGCCCAGCGCGACGATCTGCACGTCGCCCTGGCGCCGCACGCTGAAACTGCGCTCGCCATCCTGGGTGGGCTCGGCCGTCCAGAACTTCGGCAGCCGGCGCTTCGGCCTGGGGATCGGGCCGAATTTGCGGACGATGAAATCGAGCGTCGTGGCCGGGTCGAATTTGCCGGCCACCAGCAGCACCGCGTTGTCCGGCTGGTACCAGGTGCGGTAGAACGCGCGCAGATTGTCGATGCCGACGTTCTCGATGTCGCTGCGGTTGCCGATGGTCGCGCGGCCGTAGCTGTGCCAGTCGTAGGCGACGCTCTGCATGCGCTTCATCAGCACCGCGCCGGGCGAATTCTCGCCGCTCTCGTACTCGTTGCGCACCACCGTCATTTCCGAATCGAGATCTTTTTTCGCGATGAAGGAATTGACCATCCGGTCCGCCTCCATCTGCAGCGCCCATTGCAGGTTGGCGGGGCCGGCCTGAAACACCTCGTAATAATTGGTGCGGTCGAGCGAGGTGGTGCCGTTGTACTGCATGCCGCGCTCGGCGAACTGCTGCGTGATGGCGCGGTTGCCGGGCGAGCCCTTGAACATCAGGTGCTCGAGCAAATGCGCCATCCCGGTCTCGCCGTAATTCTCGTGGCGCGACCCGACCAGGTAGGTGACGTTGACGGTGACGGTCGGCTTCGACGCATCCGGGAACAGCAGCACCTTCAGCCCGTTCGGCAGGCGGTATTCGGTGATGCCCTCGACGGACGGGCCCTGGACAACGCCCCTGGGCAGGGTCAGCGCGCAGGCGGCGCCGGACATGGCGAGCGCAAAGGCGCCCGCCAGCAGGTGCGCGCAGGCGCCCCGCTTGCAGCTGTTGATGTTCATACAATCTCGCGGAAAGTGGATCGGCGCGGCGCGGCAGCCCGGCGGCAGTAACCGGATAGTAGCAGACGCTCTGCGCGCGGGCCGCCGGCGCGCGCTCAGTGGCGCGCGCGCTTCTCCTGCGACTGCTGGTGCGGGCCGATGCGGGCCAGGTCGCCCATCTCCTCGGCCAGGAAGCCGAGCAGGTCGTCGGCGCTGACGATGCCGGTCAGGCCGCCGTTGGGATTGACCACCGGCACGCGCCGGATCCCGCGCAGGCGCATCCGTTCGATGGTCTCGTAGACGTCGTCGTTTTCGCTGCAGGTAAGCAGGTCGTCGCTCATGATGTCGCCCACCAGCAGGCTTGCCGGATCGAGCCCGAGCGCGATGACCGATACCACGATGTCGCGGTCGGTCAGGATGCCGACGGGAATCTTTTCACCGTCGGGCTTGTCGATGACCACCAGGTCGCCCACGTGGTGTTTGCGCATCAGCAAAGCGGCGCCCTGGACCGATTCGTCGCGCGTGCAAAAGATGGTTTCTGTGGTGCAGATTGCGCCTATATGCATGTCGTTCTCCCTGGCGGCGGCGGGCCGCTTGTCCTGCGCGCGGACAGGCGCGCGCTTATCAGGATAACGCTAACGCGCCGATTCTGCAGCGGCCTTGATTTCAATCAAAGCGGCAGTGGCAAGCAGGCATGGTCAGGCCGGGGCGTCGGGCAGGATGCAGGCTTCGACCACTTGCAGGTCGTTGTCCTTGGCGAAGTCGACCACGAAGTGATAGGCCAGCGGCTCGATGTTCTTGAGCGCGCTGTCGACCACCACCGCCTTGATGCCGTTCAGCACGGCTGGGCGTACATACGGGGAAAACTGCAGGTGCGAATTGCGCCCGCCGGAACCTTCCGGCCGGAAGCAGGACATCACGCCGCACAGGCGTTCGGCCCAGTCGCTGGGACGAAACTGCCTGCCATCGCTGGTGACGCCAAGAATGAAGAACTCGTCGGCGAGCGCTTTCTTGATTTGCGGTGACTCGACCATTGGGCGGCTTGTTCGAACATGAATGCTGCGTGAATGGGCCCGGCATGGGGACCGGGCGGTTGACGCAGTATTATATCTTATAGAAGACTTGAATTCCGAAATCCGGGCGCGCGACCCTGCGCCGCGTGGCCGCCTAGCCCAGAAAGACTGCGCTGGACAACAGCAACAGTAGCATCATCCACAGCAGCAAGGCGCGCCACACCAGGCCGACGGTGCTTTGGAGTGCGCGCACGTTGGGCTCCTCGCCGGGCATCACTTCCGCCTCGGCATCGGACGAATCGACGCTGGCCGCGTCGGCCGGCAACACCATGCCGGAAGCGTTCTCCTGCGGGGAGCCGAGGCGCACGCCCATGGCGCCGCCGCCGGCCGCCAGGATGATGCCCTTGGCCTCGTCGGCCCAGCGGTGGGCGAAGTTGCGCCAGGCGTAGATCGCATCCTCGAAATTGCCGACCACGGCGAACGCGACGGCGGTCAGGCGCACCGGCAGCCAGTCGATCCAGTAGAACGCCTTGGCGGCGAACTGGCCGAAGGCCTCGTTGCGCATATGGTCGGGCTCGTTCCACGCGCGCGCCAGGTACTCGGACACGCGGTACATCACCGCGCAGGCGGGCCCGAGCGGCATGAGGAACCAGAAGAACACGCCGAACACATTGCGGTGGGTGGTCACCAGCGATTTCTCGACGGCCAGGCGGGCGATCTCGGTGGTTTCCATGCCGACTGTGTCGAGCTTGGTCCATTCGGCCAGCAGGGTACGCGCGGCCGGCTCGTCGCCGCCGTTGAGCGCCATCTGGATCGACGTGAAATAGTGGCTGTAGTGGCGAAAGCCCAGCGTGAGGTAGACGATCAACACGTTCCAGGCGAAGGCGGCGAACACCAGCTCGTAGCGCAGCAGCACCCAGTAGATCAGCGCGGTGGGCAGCATCAGCGCGGCCATCATCAGGATCCAGCCGAGGCGGCCGTTGCTGGCGTCGCCGGCGTTGAACCAGCTTTCCATGCGCATTGCGAGACTTTTGATCTCGGCATAAATCACGTTATCCGCGCGCAAAGGCTTCAGTTGCTCGATAAGCAACGCGCACAGAATGGAGAGAAAAGTCATCGAACGTCCTTTTTGAAATAAAGCAATACTGTCTGGCCCCGCTACGATAGCGCAGAGCAGTACCAGAATCAAACATATTGACCGATTTCCCCCGTCCTTCAGCCTTCACCGCCGGGGTCAGGTCTGACATTCGGACATTTTTAACAATCGATCCAACAATTGGCTCAACGAACTCCGCGGCAGCGCAGCTGAATTCGGGCAAATTTGTGTCATTTGTCCGCTNNCCCCAGATGAAGTAGCGCTCGTACGGCATCGCGTAGAAGCTGCGCCGCCCGCCTGAAGGCAGCTCGAACGAGAGCCGCCGGTGGTGCGCTCCGTTCATCAGGAACGCGAGCGGCACTTCGAAGATCTCGGCCACTTCGTGCGGGTCGGCCTCGAGCGCGAACGGCGGCGTGAGCAGCCCCACCACCGGGGTGACGTGGTAGCCGGTCCCGGTCAGGTAGTCGGGCAGGCTGCCGATGATTTCGACGTGGCACCGGTCGAGCCCGATTTCTTCGCGCGCCTCGCGCAGCGCAGTGTCCACCGGCGATACGTCGTAGGCCTCGGCGCGCCCGCCGGGAAAGCTGATCTGGCCAGCATGGGTGTTCAGGTGGGCGGTGCGCTGCGTCAGCAGCATGGTGAGCCCGCCAGGCCGCGCCACCAGCGGGATCAGCACCGACGCCGGAATCATCACCGGGCGCCGTCCCACCGATTCGTCGAGCGCTTCCGGCTCCCAGGCGGGCGGCGCGGCGAAGTGGCTGCGCAGCCAGTCCGCGTTGAGCCGCCCGGATTCCACCGGCGCTTCGCCGCCGATCGAATCTATCGGTAGCTGTTCGGGATCGAATGGAAGCTTGGGCACGCGTTTCCTCCGGCTAAAAACAAAAAAGGCACCCAGTGGATGCCTTTTCCCAGGCATCCCGTCGGGACGCCCTTGTCTGCAATCGCAGTCGCTATTATTACTTGGCAGCGGCCGGAGTTGCAACGCGACGTTGTGGCAACTTCTCTTTGATACGCGCGGATTTACCCGAACGCTCACGCAGATAGTACAGCTTGGCGCGGCGGACATCACCACGACGCTTGACTTCGATCGATGCGATCAGCGGGGAATACAGCTGGAACGTACGCTCAACGCCTTCGCCGGACGAGATCTTGCGAACGATGAAGTTCGAGTTCAGGCCACGGTTGCGACGGGAGATCACCACGCCTTCGTAGGCCTGGGCGCGCTTGCGCGTGCCTTCGACTACGTTGACATTGACGATGACGGTATCGCCTGGTGCGAAGTCAGGAATAGTCTTGCCCAGACGGGCAATTTCTTCTTGCTCAAGTGTTTGAATCAGGTTCATTTTTATGACTCCATTTACCATCGTGCTGGCGCTGCATTCGCCCAGTAGAGGATGGGGTTAAAACATACGGGCAACATGCCCGCAAGGTACTGCTTTACTGCTCGGTACGGCAGGTTGTTATAAACCCGCCAAAAACTTTTCGTCGGCACGGGTCAGCAGCCCCGCCTCGCGCGCCTTGACCAGCAGGTCGGGCCGCTTGCGCGCGGTCGCTTCGAGCATGCGCTGGCGCCGCCATTTGACGATCTCGGCGTGGTTACCGCCCATCAGTACCGGCGGCACGCTCACGCCTTCGTACGTCTCGGGACGGGTGTAATGGGGCGAATCGAGCAGCCCGTTGACGAAGCTGTCTTCGACCACCGACGCTTGGTCGCCCAGCACGCCAGGCAACTGCCGCACCACCGCATCCATCAGCGCCATCGCCGGCAACTCGCCGCCCGACAGCACGAAATCGCCGAGACTGATTTCTTCATCCACGACCCGGTCCAGCAAGCGCTGGTCGACCGCTTCGTAGCGTCCGCACAGCAGCACCAGGCCCGGCTCGTCCTTCAATCGCATCACCCGTTCGTGGCTCAGCGCGCGCCCCTGGGGCGACATGAACACCACGCGCGGCGGCGCCAGCCCGAGCCCGGCCTGGCGCTGCTTTGCCGCGCCGATCGCCGCTTCGAGCGGCCTGGCCAGCATCACCATGCCGGGACCGCCGCCATACGGGCGGTCGTCCACGGTGCGGTGATTGTCGGTGGTGAAATCGCGCGGATTCCACAACGACAGGCCCCAACGCTGCTGCTCGTAGGCGCGGCGGGTAACCCCCGACTGCGTCAATGCGGCGAACATTTCGGGAAACAAGCTCACGACGTCAAATTGCATCGGGCTCTCGCTTCATGGAGCGGCCTTAATAATCCAGGCCCCAGTCCACAGTAATTTTTTTGGCTGCAAGGTCGACGGTCTTGACGAACTGGTCAACGTACGGAATCAGCCGCTCCTCCGCTTTCGCGTCGGCGTCGGCCACCGGCTTGATGCGCAAAATCGATTGCGCGCCGTTGTCCATCATGTCGGCGACCTGCCCCAAGGCTTCACCTTGCAAATTAACAACTTCGAGTCCGATCAGGTCGGACCAGTAAAACTCATCGGCGGGCAGTTCCGGGAACTGGCTGCGCGGGATCGACACTGCGGCGCCTTTCAGCGCCTCCGATGCATCCCGCCCCACCACGCCAACTAATTGCGTCACGACGTCGCCGCCGTGCAGTTTCGCAGTCCGTACCGTGACGGCATGCGGGCTGGGTTTATCCAGCCACCAGGTCTTCACGTTCAGCAGCGCATCCGCCTCGGCCGAAAACGGGGTGACCCGTATCGAACCGGTGACGCCATAAGCGCCGGACACATACCCGACTTGCGTCAGGTCGTCGGGGATTTTCACCCCGGATGCCGCTGTATCGGTCAAACCTGGAACAGACTTGTTACGCTGCTACTGCTGGCTGCGAAGCCACCAGGCGTGCAACGGTTGGCGACAGTTGGGCGCCAACGCCTTGCCAGTAGGCCAGGCGGTCTGCGGTGATACGCAGGCCGACTTCGCCACCGGCTGCCATCGGGTTGTAGAAACCGATGCGCTCGATGAAGCGGCCGTCGCGGCGATTGCGCGAGTCCGTTGCAACGATGTTGAAGAACGGGCGCTTCTTGGCGCCTCCACGAGCTAAACGAATAACGACCATAATTAAATCCAAAAAGTTATGCTGGGCGGAAAAAGCCGACAATTATAGCGCGCAATGCCGCGCAGCAGCAAGGGGGTATGACAACAGGGCGCGCAATTCGGGCCGAAGTCGAGCATTATCGCCGATTTCCGGCCCCGGCGGCAAAGCGAATTTAAGGGAAAACAGATGCTTCGCGCCGCTTTTTGACCGATACTGCCTGCTTTCACGATTAAAGGTTGCCCGTTTTCATGTCCAGCACACGCCCTTCACACAAGAACAAGACCGCCGCCACCTTCCTCGCCGCGATCCTCGGCGGCATCGGCGCGCACCGCTTTTACCTGCGCGGCAGCGTCGACAAGCTGGCCCTGCTGCACCTGTGCAGCGTGCCGCTCGCCGGCATGGTGTTCGGCCTGGCGCCGCAGGCGGACGGTTTCTTCAAGCTGCTGCCGATCCTGCTGTCGTACATCGTCGGCTTCGTCGAGGCGCTGGTGATCGGCCTGCTGTCGGACGAAAAATTCGACGCCCGCTACAACCCCGGCTCGGGCCGCCAATCCGAGTCGCACTGGCCGCTGGCCGTGCTGCTGGTGACGACCATGCTGATCGGCACCACGACCATGATCGCGACCATCTCGCGCCTGTTCGACCTGCTCTACACCGGCGGCGCCTACGGCTGATCGGCCCCGCCCTTACCGGGCGTCGCGCCGCAGTTTCAGGTCGTCGCGCAAGGCGCGCGGCGGCGCGTTGCCAACCTCGACCTGCTGGCTCGACTGCCTGGACATCGCGCCGGCCGGGGCCAGCACCAGGTTCGCGTCCCAGCTGGCGCCGGCCGTCATCATGATCGGCGCCGGCAGCTTGTCCGCCTCGGCCGGATCGATCCACGGCGCGATGCGTTCCAGTACCAGCTTGATGCGCGGCCTGATGGCAGGCTCGGCAATGCGGCCGCGCTGGCCCCAGCCGACGATCGCCTGGTCGAACGTCATGCCTTCGCGATACAGGTTGGTGAACGCGATGTCGTACTGGACCCCGTGGCGGTAGCCCATCATGAATTCCTCGAACAGCATCGCCAGGTCTTCGCGTGAATTGCTGCCTTCGAAGATAGAGTAGGAATAGTCGTCCGAGGCGCGGTCGGCGCCGAAAAACCAGCCGACGTCGGCGCCGGTGTAGGCCTTCTGCGCCTCGCTCGCCTTGGCGCCGCGGTACAGCACCTGGCCGAGCGCCTTCATCTCGGCCGACATCAACGGATACTGCCCGGCCAGCGCGTCGGAACCGAGCGTGCGCGCCCCCACCCTGCCGGCGACGTTGCTCCAGATCGACTCCGACGGGTTCAGCGTGCGCTCCGACGGCGGGAAGAAATCGCTCGCATGGGCCAGTTCGTGATACAGCAGGCGGCCGAGTTCGAGCACCAGTTCCTCGCCGCTGCGCGTGATCCGCGAGGACGCGGGGAAACTGCGGCGCGCATACGCATTGTTCCTGACCAGGCGGCCGAAGGCGGTGTAATTGAGCTCGTCGTCGAACGCCAGCCGGTAGTCCGGCACTTCGGTGACCACGTCGCGCTGCTCGGGCGTGAGCCACAGGTTGTTGGCGTCGAGGTAGATGGCGCCGGTGCCGGCGGTGTAGTAGCTCGGGCGCACGTGCGAACCGAGCACGATGGCGGTCACCCCACCGAGCAGGCGGCGGAAATCGCCGAACCGATCCTGGGTCAGCAGGAATTGTTCGAAGTTGGCGCCGAGGAAATCGTGCGACACCAGCACCCGGCCCATGACCTGCGCCACGCTCGGGATCGCTCCCGGCCCCGCTTCGGCCTGCAGCAGCGGCAAGGTGCCGGACGGGCAGAAATTGTTGCGGGCCGAGTCGAGGTAATACACGCTGAGGTGGTAGGCGCAACGCGTCAGCACGCCGGCGTACACGGCCACCGGGCGGTAGGGATGGACCCGCTCGGTCGCGTCGAACATGTAGCCGTCCGGGCGCACGCCCTCCGGCTCGATCCCGACCATGACTTCGTCGACGTCCTGGCGACCACTGCTGGTGGTCATCAGCGCACGGAACCTGAGCACGGTGTCGACGTCGACCTTGGGCGCCTTGAACATCAGCAGCCGGTTGTTGGTGACGTCCATCGTCACCGTGGGGCCGTCGACCTGGGTCCAGACGATGTCGCGCACGGTGTCGTCGCCGACCAGCGTCGGCCAGGCGCGCACCGAGGTGTCGGTTTCCGGACGCACCGAATGGTCGGCGCGGATCGTCACGAAGCTGGCGCCCGGCGCCGCCGTCACGCCGATATCGGCGCTCGCGCTGGCCGCGCTGCCGTCGGCCATCGTGACGTCGGCGCGCAGCCGCACCGTGCCGGCGGCGGCGGGCTCGAACGCGATGGTCGGGCTGCGCGCGGCCTGCAGGCTGAGCGCCGGACCGCCGAGCTGGGTCCAGCTGACCTCGGCCAGCGCGCCGCTGCAGGCCAGCACGCTCGCGCCGGCGGTCTTGCCGGCCTGGACCAAGCTGTCGGCGACGATGCGCACCGTGCAGCCGGCCGGCGCCGGCGGAATCGGCGCCGGCGCTGGAGGCTGCTCGACGGTGCCGCCGACCACGCCGGGGGAGCCGCCGCCGCCGCCGCACGAGGCGAGCAGCGCACCCGACAAGACCAGGACCGACAGGCGCAGTGACAATGTGGCGAAATTCAAGATTCGTTCCTGTTCAAAGGGGGCGGGCGTGGAAATGCCCAGGCGCCAGTGCGCCTAAGATACATCAATTGCGTACGGCGAACTCATCCGGCAGGAAGCGGACGCGAGAAAAATATTGACAACTTTTTCGACGGCCGGCGCGCCACACCGTCCGATGGCGAACAGGAGCCGTTGGCAATGCGAAAAAAAAGCAGCCGCGAGGCTGCCTTTCCATTTGCCGCCTGCGCGAGGATCAGAACTGGTCTTCCGCCAGCGCCAGCACGCTGGTGCTGCCTTCCACGATCGCGGTGCGCAAGCCGGATGCCTGCGACAGGATATGGTCGGCGAAGAAACGCGCGGTGGCAATCTTGGCTGTGTAAAAAGCCGCATCGCCGTCGCCGGCATCGAGCTTGCGCTGCGCGACCAGCGCGGCGCGCGCCATCTGCCAGCCGCCCAGCACGATGCCGGCCAGCCGCAGGTACGGCACGCTGCCGGCGAACACGCCCTTGATGTCGGACTTCATGTTCGCGACCATGTACTCGACCACCGCTTCCAGCGCGGCGCTGCCGCCGGCCAGGTGGCATGCGATCGCCTTGAAATCGGCGCCGCCGGCCTGCACCAGCTCGGCCTCGGTCGCGCGCACCTGGGCGATGATGCCCTTGGCGACAGCGCCGCCGTCGCGCACGGTCTTGCGCCCGACCAGGTCGTTGGCCTGGATCGCGGTGGTGCCCTCGTAGATCGTGAGGATCTTCGCATCGCGGTAGTGCTGCGCGGCGCCGGTCTCCTCGATGAAGCCCATGCCGCCGTGGACCTGCACGCCGTCGCGCGTGACGTCCTGCGACATTTCGGTGGACCAGCCCTTGATGACCGGGACCAGGTACTCGTAGAGCGCCATGTTGGCCGTGCGCGTTTGCGCATCCGGATGGTGATGCGCCAGGTCGCTGATGCCGGCGCCGACATACGCCAGCGCGCGCGCCGCCTCGACATGGGCGCGCATCGACATCAGCATGCGGCGCACGTCCGGATGATGGATGATCGACACCGGGCCGCTCGAGCCGGCCAGGTCGCGCGACTGCACCCGGTCCTTGGCGAACGCCACGGCCTGCTGGTAGGAGCGGTCGGCCAGGCCGATGCCCTGCATGCCGACCGCGAAGCGCGCCGCGTTCATCATGATGAACATGTATTCGAGGCCGCGGTTTTCTTCGCCGACCAGGGTGCCGATGGCGCCGCCATGGTCGCCGAACTGCAGCACCGCGGTCGGGCTGGCCTTGATGCCCAGCTTGTGTTCGATCGAGACGCAGTGCGCGTCGTTGCGCGCGCCGAGCGAGCCGTCGTCGTTGACCAGGAACTTCGGCACGATGAACAGCGAGATCCCCCTCACCCCCGGCGGCGCATCCGGCGTGCGCGCCAGCACCAGGTGGATGATGTTCTCGGCCATGTCGTGTTCGCCGTAGGTGATGAAGATCTTGGTGCCGAACACCTTGTAGGTGCCGTCGCCCTGCGGCACGGCGCGGGTGCGCACGGCGGCCAGGTCGGAGCCGGCCTGCGGCTCGGTAAGATTCATGGTGCCGGTCCATTTGCCGGTGACGAGTGGCTCGAGGAACAGCGCCTTCTGCTGGTCGGAACCGGCGGTCAGCAGCGCTTCGATCGCGCCGTCGGTCAGCAGTGCGACCAGCGCGAACGAGATCGAGGAGGCGTTGAGCATCTCGATGCATGGGGTGGCGACCAGCTTGGGCAGGCCCTGCCCGCCGAATTCGGACGGATGCTGCACGCCCTGCCAGCCGGCTTCGCCGAAGCCCTTGAAGGCATCCTTGAAGCCCTTGGCGGTGGTGACTTCGCCGGCGCGCCAGAAGCTCGGCTCCTGGTCGCTGGCGTGGTTCAGCGGCGCGACCACGTTGCCGCAGAATTTCGCGTTCTCTTCCAGCACCGCTTCGACCGTGTCGGCGGTGGCGTCTTCACAGCCGGGCAGCTGGTTGATGGTGGACAGTCCGGCCAGTTCGTTCATCACGAACAGCATGTCTTTCAGCGGGGCTTTGTAGCTCACCTTGGTCTCCTAGAATTTTTGTGCAGGTGCGCCGTTAACAAGACCGGGGTCTGACCCTTGGGGTCAGACCCCGGACGCGACGCGTTGCGGTCATGCGATAGCCTTCGAATCAGCCGAGCTGCTTGACCAGGTCCGGCACCACTTCAAACAGGTCGCCCACGATGCCGTAATCGGCCACCGAGAAGATCGGCGCTTCCGGATCCTTGTTGATGGCGACGATGGTCTTCGAATCCTTCATGCCGGCCAGGTGCTGGATCGCGCCGGAGATGCCGACCGCGATGTACAGCGTCGGCGCGACGATCTTGCCGGTCTGGCCGACCTGCCAGTCGTTCGGCACGAAGCCCGCGTCGACCGCGGCGCGCGATGCGCCCATGGCCGCGCCGAGCTTGTCGGCCAGCGGCTCGAGGATCTTGAAGTTTTCGCCCGAACCCATGCCGCGGCCGCCGGAAACGATGATTTTCGCAGCGGTCAGTTCCGGACGGTCCGATTTCGCCAGCTCGCGCCCGACGAAGGAAGACTTGCCCGAATCGGCGACCGCGGCGAGGTTTTCGATCGCCGCCGACCCGCCGCTGGCTGGCGCCGAATCGAAGCCGGTGCCGCGCACGGTGATGACCTTGACCTTGTCGCCCGACTGCACCGTCGCGATGGCGTTGCCGGCGTAGATCGGACGCTCGAAAGTATCCGGCGAATCGACCTTGGTGATTTCCGAGATCTGCGCGACGTCCAGCTTGGCGGCCACGCGCGGCAGGATGTTCTTGCCGTACGCGGTTGCCGGCGCCAGGATGTGCGAATAGCCCGAGGCGACGGCGAGCACTTGCTCGGCGACGTTTTCGGCCAGGCCGTCGGCGAAGTGCGGCGCATCGGCGACCAGCACTTTCGTTACGCCGGCGATGGCTGCCGCTTGCGCTGCGGCGGCGCCGCAGTTACTGCCCGCCACCAGCAGGTGCACTTCGCCGCCGCACTGGAGCGCTGCGGTAACGGTGTGGTGGGTGCTTCCCTTCAGGGATGCGTTGTCGTGTTCGGCAATGACTAATGCGACCATGATGATTCCTATTCTTTGTGTGGGACGGACCAGGCCGCGATCAGATTACTTTGGCTTCGGTGCGCAGCTTGGCCACCAGGGTCGCCGCGTCAGGCACCTTGATGCCGGCCGAGCGTTTGGCCGGCTCGACCACCTTCAGCGTCTTCAGGCGCGGCGCCACGTCCACGCCCAGGTCTTCCGGCTTGACCACGTCGAGCTGCTTCTTCTTGGCCTTCATGATGTTCGGCAGCGTCACGTAGCGCGGCTCGTTCAGGCGCAGGTCGGTGGTGACGATCGCGGGCAGCGTCAGGGCCAGCGTTTCCAGGCCGCCGTCGACTTCGCGGGTGACCGTGACCTTGCCGTCTTCGAGCACCACTTTCGACGCGAACGTCGCTTGCGGCCAGCCCAGCAACGCCGCCAGCATCTGGCCGGTCTGGTTGGAGTCGTCGTCGATGGCCTGCTTGCCGAGGATGATCAGCTGCGGCTGCTCCTTGTCGGCCAGCGCCTTGAGCAGCTTGGCCACCGCCAGCGGCTCCAGGTCGGGACCGGTTTCAACCAGGATCGCGCGGTCGGCGCCGATCGCCATGCCGGTGCGCAGGGTTTCCTGGCATTGCGCCACGCCGCACGATACCGCGATCACCTCGGTGACCTTGCCCGCTTCCTTGAGGCGCATCGCTTCTTCGAGCGCGATCTCGTCGAACGGGTTCATCGACATTTTGACATTGGCGATATCGACGCCGCTGCCGTCGGACTTGACGCGGACCTTGACGTTGTAGTCGACCACACGTTTGACGGGGACCAGGACTTTCATGGGGTGCCTTTGGAAAAAGTGAAATTTGGTGAAGACTTAGTGGCCTAGATTATATGAGAAAAACACCATCAGGGCGAAATTAAAGCACGATCGTGCGATTTTTAGCTAGAGCCAAACCACTAAAAATGCATCCCCGTCGTCCTCGCGAACGCGGGAACCCAATTACCGCGAAATTTGTGGCGTTGAAATCGACCAGGATCCGCAACGGGAAACGGGTTCCCCGCTTTCGCGAGGACGACGTGCGAATGGTCGAGGCGAACGCCCGGTGGAATCTACTTACTTGCGGCGCATCAAAAACGTAAACTCGAGGCCATTCTGTGTGTGCGACAACAGCGCGTTNNCCCGTCTCCATCTCGGCCAGCGCCTTCTTTGCTTTCAAAATCGGCAATGGGCAGTTCAGGCCGCGCGCATCGAGATCTTTCTGATATTCCATGACGTCGCTGTCGAAGGTGGTGGTGCTCATCGATTGGTGTGCTGGGTTGGTTACGGTGCTCATTGTGCCCATACTACTCCAATTGCGGAAATATGACGCACCGCACCAAAATAAACTTGGATCGTTGCAAAATCGCAACGAGCGTATCCAAGTTGCAAACAATCAGCTAGCGCGCTGCCCCACCCATTCCACCACGCCGGCCAAGGCGGCCGGCAAGCCGCTCGGGTCGGTGCCGCCGGCCTGGGCCATGTCGGGACGCCCGCCGCCTTTGCCGCCCACCTGCTGCGCCACGAAGTTGACCAGCTCGCCGGCCTTGACCTTCGAGGTCGCGTCCGCCGTGACGCCTGCGATCAGGCTGACTTTGCCGTCGACCACGCTGGCCAGCACGATGGCGGCGGTTTTCAGCTTGTCCTTCAGCTTGTCCATGGTTTCGCGCAGGCGCGCCACGTCGGCGCCTTCCAGCGTCGCGGCCAGCACCTTGATGCCGTTCACGTCCACTGCCTGGGTCACCAGTTCATCGCCCTGCCCGGCAGCGAGCTTCGACTTGAGCGCGGCCAGTTCCTTTTCCAGCGACCTGACCTGGTCCTGCACCTGGGCGATCCGGTTGGTCAGTTCTTCCGGATTGGTCTTCAGCGCGCCGGCCGCTTCCTGCAGGCGCCGATTGAGCGACTGCACCAGCGCCAGCGCGCCCTCGCCGGTCACCGCTTCGAGCCGGCGGATGCCGGCAGCGACGCCGCCTTCGCCGATGATCTTGAACAGGCCGATGTCGCCGGTGCGCTCGACGTGCACGCCGCCGCACAGCTCTTTCGACGAGCCGATGTCGAGCACCCGCACTTGGTCGCCGTACTTCTCGCCGAACAGCGCCATCGCGCCGTGCTTGACGGCGTCGTCGAACGACATGGTGTGCGCCTGGGTGGCGTGGTTCTGCAGGATCTCGCGGTTGACGATGACTTCGACCCTGGCGATCTGCTCGGCCGTCAGCGGCGCGTTGTGGCTGAAGTCGAAACGGGTCTTGTCCGGGTCGACCAGCGAGCCTTTTTGCGCCACGTGGCCGCCCAGTACTTCGCGCAGCGCCTTGTGCATCAGGTGGGTCGCCGAGTGGTTGCGGATGGTGCGGCCGCGCTTTTCCTCGTCGACGATCGCGTCGACCGTGTCGCCCACTTTCAGCACGCCGGAAACCAGCTCGCCGTGGTGGCCGAACACGTCGGCCTGGATCTTCAGCGTGTCTTCGACTTCGAACGCGCCGGCACCCTTGATCACGCCCTGGTCGCCGACCTGGCCGCCCGATTCGGCGTAGAACGGGGTGGTGTCGAGCACCACGATGCCGGGCTGGCCGGCGTTCAGCTGCTGCACCGGGGCGCCGTCAAAGTACAGCGCGATGATGGTGGCCTTGTGCGCCAGCTCGTCGTAACCGACGAAGGTGGTCTTCGCGCCCGAGTATTCGACGCCGGCGGCCATCTTGAACTTGCCGGCCGCGCGCGCGGTCTTCTTCTGCTGCTCCATGGCGGCGGCGAAGCCGGCTTGGTCCAGCGTCACGCCGCGTTCGCGGCAGATGTCGGCGGTCAGGTCGAGCGGGAAGCCGTAGGTGTCGTACAGCGTGAAGGCGGTGCCGCCGTCGAGGTTCCGGCTGTCCTTGAGCAGCTGCGCTTCGAGGATCTTCATGCCGTTTTCCAGCGTCTCGCCGAAGCGTTCTTCTTCCTGCCTGAGCGTTTGCGCAACGCGGTCCCCGGCCTCGGCCAGTTCCGGATAGGCGACGCCCATCTCGTTGCTCAGGTCGGCCACCAGCTTGTAGAAGAACGGCTTGCTCTGGCCCAGCTTGTGGCCGTGGCGCAGCGCGCGGCGGATGATGCGGCGCAGGACGTAGCCGTGGCCTTCGGGGCCGGGGATGATGCCGTCGACGATCAGGAACGAGGCGGCGCGGATGTGGTCCGCGATCACGCGCAGCGATTTGCTCTCGAGG
>CXWL01005819.1_pt1 | contig 38429 bp, 40 predicted proteins | sample 590931 | NCBI WGS metagenome assembly CXWL01 (sample SAMEA3498368, study PRJEB10139) | groundwater metagenome | biome: water well; material: biofilm material | place: Germany | collected 2015-04-27 | reverse complement strand
TCAGCCGGAATCGGTGGCCGCCATCAGCCGGAATCAGTGGCCGGCATCGGCCGGAATACGCACTATTCAGCGCGATCGGCCCAACACCGACGCATGGCGGCGGATGTAAGGCCAAATCTGGGTACGCGGATCCGAGGTACAGGCCACAGGCCAAGCAAGAAACGAACGCGGGCGTGCCGTCGACACCAAACTCAGCGCTGGGCACGACAGGTCGACCGGTGCGGGGGTCGAGTGAGCCCGTCGACCCATCGCGGGCCGTGAAGTCCCGGCCGTGCCTCGGAAGAAAACGGCAGTGGTGCTTGTCGCTGAGGGAAGGAATGTCCGTGCCCTCGATGTGCGCAGCGGGCGCACCGATGTGACGGTTCGGCCATCGTCAATTTGAGCGCGGGAACCATCGCGGCAAACTCAAGGGCGACACGGTAGACGTCGTGGCGTTCGTGTTCGAGCAACGGACGTTCAGGCGCGACGGAGGCGGTGGGCGTACCCAGTCCCTGCATCGGAGGACACAGGCGTATGTGCGTCCTCTCCGTGCGATTCACAACCGAGCGCAGCAACTTTGCGCTGGACAGCCCCGAAGTGGAGTGATCCAGAAGGCGGGACTCCAATCAAATCGTGACGGCCCAATCGCCGTCCTCACCCGGATGGACGGCGATTTGCTCGGATCGTGGAGTCCCGCCCTCTCACGCCCGAGGAGTAGCAACCGACGTGACCACCACGCATGCGCGGCGGGGGCGATGGGCCAAGGCGCCACGCGCTATGCTGCCGCCCTCGTCTGCGAAGTCGATTCGCGACGGCGCGCAAAGGGGGAGAACGTGCCAGTTCCTGATTTCCAGTCCATCATGCTGCCGCTGCTGCGACTCGCTGGTGATGGCAAGGAGCACGTCCTCGCGGATGCCCGCAGCCGTCTGGGCACCGAACTCAAGCTCACACAGGCCGAGCAGGACGAGGTGCTGCCGAGCGGGGGTCAGACTCGGTTTGCCAATCGGGTGGCGTGGGCGAAGGTCTATCTGGAGCGGGGTGGCCTGGTGGAGTCGCCGCAGCGAGGCCGCTTCATCATCTCGCCCCGGGGCCGTGAGGTCCTCAATGCACAGCCTGCGCGAATCGACGTGAAGTTTCTTGCGCAGTATCCCGAGTTCATCGAGTTCCAGAAGGCCAAGCGTCAGACCGACGAGCCCACGACCCAATTGGCGACATCGGAAGTCGCCAACACCGAAACCCCGGAGGAAGAGTTGGAGGCCGCGCACGGCAGGATCGAAGCCAGTCTCGCCGCTGAGGTCCTCGCGCGAGTCAAGGCGGCCTCCCCCGCTTTCTTCGAGCGCCTCGTGGTGGATCTGCTTCTGAAGATGGGATACGGCGGCTCCCGCGCCGACGCCGGCCAGGCCATCGGCAAGGGCGGCGATGAAGGGATCGATGGCGTGATCAGCGAGGACCGCCTGGGCCTGGACATCGTCTATCTGCAGGCGAAGAGGTGGGAGGGCTCCGTGGGCCGGCCCGAGATCCAAAAGTTCGTCGGAGCGCTCCACGGAAAGCGGGCGCGAAAGGGCGTCTTCATCACTACGGGCTCATTCACGTCCGAGGCGACCGCGTACGTCGAGCACATCGACCCGAAAGTGGTGCTGATCGATGGCCGGCGCGTCGCGGAGCTGATGGTGGACTTCGAGGTGGGGGTGACGACGATTCGCACGTTTCATGTGAAGCGGGTGGATTCGGACTACTTTGAGGAGGCGTGAGGACACTCGCGCGCCGTGGCGAGGCCCTCGGCCATGCGAACCATGCCGTCTTTCGGGAGGCCCCCCGATGCCTCAGCGAGGCTCGCAGTTCGACGAAGCGGGGCACTGAAGGAGTCGGCGTAAGCAGGTAGCCCAACTTCATTGCCCAGCGAGGATTTCCCTATGCCCGTATATGCGGAACGCTTTCCCCTGGCAGCGGCCTGTCGGATAGGTCGCGGAATCGACCGTCACGCCGTCACCGGCGAGGGATTCAGGCAAAAGGCCGCGGAGACCCGTTTCTCGGCGTAGGCCGCCTGCTGAGCGCCCCCTCAAGGGAATGCCCGACTGCGGCGATTGTTGCCTGCTCGCGAGGGATCCCGTCGAGCAGCGAAGCGCGCACCAGCAGCCATCCGCCGTACTTGGGCATAGTGGTCGTCGGCGAAGAACAGCGGCTGTCGCAAGAACCAGTGGAGGTTGGCGGCGCAATCCCACGACCCGCTCGTCCCTCGAAATGCCAGAACGGCGCTTCGACGCCCATCGGGAGCTGCACGGAGCCAAACCCTACCGAAACCCGGATCTGCCAACGAGCTGGAGCCGGCAAGGCCACGTTGACCACCACTGGGTGGCGCGGGATCTCAATCGGCGAGCAGGGTTCCGTCGCCACTCTCTACCTGACGGGTATCGAGGGCGCCGGAGCCATCACACTCTCGCGCGACACGGCCACGCGGGACCGGGATCGCGCGAACCTCACCATCTGGAACAACGAGTTCTCGGGCGCCCGCGCCCGCGCGTGAGAGCAGCCGCCTTGACCTACGCCGCCGCTACGGTAACGCCGGGAATTCAACTCCCCCCGTCCGTCTAAGGACTCAAATGAGCCGCCTCTCCGAGGCTCGCTCACCAAGGACACCAAGGAGATGAACCATGCGTCACAGCCTGCCATTCACATTGATTTCCGCCATGTTGATGACGGCTGCAAGCGGGACGCGGGGTGCCGACAACGCGAACGAGGGGCCCAAGGTGGTGTTCGATCACCAGAGCAGCACAAGTCAGATCAAGGAACTGAACCTCAGAAACGGCGAGACGTTTACCGTCGTGATCGACCGCACGTGTCTTGACGCATTCACCTATAGCTTCACGGCGTTCGAGCGCGGCGCCGAAGCACAGGGTGGTCCGGAGAAGAATCTCAAGGACCTGGATCAAAAGAAGATTCCGATCGTCTACGACGGGCGCTACGGCGGATATCTCATACGAGTGGAGCCGAAGCCGGGAGCGTCGCCCTCGGCCTGCAAGGGCGGAGAGAACCTGGGAGCGGCTGCGTTCATCGTGACAATCCGGCAGCAGGAGTGGAATGTCAGCTTTAGTGGGGGATTTACGATCTCGAACCTCACGAATCCTGTGTTCGCCATCCGCGAAACCAAGGAAAGCACAGGAACGGCACCGAACGTGACCACCACGAGCGTGAAACGAGTTGTTGAAGAGCCCGACAAGCAAGACCGAAGGCGCTTGGGGGCCGCGAGCTTCGTCCATCTTACGCACGACTCGTGGGACTTTGGGCACGGCGTTCAACCCGGGCTGGCCTTCGGCCTCGGCATCGGCGAGGACAATCGCACGGAGTACTTGCTTGGTCTCGCCCTGAAACTGGGAGACAAGGCGACGATCAATTTCGGAAGAGTCTGGGGAGCCATCAACCGCCTCCCCGACGGACTCGATTCTTCACAGCCCGTGACGAGTGACAACGTCCTAAACAACCTTGGAAGCAAGACGGTGGCAAAATGGTTCTTCGCGCTCAGTTATTCCTTCATCGGGGGCGCCAAGGACAAGCTCCTGAAGCCGTTCGCCGACCAGCCAGCGACGGTCGCGACCAAGGGAAGAGATGGCACCCAGGGAGCAGCGACGGAACCGGACAGCGTCGATGTCTCCGCGGCTCAGCGGGCCGCGCTGGAGGCCGCCGCCAAGGATACGAACACATACAAGGACGTGGGTGACCTCAAGGACCTCGCTGCGACGATCTGCAAGGTGGAGGTGAACGCCAAGGGAACTAAGGCAGGCGAGAAAGTCACGACGGCAGTGAAGATCCATGTGAAATCGGACTCTTTGGCCACCTTCGCGGGGAAGGGAAAGGCGGCGGCCACCGCGATCAACAAGGCGGTGAAGACTGAACTCGCAGTCGCGGCCAAGGACACCGTCGACTTCGCGCCGTGCCCCGCACAGTGACGTGAGCATCAACGTCATACCCTCGCCGGACCTCTTCGTGGACGGAAAGCCGGCCGGGAGTCTTTGCTGCGTCTGGAAGGCAGGCCACCTGGAATACGCCCTTACTGCGGCCCACGTCGTCGACAAGGCTAATGACCCGGTAGTCACGTGGTACGGGGTCGACGGATCCTCGGGGCATGGGGTCACCGTCGGATCTTCCCTGTGGGAAGCGATGCCGGGCTTCGACCTTGACGCTGCCTTGGTCCTGATTCAGGAGGCCGGGCCGTTCGCAAGCACCAAGTCTTACCCTTGGGCTTTTCCGACCCTGCGATCCGATTGGCTCGCCGTCGGTGAGTCCGTTCGAATCTGCGGCAAGCACGATGTTGTCTTCGCCGCCTTTGACCGGAGTCTGCCAAAGGGAGAGGTGATCGACGGCCGCGAGTACGGTCGCCTGCTCCAGTTTAAGTACGACGACAAAGAGACACGGCGCGGGGACAGCGGGTCACCGGTCATCTCCCTTCCCGATCAGGCACTGATCGGGATTCACGTCGCCCGGAAACACGGGGGAACGAACCACGCCTGGGCAATTCCCATCGAAGACGTCATCGAGGGATTCGAGGAAGCGTTCCCGGGGTTTTCCCTTCGACCATGAGGAGACGAAGGATGTCGCAGAACGACGAGGAAGGCGAAAGGAAGGATGAGGTAAAGCGGGCGGTCGCACGGCCGGAGCCTCCAAAGAAAGCACGGGCCTACGCCTCCTCCCAGTTCATTCGCGACGAGATCTGGTCGGGGGCCTGGCTCTTCCCCGTGTTGATGGGAACGTGTGTGGTCTTCAGCGTCTGGTTTGTCTGGTGGGCGCTCAGACTACAAGCTGCCGAGCCAGCCGCCGACCTGAGCGGCCGGCTGACTTGGGCCGTCTCCTCAATGATGTTCTTCGTGCTGTTCGCGTTTTTCTATGTCCTTTGCGCAACTTGCATGTTCAAGTGCGGAAAAGACCCGGCGCCTGCCTACGCTCTTGTCGGCTCGACGTTCGCGGGCGCGATCACGGTCTGGGAGTTGGCGGGCTCCGATGTGTATCTCGGACCTCGGTGGTTGAAGGCAAAGCTCGAGGAGTCGCCGTTCGCGGTCGGAAACGTCCGCCTCGTCTCATCCATTCTCGACGGGGTTGCGATTTGGGCCGCCATCCTGCTGCTGACGACCAGCGCGGTCATCCTGGCGAACGAGATCGCCGAGGACGTGATTGAGAAGGACAAGGCTTTGAGTCGTCAGTTGCGTGCTTCCCGGATGCTGATGCAGGCCGCGACCGCGCTCTTGATAACCGGTGTGGCGTCGACCACAGCCCTTCACCGCTGGCCGCTCGAGTCCCTTCCCGCCATGGCCTCGGCAGACTCCCGGACAGCCCTCCCGGCTGGTAATTCCGGTAATGACGCCGACGAGCAACGTCAGAAGCGCGATACCGCGACTGAGGACCAGGAGACCCGACGTCAGATCGAGCAGGCCACAATCGCGATCGGAGCCGCGGTGGGAACTGTTTTTTCTATGCTGCTTGGTGCGGCATACCTCCCGCTGGGGATCGTGCTCCGGCAGCGGGCGTATCGGGTGATCACTCCGTGGCAGCGGGCCGACACCTGGCTGACGGTCCATGGCTTTTCGATCGCCCCCTCGCAACAGTTCGCCAGGATTCTCTTAATCCTGAGTCCTCTCCTGGCCAGTGGCCCGATCGGCTATCTCATCAAGCTGCTGAACTCGCCGTAGTAGGTGCCCCCGAAATCTCAGAAAAGAGGGGCGCTCTGGCCGTCTACGAAGATACGCAACGCGGAACGTCTTGCCGCGAACGAGGTGCGCCATGCAGAACCCCGTCATCGTAATTCCCGGCATTCAAGGCAGTGCCTTGGAGGATTTCTACCCGATGCCAAGTGAGGCCCTTTGGTCCGCGGTGGTCACGAAAGAGTATGAACGGCTCGCTCTCCACCCCGACAACACTCGCTATGAGGCTCAGGAGCCGGCTCGGGTACTGCCCGCAGGGCCGCTGGCGATCGCCTATAAGGATTTGGTCGAGGCGCTCCGACACGAACTCTCGGAAAAGCGTGATCGACCCACACCAGTCTTTCCGTTCGCCTACGACTGGAGACACGACGTCCAACGAACCGCCGATCTGCTTGACGGCTTCATTGACGAGGTGCTCGCTCGCACATGGCTGCTGCCGCACTACCGGAAGGAGGCCGATCGACGTGTCGATCTGGTCGGACACTCGATGGGGGGGCTCGTGATGGCTGACTACGTCAGCCGATACGGCGGAAAAAAGGTCCGAAGGTGCGTCAGTCTTGCGACGCCCTTCCAAGGTTCTGTCGAAGCGATCAAGAAGGTCACGACCGGTAGCGGCAGCTTTACGGGCGATCCCCCCCGCGACCGTGAGCGAGAGATGGCGCGCTCCATTCCCGCCGTCTATCAGCTTCTTCCGAAGTACAAGGGTGCCGTCACCACCTCGGAGGCGGCCTCCGTCGACCTTCTCGACATCAACACCTGGCAGCCCTCGATTCTGCGATCGATCAAGGAGAGCATCCGCCTTCAGAACGCGGTAATTGATGCTGAGACGCTCTTCAAGAGCTACCTCGCCAGCTCCGGGAACCTGACCAAGAGCATCAATGCCCTCAAGCAGGGGAAACTGCCCGTCGAATGGATGGCCGTTGTCGGCACCGGCTCAAAGACTCAAATGAGCACGAACATTGTCTTGTGGTCGAAAAGCGGCCCCAAGCAGCCGTGGTTCGAGTTCCCTGCAGCGATGGACGAAGCGGCGTCGGAGAGGACAGGTGATGGAACGGTTCCCTTCCCGGGCGCATGCCCGCCGTTCTTGCCGAAAGAGCAACTGGTTTGCGTGTCGCCGGACGACTTCTCGTTCTGGGAGCTCAAGGATCGAAGTCTCGCGAAGCTCGCAGGCTTTCACTCAATGATTCCCGCGATGAACCTGGCACAACGCCTCACCATAAAGTTCCTGAAGCCCGCCTTCAGTGGCGACGTGTGGGCGCATCCGGCCCCGGGTGTTGAAACGCCCGACTGGCCGATCAAGATGACCCTTTAGCCAGGAGCGTCCACCCAGTCAGCCGCGCCCGAGGCGGCTGACGCCGAGACGCCCGAGGAAGCGCTGGAGGAAGCGCAAGGAAGGATCGAGGCCAGTCTCGCCTCTGAAGTGCTCGCCCGCGGTGATGAAGGGATCGACGGCGTGATCAGCGAGGACCGCTTGGGCCTGGACATCGTCTACCTGCAGGCGAAGAGGTGGGAGGGGTCCGTGGGCCGTCCGGAGATCCAGGAAAGCGGGACTCCAATCAAGTCGTGACGGCCTAATCGCCGCCCTCACCCGGATGGACGGAGATTTGCGAGCGACCGTGGAGGCCCGCCCCCTCACGCCCGAGACGCAGCAACCGACGTGACCGAGGCTTGGAGCGCGCTGCGCGTTGGTTTCGAGGTGATGAACGCCCGGGAGCCGCTCAAGGACAGCAGGATCGCAACGGGGGCAACGTAGCCAGTAGGATGCATCATGCGAAATCACTTCTTCTTTATGGTCTTGATCGCGCTCGTCGCTCCCTTGCAGGTGTTCGCGCAGGGAGTCCAGCTGGACGATCTGCCGATTGAGCAGCTGACTTGGGGAGAGTTCGATACTGGACGCAAGAAATCGGCCTTCAAGACGTGGATGCACGACGTCAATCCGGAAACAATTGCTCGCGCGTGCTCTTGGCAACTGGCGAAAGCGCAATGGCAACAGGATCTTCTTGCCATACGCGAGTCGGCGGCACACTTCGATAACTGTGCATTCGATGAAGCCCTGGAATTCATCGGCGCCCGCCTGGATGAGGCTGATGCCTTCGTCGGAAAGAAAGAGTACGGCAAGGCGATGTTCTCACTCGGGCAGGCGCTGCATGCGTTACAGGACTTTTACTCCCACTCGAACTTCATCGAACTGGCTGTGGCCGATAGCCCAAACGACAGCACTCGATCACAGCCGGTGTCGTTCTGGGCTGCAACGGGCCGGACGGCGCTGAAGGATCTTGTCGCTAGGGGCTTGGTGAGCGGCACGGTGCCGTACAGCAGGGCCGAAACCAAACGTTGCAGCGCAGGTGCTCCAACCCATGAAATGCTGGCAAAGGACTCGCCGACCTTCAGCAAGCACGCGTCCACCGTCATTTCGGGCTGGGGCAACAAGACGTATCACGTGGCCGCGTTGGACTTGGCCGACGCGGCGACGCGCCAGTACCTGGCGTACGCGTTCCAGCGCTGGCCTGACCTCGGAAAAGCCTGCGGCAAACCAGTTGGTTTCCTCACGCTTGTCGAGCGTCGTAAACCGGAGTGAGTTCAGTGCCCGCTGCGATGAGCCTGGTGCTTGCGTCTGTCCTGACGGCGTCTTTGGAGATACCGCTGTGCCGCTACGACGACACGCTTGTGGCGGACGTCCGATCTGCAGCGGACCTGGCGCGCCGTACGATCGCACCGTTCTTGGATGGCGTCGCGATAAATCCGCGCACTACGCCAGACGCGCGCACACTCACGGTCGAGATAGTACGGACGCCAGGTGGGTGTGGCGTCGGCGACCCTCCAGATGAGTTGTCGGTGACTGATGGTGTCTGTTTCGCTGAACGCGGAGCGCCGCGTATCCGATGCTCCGCCGAGGCACTCAACGCTCTCACGGAGGGCGACCGGAAGGGAGGACGCGCGAGCAGCGCGCTGCTCTATGTCATCGCTCATGAGGTTGGGCACGTACAGCAGGGGAAGGCCGGAGAGTTCCAGGGAAAGCGGGCCGTCGTCCACCTCCAGCGCACCGAGCATGCGAAATGGCTTGAACTGCGCCAACTCTGTCGTGCGCCCAATGTCGACTTACTAGCCCTGGAGGAACAGGCCGACCTACAGGCGCTTACGGTGCTCGAACGCGCCGTCGACCTCGATCGTTACCGCGATCCCATGCTCTCGCCGCAGTCCGCCATATATATGTTTGTCGAACGCCTACGGCTTGCAGCCCACGCACTGACTACATGGGAGAACGCTCCACAGGGAGATCTGCGGCGGCCTACGGCTCTCACGGTGCAGACGTTCGACCCTACCCCGGAGAACATCGAGCGGACCAGTCGTCGGCTTCTCTGTCAGGTCCGGACCAGCACGAACGGCATTCTTGGCCTGCCAAACGCTCCGGATACGCATCCCGACGAGCCGTCCCGCCTGGCAGCAATCTCCACGACGCTACAGCGCAAGGCCAAGCAGCACCCTGTCGGGAGGCTGGGGCGCCCGCGGGAGGTTCCGGACATTACGCAAATCGACGAGACGCTCATCCCGACGATCGGGGCGATAGCAGCGATGTGGGACGTGGATCAGAAGCAGTTCTACGGCGGGCTATGGCCGCATCTCTGCACGAGCTATCTGAACTCGCAGGCGTGGCCCGAATGCAATGGTGCTTCGCTCGGGGACGGCACCCCGGAATGCCCGCTGTTCCTCGGGATCTTCGACCAAGAAACGAGCGGCCCGGCCCCGGTTCCGCGAATTGTGTCCGCACACCCATTCGTCTACGTCGATGGAAACCGTGCGTTTCACTTCAAACGAGGATTGTGGAATGACGCCCATGTTTCTCCGGACGATGTGGAGGGGACGTGGCTCGGACACATCGATGGCCGACTTTTCGCGACTCTTTACCTGGCCACGGCCGGGAGGAGCGTCACGGTTGAACTAACAAAGGACGGTGCAAAGTCCGCGGGGGCGTGGCGGAAGCCGGGGTGCGAGAGGCTGCGTTCGGGCTTCGGGCTGGCCCCCGCGCGCGACGGTCGAGTGATAGGCGTAACGACAAGCCAACGAGCAACACTCGAGGTCGCGCGATTCTCGCCGGATCTCAGCGACGTGCAGGACGTCATGTCTCCAGACGATCTTCAGGCAGAGCGCCACGGCTTAGGACCCGTATTGAGCTGCGCCGCCGGCCCAACGTCGAACGGAGCGGCATGTGTCGATGTGGAAGGGGCCATCTTCGATCCATTCTCGAAGACATCGCCGGTCGTCGGACGCGTAGCTTTCTCGGACAGGCTGCGCCGGAGTCGGACGACACGAGGGCACATCGGTGCTCTCATGGACGGGATCTACGTCCTTGCCTGGGATGCGGAGGGATGGGAGGCACATGTGCTGCGCCAAGGGAAGAGCATTCCGTTGCGCAGTGAACTGGGCGCTGTGTCCTCGATTGAACTCATTGTTGCGGCGGATCGCGTCGAGGCTCTCGTAAACGGGAGGACTACTACACTCACAGAGGTTGCGCCAGCTCCCTCAGCGCGCTGAGGGTTGCTGGAACAGCATCACCAACTCCAATCGAATCAATAAGTAGGACGCCTTGTCGGTCCCGTCCGGACGGAGCCGCTTGTATCGAGTGAGCACTCTCCCGGAAAGGCGTTTCGTGCCCGAAATCAGCCGATTTCTCGGAATCGTGATCGGAATGTTCTACGGCGACGACAACCCGCCGCACTTTCACGCTCGCTACGAGGAGACGGAAGCCGCCATCTCAATCCGAGACGGATCGGTCCTTTCGGGCAGTCTTCCAAGGAGGGCGATGGCGCACGTCGAGGAATAGGCGTCCCCACTGGAGGCAATCCCGCTAACGCGCGAAACGAGCCAGGTACTCCTCCCCATGAGTTGCGAACCATCCCCTCAACTCCGACAGGGACTTCGCCGCTCGCAAGGCATCCGCGCCTGGAGCGCGAGCCTCGATGAGCATGCCCCTGAGTCTGCTGACGACCTGCTCTTCCTCCCACCAGTACTGAGCTTGGTCGTACGACAGGGCCCAACGAAGGGCGTGCGCACCCCGGCACCGGGCGACAGCCTCAACCGCTGCCAGTTGGAGGGTGGCGACGTTGTCCTTGGTTCGAAAATCTGATTCCTCCAGAAGGCTGCAACGCTCCCCTACCATCGCGCGAGCCACTCGCACGCCGCGGGGCGCGTCGGCGACACCATCCAGCGCACTTCGCGCTTCGGCACTGTTTCGATATCCGAGAGCCAGGGCCGCAACCTCGCCATCGCTCAGACCAGGATTCGATGGATCAGGGGCGGAAGCGTCAGCGGTCGGAGCCCTTGAGATCTGTCGAATCAGCATGGAGTCCGCCCAATCGCCCCCGAACTGCCCAGCCGTGAGCAAGGCTTCGTGACGGATTCTCTTATTCGAGTCCTCGATCAACCGGCCGACGTGCTTGGCCCGATCCTGGACGCTCAAGTGATTCCACCACGCCCGTAGGAAACTGTCGACCATGCCCCTTGTGGCCGGCTTCGATTGCAGCAAGTTGAGCAGGGGATCCCGAAAGCCAGGATCCGCGCCTGCCTCCGCCGGAATCCCGGTCTGCCAGAAGAAGCGGGCGGCGCCGAGCGTGGATTCAATCTCGGCTTGGGTCACAACGAGTCGGGCGGCGGAGATGACTTCGTCACTCGAGTAGGTCTTCAAGATCTCGAGGGCCGCGTTCTCCTGTGGGTCGTACCCGGACTCACCTGCGCCGGGGCCCAACACTTGGAACAGCGTTCGAATCCGGTCCAACCCAGCGGGGAAAACAGCCTTCAGGGCTTTCGCGAGCGGTCCCTTCTCGGCTTCATCGTCAAGGAGAACGTCGAGCTCATCCTCTTTCGCCAGAGCTGCGACGATTCTCGGGTCGAGTCCAGCCATGCGACGCGCCCGCTTTGCTTCCTCCTCGACACCTCTTCGTGCACGCAATTCGATGCTGTTCTTCATAGAGGGCGCGCGGTGCCGGGCGAGCCATTCCGAAAGCGCGACAGTGCTCTCTCTTGTGAGATCGGCCCTTACTTGCCACTCTTCCCAGTCGAGCTCCGAGTCACAGACGATGCCGAACCGCGCCAGGCGTTTGCCCCGCTCGTAGAGCTCGATTCGCGTGCTCGGGAGGCACCCGCAGATTCCCCCATCCCCCGCATCGAAGGCCAGAGCCTTCACGAAAGCAGCTACCTCCGCGGGGTCGTCGACAGTGATGGTTGGCTGGCTGGGCGGCGCTCCGCAGCCTGGGGCGTCGATCAGGCGCAGGTTGTCGACCCTTCGAATGACGTCCGCGAATCCTTCCTCCCATCTGTAGCGCACCTCAACGCCTGGATTCGTTTCTCGGAACTGTTGGACGGCCGCGCTCTTGAGACTCGGCCCTCGGACATCCAACAGCTTGAGTCGTGGAAATGAGCCGACAGGGAGGAACTGCAACGTCTCAGACCAGACCTCAACTCGCTCCAAATCGCGTGCGCCCGAAAGGGGACGAAGGTCGTGTACGTTGTACGCCTGAAAATCGCGGAGCCGCGTGAGGTTCCTGGCGAACGCGAGATCGAGGGCCGGTTCCCGCTGCCCGAAGTGCAGGATCTCGAGCGCCTTGAGCTTTCCGAGTGCCTCGACGCCCAGCAGGCGCCCATGGTGCGCGGCGAAACGACGCAGGTTCGTCATTCTCGCGAGCGCCTTCACATCGAACTCGTCCTCGGGAAGAACCTGCAGCGACACGAGTGACTCCAGGCGCGAAAGACCCTTCCAACTGGTGAGACGTTGGGCATCCAGGGACCTCAAGCGCTCGCCCAGTTCAGGCAGCCCCTCTCGCCCACGCGACATGCTTTGCCCGAGCGCTAAGTGGAGTCGCGACCAGTCCAGCCACTGCGCCGCCCGCTGACAACTGGCTGTCCACCTCTCGGTGTTCAGGCCCCGAAGTAGTGCGATCTCGGCAGGGGAGAGCGTGCGCAGGTGGTCGACCCTGTCACGCTGCCAGGCCTCCGGCAGCCGGAGGGCGATCCATGCACGAGTTCCATCTGGCCGGGAGAACTGAACACCATCCGGTTGCGAGAACAGGTCTAGACGTCGCTCGTCGCCGAGAACCATCCAGAGACCATCGACTTCGTAAAGGTCGCCCGGTGCCAGCCCCTCCCCATCGGTCAGTCGGATCGTCGTCGGCTCGAACGGGGCGCCGTTCAGCGTAAAGACGTACGGAGCGTCTGCGGCCCAAGCTGCCGTAGCCACGGAAAGGCAGGCCAGCGTGGAGCAAAGCACAGTAAGGAGACGTCGGAACGGCGATGTCTCGCGGCGCACCACCAGGCACTGCTCCCTCACGGCACAAGAGTATGAGAAATCCGGCCTCTCTTCCATCTCACCCGGTCGTCGAGCCTCACGCAGTTGGCGCTGACGCAGTGCTTCACGGCGTCGCCGGCTGCGCTCTCATTCTCTTCGCCCACTTACGTGCTTCCGCTGACTCAGGCGAGATGATCAGTGCAGCTTGAATATCGGCGTACGCCTCAACCGGCCTGCGAAGCTGATAGAGAGCCCAGCCCCTCGTGACAAGCAGGTCGACGAGCGCATAAGGCGGAGACTCCCATCCGCCTCCGTGCCGAAGCGACTCGTTCGCATCCGCAAGCGCTGCCCGCGGGTCGCGTCTGGCCCAGTTCCTTCGGGCGCGATATCGCAGGATGGACTGGGTCGGCTCGGCGACCGCCCCTTCGTTCAAGACGGCGAACGCGTCCTCCCCGCGACCAGCGGTGATCAGGTCTTTGGCCTTCTCGATCCGGATGTGATTGCGCAGTCGCGCCAGATCCTGAACTGAGACCCCGCGCGACTTTCCGGCGAGGACGGCGGCCTCCATCTCCGCATAGCTACCGCCCCAGCGAGGAGCAAGGGCCGACAACTGAGCGGTGATCACGCCGAAGTCAGTCGGGCATGCCTCGAAGGCGGCAGCGGCGGCCCGAGCAACGCCCGGGCCTTCCTCGCTGGCGATCGCCAGGGTGTGGCAAGGGCACAAGCGTGCTCTCAACGAAGAAGCCTTCCGGCACTGTTCCCTCATCCTGCCGAACATTTCGCGCTGCCCAGCGAATTGCGCATCCGATGTTTCGCTGGCCCATTTCGTCCCTCGTGCCTCTCCCGCGGCGTCAAAGAACCAGTAGGCCTCGGCCAGGAATGGCTGCCACGATAGCGGGAACTCACGCTCCCACTTCGCGAAGGGCATACCGGGAATGGCCGTGAACGCCGCTGTCGACCACATTAGCCGGGTACGATCTCCTCCCTCCGCCAATCGCAGATCCGCCTCCAGACGTTCGTTCAGCTGGCGGAACTGACGGCCGACGATCATCGCCCGTGTGGTTTCCAGATGACGAATGGGCGCATCTGCGCTTGGCAGCCCAACCAGGCTGACCTGGAGGAGGGCAAGGTGGAGGATCATTGGGCGCCTCTGAGGGGTAATGTGGATGGTGCGGGAGTTTAACCGGGGGGTAACCTCACCCAGCCCGAGCAGGACGAGCTGCTGCCGAGCTGACGTCAGTCTGGTTTGCCAAGCGAGTGGCGTGGGCGGAGGTCTACCTGGAGCGGGGCGGTCTGCTGGAGTCGCCGCAGCGAAGGCCGCTTCATGGTCTCGCCCCGGAGCCACGAAGTCCTCAATGCGCAGCTCACACGAATCGACGTGAGTTTCTCGCGCAGCATTCCGAGTTCAGAGAGTTCCAGAAGGCCAAGCGTCAGACGGAAGAGCCCACCACCCAACTGATCCCACCGGATATCGCCGACGCCGAAACCCCGGAGGAAGAGCTGGAGGCGGCGCACGGCAGGATGGAAGAGCACGCCTCGTCGTGGATCTGCTTCTGAAGATGGGATACGGCGGTTCCCGCGCCGAGGCCGACCAGGCCATAGGCAAGGGCGGCGGTGAAGGGATCGATGGCGTGATCAGCCAGGGCCGCCTGGGCCTGGACACGGTCTATCTACAGGCGAAGAGGTGGGAGGGCTCCGTGGGCCGCCCAGCGATCCAGAGGTTCGTCGGAGCGCTGGCACGGCAAGCGGGGGCGGAAGGGCGTGTTCATCACCACGGGCCATTCACGGCCGAGGTAGCTCTACAGCTTCTGACCCTTGGCGGGTTGCCCCCTCAACAGAAATGTCTTCGGGTACTGGCCTCGACCGCAGATCTTGAAGGAGCCGCCTCTGGCTCGGATTCGCGCCATATCTTCAGTGCGTACAGATCCGCCGCGGTGATCTTCCGCTCGCGGAGACGCTCGAACAGGTGATCCTGGAGAGCCCGCGGGAGATCAGCCCACTGAACAGGCGGCATCAGCTGCCGAAGGTCAGGCGCGCCAGCTCGGCTTTCAGTCGCCTCTGCTCGCTGCGACTAGTCGACTTGGCAAGCTGCTCCGCGAGTTCGAAGAAGTGCTCCTTCTCGCGCTCCTTGGCGGCAAGACCAGACTCCACCAGATCAGCGATGACTTTGCTGGAGCTGAGCCCCTTCGTCTTGGCGAGGGCTCGGACCCGTTGCGAGACGTGTGCCGGGAGACTGACGCTCTGTCGTGTCGATACTTCGGCGGTTTGCATGGGATTCACTCTACAGCACCCTGCACCGGTGTGGTGCACACGAACCCTGCGGCTTCGCTCACGCCCCGCGTGGAAACCGGTCCCGCACCAGGTTGGCGTCGAAGACGAACCGCAAGTGCGCGTCCTGGCGCGGACTCGATCACTTCCCCACGCCGGCCGTGGCATGCTCGCGTGGTGAGCAAGGCCTTCACCAAGGGAGATGGCGCGGAAGATCCGCCGTTCGTGACGCCTCGCGCTCCGCTGCCTGCCGGTGCGCCGAATTACGTCACCGCCCGGGGACTCGCGTTGCGGCGCAGTTGAGTCCAATGTCGAACTCTCGCCGGCTCGATTCTCTGGTGCGCCATACCACGCCAATTCCGCGCGATCTTCGCCGCGGGCGCGCTGGCGACAGACTCGCCCAGCGCGTAAGGAGCGCTCGCGAAGCGGCGTCCTTCACCGTGCCCTCCCTGGCCGACCTCAGGAGCGTTCATTACCCCGCCACTTTTGCCCAATGGATCTGAGCATGAGCGGGTACACGATCGCCAGGCGGAATGGCCGGATCAGCGCCATGTACACCCGGCCTGGAAGGCCGTTCGGCTTCACCAGCACCGCCATCTGCGCGTGATAGCCGCTGCCTGAGTCGTCACGAACCCACCCGATATGCATCACGGCGTGGACGGTCTGGTTGGACACCTCAGCCGCCCACTCATCGCGCGTCTGATACACGGAACTGAAGGCGGGGCGCGGGCCATCCTCGCAGTCGGCCGCTGCGATCAAGTCCGGGCCGTGAGACGTTTCTTCACGAAGCTCTGGGGGCAACCGCTCCCGAAGCGAGCGCACTCGGGCGCCCACACCCGCTTCCTGCTTGTCCCAGCCGAAGATCTTCCCGAGTTTGAAGCGCAGCGCGAAGAGCGCGCGAACGATCCGGGGAGAGTCGCTCGCCTCCCGCCGGGCGCTGAATTGCTTCACCAATCGCGCGAAATCGTCGGGGCCGCCGGGGGTGGGCAGCGCCCAGACATCTTCGAGCTCGAAGTCGGGAGCGACTTCGTGGATCCGCCACGGACGGGAAGAGTGCGCGGCGTTTGGAAGACGCATCCGCCTATTCGGTGCGCCGCTTGACGAGATAGGGCAGCGCGAACATGTACAGCCCGGTAAAGAGGAGAAGCGCCAGCGGCAGGAGAGGCGAGTAGGTCACCCAGTTGGGTTCCTTGCCCCCTCCGAGACCAATCTGAACGAAATTGGCGATCACCGCGAAGGTGAAGGCGATGGAAGTCCAGCGGTGCACTTGTCGAACCAGAGTGTTGAAGGGCATGGGCGAATTTTAGAGGTCAACTAGCCATCTAGACTTTGCGCATGCGCTCATCTTGCCGACCTTCGCGTGTGGTGATTCGCCGAACGCTCGCTGTTGTCACCGCCTTCTTCGCAACATCGGTCACGGCCGCGCCGGTGGTCTTTCATGTGAACCTGGGACAGGCCTCAGAAACGCCGGTGTCCGGTCGCCTGCTGGTCTTCGCGAAGCTGATCGGACCAACCGACAAAACGCCGGTCACGCGCGTCAACATGGATCAAATCGATGCGCGCGCCGTCTCGATCGCCGCCCAAGAAGTCGCGCGTCTCGAACCGGGCGCCACGATCGAACTCCACGCCGATGTCACCGCCTTCCCCGCACCCTTCTCAAAGCTCAAACCCGGCCGCTATGCCGTTCAGGCGGTGCTCGACCGCGACCACAGCTACAACTACACCGGGCGTAGCGCGGGCGATCTGGTGAGCGGCGTTGTCGAGATGGATCTGCCCGGAGACGCAACCCCACCTCTGACTCTTGCCACCGCCATTCCCGAAAACACTGCCCCTCTCGCGCTGAACGCCGACATCCACGCGATCGACTTCCAAAGCCCGGCGCTCAGCCGCTTCTGGGGTCGCGCCATCACGTTGCGCGGATGGGTGGTTACTCCGCCGGACTATGCGTCGCAACCCCGAAAGCGCTATCCGACGGTGTATTACACGCAGGGCTTCGGCGGCACGCTGCGCTCTCTCCACGCCCTGGGAGTCGCCCGATGGGAAGAGATGAAGGCCGGCAAGGCGCCGCAGATGATCTGGGTGGCGGTCGACCAGTCGAGCCCCGGCGGAACGACCGAGTTCGTCGACAGCGTCAACAACGGTCCGTGGGGTGAGGCGCTGACGGCCGAGCTGATCCCTAGCCTTGAACGCCAATACCGTATGGACGGAAAGCCAAGCGGTCGTCTGCTCACCGGCCACTCCTCCGGCGGCTGGGCGGCCTTGTGGCTGCAGGTAACGTATCCCGAGTTGTTCGGCGGCGCCTGGCCCACCTCGCCCGATGCCAGCGACTTCCACGACTTCTCGGGCATCGACCTCTACGCCAAGGATGCCAACGTCTATCGGAAGCCGGACGGCACCCCCTGGCCTCTCGCGCACGACAAGGGCCGGATGCTTGTGTCCGTCGAGGACTACGCGCGTCGCGAGTTCGTGGTGGGCCCGTATGGCGGACAGATCGCTTCGTTCGAATGGGTCTTCTCGCCGCGCGGGGCCGACGGAAGTCCGCTTCCGATGTTTGACCGCACCACCGGCGCCGTGGATCCGGCCGTGATCGCGTACTGGAAGGAGCACTACGATGTCGCCGAGCTATTGCGCCGTCAGTGGCCGAAACTCAGGCGCCATCTCGACCTCAAGATCCACCTGATTGTCGGGGCTGCGGACACCTTCTCTTTAGACGGCGCGGCTCGCCGGCTCGAAATCACGATGAAAGGGCTCCGTGCTAAAGCCGACTTCCGGTATGTCGAAGGGCGCACGCACTTTGACCTTTACACCGTGGGAGATGACAAGCGGGGTTTGTACAAGACCATCGCCGCGGAGATGTACGCGACGGCGCGCGGGCGTGATCGTGGACGAACACCTACTCGTCCGTAGAAGGTCGATCACCCGCCCAAGGATCCCGTCGTACAGCCGAGTACGTTTACGGAACGACGAGTAGCCCCCACTCCGAGCCGGTCATCTCACTGGCGTTCGGGTAGCCTGTGCCCTGAGGGGGCCGATGGCAAATCACTGGTACGTCGTGACGGACTGCAAAACAGAAGGGTGCGAGGGTCTTCAACTTCTTGCATACCTTGGATCGGTAGCGGAATACCAAGACGCCCCGCCGCCATTCTCGGTGGGTGTTCCAATGGACTTCCATCTATGGTGTCCAACTTGCAGTCGGGGGCACGGGTACAGACCAAGAGACATGAAGCCTCATGTCCTTGAGGTAGACCCGCAGCCGGGCATGATTCTGCTGAAGAATGGGATCATTGAGTTTCCTCTGCGCCTTGGGTTTCCCAAGGGCAAGGATGTGTGACCCGCACGCCTTGCAGGTCACACGACACGTTTCCCTACTGGAATTTGCCCAGGGATCAGGAAGGTCTTTACCAGTTCCCCTTCGCCGCAGACGATCATCCCCGGGAATCGCCTGTACCAAGCGCCTTCAGGGACCTCAGGCTCGCTATCGAGCCATGCTGCCATGAGTTCGAGTTGCTCAGACCCTATCTTGCGTTCGGCGATCCGATCCAGGAGATGCTGAAACAGCGCCGGTGGAACGCCACGCCTTCGGACCCGGGGCATGCCCTAGATGCCGTAGAAGCCGCGAGTCATCCGCTCCCGGATCTGCGCGGCGGCTTTGGGATCTCGGGTGCTGGCCAGATCGGCGGCGAGGCGCTTCAGCTCGGCCGGTGAGAGGCGTACTCCCTGCCCCTCAAGAAACGCCAGCTCGGGGGTATGGAGGGTCGCTTCTTCTCCCGAGGCCTTGCGGGCCACAACGGAAGCGCCGGCCACGCTCTGCTTCAGGAACCAGTGATACACGGTGAGGGCGTTCTTGATCACGTCGGTCTTCTTCGCTCGGGTCAGCTCGGCCATTTGGGACACTAGCGCCTCTTCTGACTTGTTCAAAACCGGTTGCAGTCGAGCCATGGTGAAGTTCTCACTTTCTTCTCTCATTCTACTCAGAAGATGAGTACGACGCCATGCGACGCGCGAACCGCCCTAAACTCCCGGTCACGCTTGGGGACTTTGGAGACTTTCGCATTCGCCTTGGGGGATCACTGATGGCGTTCTGGAGCAACTGGACCAGGAAGAAAGAGCCTCACACGAAAGAAGAGCCTCACGCGAAAGCGCTTCATACGAACGCTCCCGCGCATTGGCCCAAGATCGCCACCGGGTCCGACGAGCCGGCGATCAACTGGATAGTCATGGGGTCCTCACTCGCAACCGCGTTCAAGGCGCCGGAGGCGTCCGTAGCCTTCATGCGATCCTTCGCGTACGAGGACGGAGTGCTGGAGGTACCCGTCTGGGTCACCGAGAAGGGCAGTGAGACCGGCGTGTTCCTGTACGGAAAAGACGACCCCGACGCCGCCGCGCAGTTTTCGGGCGTTCGCGCTGTGCTGGCGGAACGTGAGAACGCGAAGGCGGTCTACTACGCTCCGGCCGCCCTTCTGCCGACGCGAGCCACCACGGTGCTCAAGGCCATCGATACGCCGATGTTCTCCAAGGTCACGACGCCAAAGGCCGACGCTCGTTACTCCCTGTGGTGGGCCACGCCGGAGGATCCTCGCTTTACGGAGTCACCCGACCGGGTGTTGCTGGATCGATGGTTCGAGGCAACGGAAGGCTATGGCTACGTGATCTTCACGGCTTTCATGAACGACCTCGAGCTGGCCAAAGGAGGGGCATCGGCCTATGCGTTGCCCAGCCAGGCCTTCCTGCACGCCGTGAGCGGACCGGCGTCAACCGATCTTCTCTTGCACGCGTCGGAAGAGGAAGGGCTCTTTCTCGCCTTCGATGAGGCGACCACCACCTCCGCTCGACGACACACCTTTCTTCGTCTGCTGGCCGACTTCGCGACACCCATTCGGTCGACGCTGTCGGAGCGCGGAGTTCCTGAGCGCGGTCAGGAGAAGGGCCTCGCGACCTGGCGAGCAATCCGTGATCAGGCATTGGCGAAGGAAGCCAGCGGCGAGACCGGGTTGTCCATCCACTCAATAGTTGTGACTGACGGTCAGCCGAACAGGATTCCGGCCGCTCGATCCGAAAATGAGCGGAGAGCGCAGCCACCTGCGGCGGGACGCGAACTGCTCGACTTCGGGATGGACATGATCGACCGCGCCGTGGCGCGACTGCGGTCGAAGACGGTGGCGCAGAGTTCCCAGGAGCAGCTCGGGGCTCCGAACGTCTTCCCCGTGATCGCCGCGAGGGTGAACGACACGCTCTATGAGCGTGCGATGCCCTACGAGGACGCCCAGGCCGCGATTGCCGCTGCGGGCCGCGTGCTCGATGAGTGGCCCGAGACGAAAACGGTGGGTGTATTGGTGGACGCGGCCATGCGTGAGAACGGGCAGCGTGTCGACATCTTGTCTGTGCTGTTGCAGGACCTTGCCACCTCGGCGGCCGCCTCATTGATTCAGCGCTACAAGACCTCCCCATCGGGAGCCATAGAACTCCTGGGGCGCCCTACCGCGATGCCGAACGCACCGTTTGTCGCCCCCCCATTCCCTGGCGATCCCGAACCGGCGAGTGCGCCGGATAGCGGCTTGATGGCCATTGCCGCTGGGGCTCTCGAGCGAATCGCCGCCGCCAACGCGTACGGAGCGCACGATGACCTCGATGAGCCGCTCGGCTCCCCCGAGGCTTACATCGACCACAAGGACGGCATGATCACTATGGTCCTTGCGATGCAGGGCCCAATCGGCGCCGTCAGCTCCCTGCTGGGTGCCCTTGGCGACCCCGAGCACGTGGCGGCACAGTGGGTCGTCTACTCGTTCGACGATCTGATCTACATCGACGGCCAGCGGAGTCGGCGCCTGCGCCTTTGCGTGTCGCGCCGCGGGGACGCGGCGACGGCCATCATGGATCAGCTGTATGAGGGCTCGGAAACCAAGGGTGCTTTCACTCTCAAGGGACCGCCCGTGTTTCGCCGGTGGGCGGGGCCTCTATTGACCTAGCGCAGGCCGAATTCACTTCGGCCGGAGCGCGGGGGTTGCGCGCAGCCCTCGCAAGAGGGCGAAGCCTCCCCGAAGGGGGATGGGGGGCTGAGCACTCTGCGGCCCCCCAACTCAAAGACGATGCTAGGAGTCTGCTCCGGCTTCTACCGCGCAGACTCCTAGCCCGCGTCAGGGAAGGCGAAGCAGCTTCTTCAGGCCGTCGAGGATGACGCGCTCGTCCGCGCTGATCTTGTTCCCGAGGCCGAAGAAGCCGCCGCCCGACGCGCTGGCGACGGACTCTCCGAGCGCGTAGAGAGCGCTCGCGAAGCGGTGCCCTTCACCGCGCCCGGCCGTCTCATCAACCAACTGCCTGGCCGCGAGCAGCAGCTTGGCCATCTGTTCCACACCGCCCTCGGTCAGCTTCTGGACCAGCAACTCCAGGTTGGGAACCGCCCGTATCGCAGCCCCCTTCATGACCCGGCTGCTGCCCCCGAGGCTCTCTGTCAGCTTCTTGCCGAAGGCGCTCAACTCGCGCGCGTCAACCTTGCCGTCGGCTGCCGCCACCAGCATGAAGACGATGACCGGTGCGGCAGCGATCGCGGGCCACTGGCGCTCAGTCAGGCCCAGCTCGTCCTTTGGTTCGTCGGCCGCGGCCGCCGCGGGCATCGCCTGCGCCTGCGCTTTCACCTCAGGTTCGCGCAGGAGGTCGGGACGCTCGGCGAAGTCCTTCACCGCCTTCGGGCGGGCAGCCGTAACCAGCTGTTGCCAGGCATCGGGCGCGTACGATGGTGTGAGCGCAGTCCCATCATCGATCCAGGTCAGGGCCTCCCCCGCGGCGGCGACAAAGTCGTCGAAGGGAAGGTTGAGCGATTCGGTCAGATCCGTCAGCACAACGAAGGCGGCCTCCGTGCTGAGCGCCGTGGTCACGCCGGGTCCGAGCACGGCCAGAACCGCCTCCTTGCCACTCGGCTTCAGGCTGACCCGCATCAGGCTGGGGCCATAGACATCCTCATGCTCGAGGTAGTTGCGGCGGCGGATCGCGGCGAAGAGGCGCTCCTGGAGGTTTTTAGGATCCTTCAGGAGAGGCTCCATCACTCGCCGTCCGAGCTGGAATTCCGCGCGAGTCCCAAACACCCGCATCGTCTGCTTCTCTCGCTCGTACAGACGGACAACCATGCCTAGCAACCCTCGGCACTGCTCCTGCTGCCACTCGCTGCCGTAGCGCGCACGCCAGTCGGCGAGAGCCAGCGGCTCCGAGTCCTCGGGGTCGACCTCGGCCGCGTGCTTCGTGGCGACAGTGTCAACGAGCGCCGCGGCGAGTGCGAAGTCGTCGAGGGAGGAGGCCGACATGATTCGCACCTGCAACGAGCCATTCTCGAACGCTGTCTCGATGGAACGCACCGATACGCGGTCCTGATGGATGTGAGCGAGTGCCGGCCAACCCCGTTGAGGCACCTCGCAGTCGACGACGAGGTTCGGAATTGCGACAGCGGCGAGCGTGTCCTTGAGACTCACTTCGGGCACGCGACGCACATAGAAAGAAAAACTCATACCACCTCCCGAGGGTTTGAACCGGGCGACTCTACAAGACTGGAGTCAGTCGTTGATGTGAGAGGTCGGCCAGCCCGAGGGGCGAGGAAGAAGGCCGATTCGCGCCGCGCGCGCCCTGGCGCGGACTCGATCACTTCCCCACGCCGGGCATGGCATGCTCGGATGGTGAGCAAGGCCTTCACCAAGGGAGATGGCGCGGAAGATCCGCCGTTCGTAGCACCTCGTGCTCCGCTGCCTGCCGGTGTGCCGAATTACGTCACTCCCCGGGGACTCGCATTGCTGCGCTCGGAACTGGGTTCATTGGAAGCATCGCGCTCATCGATTCCGTTGGAGGCGAGCGCAGACGCGGCCTCGGCGCGGACGGCTCTTCAGACCCGGATTCAAGAGCTGAAGGCTCGCCTGGCCAGCGCCGTGCTCGTGGACCCTTCGGAGCGACGGTCTTCCGATGAGGTGAGGTTCGGAGCGCGTGTGATTGTGCAAGGCGACTCGCCGGAGCCGCGCCAGATCGACATCGTCGGCGTCGACGAAGCAGATGCGGCCAGCGGACGGATTGCGTTCGTGGCGCCACTCGCTCGCGCTCTGCTCGGCAAGCGCCCGGGCGACGTGGTCACCTTTCGCACGCCTCGAGGTGAAGAGGAACTCGAGGTGGTATCGGTGACGTACGGCGCGCTCGACAGGGATGAGCCGAAAGCCTGAACGCGACCGTCGTGATGGCGCCCGCCTCGTCGTACCGCATCAGGTTCTGCGAGGCGCAGTCCCGCCCTCTCAGGATCTCTTTCCAAGCTGGCCTGTCCAGGTTGGTCCCCATCCGAATGGAGCTGCTCATAACCTCAGGAGCATTCTCCCGGAAAGGCCTTCGTGCCCGAAATCAGCCGGTTCCTAGGGATCGTGATCGGCATGTTCTACCGAGATCACAACCCGCCACACTTTCATGCTCGCTACGGGGAGGCGGAAGCCGCCATCTCCATCCGAGATGGGCAGGTTCTTTGGGGTAGTCTTCCCAAGAGGGCGATGGCGCATGTCGAGGAATGGCGTGCCGCCAACGTCGACCAGCTACTCGGCGACTGGGAACGGGCTCGAAACCGCGAGCCGCTTCAGCCGATCGAACCACTCGAATGACGCTTCCCCAACTTATCGCCGCCCGAGTCGTGGGCGAACATCGACTCTGGTTGAGTTACGACGATGGCCGCCAGGGCGAAGTCGACCTCTCGGATGAGATGTCGGGCGAGGTTTTCGAGCCACTCCGCGATCACGACTTCTTCAAGCGATTCACGCTCAATCCGGACTTCCACACGCTTCAATGGCCCAATGGCGCCGACTTCGCGCCGGAGTTCCTGCTCTCCAAGCTCGACAAGGCGCTGAAATAGCGCCAGGGACCACCGACGTCGCTGACCGGACCGCAGTGCTTGAAGTCACTCCTCGGTCCCAGACAAAGCGGGCGCGGATCCACGGCGCATCCCAACGACTCTGCGCCGCGCGCGCCAGGCAACGACGGCCCGGGACGCGATCCATGCGTAGACGCCGGAGAGGATCAACGGGGCGACCCATCCTCCGCCGAGGCGCCCCAACAGAAACATCATGGGCAACAAGGCGACTTCGAGAACCGGTCGGTAGGAGATCGTCTCGCCCGACCAGAGGGTGGGCGGCAGATACGGCCCACTCCAGGCCATCGCAAACGGTCCGGCCCATGTTGAGTACGCCGATGCCCCGTAGCACGTCACGACCATCGGCCCGAGGAGGTATCCCACCGTCATCAGCGTCAGGATCGCGCTCACCGTGGCCTTGCGCCTTGGAGACGGCTGTCCGCCCGCGAGCCTGCGAAAAAGCGGAGGCATCGCAAATCGCAGGAGCAGAGCCCACGAGAAGTAAAACAGGCCCTCGTAGACGGCGAGCGAGGGGAGGCTTTCCAGTTCCCTCCGCATGTAGTCGTTCATTTCCGCCGTGAAGGCTGGGTCGCGCGTGCCCTGGTCCGCCTTGGCCTTGACTCCGACGGCGACCGGGATGCCCGCCTTGATGAGGATCGCGCCATGGATGCCATGGACGTATCCGTAGCGCCAAGGCGCGTCGTCCTTCAGGAAGGTGGCCGCCTCAGGCCACTCGTCACCCTGAACCACCCGGACCGAGAGGAAGTGGATCTGCAGTAGGGCAATCGACGCGACGGTGAGCAGAAGGAACGATGCGTGCCGCAGGTACCGCCGGACGGCGGGCGGGGGTAGCGCGAGCGACGGTTGGGCGTTCGCGTCGGTCGTCGTGGGATCTGGGTCCCTCATACCCACGAGACGTCCGGAGGCAGCGAGTTGTTGGAGCTATTTCTCCGGGGTCTGATGACAGGCCGCCATGGACATCCGGCCATCCTGATCGATGACGATGCTTCCCCCATGGTAGGTATTGATCAGCAGTTCGCCTGAAGCTGTCATCCACGACTCTCGCGGACTTGAGGGAAGCTGCTTCCACCAGCGCGCAGAGCAGTGAGCCGCGCCGTCGCATTCCATCTCGAAGATCCGGCCGGTGTTCATGCTCAGGTGCGCCAGACCCGCCACGGCTACGATCCTGCCGTTAGGGAATCGAAAGATGTCGTGAATGTTGTCGTCGAGGAGCTTCACCGCCGGGCGAGCATCCTGCTTGGACACCAACTCACCTCCCCACTCCCCGCGGTTGGCTCCGAGGACCCAACCGTCCGAAAGTCGGATGCCGACCTCGGGCGTGACCTTGATAGCGCGGGCCACCCGTCCCTCTTCGCCGGAGCCCACCACCTCCGAGTCATAAACGAGCGACTTCGCACGCCCGGAGTCGAGCTGCTGTGGGTCGGCGCCCGCCTTCGGGTATCCCGTGGTCGAGGCACAAGACTCAATCGAACCTGCGGCGCCGAACAGTGTCGAGAACTCGGTATCCATGCCTCGCGAGCCGGGTAGCGGGTAACGGTAACTGCCGGCCAGAGCGGATGCCGCCAGGCGGCTTGCCAGACGTACCGTGGGATACCAGTAGCGCGCCGCCGCCTCTTCCAGCGCCACGCGAGACTCGGGGACCCTCAGGCGTCCAAGGGACTCGGCGGCGGAGCCGGCCAGCACCGGATCGTCCTGGTTATTGAGAGCGGCCACAAGTTCGGGCCAGGACTCGGCATAGCCGATGCGACCGAGAGCGTAAGCAGCGGCGACTCGTTCGGCCTCGTCCTGGGAGGAGAGACTCGGCTTCACCGATGGTCCGAGTTCGTGCCCACGTTCTCCTAAGGCTCCGATAGGTATCAGGACCTTCTCTTTCTCGGTGCTGGTCGACAGCATCTTGCGGATGACCTCGAGGGTCCCGTCGCCGCCTACCTGGAGAATCGCTTCACGCGCCTTGTCTCGCAGTCCAGCGTCACCCGAGGACTCAACTTGCAGAAGGGTGGGAACAGCGTCCGTAGCCACTCGCCGAAGGCGACCCAAACAACGGATCGCGATCGATCGGACCGCAGCGGCGCTCTTCTCGTCTGCGGCAACCGCTTTGAGTGTCGGGACAGCCGATGCGGCCTTGGCCCCAATCTCGTCCAACACCGAGCATGCGGCGTAGAGCAGTTCCTCGTTGCAGGTGGTCCCGCACTGAAAAAACGCGGCCAGCCCAGGAGCTGCGCTGGCTCCGAGGTTCTCGAGCCCTGCGGTGACCTGAGTCCCCTGTTCGGGGTTCTGACGCAACTGCTCCAGCAGAAAGTCGCGGGCCGGTGGCGTCCCTATCTTTCCGATGGCGTTGGGCAGCCAGCCATCCCCACTCTCGACGGCACGAAAGAGAGCAGGCAGATGTTGAGGACCAAGTCCCGGCATGTTGCCGACAACGTACCCTGCCAGCTCTCGCACGCTTGGGTTTGGATCCTTCAACAGCTCAAGGAGCGCGGGTATCGCGCCGGGTCCGAGCGACTGGAACTTCTTGCGTACCGAGGCCTCGGCGTCACCCATGCCCCCATACGGCCCATTCGCAGCTGCGACGCGGCGCAGTTCCTCGGAGCATCCGGCACTAGTTCTGCACTGTGGCGCACCCACCGCCTCCTGGGGAGCGCTCATCACAAGCGATGCGATCGAGAGGACCAAAGCCCAGCCGTTCATCGAACGGAGATTAGACCGGTTGACCGATTTTCAAGAGGCGACTCAACAGTCGGGATACCTAGCGACCGCAGGGGCGCGAGCGCCTCCCGGCGCTGACAAGAGCCTCCAAAGGGACGGGTGGTCGGATCGAGCGCGATGTGTCGTTCGCGCGCGCGATGCTTGATGAGGCCGCCACGCTCCTCCTGAACGGAGAGCCGGCCCCGCTCACCTCGTCGTACGCGACCTGGTCAATGGAACGCTCGGCTTCGAGGCTCTGGCGAAGTCGACCGGCACGTTTCGGTGCAGTCCGGATCCGCGCCGCGGCGACCGCGTCGGGCCGCGTAAGGCGAGCTCAATGCGCGATCTCAAAGAAGCGACGTGGCGTACAGTCGGCCCGTGGTGCACTTCAGCTACTTGAAGGGTGAGGAACCCCGTCAGCTCCTCGAGAAGCGGATGCGCGAGGAGGGTCGCCTGCCACCCGGCCAGTCCGCCTCCCTCAAATGGCCGGTCCTGCACGTCGGGGCCGATCCGGTCTTCGATGCGGCGACGTGGCACTTCAAGGCCGGGGGCCTCGTGGAGGCGCCCCTGACGTTGAACTGGGCGCAGATGACCGCGCTGCCTCGAGTGGACATCGTCACCGACTTCCACTGCGTGACCCGCTGGAGCACGTTCGACAATCGTTGGGAAGGCGTGCCCATCCGCGAGGTCCTATCAAGTGCGAAGCCGATACCGGAGGCCACTCACGTGATGGCGGTGGGGCACAATGGCGACCAGCGCTACGGTTACTCGACGAACCTCCCGCTGGCTGACCTGGACCGGGACGACGTGCTCCTGGCCATGCGCCGCAACGGCGAGGACATCTCGAACGAACACGGCGGCCCGCTGCGCCTCGTCGTCCCCCACCTCTACGCCTGGAAGAGCTGCAAGTGGATCCGGGGCCTCATCTTCATGGAGGCGGACAAGGCCGGTTACTGGGAACAACACGGCTACCACATGCGGGGCGACCCCTTCCGAGAAGAACGTTTCCGTCAGACGTCCACCTGAACATCCTTCCAATCCAGTGCGGGCCGGGCCCGTTAAAGGGCCGAGGATCTACCAGGCCTCTCCGAGGTACTCCGGAAACAACCCCGGCATCCATCGGCCGGCCATCGCCGCCGGAAAGGCAAGGCGCAGCGGTGCGCGACTGCTCTCCGTTCGAAGAACACCCCGGGCCAGGAGCGCAGAGACGACACGCCGCCCGCTCCTCTCGCTGGTTTCGAGCAGTGCTGGAATCTCGCCCCTCGGGATTTCACCACGGTACAGAACCGCTTCCATGACCTGACCTGACTTCGGCGGGAGCGCGTCTCTCCTGATCTCTTCTTCGACCCAGACCAGGATGCGCGCCCGAAGGCGCTGCGGCTGCAGCAGCTCCTCCATGAAGCGGACCTGGTCGAGGCATGTTTCCAGGAAGAACCTGGTGAAGTCGACGAGCGCCTCCTCGCTTAGGGCGCCCCGGCCATCGAGGTCATTGCGCCGAGGGGCATCGCAGTTCGACAGATGTTCTTTGTAGGCGGCGACTCGACGGGCGAGGCCTCGGGCGACCGACCAAATGCCGCCCGTATTCAGTTCGTCCAGCAGGACGGCATGTGACATGAGTCGCGCCACGCGGCCGTTTCCGTCAAGAAAGGGATGAATCCACAGCAGCCTGTGGTGAGCTGCGGCGGCGGCAACGAGGGTTTCCAGGCGTCCGACGGCGCTATAGACCTCCTCCAAGCGACGCAAGAAGCGCATCAATGCTCCAGGGCTGATCGGAACATGCCTCCCAACCTTTACGTCGTAGCGGCGCAGCTCGCCAGGGATCACACTCAACGCCCTGCCGGTTCCGGGCTCAGTGACGACGAGAAGTTCCGGGGGGAGAAGTTCGCAAAATCGTCGATGGATCTCGGAGAGGCCTTCCACCGTTGTGGAACGACCGCGCACACCTCCCTGGTCAATCCACTGCTGGACCTCAATGTGGGCCCTGGCTTCCCGTTGGAGGTTGCGTTTGACCGGATCTTCGCTGTAGTCGTTGTTCATCGCTCGTTCGATGTCAACGGGATGGGTGTTGTGCCCCTCAATCAGGTTCGAGTAGTAGCAGTTCATGCCACGGACCAGATCCGCCAGGGCGCTCAACAGAGGGGCCGGAAGGCTTCGCCGAAGGCCCTCTGAGTCCGCCCTGAGCTGCAGTGCGAGATCGTTCAGTTGGTCTCTGCCGCGGCAGGTTTGCTGAAGGAGCAGCGGCTCCATCGAGGAAGGTGTCTCTCCTCGATCGGTGGCCGGTTTGATGGCCGATTTATCCCGTGCGCCTTTCATCAGTCAAACTCCTTTATAACATGCTATTACAGATCTTACTCACTCCCTCCTCAAGTTGGTTCTGGCCGATTCATTGGCCGGTTTTTTGGCCGGCTCGCGCCGCGAACTCCCCGGCGGGCGCCCGCGTCAGATCGCCCTGACGAGGAAAACGATGGCACCGATGGCGACGAGCCACACAACGAGACCAGAGCCCGTGCGGGGGTCGGTCACGAAAAGCAGGCGATGGTGGCCGTCAGCGAGCGTGGGAAAACGTGCGATAAGCTCGGGGATTCACACTTCGTGGATTCGCACGCGAAATACTTTCCCTATCCCCGACCCTGGAATGGCGAGCAAAGACACGACGACTTCCGACCCTTCCGCCGAGGACTCGGCGGTCCTCCGCATCCCTGCGTGCATCGTCCAGATCTACGGGGGTGAGATCGGCAAGCGCGTCGCGTTCGCCGACGAAGCGATCACGATCGGCCGCGACGACGACAACACGGTCATCGTCGATCTGTCGACCGTCTCGCGCCACCATGCGCGCCTCGTCCACAAGGCAAGGACCTGCCACGTCGAGGACCTCGGCAGCACCAACGGCTCGTTCATCAACGGCGATCGCGTCACCAGCGTTCGCGAGCTCCGCAGCGGCGATCTCCTCAAGCTCGGCGGCGCGGTTTTCAAGTTCATCGAAGGCGGCAACATCGAGGCGCTCTATCACGAGGAGATCTACCGCCTAACGATCATCGACGGGCTGACGCAGATCCCGAACCGACGCTACCTGGTGGATTTTCTCGAGCGCGAGCTGGCGCGCTCCCGCAGACACGAGCGTCCCCTCCATCTCGCGATGCTCGACGTCGATCACTTCAAGAAGGTCAACGACGAGATGGGGCATGTCGCGGGCGACACCGTCCTGCGCGGCATCGCGCAGATCCTCCAGAACGAGGTGCGCCGCGACGAACTCGCGGCCCGCTTTGGTGGCGAAGAATTCACGTTCGTCCTCCCCGAGACCGATCTCGAAGGCGCCATCGCCTTCTGCGAGCGCATACGCGAGACCGTGGGGTCGAGCATCTTTCGCGACAACGACCGGGACATCAAAGTCACGGTGAGCCTGGGACTCGCGGGCGTGAAGCCCGAGTTCGACAGCGACCAATTCATCGCCGCCGCCGATCGCCGGCTGTACGGCGCAAAGGCGGCGGGGCGGAACTGCGTCGTGTACGAGGATCGCGAGTAGGTTCTTCCCTTCGCGTTCAGCCGAGGCGCGCGCTCAGGACGACTTGTACCTGACTTTCATCGCTCCGCCCTCGGGGTCGTTGTCCACTTCGGGATCCACGTTGTACGTCGTCCCGTTGTAGCTGACGTTGATGCCGTACGAATAATCGACGTCCTGCCCGCTCGTATTCGTGTTGTCGTCGGCGAGCGAATACTGCGTGTCGGACACGCGGGTCAGCGTTCCGGGTGAACCGGACTTGAAGTAGATGCCGTTCTCCGCGAAGGTAGCGCCTTCGCCCTCGAGGTTCCAGGTCACGGACTGAGTGGGCCCGTAGGGGACGTGAATGGGGTCTGGACTCGGCACAATCTGCTGGGGCGGGGTGAATACAACGGTGACGGTGGGCATGTCTTCTGTTCTTTCTGCGCTCGAGGCGCGGTTGGTGCGCTTACGCGCGGTTGGTGGAGCGGCCGTTCCGTTTAGCTTCCCACAGGGTCATCAGCGCACTTCCGCGGTAGCCGGTCTTGAGAATCCGTTCCATCAGCGGCGCGGCGGCGTCGACGCGTCCCAGATGGAGCAGGGCGCGTGTGAGCAGTGTGAGCTCACGAACATCGCTGAGAGAATCGCGCGAAGGCCAGAGGGAATCGACCACGGAGTTCCACTCCCGCCGCGCGATCGACGATTGGCCGGCCCGATCGGCGACGACTCCGCTCGTGATCGCAATCTGCCAGGCCAGCCTCCGTCCCTCATCCTCCGCCGGCGGCGCACCGGACAGCGTCTTGAGAGCGAGGTCGATCTCCCGCCGCGCCTCCGCAATGCTTCCTCGATCCAGCTGGAGTCGAGCGAGACCGTCATGGATCATCGCGACGTCGCGCCGCCAAAGGACACGCCGAGGGTCTTCATTGAGCAGAGGCCCGATGCGGCTGAGGGCTCGACGAAACGTTTCCCCCGCATCAATCAGCTTGCCGCGATGATGAAGCATCCGCGCGATGGTCGAGTCCGCCATCGCCAGGTCGCGCTGCCAGTTCGCGTTCTTCGCGTCGCCCGCGACCAGTTTCGTCATCAGTGCGTGCGCGTCCGAGAAGTGCCTGTGCGCAGCATCCTGCAAGCCCAGCTCCTCGGCGAGCCTGCCGCGGAAGTTGAGGTTCGCCGACAGGCGCACCATCCACTTCGTGTTGTTCGCCTCCGTCCGGAGGGCGTTGGTCAATAACTCGTGCTCGCGCCCGAGAGCGCTTTCCGCTTCCTGGTACCGGCCAAGGAAGCGCAGTACGACACCGATCTTGTTGACCGTCCTCGCGAGGTCGGCGTTCCAGTCGGCGCGCTGCGGCTTGCCCTGAAGTCTTCGCTCTTTGATCGCCACCGACCCCTGATAATGCGCAAGTGCGCCTTCCAGGTCGCCGCGCTGCTCGAGAATCGTGCCGACATTGGCGTGCCCGTAGGCGACCTCGAGTTGGTAGTCAGCGTTCAGCGGTTGAGTCGCCGCGAGCTTCTCGCTGATTCGAAGGTACGTGGTGTACTGATCGAGGGCGCCTTGCAGGTCGCCTTGCTTCTGCAGGAGGCTCCCCATCCAGAAGTGGCTCGCGCCGAGCTCGATCTGATTCTCACCATCGTTCGGATCGCGGCTGACGGCCGCCGTCGCGAGGGCGATCGACGAGCGCAACACTTCCCCCGCGGCGGCGAGGTTCCCCTGGGCCATCCGCACTTCGCCGAGCTGGTTGAGCGTCTTCGCGTTCCGACGCAACTCCTGGGGGCTGATCTCTTCGGGACGCAGCGACTTGAAGTAGTCCAACGCGTGCGTTCCGACGTCGTCGAGGACATCGAGACGCCCGACCGGTTCGAGCTTGGCGCGGAGGTCGCCGACCATGAATCCGATCAGGGCTTCGGCCTGGCCGCGACGGCGTTCGGCGTCGGCGCGCGCGCTGATGGCCGTGTTCCTTTCGCGCGTGACATCAGTGATGTACTTCGCGGCAGCGAGTGCGATCAGCGCGAGCGCGGCAATCGCCGCCACTCGTTGCATCGCGCGTCGCCTGCGGGTGGCGATCCGCGTCAGCCGGTCGATCACGTCGAGCGCCGTCGGACGATCGCTCGGCGCGAGGGATTTCAGGCTGGTGATCAGCGACCCGATGTCGCGGTCGACACCCCGGTGCACCACCGACTCTCCGCGTGCGGCGCGCTCCACCACTTGCGGCGCCGTCAATCCCTCCTCGTGCGGACCCCGTTCCGTGAAGAGAACCTGGAGGAAAAGGCCGAACGAGTACATGTCGCTCGCCGTCGTCACGGTCTCGCCGCGCGCCTGCTCGGGGCTCATGTAGGCAGGGGTGCCGACCGTGACGCCCGCGCGCGTGTCGTCGCTCATAGGCAAAGGGCTCAAGGGCAAGGGCGCCGGGGAGGGAGCGGGTGAAGGTGAGGGTTGCTCGACGGGCATCTCGCGGTCCTCGACGCGCGGACCGCGCTGGTCGTTCTCACGAGCGTCCGCGGGGGCGCCGGGGACGCGAATCTCGTGGATCGACGTCGCCATCGCCGCGTTCGGCTCGGGAGAAGGGAACGCCGATTCCAAAGCTCCGCCTGGCGCCGCGACCTCCGGTTCGGGCGCTTCCGTCGGAGTGTCGATCGGCTCGACGTCTCCGGCCGTCATGAGCGCCGGGCGCGCCAGTCCGAAGTCGAGAACTTTCACGGCGCCGTCGCCGGTGAGCATCACGTTGTCCGGCTTGAGATCGCGATGGACGATTCCGATGCGATGCGCCGCCGCGAGCGCGCGCACAACCGACTCGGCGATACCGACCTTCTCCCGGAAGCTGAGACCGTCCTTGACCGCCGTGCGTACTGTCCGCCCCTTGATCAACTCGAGGACGAGAAAGTCGCGCCCATCACCTTCGACGTAGTCGAAGATGCGGCAGATACCCGGGTGGTCGAGCTGCGAGAGCATCCGCGCCTCGCGCAGGAACCGACTGCGCGCCGAGTCGTGGAGACGCCTCTCCGCGCGGATGGTCTTGAGAGCGACGGAGCGGTGCAGCGTCTCGTCGAAGCCCTCGTAAACCTCGCCCATCCCGCCACGCCCGAGTACGCCAAGAATGCGGAAATGCCCGACGCGACTGCCGATACCAGTCAAACCGAGCTCCTTATCTCTCAAGAATCGCGGGACGATAACAGAAGCGCATTGTCCGCCGGCGAGGGTCAGCGCCTCGACCTTCGGCGGACCGGCTAAGTCCCGAGCCAGCGCGTCACCGACGTTGAACCCCAACGCCCAGATGATGCTGTGCCTTGTGTGGGAAACCGCACGGAACACGCCGTCGCCCTTGGCTACTCTGGAGTCATGGAACGAACACTGACGGGCTCCACACTTCGATCAGCACTGGTGTTGTCTCTTCCCGCCTTCGCAATGCTGTGCGGTTGCGGCTCATCCTCTTCCACAGCCCCGTCGCCGACCGCCGCTGTTGCCACGCCAACGCCCGCGGGCCCGGCGCGCACCACGATTTCCCTCAACGCACTCGCCGATCAGCAGGCCTATTCGTCGAGCCTCACATTCCTGGCGGCAGCGCAGTCGTTCAGCGTGGACTTCAAGCTCGATCGGATCAACGCGAATCCGACGGCTCAGTTCCGCTACGCGATCGAGTTCTGGCTCACGAGAACCGCTGACGCGACCGCCGCCGACCCCGCGTCCGACGGGCAGGTGTTGTCTCTCTTTCAGGCGCAGGACAACACGTGGAACGTGTGGGTTCGAATCGCCGGGGACACGTACCAGTCCAGCGGCCATCAGGTGCAGGTCGTGGTCGGCAGTTCAAAGACGCTGCGCGTGGTACGCGCCGCCGACGGCAATATGGCCTTCCATCTCGACGGCGCCCCTCCGATCTCCCTGCCCATGTACCGGGAGTCCGCGCATGTCTTCGCGCGCGTCGTCGGGACGGGCGCCACGTTCTCGTTTGTTCAGGGATCGACGTCTACCTCGGCGAGCTCATCGCCTTTCTAGGCGACGCCACTTGCAGTGGACTCGTGCGGGGCAGAGGCCAGGCTGCGCGCGCGCAAAGTCGGTGACGCTCGTTCGTCGGGGCCGGCCCAAGAAGGAACGCCCCCTGGGTCGCGCGGGTTCAGGTCGACCAACACCGGACTCAGCTCAGAAACGCACCACCGCCGAGAAGCGCGCAGAACACTCCAATCACCCAGATCGGTATGTAGGAGAAGTGTCCGCCCAGGTCGGGGTGCTTCCACCAGTCCTTAAACTCACTGGCGCGTTGGCGTCTATAGACGAGGTCCCAGACGACCATCAGCGGACCGGCCAACACCGGAACCAGGTCGTGGCCGACGTTGAACCCCACGGCCCAGATGAGGGCGGTGAGACCGTAGCCGAGGGCGACGCAGCCAACGATCATGCCTACGCCGAGAGTGTTGAAGAAGACGATCATCGGAATGGTTGGCAGGAGCGTAAATGAACCAAGCGAACTTTGCCAGCGGGTCGACTGGTGGGTCTGGGCCGGACACATGCCCAGGTCGCGGCGTCACGCCGTAGCCGTCAACGTCGGGATCATGCGGGCGTTCGTCCGATTGAAGAACGGCGTGCCGCCAAGGTCGACCGCCGCAGCCGGGCTCATCGCCTCTTCCCGCCAAACCCGGGGATAGCCGTAGCCTGCCTCATCCACGCCTCGACCTGGCGTGCGTTGAGGTTGAGGTCGTCCACAGATGCGAGGTCCACGCCGCGCGAGTCTTTGCCCATGCCTATCGGCGCAACCGGCGGTACGGGCGTGAGTGACGTGCCACGACCGAACGTGAGCTTCACGTGGCCGGCGAAGCCGCCGCAACAGAAGCACCAGCCATCGCCAACGCCGTACCAAGCCATGCCCCACTTCACACTGCGTCGTAGACCCGGCAGCGTCTTGGCCGCCAGGGCATCAACGCGTTCGGCGATGGAGCGTTGCGGCTGCGGCAAGCTGGCGATGTAGGCAAAGACCGGCTTGTCGCCGTCCGCGGCCTTCGCGGGGCTTGCCCGGCCCGTCATGGCCGCCGGCAGCGTGGTGAGGACCTTGCCTTTCACGGCCGTTCGCTTGGTGGGCTTGCGTGCCACTGGGGTCGCGCGCTTCTTTCCCTTGTCGGGCCTCATCATGTTCGATTCTCCAGGAGCTTCATACGGTTCAGAAAACGTGTTGCAAAACTCGTCCGAGGAGTCTAATGTACAACCATATGGTTGTACTGCGAAACGAGAGCGAGGACTCGCTCAACCTGTCCACCGAAAGGAAATTGACCGTGCCCGTTACCTCTGTCACCAAAGACGCCGCGAACCTGACTCTCACCGTCGTAGCCGACTTCCCCGTTCCGCAACAGCGCCTGTGGGACGCCTATGCCGACCCGCGCCAACTGGAGCGCTTTTGGGGACCACCGACGTGGCCCGCCACCTTCACGCGCCATGACTTCAAGGTTGGCGGACGCGCCGAGTACTTCATGACCGGGCCGGACGGAAAGAAGTGGAGCGGCTCCTGGAAGTTCACCGCGGTAAGTCCAATCAGCTTGTTCGAGGCGCTCGACGGGGACGAAAACGCCGACGATCCAAACGGGCCGGCCGGGATGACATTCACCTTCGAAACCACGCCGACCGGATCGCGCATGACCGGCGTCACTCGCTTTCCAACCCTGGAAGCCATGGAGCAGAGCGCCGCGGCCATGGAAGAGGGGATGCGCGCGGCCATGCCCCAGCTCGACGCCCTGCTTGCCGAACGGAGCGCGCCCGCTGCGCGCGCCTGAGACTGACCAACACGGAGACTCAGATGAGAAAGCTCAGAATCGTCGAACACATCTCGTTGGACGGCGTGATCCAGCACTCCGCCGATGATGGCGACTTCCCCTACAGCGACTGGACGGGGCCCTATCGAAGCCCCGCCGGGCGAGATGCCATGCTCGCGGCCTATGGCGAGAAGTACGATCTGCTGCTTGGCCGTCGCACCTACGACATCTGGTCGCAATTCTGGCCAAAGGCTCCGAGCAGTCCCATGGGAGACCGCCTGAGCGCGGCAACGAAGTTCATCGCGACCCACCGTCCGGACAGTCTTGAATGGGGGCCGTTCCAGGCCGTTGGACCGGACCTCGTTGAGGGTGTTAGCCGCATCAAGTCGGAGGACGGCCCGGACCTGGTCCTCTCGGGTAGCTCCACGCTCACCACAACTCTCCTCGAGCATGGGCTTGCGGATGAAGTCCTGCTGGCCGCTTATCCGGTGTTGCTCGGCAAGGGAAAGCGCTTCTTTGCGGAGGGAACCCCGGCTCGCTCATTCGAGCTGGTCGGCACGCAAGCCTTCCCGTCCGGCATCATCTTCAGCACTTACAGGGTCGCCGGACCTTTGAAGGCAGGATAGTCCCACGACGCGACCCGTAACGGCCGAGGACGAGTACGCAACGACGTTCTAGGCGTGCGGCGCGCGCCGACAGGGTACATAGCGCCATAAGATCCGGCCATGATCCTCATCACGCGCACGATCTCACTTCTCTGCCTATGTGCCGCGCTGCTCCCCGCCTCGGCCCGGGCGCAGGCGCAAGGCGACACGCCCTCCGCCGACGCGCGCCTTCGCGCGCTCTATACCGAAGAGTGGAGTTGGCGGCAGCGCGAGCTGGGGCGCGGCGAAGGCGGCCGCTTCGCTCGCGTCGACGCGGCCTCGCAATCCGCACGCCTGGAGTACTGGACAAAGGCGTTGAGCGCGCTCAACCAGATTCCGTTCGAGCAGCTCTCGCCCGAGGAGAAGGTGAACGCTCGCGTGTTCGGCGCCTCCCTGCAAGCGCTTGTTGACGACACGAGGTTCCGCCTTTACGAGACGCCGTTCAACAGCGACACCTTCTTCTGGACCTCGTTCACACCCCGCCAGGGCCTCGCCACGGCCGACGCGTACCGCGCGTTGCTCGCACGCCTCCGCGACGTGCCACGCCACTTCGACGAGCAGGTAGTGAACATGCGGGCCGGCCTGGCCCGGGGCTTCAGCGTGCCTCGCGTTTCGGTGCTCGGACGCGACGCGACGATCGTCCCGTACACCAGGACGGACGAAACTAATCCCCTATTCGTGCCCTTCACGATGATGCCCCCGAGCATCAAGGCTGAAGACCAGGAAGTGCTGCGCGCCGAGGCGGCCACCGTGATCCGGGACATCGTCGCTCCGGCCTACGAGCGTCTGCTCGCGTTCATTCGGAACGAATACCTGGCAAAGGCGAGAACCACACTCGCCGCGGTCAAGATGCCGGACGGCGAGGCCTACTACCAGGCCATGATCGAGAAGTTCACCACGCTCAAGCTGACGCCCAGAGAGATTCATGACATCGGGCTCAAGGAAGTCGCGCGTATCGAGGCCGAGATGGTGGCGACGAAGGAGCGCGCTGGCTTCAAGGGGTCGATGGCGGAGTTCTTCCAGTTCCTGCGCACCGATCCTCAGTTCTATGCAAAGACGCCACGCGAGCTGTTGTCCTACGCGACGTACGTTTCGAAGAAGGCGGATCTGAAACTCGGGGAGACGATCGGATTCCTGCCGCGGCGCCGGCACGGGATCCTGCCCGTGCCCGAGGCGCTGGCCCCGATCTACACGGGCGGGCGCGGTGGACTCGATGCCTGCCTCATGAACACCTACAATTTGCCGGCGCGCACCCTTTACACCCTGCCGGCTCTGACCCTGCACGAGTGCACACCAGGCCACAGCTTTCAGGCCGCCCTCGCCCTCGAGGGGCCAGAGCGCCCCCCATTTCGTCGCGGCACGTCCTTCTCGGCCTACGGCGAGGGCTGGGGGCTCTACACCGAGTGGCTGGGCACGGTGATGGGCATCTACGAGACGCCGTACGAGGACTTCGGCCGGCTCACCTATGAAATGTGGCGCGCGGCCCGGCTGGTGATCGATACCGGCCTTCACGCGTTCGGATGGAGCCGTGAGCAGGCCATGGACTATCTGCGGACCCGCGCCGCCCTGTCTGAGCACGAGATCACGACCGAGATCGAACGGTACATCGCGTGGCCAGGCCAAGCACTCGCGTACAAGCTCGGCGAGATCCAGATCCGCCGCCATCGGCGCGAAGCGGAAGCAGCACTCGGGCCGAAGTTCGACCAACGCCAGTTCCATGACGTGATCCTCGCCCTAGCTGCCCGTGGTGAAAGTCGTTTTCTGAGATCCATTCGTTGAGACCTGACGTCTTAAG
>CXWL01010571.1_pt1 | contig 38438 bp, 31 predicted proteins | sample 590931 | NCBI WGS metagenome assembly CXWL01 (sample SAMEA3498368, study PRJEB10139) | groundwater metagenome | biome: water well; material: biofilm material | place: Germany | collected 2015-04-27 | reverse complement strand
TCAGAATGCTTACCCAAAGGGTGGTAATGTCGGGCGAAACTGGTATCATTGTTCGAGCGTACTCACATATTTTGAAATTTTGCTGTCGAGTTCTTCCCATTCGCTTTCCGGATCGCTCCCCAAAACCAATCCGGCGCCGGAATACAAATGAATATTACGACCGTGAATCAGCGCCGATCTGATCCCCACAGCGAAAGTAGCGGCCTCACGCGACACCCAACCAACCGGACCGGCATACCAGCCACGATCAAACGGTTCAAGCTCTCGAATCAATTTCATTGCGTCCGCGCGGGGTACACCCCCGACTGCCGGAGTCGGCGAAAGGGATATTAGAATATCAGCATCGGATTCAGTGTCTCCAAGCAGTCCGTTTATCGCGTATCGCAAATGCTGGACCGAGCTGGTACGATGGATACGCGGTCGCTCGTCGACAGTCAGACTCTTGCACATTGGAGTCAACGATTCGCTTATCCCCGTCCGAACCAAGTCGACTTCAAGCCGGTCTTTAGGTGATGAAAGAAGTTTGTTAGCCAGATGAGCGCATTCTTTTTCATCGCTCCCTATGCCACGAGTTCCTGCTATCGCTTCGGAGTAAATGTTCCGACCGCTTCGACGGTACAAAAGTTCTGGAGGTGCGCCGAAAAAAGCAGTATTCGAACTCATTTGAAAAACAAACTGGGTAGCGGATGTTTCTCCAGAATGACACCGAGAGACAATAGCGAGTGGATTTTCGTCACCAGCGATACAACAAGTCACTCGTCGCGCGAGAACCAGCTTTTGCAAACTTCCCGCCTGCACCCGCGACATCACTTGCTCAACTCGTTCTTGCCAATCTTTCCGGTCGGGCAAATTGATTCGGGAGATAATTTTCGGCGAAATATCCGTCAGCGACTCATTCACATCAGCAATAGTATCAAATTGTCGCAGGAGTTCTTCTGCCTTGTCCAAAAATCCGGGAATGAGTACGACCTGCCCTGCGATAATCGTTTGCTCACCCTGTCTGAATATCTCGACCAGCGGCAAAACAAAACTCGCGCCCCCGAATGCTTTCCATTCGTCAGATGCAATCGCATGTGAACTGTCTCCATCAAACCGAAAGCCCCCGTAATATCGCGCGTCATAATCGCAGGTTTCAAGTCGAGTTCGAATATGTTTGAAAATCTGATCAGCGTTGCGAATCCCCTCGCCGTTCACGATATCGGCCTCGCCTACTCCAGCGGCCTCAAGTGTTACGTCACTGTCTCGCCAGTACACTTTGCGCTCCGCATTGCAAAGCGTTAGCCAATCGAGCAAGACAAGCGGCGCAATTGTCCTCTCAGCCCGAATCAACTGCGGTCGGTCGGATGAATTTCTTAGCGCATGTGTAATTTTAGAGTACAACTCAGTCTTGATTTGTGCAATTGCCACGCGCAATTCAGAGGTGATATCGATATATACCGGGGTCATAATTTATCCCCTTGATAGATAGTCGCCACACCGAAAGTGAGCGGTGTATGTTTTACATCGCAGAAACCGGCTTCAAGCATTAACTCGGTGAATTGATCGCCGTACGGAAACGATTCAACCGTCTGATTGAGATACCGATACGCCTCCCGGTCGCCTGAAATAAATCCTCCCAGCAGAGGCAGGATATATCGGAAATACATCAGATACCCATGCCGAATCACGGTGTTTCTTGGCAGAGAAAATTCTAAAATCAATGCCCGGCCGCCAGGTTTAAGAACACGATGCATCTCCCGCAGGGCTAAATCAACATCAGTTACATTGCGAATGCCGAAAGAAATCGTAACAACATCAAACGATCGGTCACCAAACGGCAACTCCTCGGCGCTTCCCGGAATCAGCGACAGGGCTGAAGTTAGTTTACGACGCTCAATTTTTTCGCGTCCGATAGCAAGCATCCCTTCAGCCGGATCAACTCCCACGCCAGATACGATTTTCCCCGAATCATAAAGCGACAAAAGTTGGTCGCCGGTGCCGGTGGCTAGATCGAGCAGGGTAAGGTTAGCTTTGCTTGGCAACAAGAGGGTCATCTTACGACGCCAGGCCTTGTCACGATTGAACGACAGCAGATGATTGAGCAGGTCGTATCGCGGAGCGATCCGGTCAAACATACGGAACACGTCGCGTCGTGAGGGGGCGTCTTTATTTGGAGAGCCCCCAACGGGCGACTTCACCCTGAGCTTGCCTGCCCTGAGCGAAGACGAAGAGTCGAAGGGTTCATCCATTCTTGTGCTTTCGGTTATGGTCATACACTGGATAGAATATAACCCTCCGCCCGCCCGGTTCAAACCCTTCCTTTCGTGGCCAGTATGGCCGGACTTCTAGGGCACCGCTCAGTTGAAGTGAGACATGATAATCCTACCACCAGAATTTTATTCTTTGAGCTGGGATTCGAGCGCCGTAATCAGCGAATCGACTTTGAATTCGGGACTAATCTTCGGCGCAACCTGTTTGTAAAGCGACAGGGCCTCTCGCTTTTTGTCCATCGAGGTCTGCGAAGAGAGCGCATGCGCCAGATTAAGCCGATACTGCATTGAAGTTGTGTCCTTTGACAACAGGCCACGCAGGATAGTCTCGGCGGAATCATATTTCTGAACAAATGTCAGAAAGGTCGCCTGATTGGCGATGAGCATTTCTTTTGGTCCGAATCTGCCTATCGCAGTATCTATATACGCCAGCGCCGCGGCTCCGGAGTCGACCACCGACGCTGAGTTTGCCGCCATAATCCAGAGATCGATGTCATCGGGGTCGTCGATGAGAGCTAATTTCGCGCAATTGTAGGTATTGCCGGGGTGATCGTCGCGTCGCCAAAGATCGGCCATGATTTTCCAGTGATGTTTCGGAGCGGTCCCCAGATCGATCATTCCTCTGAGCGCGGAGCGGGCGACCGCCCAGTCCTCGAGCGCGGTGGCGACGTCGTAGAGATTCTGATTGATTTCCTGGTCATTGGGATAGAGTAGATCGACCCGTCGCAGACAGGAGAGCGCCGAGTCGTACCTCTGATCTTTTCGATACGCCATCCCCATCAGATATAAAAGCTCCCGGTCGGATGGATTGGATTTGAGCGCCTTGCCAAAATAATTTCGCGCCTCGGCATATTTTTCGTCGCCGAATAGCTCTTTACCTTTGGCCCGGAGTTGTTCGGGCGATTTCCCCCCGCCGCACCCGCCGATACCGGCAATCAGCGCGGTCAAACACGCTACTTTGAAAATATAAGTGATCATACAGCTAAATATACGGCATAAATGAGAGTGGGGCAACGAACAGAAAGCCGCCCCGGCATCGCTGAGGCGGCTTTTTGTTTTACTTTCTATGGGCAACTTGGCGGAGCCGGGCCGCCCATGTAAAGATAGTCAATTAATGCAGTGTAGTCGGACATATCGAGGTTTCCGTCAACCCAGACATCGGCCTCATTGAAGCAGGAAGGAGCCGCCCCACCGTTCCACAGATATTCGCCCAAATAGGAGAGATCGGAGATATCGCAATTGTCGGTAATATCGCCGTCAACATTTCCCCGAAGGGCGATACAGCACCCGCTCAAAGACTGCACCCACGGCCAAAACCCATGTTGTAACTGGTAGTTACCAGTACTGGAGCCAATGATCGTCTGCTTCACCGTCCCCGCCAGCGAATAGCTTGCATTCGATGCGCTGGTCCCACCGTTGGAAATTACTTGCGAGGTGATGGTATAGGCCTGAGCGCGAACCGACACAACCTCTGCAACAATCAAAAGCAGGACTATCGCGAACAATAGTATAGTTGACTGTTTCATGGCACGCCTCACCTTCCGGCAGACACATTCGCTTCGGTGGTCACCGATAATTTCTTACTGCCGGTTTTGGCAGAAGATGATTGAGCCAGGATCATTTCAACCGCCACTCGCAGATCGGCCAGTTCTTTCTCAAGTTGGTCGATCTTATCGGTCTTGACCTTTAATTCCCCGATCTTTTCGTTCAAGGCCTGAATGGCGGCAAGTGCAATACCGGACGGGTCAATTGTTGAGATTGTCTTGTCATCATCGCCCAACTTGAAGGTGGCATAAAAATCCTGCGCCATCGGGCCGATGTGTTGAATCGAAGGGTCTTGTGCTTTGTAGCTCCACTGCTTGATTGGTAGCGACATCAACTTTAGCAGGATATCGCTTCGGTCGGCGACACGGATATTCTGTTTCCGTGTGCTATCGGAGACCGAACTCCACGCCGACGCCCCTGCGGCCATCGTCACGCCCGCGGTAAGACCCGAATTGGTGTAGATGCGAACGCCGCCAGAAGCGCGGACGCTGAATTGGTCGGTAGCAGAGGACGAAAAATCACCATCGTACGAATCCGCCCATACAAAATCGCCAGAGCTGTTGGCCTTGGCACGACGACCTGCGGCAAAAGAATAATCACCGGTAGCTACATTCTTGGTACCACCGCACACAGTCGAAACTAGCCCACTCGCCTTGTTTAGGCTTCCGCCAGTTATGCACGAAGCATTCCCAGATGCCGTATCCTGATATCCCCCTGCGATCACCAACTACTGAATAGCTTCCGGCAACCACATTGCTATATCCTCCTCCAGAAACACTGTAAGATCCACTTGCAGTATTGCTGAGCCCACTACTAACAACAGACCAATCTCCACTCGCTGTGCACTGGTCGCCTGCCACAAAAGATTGTTGGCCGGCATTGGTACAACTTGAACCAATATTGCCCTTCCCTGTTGTAGTAAGGGATCCGTTCACTGTACCGCCGCTTGCCCCATCGATGGTATTAACGCGTTGTCCATACGCCGACGAGGAAATCCTCGTTCGCGGCGATAGCTCAGAACCACCACCAATTGTGATCCCGAGCCAACGATCGGTTTGGTTAAATACCGAATCCGGAATGGTCGTTGAAGCGCCCAAAGTCACATTGAACAATCCACCTGTAACCGAGATGCTGTTCTGCGTTTCGGTCCATTTCTGGGTCCCGCCTGATGATGCTGTGTAGATTTTGAATGTGAAGTTAAGTGACCCGGTAACCGGACTTCCGGAGCCATCTTTGAGGTACCCCTGGTAATCAATTAACTGCGGTGAACCGGCCATAACGAGCGCGCCCAGACAAAGCACGCCCACGAGCGAAACTGCGAGTTTTTTCATGAAACCCTCCTTGGTTAAATGATTTTCTGTGCATCCGAGGCAATTGCCATGGATGCATGAATGTGAATTGATTGCCTGTCTATAAATAAGTGGTGCCCGATCGCGACGCAAGAACAAACAACTATCAGCGCTGAATTGCTTCCTGTAGAAGTGGGTAGCGTAGCAACAACTCCCGTACATAAGCTGAGTCTATCTGAATACCGACCGCCCGCTTAATTCGTTGGGCGGCGGCGGGATAATCCCCCTGACTCAAGAGAAGTTGTATCCAGCCCATCACGTACTTGGGTGGTGAGTCCGGTCGATCAGCAATTTGTCCAAAAGTTTTAATATATTTATCTTCCTGAAACGATTCACGATAGAGATCTGCGAAGAGCATCAGCACCGAAGTGGTTAACAAAGCGGTATCGAGATGCACCGCTTCCTTTATGTGTTTTTCAGCTTTCACATAGTCCCTAAGATTGAAGTATGCATATCCCATATTGAGATTCGTCGTCGGATTGTATGGATTGAGACCATCGGAGATTTGCAGATAATACAGCGCTGAATCAAACGCCTTCTGTCGTAGCGCCAAGACGCCGATATTTCCCCACGCCGTCCAATTTAGCGGGTTGTTCCTCGTACATCGTCGGAGTATTCCCATAAGGGATACAGTGTCTATATGAACTCTGTCGTCTACGGTAGCGTTCATCAGATACGAATCGGGATCTCGATAAAACCAAACCGAGTCGAGCACTCTTGCGCGAGTCGAATCCCCCGTGCTTTTGAGGTATATTGAAAGAAGATACCGAGCGGTGCCACTTTTTGCGATGTCGGTCTCGGTGTAGGCCTCTATATGCCTGATACTCATTTCAGGAACCGAAAAGACATAAGACCTGGGCAAGAGTAGCATCATGCCGGTAACAATTATGAGTATACCTGTTCTTGCCGCTGTTCGTATCGGTTGCTGACAAACGGTATAAACTGTAGCGACGAGCAAAGGAATTCCCGTTAAAGAAAAAAGATCCCAGTCTCTGGGCATACCCAGCCCCGGTGAAAATATCAGTGCGGCTCCAACAGTACCACTCACCGCAAGCGTGATATGGACGAACTTGCCTAAGTCAGCAGGGCCGTCTCGGCGATGCACTATGACCGCCGCTAATCCGACCGCAATACCGGGAAACAAGATCGACAAGAGATTGGCTAAGTCTATCAGGTGTGGAAAAGATAAAAGGGTGTATCCCTCTACCGTGAATTCATTCGTGACAATCGGCAAGAGAGACAAGCGAAAGAAGAAGCTCTTGGAATATGCGTATGCAAAAGCTGAAATTGAGACCGTGGCCAAGACTAATCCAAGCATTACCTTGATTGGTTTCCCGAGTTGAGTCAATCTTCGCCAAAGCATTGTTTGGTAGAGTAGCAGGTACAGCGTGGCAGGTAGCAGAACTACTCCGAAGATGTGCAGAAAAATCACTATTCCCTGAGCCAGCACGATCCACCAACGATTGACGCTTTCAGACGAAATGAGGAGTATTGTTACTGTGTAGGCGAATACCGCGACCGAAAATAGCGAATAGTTTTCAACATAGCCAAAGTATAGAAGGACGTATCCGCCGGTAGATACACTGAGAACAAACAGCAATCGGCTCAACCGATTGGGTACGAGTTTGGCCGCTGACCAGATAGCAATTGCCAGAAACAGAATGCCTGCCCCGATGGAAACTATCTGATATGCCAAAAGGGCGTCGGCTTCTGATGTCCCTCCAGTGAACTTGAAAATCCAGTACTGAAAAATAGTACCACCAAGGTTTCTGGGCTTGATAAAAGGATTATCTGATCCTAACAGTCTTAGTAGCGTATACCCATCCCCCAGGAAATGCGTTCGCGCCCTGAGCAGGTAGAACAGGGCTGTCATGGTGACAGCAAATCCGCCTACCAGCCAGCGATAGGTTTTTGGTGTGATGTCATCGCGCCCCGCCAACAGCTTATCTACCAGCCGGTCAGCGGCAAACGGCGCAACCGCCCCCAGCGCCAACAGCCCTAACTTGACCCACAACGGAAAATACGCCCACCAACTGATCCCCCAGACACGGTACTGTGGATAGAACGACGCCACAAAAAACGCCGCCAGTGTCAGGTAGTAGGCGATAAGAACGCCCGCCGGATATTTTTCGCCCCGTGGTGTCATGCAAGTAAGATAGCGAAAACTTCAATGTCTGTGCAAGGGAGGCCCCCCGACTGCCTTGTCGTGGGTCTTTCAATGTGGTAGATTATCGCATGGCTGATCTTTCCGCTTACACCACCGCCGATAAATTGCTCGCTCTATCGCGTTTCGGTCAGGTCAAACCACGTCTGTTGGACGCTCTCTTGGCCCGGTTCGGCGAAGTCGATGCCATTTTATCGGCCACAGCCGCCGAACTCGGACAGGTCAGCGGTATCAGTCCCGCCATTGCGAAACGGATGGCCGCCTGCGACAATCGCCTTCCTGAGGCAGAGAAGTACATACAGTCGCTGTTACAACGCGACGTATCGGTGGTCACTCGTTATGACAGCGCCTATCCGCATCGCCTTTTTGAACTTAACGATCCACCTTTGATGCTTTTTGCACGAGGAAGGATGATGGATTCCGACAAGCAGACTATCGCGCTGGTCGGCGCCGAGCAGGCAACCAACGAGGGTATCGAAGTAACCACGCGATTGGCGAAATCGTTTGCCGAAGCTGGTGCACAAATAATTTCGTCGTTGATCGGCGGAATTTCCGCCGCCGCACACCTGGCGGTAAAAGCGGCCGGATCAGTTTCATTTGCGGTTATCGATTCCGGTTTTGATCCGCTGGCAAACTCCGATGAGATGCCCCTGGCAATAGATATTGCGATTGGTGGGGGGGTGATCAGCGAGTTTCTCCCAGAATCTGCGGCGACATCTGAGAGCTTGATGCAGTCCAACAGACTGGTGGTCGGGATGGCCAACGCTGTTGTTTTCACTGAATTGTACAAAGACTCGCGACGGGGGCTTGATCTGCTCGAATTTTGCAGTCAGAACGGCAAGCTGACTTTTTTCTTTGTTAATCCCGACTTCGGTGCGCTGTCCGACGAGCCGACACTCAAACAGGCGGTTGCAAGCGGCGCTATTGTTATAAGTGGGTATGGATCAATCCCCGATATTATCAAATCAGCTGTGTAGCCCGATGGAAGACGAGTATCAGACAATCGCGCGAGCGGCCAAAACCGAGATCAAAGTACAGGGTTCGCGATTTATCGGAGAGGCGATGTCGGCTCTGACGCCGGAAGGCGCCCACACCCTACTTGATGCCATCCGCAAGCGCGAATACGCCGCGACACATCATTGCTCGGCCTACCGGGTGGGACATGAGGGTACACCTGTATTCAAGTATTCAGATGACGGCGAGCCAAACGGCACGGCGGGCCGACCCATCTACGACGCAATCTGCGGCGGCAATCTGACCGACACACTTGTAGTGGTGACTCGGTATTTTGGCGGTACCAAACTCGGTACCGGCGGGTTAGCACATGCCTATGCCGATTCCGCCGCGCTGGCGCTGAAAGAGGCGAGTGTAGTTACAAAATTTTTGACATCGCGAGCAAAGTGTACGCTCGATTTTTCGCAGTATGATCGATGGCTGAGACAGATTCAGCAATCAGGCGCGACCGTGATTGATTCTCAGTTTGGAACCGAGGTGATGACTTGTATTGAAATTCGTCGTAGTCGATTCGATGATTTACGCAATGCCTTCATAGAACTGACCGCCGGTAAGGGACAGCTCGAACCGCTGTTGCCGTCAATGGAAGGGACTGTTGAAAAACCATAAGAACGGTAAACAAATTATGCCACAAAAATCCTCACGTCGCACAGATAGCAAATCAATCTCCCGCTTGCTCGATCAGTTTGATCCCCTTAAGACAACATTTGATAATGGCACACTCAAGATTAAGAAGGGGCTTCTGAGCCAACTCAACAAAAGTACTCTCGTCCGGGCAAGCGATCTTGAAAGATTGCACGACCTGCTTTGTTTTCTTCGCGCCTATCCAGATTCGGCAGAGCAACTCAACGCGACTGAGCGGATACTTCTGGAGTTCGCCGGACGCATCGAGAAATTCAAACGGTTTTCCGACGATGATGAGGCCTCGGAGCTGGCCGATTCCGGAATTGTCGGCACCGGACTGAGCAACACTTTCAGTTATGATTTGACCCGGGCAATCGCTCACTGGTACCCCGACCTTGCCGACATCGACTGGACGGCTTACAATCAGAGCAAAGAAGCCAACATGCTTCAATTTCTCCCGCTATTGGTATCGTGGCAGGAAAATGATTCCATCGACAACGATCCAGACTACGATACCGAGGGCTGGCTCCGATCGGGAATATCGCGAAAGCGCCCGAGCACGCTGGTCGTTCTATTGCACCTTCTGGCAACCTCGCAATACGACCACGCGACTGCCCGCGCCATGTTTGAAAGCGCACAGATCCCAATCAAATGGACACTGACCAACAGCCCCGCCTCACGAACATTGCGGCGACTCCCCGCCCGACAGCTCTATTTCCAGCGTGAACCGATCAAAGGTCGAACCCGAGATCTCCGCGCCGATCTGAACCGACCGGCCAGAAAGCTCGAAGTTCTCTCTCGAACTCAGGGTGAGCAGTATGTCCGGGCTATCATGGAAGTACTCGGAGTGCGGTGTCGCGAGCTGTTTCCGCTGATCGGCTCAAACCCGGCCGAGGTGTACCGGTACAGCCCCGGACGTGGTGTCGAGATCATCATCTTTGGAAATAATCCCGATATCCGACTCCCGTTGGAATCAAATTTCGGAGCAATGCTGATTCGTAACGGCATGCCGGTTGGATATGGCATTTCGGCGATGCTTTTCGAACGGGCCGAAATCGCCATCAATATTTTTCCGGCCTATCGGTCGGGAGAATCCTCGTTCATTATCGAGAGCTTTTTCCACCTCTTTGTTCAGCACTTCGGAGCGCAGGTCTTACTGGTGCGAAGCTATCAGGTCGGTGATGACAACGAAGAGGCGATCGAATCCGGCTCGTTCTGGTTTTATCACAAGCTTGGTTTCAGGCCGGTCAAACGAAAAATCCGGAAACTGGCGGATATCGAAGCCCTGAAAGTTGCCGCTCGAAAAGGGTACCGGACACAAGAACCAATGCTCAAGCGGCTGTCCCGAAGCGATATTTTCTTTCATCTCGATCCGGCAAAAAGCGACGGATACGCCGAGTTGTCTCTGCCAAACCTCGGTTATGCGGTCAGCAATTATGTTCGAGATCGATTCGACGGCAATCGCATCGCGGCTGTCTCGGAGTCGGTAAAGCACATAGTGCGTACTCTGAAAATTACCAACTTCAAGCGATGGTCGAATTCTGAGCGGATAGCTCTTGAGCGGATGGCCCCGCTTATCTGCTGTATCCCAGACTTGAACAAGTGGTCGCTTGATGAACGAAAGCTTCTTGGAAGAATAATTAAAGCAAAAGGATCTTCACGGGAGCGAGATTACGTCCGGCTGACGCTTGGGCACAAGAGATTTCAGCAAGTGATGCTGAGTCTGTCCGAAATCACCAAATCGCCTGAATAATAAGCGGGCGATTTTTCTACATATGTTTATAGAATTGAGGAAAAAGTGATGAAATCCAAAACGTTTCAAGTCCCAGTGCTGATGATAATCGGCGCCCTTCTAACACTTATAGTGTTATCGACAGCTCTGTATGCCGCTTCGCCCCCCCCCACCCGAATCGACAACCAGATCGATACTTTGCATGGGGTGGCTATCCCCGATCCGTACCGGTGGCTCGAGGACCAGAAATCGCCTGAGACCCGTGCCTGGATCGACGCCCAAAACGCGTACACCCACTCCCTGCTCGACTCCGTCCCAGGCCGCGACAAACTCAAAGCGAGGTTGACCGAACTCTTCAAGATGGATCAGAGCTGGATCAGAACTTTTGCAGGAAACACCTACCTCCTTTCAAAGAGAAAAGCAAATGATGCCTTCTCGTCGATATATATGTGCACTGGTCTTGACGGCGAGGATCAGCTCCTGATCGATCCGCTTACGTTGAGCAAAGATTCATCGGTAACACCCGTAATTTCCGCGCTGTCCGACGACGGCCTGCTGTTGGCGTATGAACTTCGTCACGGCGGCGAAGACGAAACAGTTGTGAAGTTCAAAGATCTTACCACCAAGACAGATTTGGCCGACTCACTTCCCAGAGCCGTTTATTTCGGAGTGGAAATCGCCGGTGACAAAAAGGGTGTGTACTATGCGGTCGGCGCAAAGGAAGGGCCGCGAGTCAGATACCATGCATTCGGAACCGATCCCGCCACCGACGCGCTCATATTCGGCGAGCAGTTTGATGCAGTCTGGGAGATGAGCATGAGTCTCTCGCACAGCAGTCGATATTTGGTTCTCGCATTCTATAAAGGATCGTCGGGTGACGAAACCGAAGTTTATGTGAAAGACCTATCCGCCAATGGTTCATTTGTTACCGTGGTCAAAGGCGTGGTCGCGAGGTTCGAGCCGATTCCGACTGACAACCAATTGTTCATAATGACCAACTGGAACGCTCCAAACAGCCGCGTCATGGTCGCCGATCTGGCTAATCCGGCGTTCGAAAATTGGAAAGAACTATTGCCCACGTCGGAATTAGTACTTCAAGGAGTAAAGCCCGCCGGTGGTATGCTGTTTGTCAAATATCTCGACAGCGTAAAAACTCGGGTTAAAGTTTACAAACCAGACGGCACTTTTGTGAGAGATTTGGCATTTCCAACTCTTGGAACAACCGGTTCGACGATTGGCCGGTGGGATTCCGATCAGCTTTTTGTGACTTTCGGCTCGTTCACCTATCCCTGGACCCAGTTCAGGTATGACCTGAAAACCTGGGAGTCGACTATTTTAGAGCGGGTCAATGTTCCGCTTGATCCCGATAAGTTTGTCGTTAAGCAGATTTGGTATTCCTCAAAAGATGGCACTCGTGTTCCGATGTTTGTAGTCCACGCGAAGGACTCAAAGCTCGACGGTAACCGACCAATCTACATGACCGGCTACGGCGGGTTCAATGCCTCTATGCCTCCGATGTTCAGCCAGTGGGCGATTGTCTGGATGGAACACGGCGGCGTGTATGTCATGGTTAATCTCCGTGGCGGAGGTGAATTCGGCGAACCCTGGCACACGGCAGGGATGCTCGACAAGAAACAGAATGTGTTCGATGACCTCTACGGCGCCGCCGAATGGTTGATCGACAGCGGGTACACGAAGCCGTCTCGTATCGCCATCGAAGGCGGCTCCAATGGCGGCCTGCTTGTCGGCGCCGCGTTGACTCAGCGTCCCGACCTTTTCGGAGCGGTAGTCTGCACATACCCGCTTCTGGATATGATCCGCTATCACAAGTTTCTCGTCGCGAAATACTGGGTGCCTGAATACGGCTCGGCTGATGATCCGACCCAGTTTGAGTATCTGCGCAAATACTCGCCGTACCATAATGTGAAGAAAGGGACCAAATACCCAGCAGTGCTATTCGAAACCGGCGACGCTGACACCAGAGTCGATCCGCTCCACGCCCGCAAAATGACAGCTCTCGTTCAGGCCAGCACCGGATCCGATAAACCGGTCATGCTCTTGTATGATACCAAAGCGGGACACTCGGGAGGCCGAAGTTACGATAAAATCATAACAGACCTTGTAGACCAGTTCAGTTTCCTATTCTGGCAGTTGGGTATGGCGCAGTAGTAGCCAAAGTCCCGTAACTTCAATTGCGACAGGCCGGCGAGTCAGCGAGTGCCGGCCTGTTTTTTTACTGCAAATCCAGATATCGTTTACCTTATATTTTGCCCTTGAAAAGAACTTGTAGTTTTCGGATTTCTTGATTTCTTTGAACACTGTGAAATTGTTCACAAACACATCCGGTGGAGTGGTCAGCAAGCCATGTCAATAATTCGCCCGTTTCGCGGTCTACGCGTAAAACCTAATCTCGCCGCCGGAGTTACCTCGCCTCCCTATGATACGATGTCGACCGCTGAGGCCCGCGCAATGGCTGGCGACAATCAGAACTCGTTTTTCCGAATAGATAAACCGGAAATCGAGTTTGCCGACTCGTTCAACCCGTATGACCCGCAAGTCTACGCGCGTGGTAAACAAAACCTCGACGCCTTCCAATCGCACGGAGTTCTTCTGAGGGATCCGAAGCCCTGTTTCTATTTGTATCGCCAGACTATGGACGGCCGACTACAGACTGGCCTCTTGGCGCTAACTTCAGTGGCTGAGTACAACACCGGTAAAATCAAAAAGCACGAACACACCCGACCGGAAAAAGTCAACGACCGTGCCAATCATATCATTGCCTCCAATTCGCAGGCCTCGCCGGTACTTTCAACTTTCAAATGGAATGCCGACATCGCCCGCATTTTCGACGCTGTGCAATCGAAGCTACCACTGATTGATTTTGTCAGCGATGATCAGGTTCGTCACGAATTTTGGATTATCGACGATGCTCTGACTATCGAGCGGCTGGTGTCGGTTTTTGCGAAAGAAATTGAATCGCTTTATATAGCCGACGGTCACCATCGTTCTGAGGCGGCCTCGGAAATCTGCCGTCGTCTTATGGAAAAGAACCCGAATCACACCGGCGAAGAACCATATAATTTCTTCTTAAACGGCCTGTTTGCCGATCGCGAGCTGTACATCATGCCGTACAACCGGGTGATCCGCGACTTGAATAATCACACGCTTGCCCAGTTGCTTTCCGAAGCTGAAAAGAAATTCGAAATCGAAAAAACGGCGTTGCCAACATTCGCCACACCGACAACTCAGCATCAATTCGGATTGTATGCTGAAGGTAACTGGTACCGACTGAATGCCCGCGTCGGAAGTTTCGACCCCGCCCACCCGGTAAACAGTATCGATGTCGCCATTCTCGCTGAAAATCTGATATGCCCGCTGTTGGGTGTGCACAATCCGCGAACCGACAAACGAATCGACTTTGTCGGCGGGATACGCGGTGTGATGGAACTCGAAAAGCTGGTCGATTCAGGTCAGTTCAAAATTGCATTTTCTTTGTATCCGACTTCGATATCACAATTGCTGACAGTCGCCGATGCCGGTGAGGTTATGCCCCCTAAATCAACCTGGTTCGAACCTAAATTGCGGAGTGGCCTGGTGGTCAATCTTTTGTCCGACTGATACGCCTCGCAGAAAGTAGTTTGATATATGTTAATTCTCATCTCTGACACTTTCGATCCGACTCTTCCGGATATCCTTGCCAAATACGGCGAAGTGACTTCTGACAAGTCCCGGTTGGCTGATGCCACTGCTGTCTTAATTCGAAGCAAAACAAAAGTTACCAAAGAGTATATCGACTCCGCCCCAAATCTGAAAATGGTGATTCGCGGTGGAGTTGGACTTGATAATGTCGATGTTCCGTACGCTCAATCGAAACATGTCATGGTGTTTAACACGGCCGAGGCCTCAACTCTGGCGGTCGCGGAACTTGCGTTCGCTTTGATGATTGCTCTTCCCAATCAGATCACGCGCGCCGATGCCTCTATGCGCGAAGGGAAATGGATCAAGGCCGACCTGCACCGAACTGAACTTATGGGGAAAACGCTCGGCATACTTGGTATGGGTCGAATTGGAACGGCGTTGGCCCTTCGCGCGCGGGCATTTCGTATGCGGGTGCTCGCCTGGCACCCTGATGTGTATTTTTCGGATTTCGCTGAAATCGTCCCTTCGCTCGAAGAAACAGTTGGAGCTTCGGATTTTATCTCCATGCACGTTCCTCTTCTCGACTCCACCAAAGGTCTGATAAATAAGAAAACGCTCGCTTGGTTCAAAGACGGCGCGTATTTGATAAACACCGGTCGGGGTCAGTGTGTGGTCGATGAGGATGTTGTCGAGGCACTCAAATCGGGCAAACTGGGTGGATTCGCCACCGATGTCTGGTATTCCGACCCGCCGCAGAATTCGCCCCTGATCGTCGCCCCGAATTGTATATTTACACCGCATATAGGGGCGGAGAGCAAAGAGAATATGCTCCGGATCGGGCAGATTATCGAACGCCTGATCGCCGACCACATGAAGCAGTTGGGGTGAGAGGTAGGTCGGGTTGCGATGTCCGCCTCAGCGGGACGAGCTACCCGACAACAGCATGAAATAATGTCGTGTTTTTCGGTCGTTTCACGACCTCAGAACCCGACCTACAAGATTGATGAAGTGAAATTAGATGTCGAGGGGACCTGTGCACTGTCATTGCGAGCGTCGCGCGCTTCGCGGGACCGAAGCAATCTCTCCTCGTCTTTCTGTGATAAAATGAGAGGAACCATATATGTCACTCAAAACGCTCAATTTTAATGCCGGCCCTGCCATTCTACCCGCCGAAGTTCTCAAAACTGTCCAACAAGAACTTCTCGACTACAAAGGCACCGGGATGTCGATTCTCGAAATCTCGCACCGGGCGGCCGAGTATGATGAAATCAACAACGCCGCGGTGGCGCTGACCAAAGAAATCCTCGGTCTGCGCGACGGCTATCAGGTCCTCTTTGTCGGTGGCGGGGCCTCGACCCAGTTTGCGATGATCCCAATGAATTTCCTTCGCAAAGACCAAACCGCCGCCTATGTCGACACCGGAAGCTGGGCCAACAAAGCCGCCAAAGAGGCCAAATTGTTTGGCAATGTGAATGTGGTGGCGTCGTCCAAAGAAGACAGCTACAAATGGATTCCGAAGATCGGCGATATTAAGATTCCCACCGATGCCGTTTATTTCCACACGACATCAAATAACACCATCTACGGCACCCAGTGGCAGGCATTTCCCGAGACTGGAATTGTGCCGCATATCTGCGATATGTCATCGGATTTCTGCTCGCGCCGCCGCGATTTCAACAAGTTTGCCATGATCTATGCAGGCGCGCAAAAAAATATCGGCCCGGCCGGGGTGACCATGCTTATCATCCGCGACGAGATGCTGGCCAAATGCAAAGACGGCAACCCGACCATGCTTGATTACCGCACCCACGCGAAAGAAAATTCGCTATACAACACACCGCCGGTCTTTGCGGTCTATGTCGTCCGGCTGGTGCTGGAGTGGATAAAAAAAGCAGGGGGGCTTGAGGCAATCGAGAAGATCAACTACGCCAAGAAAGAGCGGATCTACCAGATGGTCGACCTGCACCCGGATTTCTACAAAGGGACAGTCAATGCCGATAGCCGCTCATGGATGAACCTGACTTTCCGCCTGCCGAGCGAAGATCTTGAAAAGAAATTCTTGGCCGAGGCCAAAGCGGCGAGGTTTATTGGCCTGAAAGGCCACCGCTCAGTCGGCGGCGTGCGGGTGTCACTCTACAACGCGATGACGCTTGAAGGCGCAGACACACTGGCTGGTTTTATGGAAGCGTTCTGCAAGGCGAATAGGTAGATTGTAGGTAGGGACCCTTTTGGCCCCTACGCCCACCCCTGCTTTTTGTAGAAATCGAAGCTCAGTTTCAGCGCCTCGGCGATTTGCTTTTTGAGCGTGGCGTCGAGCGTCTTGATGTGAAAGCAGGATTTCCCTTTGAGTGTTTTCAGGAGTTCAGCCGGGATCGCTTTGGTCATCTCGGGGTGGGCATAGACCGACATCAGATAGAACCCGACATACGTGCTCTGGATAATCGCCGCCGCAAAGTAGATTTCGGGCTTTTTTCGCCCGGCGATCTCCACCGGCTTTTTGGATACCAGTTCATACCGCCCCTCAAAATCCGAAGTTGCGGTCAACGGCGGCTCGTACTTTTTGAGCAGTTTTTTGATTTCTTTGAAAATCTCAAGTCGGTTATCTGGCATACAGGTCTCCTGTTTTGTATTACCCACCGCTATGGCGATTGTTGAAAAAGAATAGAAATCCCAAATACCATCTCCTGCCGGGAGAGAGCGACGCACAACGACGGGTGAAGCACCCTTCAATTGACCGGAGCGCATCCCTGCGCACCCGCTTTTGAGGGCGGGTACTTCCCTCGTATTTCTCCGGTCGTACACCGCGCCAAAGGCTGGAATGGCACGACGCATTTGAAAAATCGGCAATGGCAAACTGTCTGTCAAGCGCAACTTGAGGAAATTCCAACTAATTCAAGATAAAGATGTTAGACGGATGTCATCCCCGAAGACGGAGTGACCCATGAAAGACGGATCGTTCAAAGTGTCATGCCCGTCTTGAGTGGGCATCCATCTTTCTCATACTGTGGCTGGCGTACGTCCCCGTGTGCCAGCTCCTCTTTGTATCTCATGTCGCTATGATGCACTACACACAATTTCATGCCGTGTCAGGTAGGGATGGCCTGTCAACACGTTATCTTGTTGACTGATAGGCGAAATTGCTTATACTTGCTGTCCGAATTGACCTTGAGATGACCCCATCGTCTAGTGGTCAGGACACCGCCCTTTCACGGCAGTAACACGGGTTCGACTCCCGTTGGGGTCACTAGCTTAAGCTAGCTTCGGGCTTCGCCGTTTCGTATCAGGTTTCCAGTTCGAGGTGCTCTATGGCATTACATTTGGGCATTGAAGATATTGAACCAAACAACTGGGTTGCGTGGGTCTTTGAGTTACCGGGGTGTTACGCTCGTGGCACAACCCGCGAGCAAGCTCTTACTCTCATACCCACGGCCGTTGACGAGTTGCTGGATCGATTGAGCGTGGCTGATTTCAGACTAGCGGACATCCAACCCCCGTTCGACTTCTCGATAGAAGAAGAATTTCGGGCGATTCCCGGCGCATCGGATTATCTGATAAACGCCTTTTTCAGAAACGACGGTATGCCGCTTGGTTCAGCGGACATCGCCTATGCAACCTGCCTGTTTGACCTCAACCGAAATGACTTGCGCTCTATTACTTCAGATCTAACAGTTGCTGACCTCGAACGGGAGATTGCCGGAGAAGTCCAGCAAACCATTCGCGGGATCATTCGCCATATCGGTACGGCCGAATGGTGGTATTGGGACCGACTGGGGCTGGCATTCCCACGCCAAGAACGTCCTCACGATATCGCCGAATTGTTGCGCAAAGTTCGCGGGTATACGTTGCAAAGGTTACCTGAATTGATCGGCAGTACGCTCATAACTGAACGTTCCGGCGAAAAGTGGTCACCGCGAAAATTGTTGCGTCGCGCGATCTGGCACGAACGCGTACACACGCTTCAAATCAGCCACTATCTCAGACGTCTACTCTAGTCATCGATCGCCCTTCTCGACACCACTTGCCCGGTGTCTCTCTCTTCAGTATCATATCAACCTGCCAGCGATTATCGGGCGGTAATTCGATCGCCCTCCCGGCAGAAAAACGAACAACTATGACGCCTCGCGTCCGGAGGTTTGATATGGGTATCTTTCATGTGCCAACACCGAAAAACGAACCGGTCTATAATTACGCCCCCGGCTCGCCAGAGAGAGCGGCGTTGCAAAAAACGATCGCAGATCTGAAATCGCAGAAAATAGAAGTTCCTCTTTTCATCGGCGGTAAAGAAATCCGCACCGATCAGAAAATCGAAATCTGTGCCCCGCACAACCACAAGTTGATTCTCGGTCATTATTATCAGGCGGGGTCGAGCGAAATCAAACAGGCGGTCGAAAACGCTATTGAAGCTCAAAGCGGATGGGCGGTGATGCCCTGGGAACACCGCGCGGCGATTTTCTTGAAAGCCGCCGATCTGCTGGCTGGGCCATATCGGTATATCATGAACGCCGCCACTATGCTGACACATTCCAAAAATGCGTATCAGGCCGAGATCGACGCGGTCTGCGAGCTGGTCGATTTCTGGCGGTTCAACGCCTGGTATATGCAACAGATTTATCAGATTCAGCCCGACTCGGCAACGACCACATGGAACAGAACCGACCATCGCCCGCTTGAGGGATTCGTGTTTTGTGTCTCACCGTTCAACTTTGTTTCGATCAACGGTAATCTCCCGACCGCACCCGCCATGCTCGGCAATGTGGCGGTCTGGAAACCGGCCTCAACTGTGGCGTACACCTCGCATATCATCATGAAGATTCTCCGTGAGGCGGGGCTTCCGGCGGGAGTTATCAATATGATCTTCGCCCGTGGCTCTCAGGTCGGAGATTCAGTACTCAGGCATCGCGATCTGGCAGGGATTCACTTCACCGGCTCGACCAGTGTCTTTCAGCAAATGTGGAAAACAGTCGGCGACAATATCGCAGGGTACAAATCATACCCGCGCATCGTTGGAGAGACCGGTGGAAAAGATTTTATCGTGGCGCATCCCTCAGCGAATGTCCCGGCGCTGGCGACCGCCATCTCGCGAGGAGCGTTTGAATACCAGGGACAGAAATGCTCAGCCGCTTCGCGGGCATACATTCCCAAATCAATCTGGCCAGCTGTCAAACAAATCGTGTGTACTCAGGTGAAAGACATGCGCATGGGTGATCCGGAAGATTTCGGCAATTTCATCAACGCCGTGATCGACGAATCGGCTTTCAAGACAATTACCGAATATATTGATTACGCGAAGAAAGCATCCGACGCCAAAGTCATTTGCGGTGGTGAATATGACTCCTCTATCGGATATTTCATCAAGCCGACCGTCATCGAAACCACCAATCCGAAATTCAAAACGATTGAGGAAGAAATATTCGGGCCGGTAATGACGATTTATATCTATGACGACGCCGAGTTTGCCAAGACACTTCATTTGTGCGATGCCACCTCGCCGTACGCGCTGACCGGCGCAATCTTCGCAACCGATCGCGCGGCGATTGCTTTAGCCGAACGGACTCTTCGCAACGCGGCGGGAAATTTCTATATTAACGACAAACCGACCGGCGCGGTAGTGGGGCAACAGCCATTTGGCGGCGGACGCGCCTCTGGAACTAATGACAAAGCGGGCGGGATTCAGAATATGTTGCGCTGGACTTCGCCTCGGTCGATTAAGGAGAATTTCGTCCCGCCGACCGATTACAAGTATCCGTTTATGGGGTAGGCAAACGCTAGGTCGGATTGTCCGTTCAAAGAATTCGGTGAATTCTCGCACTCATTCTCTATGCATCCTCCTGCATACTCTTGCTGAAAAAGCGTGTGTTTTAGAGTGCTTTGAGTTGTCCTGCTCTGCATTGCTTCAATGATAAGATTTCATGTATCAATAGGTTACGTCGTTATTACGCATAAATAACTCACTCCGGCAAGGTCATTGCTCTGTTAGTATTGATAAATCAAGGAGGAGTTATGGCATTAGTTCGAATCAATCGTAATGGTACATTTTATCAGGCCTACCATGTGCGTCCGGCCGAACTTGAACATGAGATCGCGCAACTTTGTCAGTCAGGCTTAACACAGCTTCCTGAGAGCCGTCAGAACCCCGGAGCCAATTCATTCATTGTAGCGACATCGAACACACGATCATTGGCGGAACGTCACGCTCACGGACGAGTGGCATAAGATTATTTCCTGCCTCAATTCCCGACACTGCAAGCCGGTCTGAGCAATCAGGCCGGCTTTTATTCTAAAAATGGAGTGAGGACGATCGTTGCCAAATCTGTTTAGGATTCAGATTTGGGAGTTCCGACAAGAAAATCAAGATATTCGCGCGCCCAGCGTTCGCGGTGATGATATTTGAGGGCATGTTCCCGATATTTGCGACCTAGTTCTTCTCCGAACTCCGGGTTTGTTCGCAGTTTTTCGATATGGTCATACAGCCGATCGGGATCATCGGTGCGGAATGAGAGCGCACCGCCGGCCTTGTCTAGCTCGCGCAAAGCTTCGCTGTCGTGCGAGCCATAAACGATCGGCCGACCCGACGCCATGTATTCGAACAACTTGGCTGGGAAAGTGCCTCGGGTGATCGGAACCTCGCGGATACTTTCTATCAACACATCGCTGGTTTTGAGAAAATATGGAATTGTTTCAAGCGGTTGACTACCAACAAAAAGCACGTTTTTGAGTCCGTAATCGCGCACCATACCTTCAAGCTGACTGCGCTTTTCGCCGTCGCCGACAAACACAAACAGAACGTCGGGATTCTGGGCAAATCGACGAGCCGCCTCGATAATAGTTTCAAGCGAATGCGCCCATCCCAGAGTGCCGGCACGGAGAATGATATATTTGCCTTCCCATCCGAACCGGTGTCGAATGCCGTTGGAGTCGGATGTTGAAAATTCTACGGAAAATCCGGATTTGATAGTGGCAATCCGTTCTTTTGGGATACCTATCGAATGTAATTCGGAGGCGAGACCGTCGGTGGCCGCAACCAGCTGATCGGCACGGCGATAGGACCAGTGCATTACTTTCTTGAGCGAGCGGGTAAATAACGATCTCTTGAGATTTCCAAAATCTTCGCTTGATTCAGGTTGCAAATCGCGCACTTCGATAACAAACCTGGCGCCGCGAAGTTTTGCCAGCAACCACCCCATAATCGGTGTAACCGGTGGAGGGGTTGAGGCAAGCACAATGTCGGGTTTCTCAGTCACGTGAAAGGCGTTGATCAATCCTGTAACCAGAAAAGTCAGAAAGCCTAACATCCGTTTGCTTGGATTACGATTACTTGCCGGCAAGACCCAGCTTCGGTGAATTTTGACACCTTCAATCTCTTCAAAATAGTGAAAATGCCCGCGATATTTTTCCGGCACAATTCCATCGGGATAGTTTGGCATTCCTGTTAGCACAGAAACAGAGTGTCCCTGAGCCGCAAAGTATCTGGCAAACTCAAATAGCCTACGGACAGCCCCACGTTCAGGCGGAAAATGCTGGGTCACAATCAAAATATTCATACGTATCAGATTTTAACGTAGGGACTTTTGTGTCTCATGGCAAGGTATTATTTCCTCTGTTAAGTCTAGATTCAGCAGGGAGTTAAAAGGGATATGGTGCAAGCCCTGTTGACCAGCCGAAAAGTGTTTTTCATCTACTCAGTAAGGCCCGACATCATATTATGTTAATTGCCATCGAGGGATGGCCATTCCTCCATTATTCATTTATTTTTGCAAACAGAGTTCGCCGCCTAAGCTCACCGGAATATCAGCGCCGTATCTCGTTCTTTCAAATGACAGATATTCGACAAATTTCAATCAGTACAAATCAGTGGTGTTTACGATTTACTTTTTTGCAAGTTCCGCAGGGGAAACAGCTTGACAGCCGAGCTTGGACTTTCTATGCTACTTTCTATATTTGAGAATGGAACTTAGAAATATCTTAGAGGTATAAACAGTAAGGATACAACAGGAGGATACGCATGAAGAGATTCTTGATTTTCACTCTGACGCTCATGGCACTTGTGGCCCTGATTGCCGGAAACGGCATGACGCAGGACAAGCCGAAATTCACCTATGTCGGCGATGCCAAGTGCAAGATGTGCCATAAAGATAATCACGCTTCGTGGTTGGAAACTAAGCACGCTAAGGCCTTCACGCTTTTGAAACCCGAAGAGCAGAAGAAGCCGGAATGCGTCAAATGCCACATGACCGGAACAACGGCTGAGAATGTCGTTCTTGAAGGTGTTCAGTGCGAGGTGTGCCATGGTCCGGGATCTGAATACAAGAAGCCGACTATCATGAACAAGGGCAAGTTTGCCGCAGACAAAGCGGCCGCCCTGAAAGTAGCGATGGCCGCCGGTTTGGTAATACCGACCGCTGAAACTTGCACAAAGTGCCACACCAAGGAAGGGAATCCGAATTTCAAGGAATTCGATTTTGAGAAATCCAAAGGTAAGGTACATCCGAAGAAAGCGGCGGCTCCGGCTGAGGCCAAATAGATTTGCTTTCGAGTGAAATTGATAAGCGGCCCACACGGGCCGCTTATTTTTTGGAATTTCTATTCGGCAATGAGCGGAAACGTTCGCACCGATACCCAGTGACCCGACACCATTGATACCAAATCGACCGCGCTCGTCCAAAACCCCTCATCCGGCAGATATGGTACGATTCGTTCCTTGACCAGCATAACGCGATGCGGTGAGATTTCTTTCGCCACTGTAACGTGCGGCACAAACTGTTTGTGGGGAATAGGCAAATCAAGCCGAGCATAGAGCGATTTATACAGTGAATTGAAAACAGGGTCGTTCTTGACGCCCCAATAGATGATCGGGAACTGGGGGTAAAAGTCACCGATAGATGAGAGCGTTACTTTGAATGTGCCGATGTTTCGTACTTCCTTGGCCACGATCCGCGCCAGTTCGTCCAGTGTCAACGATGTCGTAAACGGAAACACCAGGCTGATATGCGCCCCAATTTTATGGAATGCGGGATCATACTGCTCGCGATACGTCGCGACCAGAGAATCCAATTCCGGCGGGAGAAAAATCACCACTGCGTATTCCTGTGAATGGCGGCGATTAAACGCGGTTATGCTATACTGTTCTTCTTCCACCATAAGTCCTATCGGTAAAAAGTGATTTCGATCCGTCTATTTTTGTTACGCCCCTCGGCTGTGTTGTTCGGCGAAATTTGGTTCTCTTCACCCCGACCTGAGGATTTCATCCGTTCGGCCGCTACTCCCATTGCCACCAGATAATCCCGTGCACGGTTAGCCCGTTTCTCCGAAAGCTTCTGATTGGCTTCGGGCAGGCCGATGTTATCGGAGTAACCAATTATTTCCAATTTCACTTCTGGAACTAAGAGCAGGACACCGGAAATTTTCTTGAGACGATCTTTAGTTCTTGCGTCGATCTCAAACGATCCGGGCAAGTAATCGATATTCAGGATGATTGGTTTTGAAAACATCGACAGGTCTATACAACCAAACCGATCTACCGGTACTCCTACCGGCGAATCAGGACAATCATCTAATCCATCGGGGATTTTATCGCCGTCGGAATCGATAGCGCAACCGATCGAATCGACCGTCGCGCCCACCGGCGTACCGGGACAAGAATCCTTGTAATTCGATACGCCATCAAAGTCGGCATCAATCGGACAGCCATGAATATCCACCATTACGGCCGCATCAGCGGGAGTACCCGGGCAATCGTCGTAGAGATCGAAAACGCCGTCACGGTCGGAGTCTGTGGTCGCCGCTCTATTCTCTGGTCTGCTCAGTTTATTGCGCGATTTGGATTTTGCGTCTGGCGCGTTCCAGGCACTGTCGGAGGGCCACAATTTCTTTTCAGCTGGCTGGCCAAAGTGAAGGCTCAAGCCACCGCGAACCGACATAAGCCAGCGATCCCGCGAAGAGCTGACCGCCGGTTCAAACTCTGCCCCGGCGCCGGTCAGATATTCGGCACGACTGCTCACTGACAAACTGAGTTTTTCTGTCAGGAAATAGCTAAGGCCGAGTGTGCCACCTATCGTCAGTTCAGTAGCTGAAAGCGCTTTGTTTTCATTGTTCTTGCCCTTCACTCGAACGGTGGTATCCGCAACCAGATCGGTGATCTTCCACATCAAGAGCGCGCCATCAAGTGACAATGAGATATTCGCTCGCCGATGCCGTGGGAACAGGTAGCGTCCAAGCGATAGACCGATCCTATCGTTATTGAACTGGACCGGGTTGTTGTTCGATATGACGCCAATCGATCTCGCCGAATCCTTTGTCTTGTCATTTATTAGAGCAAAATGATCGTAGTTCAGATCAAGAAACCAGCGTCCGCCGGGATGATAACACAGATGGCCACCCAACGTGTGCGAAGGTTTAAACGAAAAGAAATCGCCGCTGTAATTGTAGACCCCTCCGCCTGAAAACCCAATAGCGTACTTTGTTTCCTGTGCTGTCACTCCTGCCCATCCAAATACCCAAATGAGCGTAGTCACAAGAAAAATCCTGGTAGATCGGTTGAGCATAATCCGTTGACTCAGAACAGTTGTTTGATGGTGATGCCGCTATAATACCGCATGAGAATTTTGTCGAATTTTATCCCCTGCCGCGAAAGTCCGATAGCTCCGCACTGGCACATCCCGACGCCATGACCATATCCTGCGCCTGAGACGACTATCTTACTGGCGACACCGTCTGCCAGATGTTCGACATTGATTGTAAAACGATCCGACGGAAGAATGAGGTCCGGATTCGAAGCCCGACCGAGCACCCAGCGAATGCGATCCTTAAAGAATCTGTAGGTATCGTCTTCGGTGCGTACTGACAACTTGGCCACCCGCCCTCCGGCAGTACGCTGATCAATGGTAATATCCAGTATCCGCCCAAGATGAATCTCTCGCCCCTTTTCAGTGGTCAGGTATTGTTCAAGACGAGCACGGAGCTGTGGCTCGGTGTAGACTTCGCGCCAATTGAAATATTTCGACCAAGAGCACGCGGAATCATCATCGACGGCTTTCAGATACGGCAGTTCCTTTTTGTCCCAGACCGCCTCAATATTATCGGTCATTCCTCCGCAGGTGGAATGGTAGTAGGCGGTGATAAAATCATCCTGATACATAGCCACTCGTCCGCCGGTTTCTTCGATCGCGCGATTTACTAATTTCACTTCAGCATCAGCCCCTTCGTACACCTGATCGGCCACACTCGATTTCATATCGTATGGCTCCTCGCCGTATTGCTTGAGATGGGCCATTGTGTATGTCCGGGCCGCAATCGCCTGGGCTTTGATCGCTTCGAGCTCCTCATCAATGCGTGGACCAATTTCTGGTGGCACGACCCCGCGTAAGTAGTCTTCGATGTAGAGCACATTCACAACTTTGATGGTTTGGCCGGAAGGCGCCAGTTTCATCATGCCACGATACCGCTTACCCCCAAGATGCAGGCGGTTATTGTTACCGCGCGGAATGATGTTGATTTCTTCAAGGTCCGAAGAAATTGTTTCACCCCGGTCATTTTCAACCATCAAACGACCGCGCTCAATACCAATCAAGGCCGGTCGCGCAGAGTAAAACACCTGTTGATTTCCCAAGGCAAGACACTCGATCGCGAACGAAGCGTCGGCTTTAAGGGTAATGCTATTAGAAGACTCGGACAAGAGCACACGCACGAATGGCACCCGGATCATCGAGGTAACCGCCTCGTCCCGCACACCGGGGATTCCGGCGCACGCAATGACCAGTGTCAGAATAGCTAGTGCAAACAGAGATTGAAATGCAATCCTAAAAAATGTTCGAATCGGTGTGTGTGTATGTTCCTGCATGTCAATCCTTGACGTTTTTAGCAACAGGCGGTTGGCAAATTACTCCAAGCACAGGTCGAGTCAATTGTGAACGACCCCCGAAGCGGGTCACCAGTGGGCGCGACCAAAGAGTCGAGGCCCCCATCACCGCGTAGGCAGTCGCCTCAACCAAATCCGGGTCCATTCCCAAATCTCGTACAGTTGTTACCGGAAGACCTCCAAGTCGTTCCGACAACCGTCCACGCAGGAATTTGTTGTGTGCGCCGCCGCCAGTCAAATACAATCCGTCGTACTTTGGAAGCTTAGTACTATTTGTCAGAAACGGCGTTACCACCTGCGAGATTGCAGTTACCGTTAATTCAACTGCGGTAGCCAGCAAATCATCGGCCCCAAGCTTCAAGCTCTTACCAAGAGTCAGCATGCGATTGACCATCGCCTCGCCGAATTCTTCGCGGCCGGTTGACCGACCCTTACCGGAAAAGTAGGGAGAAGCAAAAAGAGCGCTCAATAGCCGCTTCGAAACTTTTCCCTTCGCGGCATGGTTACCGCCGCGATCAAATGGCTCGTCATATAAACGGCGACAAAGCAGGTCCGAAAGCACATTCCCCGGTCCACAGTCAGCGGCTCGAATTTGATCAGGCGACCCATTTTTCGGGAAATAGAAGTAATTCGCCATGCCACCGACATTGACAATCAGCCGGGCCTGTCTTATATCAGCAAACAGATCGGCCATTGCCGCGACTGTAATTGGCGCGCCTTCTCCGCCCAGTGCGATATCTCCTTGACGAAAATCCCCGACAGTCACTTTTCCCGTAAGCGTGACAATCTGCGCTAACGATCCGAGCTGGAGCGTGCCGCGCACGTCATACCCGGCAATTTGTTGCTTGGCAGGTAAATGACGAACTGTCTGTCCGTGCGAGGCGATCGCATCTACCAAAATATTTTGTCGTCGCAGTTGTCCAAGGTACGTGCGGGCGGCCCTGCCATAGAATTGACCGAGCAGGTTATCCAACTGAATGATTTCGTTTACTGATACGCGGGTGGTATCGGCGGCCGCCAGAATCAGTCTGCGAACTTCCGTCGGATAGTCCATTGTCTTGCCAAACAAAAATTTTGCGCTCACTCCACCGAATCGGCGGAGAACACGAATCACTACAAGGTCCAATCCGTCGGCAGAGGTCCCCGAATTGAGTCCCATGATGACCAGCGACTTCCTGTCGAGTAATGGTCGGAGCATTCGATTAACTTATGGTGGTTCGACGGAGCTTGTATTTCATTCCGGCCACCCGATCAAGGGCAGTGGCGACCAGTTCAGGGGAGAACTCTCCTCTGTGGTGGGCCTCTTCAAAATCGTCGAACGCGCTCATGGCGGCTTCATAGTCTCTACCAAAAAGCAGAATATCATGTCCGGCCAGAAACGCTTTCACCGCGCGTTCTCCGACATTTCCAAGCACTTCCGCGCCTTTCATCAACAGATCATCGGTAATCACCGGACCGTCAAACGCCGCGCGCATTCTCAGAAGATCGTTGATAATTCTTGAAGAGCCGGTAACAATTGTCCGGTCGAGTGGTTCGAGTACCACATGCGTAGTCATCACCAGATCGGCGCCGGCCTCAATTCCCGCTGTGAAAGGCGCCATTTCGCGCATCGACCAGACTATTTCATTGAAGACTACATGCGGTGTTGCGACGTGCGGGTCAAGCTCCGCCGATCCCAAACCGGGGAAGTGTTTCAGGCAGGACAGAAGACCGTTGTGAGCTGAGATATCGACTGCCGCACGCACAAACGAGGTAACCTCTTCGGCCGTGGACCCAAAGCACCTACCCTTGAGAACGGAGTTCTTGTTGTTAAGATAAATGTCAGCGACTGGCGCGAGATTTATGTTTATTCCAAGAGACTCCATATACACGGCTGACCGACTATACTCTTCTTTGAAATGTTCAAGGCCGTTTTTTTCACGGGCGTAGTCCCCTGCCGACCGAAACTCCGCTGGAGCGCCGCGAAGCCGACTGACTCGGCCACCTTCCTGATCAATTGCCACTAACAGATGCGGCGACTGGCTCGCCTTACGCAGTCGTTCGATATTCTTGCGGGTCTGTTGATGCGAGGGACAGTTTTCCTCAAAAAGGATCACGCCGCCGATGGCATCGTCAGCCAGAAATTGGAGAAATGGGGCCGGTGGTTCAGCGCCGGGAAATCCCACCATGAACAACTGCCCTAATCGCGAGGCCTGTGATTTTTTTACCATAGCATTTCTTCCTGAAAGCTGTGGTGCGCCAGCCCTTCATTTATACGATACATACTAAATTCTTTCCTGAACCTTTGGCTCGGTACAGAGCCTGATCGGCCACCGACACAAGTTCCTCTTGTGATTTTCCGTTTTCCGGATACGAACTTACGCCCACGGAAACAGTAATTTTAACCTTTCCGCTCTCTCCCGGATCGATGATCGTCGATTCGACTGCCGACCGAATGCGCTCGCCGATTATGGCCGCCTCAGACTGAGGTGTCTGGGGTAGAATAATGACAAATTCCTCGCCGCCGTAGCGACAAAATATATCCACGTCGCGAATGCATCCTTTAATCACCTGAGACAACTCGCGCAATACGACATTTCCAACTTCATGACCGTAAGAATCGTTTAACTTCTTGAACCAGTCAATATCGACCATAATAATCGACAACGGTAGTTTGTAACGCAAGGCGCGTTTCTTTTCTTCCTGAAATTTCTGCACGAAATATCGATAATTATATGTATCCGTCAAATCGTCGATTATAGTCAATTCGGCTGTTTGCTTGTGCAATTCGGCGTTTTCAATAGCAAGCGCGGCCGAGCGAGCGACAATAGATAACTGTTGGACATCACGATCCTTAAAACGATCGAAAACGTCGGATTCCGCGACCAAAACGCCGTGCGACTGGCCATGCGTGGTCAACGGCACGATAACTACCGACCGGGCCTCCGGGTGTAACGGCAAGTAATCTCTTCGCCCCACGATATCCTTGTGTCGTACTGCCTCCTGCAATGCTGAGATCTTGCGGATTAGGTCGGTACGATCATGCTCAATAGCCTTGAGATGTAGATTCGACTGACCGCCGGTATATCGTGCCCGCCAGTAATACTCGCCCGATTTGTGGGCGAAAATTATCCCGCAGTGCTGATACCCTAGAGTCGCGGTCATAATACGGATTACCTCTTTGACCACGGCGTCCGGTTCGAGTATTGCCGCCATCGTGCGGGTATTTTCGTAGATCATTTCGAGTTGCGCCTGGGATTTTTCAAGTTCGGAAGTTCGCAGGTTGAGCGTGTCAAAAAGTTTTACCAGCCGGATCTCAGAACGACGCAGATGCTCCGAAACGTACATGATCGCCAAAAAAATCACCCAAAGAGTTCCGACACGCATGATAAAACCAAAGATATCGTCTCCCCTCAACTCACCGAACCAGAACCAGAAATAGGTGAACGTGATAAGCGAGGTCACAGTAGTTGCGAATGGAATGGTCAGGACATACGCGGCGACCGAGGCCGTCAGATAGTATAGCACGAACATCGAGGATTTCTCTTCGCCGGTGTAGAAGATGAAGAGGGGAATAAAAACCAGATCGAAGCATATAGCTGAAAGGTAAGCCAGTTTCAAATCGAATTTGCCCCGCAATGCCCACAGGAAAACCGCCAATTGGGCGAGGAAAGATAATGCGATTACACTTAGAGTAAGCACTTCCGGCTTGTCAATATGACCCAACAAGACGTAAGCGATGAATAATACAAATATCATAAGCCGGGTGAGTGCATAGACGACATCCACCCGCGGCAAGAGAGTTTTGTTACGGTCTAAAAATAACTTCATAAAACAAAGCCGGACTTTGGATTAATTATCGGCCAAACCCCGGTTTTATTTATTGCGCCAAATTTAGTTAAGCAACGACAGACCTTGACCTACAAAGAGTTTAACAGCCACGATTAGGGAACGCGGTTGGTGGAGACACCCACCGCGCACAAATCATCACTGCGGCTCAGAACCAATTCTTTGTGCCGTGACAACCAATCGACGAGCAGGTGCCGCCGGAATATGTGCCGCCGGCTGAAAATTGCACCGTGTTCTGATGGTTGATATGCACTGCTTTTCCGATGATCGTCTTTGACGCATTAACGGTGGCGTTATGGCACTGGTAGCAAGCGAGATTTTCGCCGGAGACATGTTTGCTGTGGCGGCCGCCCAACAAACTCGGAGTAGTACCGACATCGTGGCAGGTGCCGCAATTCGCCTGATTTGTTCCAGTCCACACTGGCGTGTTGGTTGTTTTTCCGCCGGCGAAGTTTCCGTGGCAATAAGAGTTTGAACATCGGTTGGTAGTTCGACTCCACGACGTTGCCAATCCGGTGAACGGACCCCAGGTTATTTCAGCGATCGAATCCGCGCCCAAATGTCCCGTACTTATAATAGTCGCAGGAAGAACATGGCACTCCGTGCAGGCAAATCCGTTGGATAGAAGGTTGCCGCTCAAATGAACGCTGTGCGCCCCTACCGCGCGCTGACTGGTTGCAGTCTCACCGCGAAGTCCCCTAGGCGGCGCGCCAGTTTGGTTATTGGTGCCGCCATGACAAGTAACGCAACTTGAAGCTCCACTGCTGTGACATACAGCGCACACTGCGACATTGCGAGTCAGAGTGTCCGCAACACCGTTAACATGTCTTGGCAATCCGGTGATCGCTAAATTTGAATCGACGACATTGTAATGACAATCCAGACACTTCAGCCCCGCGACATTGATATGAACATCATGCTTCCAAGCAAGCGACGCGGCGGGAGCGGAGACATCGTGACAACTTCCGCACTGTGCCTGATTAGTTCCGGTCCATACCGGCGCGTTGGCCGGTTTGCCACCCGTGAAATTGCCATGACAGTAGGAGTCGCGACAACTGTTTGTGGTGCGATTCCAATCCGTGATGGCTCCGGCGAGTGGGCTGAATGCGAGTTCGGCTATCGAGTCGGGTCCGATATGACCCGGTGCCGCAATCGAAGTTGGTACTGTGTGGCAGTCGCGGCAGTTGATACCGTCGGAGACCACCTTTCCTTTAACGTGGGTGGTGTGAGCGCCAACGGCCCGCTGACTTGTCAAAGTTTCGTCGCGTAGGCCAAGAGGTGGGGCGCCGGTCTGGTTATCGATTCCGCCGTGACATCCGGTGCATCCAGCTCTGCCGTTTGGCCCGTGACAGACCTGGCACAATGCCGTATCGCGAGTCAACGTATCGATCACCCCGTTGACATGAAGTGACAAGCCGGATATATGTCCTGCGGTATCAACCACCGAGTAATGACAGTCGGCGCATTTCAATCTGCCTTCGGCCACATGAAATTGGTGCTTCCATCCGAGCTTTGCCGGGTCCAAGCCAGCATCGTGACACGAACCGCAAAGTACCGAGCCGGGAGCAGTCCAGTTTGGGGCGTTGGTCGGACTGCCGCCTGTGAAATTGCCGTGGCAGTATGTTCCCGCGCAAGTGGTGGAAATGCGCGTCCATCCAGCTTGCGTACCACTCAAACCCGCGAAGTTGATATCTGCAACGGAATCTTCGCCAAGATGACCGGCGTCTGCTAGCAATGTAGGCACTCGGTGGCACGACTGACAGGGTATACCGTCAGAAAAAACGGATCCCTGCACATGAGCGGTATGAGCGCCAACAGCGATATCGGTTGGAAGGGAATCGTGGCTAAGCCCGTAAGGTGGCGCACCAGTAGTGTTGTCCTTGCCGCCATGACAGCCGGTGCAACCAAGAATTGTCAAATTATGACAATTGAGACAGGAGATCCCGGAACTGCCGCCATAGGTTGTAATTCCATGACACGCGGAGCATTCGGAATAGCCGTTGGCCTGTACATACACGCCATGAAAATTTGCGGCGCGACGAACATTCCAACCTTCGGCGTGATAGGGCACGACCTGCGGTTTATCGTTGGTATGATTAGTGATGGTAGACTTGCACCCAAAAGCGACCAGCCCGACGACCAGTATCGCTCCGATTTGTATCAGTTGCTTTTTGGCGTATCCGTTCAAGAAATCCTCTTTCCTCAGAACCGTCCTGTTGTCAATCATGAGGGCCAATATAGCAAATAGAAGGCCTTATGTGGATATTATCGTACACAACGGGTAAAATCTTGAGTGTTCGTGAATGTCATTGAACGACAACGGGTTTTAATTTCAAATCGCCGCTATTAGGAGACCCTCATATTTTGGGAACGACACGTCAGATTTGCCAGACTCCATTCTCTCGAATCGACCAAACGAGGTTGTGCCGAGCACGTATGCACTTTCATGTGTCACCCCATTGTCATGGGCAACACGTGTTTATCTCATTGACAAAATTGTCAACAGTCTATATATTCGATTGGGTTTCACGCAAGACGACTCCTGTAACGGAGTCACGTGAAATCAGGTCAGAGTTACTTGCAAAGTAGATCATGGTTTCGGTGAATATCGGCGTACCGGGGATAAAATTCCCCCGCCCTAATTGAAACACCTTGCGCAAAAAGGAGTGGACGTGAGACACTCGTTAAAGATTCTTCTCGGAATTATCACGGTATCGGCGCTTGTGACGCCGTCGGGATTGGCCCGATCACCTTACGATCAACCAATACCAAAAGTCAGCCCGGCAACCGGCAAGATTGTTCCATATAGCTTGCCGAAAGTCCGAACCGAAAGAGTCGGATTTGAAGATCTTTCCGGTGCGTATGATCAGTACAAAACTTCGCCGGGGTCTCAGCGCATTTCGGTCGGATCCGCCGCGACAAAACCAGATGCCGTCTCTCCCGGCGTGGTGATCGATAATTCCTATATGGATGATCAATACCGCCCCGGCGGCGGGCGAATGGTCGATTGGCGGAAGAAGCCGTATATCCATTTTAGCTACTCAGACGTGACGTCGCCGATCGGTAATTCGCGCTATGGATACAATGTCTACAACCCGATCACCGGTACCTGGCCGCGCGGTGCGCAGTTGGGGTGCGAGCTTCAGTCAACTGAAACGGGAAGCTGGGTGACGCTTGATGTCAACTCCAAAGGACTGGCGGTGCTTGCCGGTGATGACAATGTTAGCGGCCCACTCGACAATCACTTCTATTATCAGTCGGGGGTTTTCGCCTGTGGTTTCGGGTCCGGTAGCGTTATTGATTCGGCTCAGTATAACGATGGCTTCCTAACCAAAACCAATCAGCTCTACCACCCGCGAGTGGAAATTCAGGAGTGGGCCGGCGACACGATTACGCATATTGTCGCGACCGAGAGCGCCAACACCTTGTACAGTGCCCCCGAAGTCGCCTTCTCAAAAAACACGGTCAACTATTTCCGTAAGGTTGGCGCCGGCGCCGGGGGTGTCTGGACCGGGCCGGTGGTCATCGATACCTGTCGATTTAACGCTATCCCCACCATTTCGACCTCGCGTGTTTCTCCGAAAGTTGGAATCGCATACTGCGCCTATTCGCCGACCGGGGAATCGCATCAACAGCGCAACGATATCGATATCTGGTACCGCACCTCCGACAACGCCGGTATTTCGTGGAACCTGCCGATAAATCTGACCCAATATCCGCGCAATGCCGCGTCGTACTCGGCCTTTACCGAAACGAAATGCCTCTATGATCTTCAGGGGTTCCTGCACGTTGTCTGGTATGCCCGGCCGATTCCGAAGGATGTGTACGATACCGCTAACTATTTCTGGGATGACCTGCAATCGTCGCTTTTTCACTGGACTAATCGCACCGGATTAATCACCAAAGTGCACAACGCCGAGTGGGGATCCGACGCAAACGCGGAAGTCTGCGGTTTCGGTAGTCCCAACTCGTCATATATCGGGTATGTCGATCTTTCCGAGTGCGACGGTCGTATATACATCACCTTCAGTCAGTATCTGAATTATTTGGGGAATGACGCTTCTCCGACTACCCCGGCCAATATCGACGATTGCGCGAGCGGTTTCACACAGCGACTATACGCGGCCAACGGCGAGATTTTCATGTGCGTTTCCAACGACCTTGACGGTACGCTCTGGGATGCCGCCCGCAACCTGACCAAGAGCTATACTCCGGATTGTGACTCTGCCGGCTGGGGGGGGACTTGTATGAACGACACCCGCGCGACGATGTCTCGCTATGGAATGGATGTCACAAGTTTCGATACCAACACAATTCCGGTAATGCTTGTCTGGCCGGAAGCGGCACTGGTCGACCCGACCCCTTCGCCGGGATCGTATTCCGGCAATCAGTTCCTGCACCTGTTCTATACCGAGGACCACTGGCCTGCTCCTGGATGGCGCTCGCAGACCTCGTACAACAAAATCACGCTCAACCCGCTCCGTTGGGTCCGATTGGCCTGCGTTGCGCCGGTGCCAGTGGCCCCCATTGTCTATACGCCGATGTCGATAGGGTACCCGCGCTGGACCAAGCATGGCAAACCAGATACTGTCAAAATCACCGTCATCAATGAGGGCAATATTACCCTCAACGTATCTTCCATCGGTTATGTGAAACAGACTTCAACCGGGGCAGACTGGCTGGGAACATCGGTGACATCGCTCAGCGTGCCGGCTGGATTTCCGAATACAGACACGGTTAGAGTGTTTGTTAACAAAGATGGCGCGATTAACACACCGGGCACGATAGTCGCGCTTTCTGGATATGTGTATCTCAAATCCAACGCACCAGCGCCTCGCGATTCGGTGGTGTTTGTAATTTCCAATTATCTGGTTGCAGACACACTGCTCGGATTGAAATGGGACACCGTGTCAACCGGGTGCACCCGGTTGATTGTGTCTAACAACGGCGACATTGGTCGTTTGGGTCAGGGAGCGGTGAATATGGACTATGTCGCGCTTGGCGGCGAGTGTGTCACTACCCCGAATACCGGAGTTTATGCCTATGACGGCGGTCCGATCGCCATTCGCAAGAGTGGGTTGAACTACGTTTATAGCAACGCGCTATTTCAGGGTGACTTCACAACTGAGCAAGCCTTCAAACCATATTTGTCCGGAACCGGAGCATCTTCTATCGCGGGTCCCGGATACGACGGTTTCTATACCGGTACATTTGTTAATCGCGACACGACAATCGGTGTGCGCCGGACGTATTATGCCCCGACAGCCAGTAGCGACACCTGCAATTTCATCATCCAGAAATCGGTGTTCTTTGGACTTGGCGGACCGAAGGCAAATGTGACGCTTGGCGAGGCGATCGATTGGGATATCCCTTCGTATTCAGGAAGTCTCAACGATGGCCGGGTGCTAATCTCTAAGAATGTCGTGTATCAGCAGGGACTGGATACCTTAACACCATTCAATAACCGCTGTATCAAGTATAGCAACCGGTTCGCCAGTATTGCGTTTCTTGGTATGTACACGCCGACCGAAAAGACGGCGGATACCTGCGCCAACGATGTAAACATGTATGGTGCGTATGTGCAATTGAACGATACGCTGTTCAAGTATGACACGCTCTCCAATTCCGCGGAAGGCGCGTATTACTGGAGCCGAATGTCCGCAGGTGGTCTGACAGCGGCATCGACGCAGGCGAAAGACTTGCACATGGTGATGACGTACAAACACGATATACCGTCGCTCGATACTTTGACCGTATTTTCGGCGGTAGTATCAGTGAAAGACGGCGACACGACCGTGTTGAAGGCCGGCATCGACAAAGCCGCGAAGTGGTATATGGATCATCTTCGCCCGGGATGCGGCGGTTGCTGTCTGGCGACGAGTGATGATGGGCTGACCGGCAACATGGACGCCCAGCTGGGAAGCGGGATCGACATCTCTGATGTTACCGCCCTGATCAACTTCCTGTACATTCCGCCCTACACACCTTTTGTGTGCGTAGAGTCGGCTAACATGGNNCGAGAAGACGAACAGGTTCTCGAAAACAAAGCCGCCGTCCGACCCAAAATGGTCGGGCGGCGGTATTTCAACGTCTTCGAAGCTTGCTACTGGCCTCTTTTGGGTTGACAATTATATTAATAATGCTATGTTTGGCTAGGCAGGGTTGGATGTGGTCTGTCCGGCCATGCTTATATTCTCTTTTCCGTTTGTTATACTTCATTTATGTGTTGGCACATAAACCGTCTAAGTAGTAAGCAATAGATATTGGGTAATAATAAATAGTCGGTCATTCTAATTTGTCTCGGACATTTTGGGCTAATCGACTGGGAATGAAGAAGTTGTGACGAAGGAGTTTTGCATGCACAGAAAGCCAATTTGTGTAGTTGTGGCGGCCCTTGTGGCACTGTTAGTTCCGGCGGGCACCGCCTGGGCTGTCAGTCAGTACGAGGCAACGCCGAAAAAAGTTGTAGATCCATATACCGGCAAGATTATGGATTACAATGTCAAACAGTCCTCCCGGGCACCGATAGCTTGGGGCGATGAGCATCTGATTCAGGAAGCTATAATAGACAACAGCAACGCGCCAGCGCCGCGTTACCAGCTCGGCTCGGCGGCCTCTCCTGCCAACGTGTCGTCGCCAGGTCTTGATGTCTATCCTACGTACATGGACGACCAATATCGTTCGCCGGGTAAGCGCATGGTAGATTTCCGTGGCGCTCGTCCGGATGTGCATTTTGTGTATTCGCGTACCAACGATCCGACCGAGGACTCTCGTTTTGGCTACAATTCATATAATCCAGTAACCGGCGTCTGGCCTCAGGGCTTCCAAAACGGATGTTTTATTCAGCAGGTAGGCGAGGCCGGCCAGCATGCGACAATGGATGTAAACGGTCGTAGTCGTACCTTAATCGGCGGCGCTGACAATGTCGGCGGTCCGATTGATAACATTTTCTACTATCAGAGTGGGGGGGCGGGGGTGGGTAGCTGTAACTTTGGCACCGGAACAGTCATCGCTCAGAGCCAGTACAATTCGGGATTTCTTACACCGTCCACGCTTAACCATTTGTGGGAGCCGATAGTCGAAATCCAGCAGTGGGCCGGTGATACCATCACTCACATTATGGCCAAAGAAGAGCTTCTGACACCTAATGATCCTGCTGGATTTGGCAAATACACGCTGAACTATTTCCGCAAGGTTGGATCTGGTACCGGCGGCACATGGACCGGTCCAGTAGTTATCGATACAGTTAATAACATCTCGTCAGGTAATGGAACGCACAACGGTGGCCTGTCTGCCTCGAGAGTCTCTCCGAAGGTGGCGGTCGCCTATGTTCACTGGAAAACGACCTCACCGCTGACCGCTCCGACCGAACTTCGATACGACAACGATGTGTGGTATCGAGTTTCGGACTCGGTCGGGCTCATCTGGGGGCCAAAGACAAATCTCACCAATTTCTCCAGAATCACGGCATCCCAGACCGCAAAACTTTCTGTCAACGTGCTGTACGACCACGAGGGATTTCTGCATATTGTGTACGATGGCCAGTCTACAGTAGCCAACGTCTACACCGACCCGGTGTATTTCTGGGGTGACTTCTCAACCAATATTTTCCACTGGTCGAATCGCACTAGTCAAGCCGCCAAAGTACATAATGCCGATTGGGGTATTGACGTCAATTCTCAGGTCTGTGGCTTCGGCTCTCCGGGAGGCGGCTACGCGCATTCCTATACGATGTCTGAATGCGAAAACCGCATCTACATCGTGTTTAGTCAGTACCTGAACTATTTTGGTGACGATGTGACCCCGACCACTCCCGCTAACTTTGACGACCTAACCGGTGATTGCGCCAGCGGTGGTTGGACCGAAAAGCGCTACGCCGCTAACGCCGAATTGTACATGGTGGTCTCGAAAGATCTCGACGGTATTCTTTGGGATGCCGCTCGTAACATTACCAAGACCTACACTCCCAAGTGCGACTCTGCCGGATTCGGTGGCGTTTGCATGAGCGATTCCCGCTCGTCGCTGTCGCGCTATGGAATGGATGTCGACACCTACGACACGAATGGCGTGCCTGTCACGCTAACTTGGCCGGGAACCAATTTGGTTGANNNNGGCGAAAACCGTGACGGTGACGGTTGCCAATGAAGGCAACGCGCAGTTGAACATTTCCAAGATAGGGATGGTCAAGACGACCAGTGTTCCGACCGACTGGCTTGCCGTGACCAATGGAGCCGGGATGACGGTTCCGGCCGGTATTCCGAACACCGGCACGTTTGACATCACGTTGAACAAGCTTGGAATCTTCAACACTCCTGGCACGATTAAGGATCTTTCCGGATCGATCTATATCTTATCGGACGCCAAGGAACCTCGCGATTCAATCAACATCGTGATCGACCGCTTCCTGGTGGCCGATACGGTGGCCGCCCAGAAGTGGGAT
>CXWL01019492.1_pt1 | contig 38444 bp, 33 predicted proteins | sample 590931 | NCBI WGS metagenome assembly CXWL01 (sample SAMEA3498368, study PRJEB10139) | groundwater metagenome | biome: water well; material: biofilm material | place: Germany | collected 2015-04-27 | reverse complement strand
CCGGTGACTTTTTCGATGCCGTCGATCAACGGCGTGGGCTGGCCCACGGCGTGGCCGACTGCGGGGCTGCCTGCGGCGGCCTCGGCACCGCACGCTGCCTGCACCGATTCGATGATCTTGACGTAGCCGGTGCAGCGGCACAGGTTGCCCGCCAGCGCCTCGCGTATCTCGGCCTCGGAGGGTGCCAGGTTGCGGCGCAGCAGCGCCTCGGCGGCCATGATCATGCCCGGCGTGCAGAAGCCGCACTGGGTGCCCAGCTTTTCGTGAAAGGCCTGCTGCAGGCGGCCCATGCGGCCATTCGCGGCCAGGCTCTCGATGGTCTCGACGCTGCGCCCTGCGCAGCTCGCCGCCAGCGTGATGCAGGCGATGCGCGGCTCGCCGTCGACCAGCACGGTGCAGGCCCCGCACTCGCCGCCGTCGCAGCCCTGCTTGGTGCCGGTGAGGCCCGCCGTCTCACGCAGGTAGTCGAGCAGCAGCGTCGCATCGGCCACCGCGTCTTCGCGCTCGCGGCCGTTGACGGTGAGTTTGAGCAGGCGCTTCATTCAGGCCACCTTGGGTCTCAGATCCCGCACGCGCACGGCCTTGCCCTGCGAGCGCGGGATCGTGCCCGGCACCTTGACCAGCACTTCGGCACTGATGCCGATCATCGACTTGATGTAGTGCGCGACGTCGTTCGCAACGACGCCGAAGGTCTCGGCCGGCACGCCTGGCAGGGCCTCGACTTCGATGCTCACCTGGTCCAGGCTGCCCTGGCGCTGCACGACGAGCTGGTAGTGCGGCGCAATCGCCGGGCGGCCGATCAGCACGGCCTCGATCTGCGACGGATAGACGTTGACGCCGCGGATGATCAGCATGTCGTCGTTGCGGCCGGTGATGCGCAGGATGCGCACGTGCGTGCGGCCACAGTCGCAGGGCTCGTGGGTCAGCCGGGTGATGTCGCGCGTGCGGTAGCGCAACATCGGCAGCGCCTGTTTGGTCAGCGTGGTGATGACCAGTTCGCCGGCCTCGCCCTCGGGCAAAGCGCGTCCGCTCTCGGGGTCGATCACCTCGAACAGGAAATGATCCTCCCAGCCGTGCAGGCCGGCCTGGCAGGCGCATTCGCAGGCCACCCCCGGCCCCATGATTTCTGACAGGCCGTAGACGTCCACCGCCTTGAGCCCGAGGCGCGCCTCGATCTCGCTGCGCATGGCCTGGCTCCAGGGCTCGGCGCCGAACAGCCCGACGCGCAGCGCGCTTTGCCGCAGGTCCACCCCCTGCGCCTCGGCGACCTCGGCGATCGCCAGCGCGTAGGAGGGCGTGGCGCACAGCACGCGGGCACCGAAATCCATGATCAGCGCGACCTGGCGCTCGGTGGCGCCGCCCGACATCGGCACCACCGGCGCGCCCAGGCGTTCGGCACCGTAGTGCGCGCCCAGGCCACCGGTGAAGAGGCCATAGCCGTAGGCGTTGTGGACGACGTCGCCGGGGCGCGCACCGGCGCTGGCGAGCGAGCGCGCCATCAGGTCGGCCCAGGTCTCGATATCCTGGCGCGTATAGCCCACCACGGTGGGCTTGCCGGTGGTGCCCGATGAAGCATGCAGCCGCGCCAGTTCACTGACGGGGCGCGCGAACATGCCGAAGGGATAGTGGTCGCGCAGGTCGGTCTTGACGGTGAAGGGCAGGCGCTGCACATCGGCCAGCGTGCGGATATCGCCGGCGGCGACACCCGCCGCATCCAGCCGCGCGCGCTGCATCGGCACGTGCTCGTGGGCGTTGCGCACGGTCTCGCGCAGGCGCGTGAGCTGCAGCGCCGCGAGTTGCTCGCGCGGCATCGTCTCCAGCGCCGGGTGCAGATAGCGGCCGGCGCGGTTGGACGCACTGATGCCGGCTTCAGCGGTCGTGATGGCAGTCATCGATATTTCCCTCGCGCTTCAGCGCCGCACGCCGCGCACCGGCAGGCGGGTGAGTGCAAAACCCTGGTTGAAGCCGGCCCGCGTGACGAGCGTGAATTTGAACCAGGCACCCGTGCCGGCCACCAGCAGGCCGGCCACCACCAGCAGCGGCGCGGCCTGCGCGCCGCGGATGGGGCTGCTCACCACCAGCGCCAGCACCACCACCGGCAGCCAGGAGCCGGCGAGTTGCAGCCAGCGGCCCACGCCATCCAGGGCGGCCAGCGCACGCGCGGGCGCGGCCGGCCGCTGCACGGCCAGGCGGCAGCGATACGCCGCCCAGACCGAGGCGCGCGCAAACACCACGCCGGCCAGCAGGGCCAGCAGCAGCGGCTGGCCCGCGGCCGGCGCGGGCTGCGCCACCAGCCACAGGCCGCCGCCTTCGGCCAGGCCGGTGAGCAGCACCAGCGGCACCAGCAACGGCTCGCGCCAGGCCGGGATGCCCTTGGCGGCCTGCAGGATGCGCGCCTGGCAATAGATGAAGGCCAGCGCCAGCCCCTCGGCGAGCCACTCCAGGCCGGGCACGCCGGCCGCCGCGGCCAGCGTGGCGGGCACCAGCAGCGCCGCCACGAAGGCCTCGCGCGTCATCCACGAGGTATACGGATTGAAGAAGACATGCAGCGCGCGCAGCGGGCGCCCGATCTCGAGCCAGACACACAGCAGGCCGGCGCATACCAGCACCAGCCCGGCCAGCAGCAAGGCCGTCAACGCCGGCCCGCGGGCGCCGGACAAGGCCGCAAAGACGATCAGGCCGCCGCCCGCACCGCCACACACGAAATTGCCTGCGGCACGCCAGTCCCACTGGGTCTGCTGCCAGGGCGCCGGGCCGTAGGTCATCGGTCAACCTCCGTGCTGCGCACTGCGGTATTCGCCTTGGGAGCGGCCCTGCGTCTCATGGTCAGTCTTCCTTGTCCCAGAGGTAATAGAAGCCCGGCCCGGTGCCGAGTTCTTCATGCATGCGGAAATGCTGGTTGGCCGCCAGCAGCAGGCGCACGTTGCTGGCTGCATCGTCCAGGTCACCGAAGACCAGTGCTTCGGCCAGGCAGGCGTTGACACAGGCCGGCGTGGCCTCGGGGTCGATGCCGGGCTGCTGGCCGCGGGCCAGGCCGGCGTCGATGCGATCGACGCAAAAGGTGCACTTGGTGGCCACCGCCAGGCGTGCGCTGTCGTGGCGCTGCGCCTCGCTTTCGGTCGGCTCCCCGTAGGCGAAGCTGGCGCGGTCGGTCTTGTAGCGCGCCTGATAGGGGCAGGCCACGGCGCAATACGAGCAGCCGATGCACAGCTCGTAGTCGATGGTGACGATGCCGTCGGCACGCTTCTTCGTCGCCGTGCTCGGGCAGACGTGCATGCACGGCGGCTCGTCGCAATGCATGCAGCCCACCGGCACGAAGGCGCGCTGCACGTCGGGGTACTCGCCAAACTCCATATCGAGCACGCGCCGCCATTGCACATCGGGCGGTGTGGCATTGGCGTGCTTGCACGCCGCCGTGCAGGTCTGGCAGCCGACGCAGCGCCGCAGGTCCGCGACCATGGCCCAGCGCGTCATGCTCGCGCCCTCTCGATCCTGACGCGCACGATATCGGCGCCCGATCCGGTGGCATCGGTCTGCTCGATCGACATCGAGGCCAGCGTATTCAGGCTGGGCACGCCGAAGTCGCGCGCCAGCGGCGTGGCCCAGTGATCGAACTGGCCGATCAGCAGCAGCGTATCGGGGCGGATACCCTGGCGCAGCACGGCGATGCCACGCACGCTGCGCCGCGGCGTGGCGATCTCGATGGCATCGCCGTCGGCGATGCCGAGCTGCTGCGCCGCCCGCGGATTGATGATCACGCCGCGGTGGCCGGCGATGTTGTCGGCCACTTCCTTGATCAACTGCATGCCGACGTTGCCGCCCCAGGCGTACTGCATGCTGCGCGCGGTGAGCAGCCAGAACGGGTAGTCCTGCGGCTGGCCGCCGGTCTGCGCAATGATCGCTTCCCACAGCGCCGGGAAGTCCTTCCACACCGGCAGCGCCTGGTATTCCTCCAACTGCCGGTCCCACCAGTTCATGCCTTGCTCGTGCAGCCGGCGGCCGAGCTCGGTGCCCACGCGCAGCAACCGCTCCTGGTAGGGCAGCTCGAAGCGCAGGCCCTGCTCCACCAGCGTGGGCAGCAGGTACCAGTCGCTGCGCGGGAAGGGGCGGGTCGCCAGGCCATGCTCCTTCCACCAGGCCAGGCCGTGCGCGTGCGCGCCGTCGCTGACCTCGGCGCTGGCCGCCTTGCACACGGCATCCCAGATCTGGTCGCGGCTGGGGCTGTGTTGCGGGTCGAGCGAGAAATCGCCGTGCTCGCCTTTCAGCGGCACGCCGCCGGCGCCCTTGTTGATGGCCGCCACATATTTGTCGGTCAGGCCGGTGCGCTGGGCCAGCTCGGTGGCGATATCGCTGAAGTCGCGCGCCTGGCCGCGCGTGGCCACCGCCGGCTGGCGCAGCGCGAAGCCCTCGTGATCCCAGAACTGCTCGACATATTTGGTGCCGCCGATGCGGATCAGTTGCAGGCTCTCGAGGTCGGTGGCGTCGGGCAGCAGGATGTCGGCGAAATGGTTGGTCTCGTCCATCGTGTAGGCAAAGGCCACCACGAACGGAAAGCGCGCCATCTTCTCGCCGATGGCCTGCGTATCCCAGAACGAGATCGCCGGGTTGGTGCGATAGACGAACCAGACGTCGGGCAGCGTCACGCGCGGCAGCCCCTTGGGCGTCTTGTCGAGAAACATCCATGAGAAGTGGGTCGGCCCGAGGGCCTGGCTCCAGGGCCCGTCCGCCGCCAGCGGCACCATCGTGCGGTAGGCGTTGCGGATATTCGGGCTCGCCGACCAGTGCAACTTGTCGGTCGGGTTGAGCGGGTAGTGCATGAAGCCGTCGGGCCCCGGCTGCACGCTGCGCAGCCGCTCCGACAGCGGCCGGTTCAACCGCACCGTGGTGCCCAGCGTGCCGCCGGGAACTTCGAGCCCGCCCACCAGGGTGGCCAGCAGGGTGCGCGCCCAGCAGCACTCGAACCCGCCCCAGCCGTTGTTCACGGTCTTGCCCAAGGTCACCGCCACCGGCCGGTAGGGCATCGGCTTGCCGTCGATCTCGATCGTCTCGCCGACGCAGGCGTGGTCGATGAACTCGCGCGCGATGCGGCGCATGTGCGCCGCCGGCACGTCGCAGATCGGCTGCGCCCACTCGGGGCTGTAGTCGCGCATGTGCTGCACCAGGCGGGTGAAGCCGGTGCTGCCGGTCAGCAGGCCGTCGGCGAGCAATTCGTCGTCGGCGCCGATCTCGACCGCATCGACCTCGAAGCTGCCCTCGATGGCCTCTTGCAGGCCCGCGCTGTCGTGCACGCGGGCACCGCCGGTGGCCAGGTCCCAGACCAGCGGCTTGCGGCTCGCGCGCTCACGCAGGTAGTAGCCGTGCGGCCCCACCAGGTAGGGCGAGGCGGTGCGCGTGGCCAGGAAGGGCAGGTCGAGCCGGGCGCGCGGCACTTCGTGCAGCAGGACGTGGATCAGCGCGTAGAGGAAGGCGGCGTCGGTCTTGGGCTTGATCGGCACCCACTGCGCCGAGCAGGCGCCGGTGACCGACAGGTGCGGCTCCACCTGCACCCGCTTCATGCCGCGCACGCGCGCCCGCGAGTGGCGCCAGATGCCGACCACGCCCCCCGAGGCTTCGATATTGGAGCCGCACGAGATGAGGTAATTGCACAGCGGCGTATCGGCCGCGACGATGAACGCGCGGTGCCAGAACTCGCCGTACAGATGCTCGGAGTGGTAGCACTTGACGCCCTGGCCCGAGCCAAACCCCATATCCACCGGCCCCCACGCGGACAAGAAAGCCGGGAAGGTGCCCATATACGACTGCGGCGTGCCACCGCCGCCAAAGCTGGCGGCCACGCGCGGGTAGCCGCTGGCATCGGTCAGGCCTTCGCTGCGTACCGCGTCCAGCCGCTCGGCGATCGTGGTCATGGCATCGTCCCAAGAGATCGGCACGAAAGCGGGGGCCTCGTCGCGGCCCTTGACCGGGTTGCTGCGCTTCATCGGCGTCAGCACCCGGTTCGGGTTGTAGGTCTTCTGCACCAGACCGAAGGCCTTGACGCAGACTTTGCCACCGCCGGGGTGCACCTCGGCGGCGCAGAAATTGGGCTCGACCTCGGTGGCCACGCCGTCCACCACCTTGACGGTCAGCAGGTCCGGCCCGGCGACACACTGGTAGCAGTAGGTGGGGACCCGGCGTGCCGCCGGTGCGGTGCTGTCCATGGTGCGCGGGCGCCCTGACACCCTAGCGGGCCGGGCCGGCCGCCTTGACCTTGAGCGCCTTGGCCGCCAGGCGCTGCGCGGTCTTGGTCACATCGACGACAAAGCGCGCGTGCCGGCAGCGGCAGATCGGCTCGATGCTGTCGCGGCCCTCGACCTCGAAGATGACGGCGCGGCCGGCGACCTCGACCACCCTCACCGTCAACTCGACCTGCATGCCCAGCAGGGTGGCCGCGGTGTGGTCGATCTCGACCCGCGTGCCGACTGAATCCTCGCCCGCATCCAGGTGCGCCAGCAGCAACTCGCGGCACGCCATCTCGATATCGCGCACCAGCATCGGGGTGGCATAGACGCGCGCCGCTTCGCCCATGAAGTCGATGGTCTGCTCGCGGCCGAGCGTGAACCCGGTGGTCGCCTGCACACCGGGTACGAGTGACGCCTTCATTGGACTCTCCGAAAGGGGACGCGTGGCTGCGCAGCGGGTGCCTTCGGTTATTCTTGCAGTCGAGTGCCATTATTCTTTTTGACATGCGTCAATGATCACTAGAGCGCCCCCGCCCCACCCCGCGCCAGCGCCCACGCCACTGCCGGCGCCCGCGCCCGGCGGTGCGCCGGCGAGCCCGGCCGTGCTGGTGCGCGCCGTACGCCGCAGCGACCTCGACGCGGTGATCGCGCTCGACGCGCTGGAAACCGGCATCGACAAGCGCGACTACTGGCGCTCGCTGTACCGCCGCTATGGCGAATCGGTAGCTGCCGAGCGGCAATTCCTGGTCGCCGTGCAGGGCACCGCGGTGGTCGGCTATGTCATCGGCGAAGTGCGCGATTGGGAGTTCGGCTCCGACGCCTGCGGCTGGGTCTTTGCCATCAACGTGCAGCCCGGGCGGCGCCTGGCGGGCACCGGCGCGCGGCTGCTCGAAGCCATCTGCGCCGGCTTTCGCAAGACCGGCACGCGCAAGGTGCGCACCATGCTCGCACGCGACAACACGCTGATCCTGTCGTTCTTTCGCAGCCAGGGCATGGTCACGGGCCCCTTCATCCCGCTGGAGATGAGCCTTGACCGTTGAGAGGGTGCCGCAGCCATGAAGCTGCAGCAGAACACGCGGCTGGCGTTGTACAGCCTGCTCGAGTTTGCGGCCGCCCCGACACGGCATATCTCGGCCGCCGAGATCGCGCGCAAGTACGAGCTCTCGCCGCACCACCTGGCCAAGGTGCTGGCCGAGCTGGCGCGCGCGGGCATCGTGCAATCGGTGCGCGGCGTGGGCGGCGGCTACCGCTTTGCGGCCAATGCGCGCCGGCTCACGCTGATGGACGTGATCTCGCGCTTCGAGGATTTCTCGGCCACCGCGGCCGAAGGACGCGAGCCCACGCCCGCCGGCCGGGCGCTGGCTTCGGTGCTGTCCGAGATCGACGAGATCGCGCGCGCGACCATGAGCTCGATCACCCTGGCCACGATGCTGCGCATGATGGAACGCGAGCGCGATGCCGGCGCTTGATGCCGCCGCCTGAGCGGCCCCGCCGCCGGCCTTGACGCCGCTCAAGCCGCGTGCACCCGGGCGGGCCAACAATGGCCCGCATATGACGAGTGAACTGGCCAAGATGCTGCAGATCCGCATCCACGGGCGCGGCGGCCAGGGCGTGGTGACGGCAGCCGAGATGCTGTCGATCGCCGCCTTCGAGCAGGGCCGCCATGCGCAGGCTTTTCCGAGCTTCGGCTCCGAGCGCACGGGCGCGCCGGTGGTCGCGTTTTGCCGCATCAGCGAGCACGAGATCCGCCTGCGCGAGCCCATCCTCGCGCCCGATGTGCTGATCGTGCAAGACCCCACGCTGCTGCACCAGGTGGACGTCTTCCAGGGCCTCGCGCCCGATGGCTATGTGCTGATCAACAGCCGGCGCAGCTTTCACGAGCTGGGCCTGGCCGAGATCGAACAGCGCCACCGCAGGCAGCGGCTGACCACCGTGCCGGCGACCGAAATCGCGCTCAAGCACCTGGGCCGGCCGCTGCCCAATGCGGTGCTGCTGGGCGGCTTTGCGGCACTCTCGGGGCTGATCACGCTGGATGCGGTGGCGCATGCCATCGGCCGCAAATTCAGCGGCAAGGTGGCCGCTGGCAACATCGCCGCGGCAACCGAGGCGTACGCCTACGTGAAGAAAGAAATGTTGGAGCTGGCCCATGCTCAAGCAGACTGAAGGCTCGCTCGCGGTGGCCGAGGCGGTGGCGCTGTGCCGCCCCGAGGTGATCTGCGCCTACCCGATCTCGCCGCAGACGCACATCGTCGAAGGCCTCGGCGAGAGGGTCAAGAACGGCACCCTGGCGCCGTGCGAATTTATCAACGTCGAGAGCGAATTCGCGGCCATGAGCGTGGCCATCGGGGCCTCGGCGGCAGGGGCGCGCACCTACACCGCCACCGCCAGCCAGGGCCTGCTGTTCATGGCCGAGGCGGTGTACAACGCCTCGGGCCTGGGCCTGCCGATCGTGATGACGGTGGCGAATCGCGCGATCGGCGCGCCGATCAATATCTGGAACGACCACAGCGATTCGATGAGCCAGCGCGACAGCGGCTGGATCCAGCTCTTTGCCGAGAGCAACCAGGAAGCGCTGGATCTGCACATCCAGGCTTTCAAGCTGGCCGAAGAACTCTCGATGCCGGTGATGGTGTGCATGGATGGCTTCATCCTGACCCACGCCTACGAGCGCGTGGATATCCCGGCGCAGGCCGAGGTCGATGCCTTCCTGCCGCCCTACGAGCCGCGCCAGCTGCTGGACCCGGCGCAGCCGGTGTCGATCGGCGCGATGGTCGGGCCCGAGGCCTTCATGGAAGTGCGCTACCTGGCGCACGCCAAGCAGCTCTCGGCGCTGGATGTGATCCCACGCATCGCCGAAGAATTTGCGCTGCGCTTCGGGCGCGCCTCGGGCGGGCTGGTGCGCGGCTACTGCACCGAAGACGCCGAGACCATCGTCGTCGCACTGGGCTCGGTGCTGGGCACGCTGAAGGACACCATCGACGAGATGCGCGCCGACGGCCTGAAGATCGGCGTGCTCGGCATCCAGTCGTTCCGCCCGTTCCCGCTGGCGGCGGTGCGCCTGGCGCTGCAGGGCGCCCAGCGCGTGGTGGTGCTGGAAAAGAGTTTCTCGGTCGGCCTGGGAGGCGTCGTCTCCACCGATGTGCGGCTGGCGCTGCACCGGCTGGGCCAGCGCGGCTACACCGTGGTCGCCGGCCTCGGCGGGCGCGCCATCACCAAGGCCTCTCTGCACCGCACGCTGCGCGCGGCGATCGCCGATACGCTGGAGCCGCTGACCTTCATGGATCTCGACTGGCGCATCGTCAACCGCCAGCTCGAACGCGAAGCCCAGGTGCGGCGCAGCGGGCCGATCGCCGAGAACCTGCTGCGCGATGTGGGCGTGGTGGCGTCGAAGGTGGCGTGAGATGACGAACCCGATCAAGTTCTACCAGACCGGCACCTTCACCGTCGGCAACCGCCTGCTGGCGCCCGAGCAGCGCAGCGTGCAGGCCTCCACCGAGCGCAGCAATTCGCTCAACTCGGGCCACCGCGCCTGCCAGGGCTGCGGCGAGGCGCTGGGGGCGCGCTATGCCGTCGATGCCGCCATGCGCGCCACCGGCGGGCAGCTCATCGCGGCCAACGCCACCGGCTGCCTCGAGGTCTTCTCCACGCCCTACCCCGAGACGTCCTGGCAACTGCCGTGGATCCACTCGCTGTTCGGCAACGCGGCGGCGGTGGGCACCGGCATCGCGGCGGCGCTGAAGGTGAAGGCGATCAAGGCCGGCCAGCCGCGCAGCGCCGTGCGCGTGATCGCGCAGGGCGGTGATGGCGGCACCACCGATATCGGCTTTGGCTGCCTCTCGGGCATGTTCGAGCGCAACGACGACGTGCTCTATATCTGCTACGACAACGAGGCCTACATGAATACCGGCGTGCAGCGCAGCTCGGCCACGCCGCCGGGCGCGCGCACGGCCACCACGTTGGCGGTGGGTGCGCAGCCCGGCGCCGCCTTCGGCCAGGGCAAGAACCTGCCGCTGATCGCGATGGCGCACGAGATCGCCTATGTCGCCACCGCCACCGTGGCCGATCTGCGCGACCTCGAAGCCAAGGTCGACAAGGCGATGAGCTTGCATGGCGCGCGCTACCTGCACATCCTGGTGCCGTGCCCGCTGGGTTGGGGTTCGGCCAGCCACGACACCATCAAGCTGGCGCGGCTGGCGCGCGAGACGGGCATCTTCCCGGTCTTCGAGGCCGAGCATGGCGAGGTCACCCGCGCCACCCAGATCCGCCGCCACGTGCCGGTGGAGGAGTACCTGCGGCCGCAGAAGCGGTTTGCGCATCTCTTCGGCACGCCGGGGCAGCCCGAAATGCTGGCGCAGATCCAGGCCCAGGCCGACCGCAATATCCGCCGCTTCAAGCTGCTGGCTGAGGAGGTGCCGAGCTGACATGGACAAGCCCTTCGCCATCACGCTCGACCCCGGCTCTTCGCTCGCCAACAAGACCGGCACCTGGCGCACCGAGCGCCCGCGCTACGTGGACCGGCTGCCGCCGTGCAACGCGCAATGCCCGGCCGGCGAGGATATCCAGGGCTGGCTCTTCCACGCCGAGAGCGGCGATTACGAATCCGCCTGGCGCCACCTGACACGCGACAACCCCTTCCCCGCGATCATGGGCCGCGTCTGCTATCACTCCTGCGAGCGGGCGTGCAACCGCGGCCAGCTCGACGCGGCGGTGGGCATCAACTCGGTCGAGCGCTTCCTGGGCGACGAGGCGATCAGGAAGGGCTGGCACTTCGAGCCCCCGGCCACGGCGTCGGGCAAGCAGGTATTGATCGTCGGCGCGGGCCCGTCGGGCATGTCGGCGGCCTACCACCTGCGCCGCCTCGGGCATGCCGTGACGGTGATGGAAGCCGGCCCGCTGATGGGCGGCATGATGCGCTTCGGCATCCCCAAATACCGCCTGCCGCGCGACGTGCTCGACGCCGAGATGCAGCGCATCGTGGCCATGGGCGTGACCGTGCAACTCGGCGCCAAGGTCGACGATATCGCGCAGGAGATGGTCGATGGCGGCTACGACGCCGCCTTCCTGGCGGTCGGCGCGCACATCGCCAAACGCGCCTTCATCCCGGCCAAGGACTCGTCGCGCATCCTCGATGCGGTGGCCGTGCTGCGCTCGATGGAGGGGCAGGACCAGCCCATGCTCGGCCGCCGCGTGGTGGTCTATGGCGGGGGCAATACCGCCATCGATATGGCGCGCACCGCCAAGCGGCTGGGCGCCACCGAGGCCATCATCGTCTACCGCCGCACGCGCGAGAAGATGCCCGCGCACGACTTCGAGGTCGAAGAGGCGCTGCAGGAAGGCGTGATGGTGAAGTGGCTGTCCACCATCAAGCAGGCCGGCATCGGCGACCGCGGCGGCGCGCTGACGATCGAGAAGATGACGCTCGACGCCCAGGGCAACCCGCAGCCGACCGGCGAGTTCGAGACCCTGGAGGCCGACTCGCTGGTGCTGGCACTGGGGCAGGACGTGGACCTCTCGCTGCTGGCCGGCGTGCCCGGCCTGGAGCTCAAGGACGGCGTCGTGCAGGTCGACCCGGCGACCCTGATGACCGGCCACCCCGGCCTCTTTGCCGGCGGCGACATGGTGCCCGCCGAGCGCAACGTGACGGTGGCCGTGGGCCACGGCAAGAAGGCGGCGCGCCATATCGACGCCTGGCTGCGCGGCAGCGCCGTCGCGCCGGCCGCCAAGCACGCGAACGCGACCTTCGAGCGCCTCAACCCCTGGTACTACAGCGACGCCCCCAAGACCGTGCGCCCGCAACTCGATATCGCGCGGCGCACCGGCAGCTTCGACGAGGTGCAGGGTGGCCTGACCGAGGCCAACGCGCTCTTCGAGGCGCGCCGCTGCCTGAGCTGCGGCAACTGCTTCGAGTGCGACAACTGCTACGGCGTGTGCCCCGACAACGCNNGGGCTTCAACTTCAACTACGACTACTGCAAGGGCTGCGGCATCTGCGCCGCCGAGTGCCCCTGCGGCGCCATCGAGATGGTGGCCGAGGAGGTGTAAACGCGGTGCCCGTGACCCCGGCCTTGGGTTAGCGTTCAGGGCAGCAGCCGGGCCGCGCAGGCGGTGCAGGCGGCACCATGGCGCCACATGACCCAGCCCGATTTCTTCAACTACAGCCACCCTGAACAAGCGGCACCTGGCGTGGATGCCGAAGTCATCCTGCGCACGCTCGATGCCGGCGAGTGGAACCTGTTCCAGGGCTTTGCCGAGCCGCTGCTGTATGCGCCCGGCGAGTGCATCCTGCGCGCAGGTGAAACCGGGCGCGCCATCTACATCATCCGCGCCGGCCATGTGCGCGCCGAGTTGCCGCTGCGCAAGAAGGCAGCGCCGGCGCCTCCGATGGGGCCGGGCGCGGTATTCGGCGAGCTGGCGTTCTTCGACGCGGGCGCGCGCTCGGCCACGCTGTGGGCGGTGGACCCGGTGGAGCTGCTGGTGCTGAGCTTCGCCGCCTTCGAGCGGCTTGCCGCCTGGCACCCGCGCATCGCGCGCGAACTGCTGCTCGACCTGGGCCGCGTCATCAGCCTGCGGCTGCGGCGCGCCGAGGCGCAGGGCCAGATCGCATGAACGACGCGGCCGCGCCAGCGGCCACCGCGCCGGGCCTGTTCGACAACTACACGCTGTACCCCAGCCGCCTGGGCGAGCGCGTCTGGGCGGCGCTGCGCCTGGTCGTATTCGCCCTGGCGCTGGCCGAAGTGGCCCTGCTGTGGTACTGGCCGGTGCTGGGTCTCAAACTCTTCTGGACCGTGGCCGTGCCCAGCCTGCCGGCGCTCTTTGCAATTGCACCCGGCCTGTGGCGGCAGGTCTGCCCGATGGCGCTGGCGAACCAGTTGCCGCGCATGCTCGGCCACGGTGGCACGCGCACGCTGCCGCCGGCCCTGCGCCAGTGGTCGTACCTGATCGCCGTGGCCTTGCTCGTGGCGATGGTCGGCGCGCGCGCGCCGCTGCTCAACGCAGCGGCCTGGGCCACCGGGGCGATGTGCGTGCTGAGCCTGCTGCTGGCGGCCGCCGGTGGCCTGTGGTTCAAGGGGCGCAGCGGCTGGTGCGGCACCTTCTGCCCGCTGGCGCCGGTGCAGCGCTCGCATGGCCAGGCGCCCATCGTCGTGGTGCGCAACGGCTACTGCCCGACCTGCGTGGGTTGCCAGAAGAACTGCTACGACTTCAACCCGCGCGCCGCCATCTTCGGCGACCTGCACGACAGCGATGAGCGTCACGCCACCCAGCGCATGCTGTTCATGTCGATGCTGCCCGGGCTGATCGTGGGCTACTACACGATGGGCGGCTGGCTCGGGCGCGGGCTGGCGGCCTACTGGCTGGCGCTGGCCGGCTGCATGCTGGCCACGGCGGGGCTGTTCGTGCTGCTGCGCGCCTTGCTCAAGCTGAGCGTCTACCGCGCGGTCACCGTCTTCGGCGTTTCGGCCTTGTTGCTGTACTACGCATTTGCCGGGCCCGTGCTGGTGGCGGGGCTGGCCGGGTTGGCGGACCAGGTGGCGCCGGCCTGGCTGCTGTTGGCCAGCCGGGCCATCGGCCTGCCCATCGTCTGGGGCGTGTGGCGCGCGTCGCTGCTCGGTGAGCGCGCCTACGACGCGGCGGCCAGCGGCCCGTCGGGCGTGCGCATCGACGACAGCCGGCTGCAGGCCGGGCCCGGCGCGACACGCGGCGCGGCGCCGATCGAGATCTTCGAGCGGGGCACCGGCAAGCGCTCCACCAGCGCCGCCGACAAGACACTGCTCGAAGCCATGGAGGCGGCCGCCGTGGCCATCGATTTCGGCTGCCGCTCGGGCCTGTGCGGCGCCGACCCGGTGGGCATCGTCGAGGGCCACGAAAATCTCGACGCACCGGGTGCCGACGAGCTGGCCACCTTGCGCCGCCTGGGCCTGGCCGGGCGCGCCCGGCTCGCCTGCTGCACGCGCGCCTGCGGGCCGGTGACGATCGACTGCGACCCGCGCAGCGTGCCCGAGCGCGCCGCCGCCGAGCCCGCACTGCCACCGCCCGACCTCGCGCTGGCGCGCGGCCTGGCCCGCGTCGTCATCGTCGGCAACGGCGTGGCCGGCATCACCGTGGCCGAGGCGCTGCGCCAGGGCAGCGCCTCGCTCGATATCAGCATCGTGGCCGACGAGCCGCATCACTTCTACAACCGCATGGCGCTGGGCCGCGTGGTCTACAACCGCAGTTCGATGGAGGGCATGCAGCTGCTGCCGCCGGCGTGGTACGCCGAGCAACGCGTGGCGGTGTGGCTGAATACGGTGGCGGTGGCGATCGACCGCGGGCAGCGCGTGCTCCACCTGGGCACCGGCGAGGCCTTGCCCTTCGATCGCCTGGTGCTGGCCACGGGGGCGCGGGCCGCGCTGCCGGGTGCGGGTTTCGACGGGCGGGCGAACGCCTTCGTGCTGCGCAGCGCGGCCGATGCCCAGGCGCTGCGCGCCGCCGCGCAGCGCCTGGGCGCCCGGCGCGCGGTGGTCATCGGCGGCGGCGTGCTCGGCGTCGAGGCGGCCGAGGCCTTGCACCACCTCGGCCTGCGCGTGACGCTGCTGCACCGCGGTGCGCGGCTGATGGATCGCCAGCTCGACGCGCAGGGCGCGCAGTGCCTGGCCACCTACCTGGAGCACAGCGGCATCCACATCCTCACCGAGGCACGCATCGCGGCGTTCGAGGGCGAGGCCCTGCTGCACAGCGCGCGGCTGGAAGACGGCCGCCAGGTCGCCGGTGACCTGTTCGTGGCCTGCGCCGGCATCCAGCCCAACGTGGCACTGGCGCGCGCCGCCGGGCTCGCCGTGGGCCGCGGCATCCAGGTCGACGAAGGCATGGTCACCGATGACGCCGCGATCCTCGCCGTCGGCGATGCCGCCGAGCCGGCGCGTGCCGGGCCGCTGGGCCTGTGGCCGGTGGCGGTGGAGCAGGCGCGGCGCGCGGCCGCCAGCATCCTGGGCCCGGCGCCCGCCCCGCTGCCGCCCGCCGAGTTGCGCATCGTGCTGCAGCTCAAGTCCGACGGCATCGACCTGCGCAGCCTGGGCACGCCCGAAGCCGACCCGGCGGGCGCCGAGGTGCTCACCGCCGACCCCCGCGCCGGCAGCGACCCGGCCTGGTGGCGACTGGTCGTGCAGCAGGGTCGCATCGTCGCGGCCGTGTACGTGGGGCCGCCCGGCACGGCGCAGGCACTCACCCGGGTGCTGCGGCAGGGCAGCGATATTTCGGGCTGCCTGCCGGCGCTGCGCGAGCACCGGCTGGAGCTGAACGCCGCTGCGGTCTGAGAGAACCTACTTGTAGAAGCCTTCCACCGGGCCGCTGAGCTTGATCAGCAGCGGGTTGCCTTTGCGGTCCACCGTCTTGCCCGAAGGTACCTTGACCCAGCCTTCGCTGATGCAGTATTCGGCGACATCGGTGCGTTCCTTGCCGGCCAGCCGGATGCCGATGTCATGTTCGAGCACGTCCGACAAATAGCGCGGGCTGCGCGGGTCGGTGGACAGGCGGTCGGGGATGGCGGGCCGGCGGCTGGCTTCAGTCATGGTGGGAGGGACCCGGAAACGGTGGTTGAGCTCGATTCTCGGGCAATTCTCGCGGCTCCACCGGGCAAGCAGTCATCAACTCGGCCACGATGCCTGGCCGGCGCGGCCGCCTGGCCGTCAATCCACGAAGCGCGCAAAGACCAGCGAGGCGTTGGTGCCGCCGAAGCCGAAGCTGTTGGACATCACCGTGGTCAGCGGCGCATCCAGGCGCTGGCGCAGGACGGGTACGCCCTCGGCGGCGGGGTCCAGCGTGTCGATATGGGCCGAGGCGCTGGCGAATCCGCCCTGCATCATCAGCAGGCAGTAGATCGCCTCCTGCACGCCGGCCGCGCCGAGCGAATGGCCCGAGAGCGACTTGGTCGAGCTGATGGCCGGCATGCGCGCGCCGAATACCTCGCGCACCGCACCCAGCTCGGCCAGGTCGCCGACCGGCGTGGAAGTACCGTGGGCGTTGATGTAGTCCACCGGCGTGCGCACCGTGGACAAGGCCTGCTGCATGCAGCGCACGGCCCCTTCGCCGGAGGGCGCCACCATATCCTGGCCGTCGGAGGTGGCGCCGAAGCCGACCAGCTCGGCCAGGATGGTGGCGCCGCGCGCCTGCGCGTGCTCGAGCGCTTCGAGCACCAGCATGCCGCCGCCGCCGGCGATGACAAAGCCGTCGCGCGCCGCGTCAAAGGCGCGCGAGGCCTGCTCGGGCCGGTCGTTGAAGGCGCTGGACATGGCACTCATCGCATCGAACAGCAGCGAGAGCTCCCAACTCTCTTCTTCGCCGCCACCGGCAAAAACGATATCCTGGTTGCCCCAGGCGATGAGCTGCGCCGCGTGCCCGATGCAGTGCGCGCTGGTGGCGCAGGCCGAGGTGATCGAATAGTTGACGCCCTTGATGCCGAAGGGCGTGGCCAGGCAGGCCGAGACCGTGCTGCCCATGGTGCGCGTGACCATGAAGGGGCCGACCCGCTTGATGCCCTTGGCGCGCAGCGTATCCGCCGCCCAGACCTGGTTGTAGCTGGACGCCCCGCCCGAGCCGGCAACCAGGCCAGTGCGCGGGTTCGATACCTGCTCGGGCGTGAGGCCGGCCTGCTCGATGGCCTGCTTCATCGAGACGTAGGCATAGGCCGCCGCGTCGCCCATGAAGCGCAAGGTGCGGCGGTCGACCACTGCCTCCAGCACCAGGTCGGGCCGGCCGCTGACGTGGCAGCGCATGCCCAGCTCGGCGTACTTGGGGTTGAAGCGCAGACCCGAGCGCCCCTCGCGCAGGCTCTGCGTCACATCTTCCAGGTTGTTGCCCAGGCTGGACACGATGCCCTGCCCGGTGACGACGACTCGACGCATCAGAAATTCTCCGTCGATGTGAACAGGCCCACCTTGAGGTCGGTGGCGGCGTAGATTTCGCGGCCGTCGGCATACATGTGGCCGTCGGCAATGCCCATCACCAATTTGCGTTCGATGACACGCTTCAGATCCAGGCGATAACTCACCTTCCTGACCGATGGCAGGACCTGGCCATAGAACTTGACCTCGCCGGCCCCCAGTGCGCGCCCGCGCCCCGGGTTGCCGCGCCAGCCGAGCCAGAAACCGACGAGCTGCCACAGCGCATCCAGGCCCAGGCAGCCCGGCATCACCGGGTCGCCCTCGAAGTGGCAGCCGAAGAACCACAGCTCGGGGTGGATATCGAGCTCGGCCTCGACCAGGCCCTTGCCGTGGGCGCCGCCGGTATCGTCGATGCGCACGATGCGGTCGACCATCAGCATGTTGGGCAGCGGCAGGCGCGCATTGCCGGGGCCGAAGAGCTCGCCTCGGCCGCAGGCCAGCAACTCGTCGCGCGCGTAGCTGTGCTGGCCCAGGTCGCGCTGGCTGGTGCGGGGCGCCGGGCTGGGGTTGCCGCTGGGCGGGGCGCTGGGGGTGACGTCTGGCGGCGTGGTGTGCATCTCTGGGCCCTGGGTGTCAGGCCCGCATTTTGCCTCTCGGCCGGGGCGATGGCATGGCGGCTGGGGCCGGCTCTTCGGCGGTCAGCGCGGCACCGCCGCCTGGCAGGCCGCCTGACTTGCTGCCTGACTTGCTGCCTGACTCGCCGCCTGACTCGCCGCCACCCGCTGCGTCAACCGCGCCCAGCCCTCATCGACCTCGGCCTGCAGGGTCTGCGCATCGGCCGCCGAGAGTTGCCGGTAGCGCCGCTGCAGCGCCAGGTAGTCGGCCACCGGCCGCGTGCGCTGGCCCTGGTTGAGGGTGTAGCGCTGGCCGTCCTCGATTTCGTAGAGCGCAAATGCGCCGCATTCGACGGCGTAGCGCGCCGCGGTCAGGGCGCCGTCGTCGGGCAGCCCCCAGCCGTCCAGGCACGGGATCAGCAGCGTGATGAAACGCAGGCCGCGCATCGCCTTGGCGCGCTCGACCTTGCGCTTCAGATCGGCGAGGTGGCCGATGCTGGCGGTGGCCACGTAGGGCACGCCATGGGCGGCCATGATCTCGCTCATATTCTTCTTGCGCGTGGTCTTGCCGGCGGGCGTGGAGCCGGTGCGGGCAAAGTGCGGCGTGGACGACGACTTCTGCGCGCCGGTATTCATGTAGCCCTCGTTGTCGAGGCAGAAATAGAGGATGTTCTCGTTGCGCTCGGCGGCCGAAGACAGGCACTGGAAGCCGATGTCGTAGGTGCCGCCGTCGCCGGCCAGCACGATCACCTGCGTCTCGTGCCGGCCCTGCGCGTCGAGCGCGCGGCGCAGCCCGGTGGCGGCCGCCGCGCTGGCTTCGAGGGTGGGCTGGTAGACGGGGATGCGCAGCGAGCTGAGTGGCTGCGCGCCGGCGATGATGGCCATGCACGAAGGCGGGATCACGGCCATCGTATCGGGCCCGAGCACATCCAGGATGTGGCGCACCGTGAGCGGCTCGACACAACCCGGGCATGCGGCGTGGCCCGAGCACAGCAGCGCCTCTGGGGCGCGATGCGCGGCGGGCTCGGGGGCGATGGCGATGGTCTGCATCTGCTTCACCTGACCCACACCGATTCGTCCAGCGCCGGGCTGGCCAATGCCTGGCGCACGAAGGCGCAGATGCGCTCGGGCGAGACATTCACGCCACCCACCCCCGCCAGGCAGCCGTGGATGTGGGGCGCATCGTTCATGCCGTAGAGCGCGGCGCGCAGCTCCTGGTGCAGCACGCCACCATGCCCGGGCGAGTGGTTGCGGTCGAGCACCACCACGTCACGCACGCCGGCCAGCGCGGCGCGCAGCGCGCGCACCGGCAGTGGGCGGAACAGCCGCACCTTGAGCAGGCCGATATCCAGGCCGTCGTCGCGCAGCGCATCCACCGCGTCGCGCGCGGTGCCGCACATGCTGCCCATGCCGACGATGACGGTGGCCGCGCCATCGCAGCGGTAGCGCTCCAGCACGCCGTGGCTGCGCCCGGTGAGGACGGCCCATTCCTGGTCGGCGGCGGCGGCCAGCGCGGCCACGCGGCCCATCGCGGCCTCGATCTCCTGGCGGTGGCGGTAGTACATATCCTGCGAGACGACGTTGCCCCAGGATTCGACGCGCTCGGTGTCGAGCCGGTGGGCCGGGGCAAACGGCGGCAGGTAGGCATCTACCAGCGCCTGCGACGGCACGCACACCGGTTCGAGCGAGTGCGAGACGTAAAACGCGTCGAGGTTGACGAGCACCGGCAGCAGCACCTGCTCGGCCACGCGGAAGGCCTGGATCACGGTATCCAACGCCTCCTGTGCGGTCTCGACATAGAACTGGATCCAACCGGTATCGCGCTGCGCCAGGCTGTCGGTCTGGTCGGGCCAGAAAGCCCAGGGCGAGGCCACCGTGCGGTTGACATTGGCCATCACGATCGGCGCGCGCGCGCCGCTGGCGTAGTGCAGCAGCTCGTGCATCAGCAGCAGGCCCTGCGAGGCGGTGGCGGTGAAGACGCGCACCCCCGCCAGCGAGGCCGGGATGCAGGCCGACATCACCGAATGTTCGGATTCGGGCGTGATGATCTCGGCGCTGAAGCTGCCCTCGGCCTGGAATTCGGTCAGCTTCTCGAGCACCGGGGTCTGCGGCGTGATCGGGTACACCGGCACCACCTGGGGCCGCGCCAGCCGCGCCGCCCAGGCCACGGCGTGGTTACCGGTGAGCAGCACCGGTGTCTGCGCAGAACTCATCTCAGCTCCTCGACCATCTTCATCGATCCGGTCGGGCATTCCTTGACGCACAGCCCGCAGCCCTTGCAGTAATCGGTGAGCACCGCGTAGCCGCTGCCGGCGCGTTGCACCGCGAGATCGGGGCAGTAGTTGACGCAGTTGTCGCAGTGGGTGCACAGCCCGCACGAGAAGCAGCGCACGGTCTCGGCCAGCGCCGCTTCGATCGCCAGGCCGAGTTGCACCTCGCCGTGGTGCACCAGGCGCTCGGCCGGCGCCAGCCGCTGCTCGGCCGGGCGCGCCTGCGCCGGGTGGTAGTGCAGGTTGATCGACGACAGCGNNGGCGGCACGCGCCTGCACCGGGTGGTAATGCAGGTTGATCGAAGCCAGCGACACCAGGCCTTCGCCACCCGCGCCGGTGGGCTCGGGCACGCCGCTGAGCTGCTGGTGGATCGCCAGCGCGGCGCGCTCGCCCATGGCGATGGCCTCGGTCACGAAGCGCGCCATGCTGGCCATGTCGCCGCCGGCCCAGACACCGGCAGCGCTGGTTGCGCCGTGGGCATCGGTCTTGAGCAAGGCGCCATCGGCGACTGTGGCCGCCGCCAGCGGCGCCAGATCGGGGTCTTGGCCGATGGCGCTGACGATGGCGTCGGCGGCCAGCGTGTAACCGCTGCCGGCCAGCGGCGTGAACGGGAAGGGGCCGCGCTGCGCGGTGGGGTCGAAGGCCACGCGCACACAGGCCAGCCGCAGGCCGCCACCGGCCTCTTCGGCCACGCTTTGCAGCATCGCCGAGGCGGCCAGCACGATGCCTTCTTCGAGCGCTTCGACCACCTCCTCGCGCTGGGCCGGCATCGCGTCTTCGGCCTCCAGCGCCAGGATCGTCACCTCGTGCCCGGCGCGGCGCGCGCTGCGGGCGACGTCGAGCGCGGCGCTGCCGCCACCGATCACGACCAACCGGCGGCCCAGCGCTGGCGGCGCGCCGCGGCTGGTGCGCGCCAGGTAGTCGGCGCCATCCAGCAGCCAAGGCCAGCGATAGTCGAGCTGCGGCAGGCGCTTGGGGCGGCACGCGCCCAGCGCCAGATAGACCGCGTCGTGCCCGGCCCGCAGTTGCGCAAAGGCCTCGGCCGTGGCCAGCGTCTGGCCACAGCGCACGTCGATGCCCATCGCGACAATGCGTGCGATTTCGCCATCGAGCACGTCGCGCGCCAGCCGGTAGGCGGGGATGCCGTAGCGCATCAGGCCGCCGAGTTCGGGCTGCGCTTCGAGCAACGTCACGGCGTAGCCCAGCCGGCGCAGCTGAAAGGCCGCCGACAGGCCCGAGGGCCCGCCGCCGACCACCGCCACATGCTGGCTGCGTGACTGCGCCGCCGCAGCGTGCGACCAGCCCTGCGCCAGAGCCATATCGCCGACAAAACGTTCGAGCTTGCAGATAGCCAGCGCTTCGTCGTGGCCTGCCCGGTTGCAGGCACTCTCGCACGGGTGGTGGCAGATGCGCCCGGCGATCGCGGGGAAGGGGTTGTGGCGCGTCAGCGTCTGCCAGGCGCCGAGAAAGTCGCGTGCGCGCGCCTGCCCTATCCACCGCGCGATATCGCCGCCCACGGGGCAGGCCCGATGGCAGGGCGAGGGCGCGCTGATATGGCGGGCCAGCGCCGCGCGCCAGGTGCCGGTCTTGATGGCGGCGGTGCTGCCGGTGGTCCAGATCGGCGGCGGGGGCATCGGCGCGTTCATGCTTGAGCGCCCTGCAACTGAGCCTCGGCCCAGCGCCAGCCTTCTTCGCAGGCGGCGATATTTTCGTCATGCAGCTTGGGCGCCTGATCGACCAGCGTGCGCTCCATCACTGCGAGCGAGGGCGCCCCGATCGCGCACGCCAGGCCGCCCAGCAAGGCCGAGTTGACGATGCGCCCGAGGCCGTTGCGCCGCGCGATCGCCAGACCATCCACCGGGATCACCCGGTAGCCCGGCAGATCCACCGCAAACTGCGCCGCGCTGCGCGCCGAATTGACGACGATCAGCGTGCCGGCATGAGCCGCCGGGCCGCTCCCAAGGCGAATACCGGAGCGCTTCGGCGCGGAGGTCACCTGTTGAGCACTGGCGAGCAGCCGGCCTTCGAGCAGGCTGGCGTCGAAGCACAGGATGGCATCGGCGCGCTCGATATCGCAGCGCACACGCACCGGCTTGTCATCGACGCGCAGGTAAGAACTCACCGGCGTGCCGCGCCGCGCGCCGCCGTAGCTGGCAAAGCATTGCACCTGCCGGCCCTGGGCGAAGAAGGCCATCGCCAGCAGGTTGCCCGCCGTCTGTGCGCCTTGGCCGCCGCGGCCCTGAACGATGATTTGCAGCACGCGCTGGCTCTCCTTTTGCCGCAATCTACGCCTCGGCCGCAGATTCGTCGAATTGATGATCAGAATCCCGACCATTCACCAAGCAGATAGCCATGAACTTCCGCCAGCTCGACCTCAACCTGCTGCGCGTGCTGTGCGCGGTCTACCGCAGTGGCTCGGTCACCGAGGCCGGGCGTGCGCTGGCGCTGTCGCAGCCGGCCACCAGCAACGCCCTGGCGCGGCTGCGCCGGGTGTTGGGCGACGAGCTGTTCGTGCGCTCGCCGTCGGGCCTGCACCCGACGCGGCTGGCACAGCGCATTGCGCCGCAGGTGATGGCCCACTTGCACGCGCTCGAGGCCACGCTGGCCAGCGGTGAGGCTTTCGAGCCCGCCAGCGGACGCGTGCACTGGCGGCTGTCATTGTCCGACCTGGGCGAGATGATGTTCCTGCCGCCGCTGGCGCGCGCCCTGCGCAGCGAGTCGCCGCACAGCCAGGTCTCCAACGTGGCGGTGGACGCCGCCCAGGTGAGCGCTGCGCTGGAGGCGCGCGAGATCGATCTGGCCATCGGCATCCTGCACCCCGAGCACCGCGGCATCGCCAGCGAGCCGCTGTTTCACGAGCACTTCGTGGCCATCACCGGCAGCGCCTGGCTGCCCGCCATCGGCCGCGCCGGCAAGGGCCTGACGCCGCAGCAACTGGCACGCGCGAGCCTGGCGGTGGCGGCACCGACAGCCACCTTCCACGGCAGCGTCGAAGCGATGCTGACCCGGCTCAAGCTGAATGAGCGTGCCGTGGTCCGCGCCCGCCACTACGGCGCCCTGCCCGAACTGGTGACCCGCACCGACCTGATGGCGATCGTGCCGCGCATGTTTGCCGCCTCGCTGGCGCCACGCTATGCCGTGCGGGTATGGGAGCTGCCGGGCCAGGGGCCGCACTACACCGTGCGCATGGTCTGGCACCAGAGCGCCACCAACGACCCCGCCCATGCCTGGCTGCGCGAGCGCGTTCTGCGGCTGTTTGCTCACGACAGCAGCTTGACATTGCGCAAGGCGCGACGGCCCCCTGCGCCCTAGGATGCGCGCCGCGACGCTGCTGCCAGACATGACGACCCCGAACCCACTGACTTCGCCTCCCACGGCCCCGCACCTGGTGTGCCCGGCCGGTTCGCTGCGCGCCCTGCAAGGCGCGGTGGACGCCGGCGCCGACGCGGTCTACATGGGCCTCAAGGACGCCACCAACGCGCGCAACTTTGCCGGCCTCAATTTCGACATGGCGCAGGCGAGCGAAGGCGTGCGCTACGCCCACCAGCGCGGACGCCAGGTGCTGATGGCGCTGAATACCTTTGCCGACGCTCGCGGCGTGGGCCCCTGGTACCGCGCCGTGGACAGCGCGGTGGCGATGGGCGCCGATGCCCTGATCGTGGCCGATACCGCGGTGATGGCCTATTGCCGCGCGCACCACCCGCAACTGCGCCTGCATCTGTCGGTGCAGGCCTCCGCCACCAGCCACGAGGCGATCGAGTTCTACCGTCAGCGCTACGGTATCCAGCGCGCCGTGCTGCCGCGCGTGCTGACGATGGCCCAGGTCGGCCAGGTGATACGCAATACGCCGATCGATATCGAGGTCTTCGGCTTTGGCAGCCTGTGCGTGATGGTCGAGGGACGCTGCGCGTTGTCGTCCTATGTCACCGGCCAGTCGCCCAATACCTCGGGCGTGTGCTCGCCGCCTTCTGCGGTGCGCTGGCACGATACGCCCGGCGGGGTCGAGGCGCGCCTGAATGGCGTGCTGATCGACCGCTATGCGCCCGATGAACCGCGCGGCTACCCCACGCTGTGCAAGGGGCGCTTCGACGTGGAGGGCGTGCGCGACTATGCGATCGAGGAGCCGACCAGCCTGAATACGCTGACCCTCCTGCCCGAGCTCATCGCGCTGGGCGTGAAGGCCATCAAGATCGAAGGCCGCCAGCGCAGCGCGGCCTATGTCGAACAGGTCACCGGCGTGTGGCGCGCCGCCATCGACGCGGCCTGCGCGCCGCAGGCCCGCTTCAGCGTGCAGCCCGCCTGGACCGCCACGCTGGCGCGCTATGCCGAGGGCCAGCAGCACACGCTGGGCGCCTACAACCGGCCCTGGCGCTGAGACGAATATGGATACTCCGCGCACGCGCCTGGCCCTGACGGTCGGCCCGCTGCTCTACCACTGGCCGCGCCAGACGCTGATGGATTTTTATGCCGGCGTCGCCGAGTCCGCCGCCGATACGGTGGTGCTGGGCGAGGCGGTGTGCGCGCGGCGGCGCGAAATGACGCTCGAAGACTGGCTGGCACTGGCGCGCGATCTCACTGCGGCCGGCAAGGAAGTGGTGCTGGCGACGCAGACGCTGATCGAGTCCGAGCCCGACCTGCGCCTGCTGCGCCGCCAGGCCGAGCAGCACGAATTCATGGTCGAGGCGGGCGACGCCTCGGCGCTGCAACGGCTGGCCGGCACGGTGCCATTCGTGCTCGGCCCGCACATCAATATCTACAACCAGCCCGCGCTGCAGGAGCACGCCCTGCTGGGGGCCGTGCGCTGGGTCGCGCCGCTCGAATTGCCGCTGGAAGCGCTGGCGCTCATCAACCCGCCGCAGGCGCCGGTCGCCAACCCGGGCGGCACGCCGATCGCCACCGAGGCGTTTGCCTTTGGCCGCCTGCCGCTGGCGTTTTCAGCGCGTTGCTATACCGCCCGCCACCACCACCTGAACAAGGACGAGTGCGAGTTCCGCTGCCTGCAAGACCCTGACGGCCTGCTCTTGTCCAGCAGCGAAGGCGCGCCATTCCTGGTGCTCAACGGCACGCAGACACAGTCGGCCGCCTTTCACTGCCTGATCGGCGAGGGCGCCGCCCTGCGCGCGGCGGGCGTGACGCGCCTGCGCCTGTCGCCCACGTCGCGCGGCTTCGAGGCCGTGCTGGCGGCATTTGATGGCGTGATGAACCAGGGCGACAGCGCCGCCGACGCGCTGCACGAGATCGAGGCGATGGGCTGGAGCGGCGGCTTGAGCAACGGCTACGCCCATCGTCGGCCGGGGCTTGAATGGATCACGACATGATGAATACGAATCGCCCGGCGCAAGCACCGCGGCCACCCCGTTGGCAGGCCGCCGCGGCCGACCGCCTGCGCCGGCTGGTGCAGCGCCTGCCGGTGCAGCCACCTTCATTTGTGCTGGCGCGCGTGCTCGATATCGCGCTGCTCAAGCGCCTGCCGGCGGACGCGCGGGCCGCGCTGTCCGGCCGCACCGTCGAGGTGGTGGTCACCGACCTCGGCCTGCGCGTGCGCCTGCAACTCACCGAAGGTGGCTTCCGCGTCGCCCCGGGTGCGGGCGAGACCGCCCTGCGCATCGTCGCGCCGGCCAGCAGCTACCTGCGGCTGCTGCGCGGTGAAGAGGACGCCGACCGCCTGTTCTTCGAGCGCGCGCTGGTGATGGAAGGCGACACCGAGATGGGCCTGGTGCTGAAGAACACGCTCGACGCGATCGGCCCGCTCTGGCGCTGGCCGCCGGGGCGTCACTGAACCACGGCGCCGGCCCGGCGCGCCGGCTCGGCATCGCCGCGCCGCACCTGGTGGCGCTCGCTGTGCGTCGGTGCGAAGGCGCGCTCCAGGCTGGCCAGCAGCGCCAGCGCGCGCACGCTGTTGTCGGCGTGCAGGTTGCATACATAGACATCCAGCGTCACCGCGCCCAGCTCGGGCCAGGTGTGCACGGCCAGGTGCGATTCGGCGAGCAGCACGACACCGGTCACACCGCCCGGCGCCGGGAAGCGATGGAAGAGCTCGCCCACCGGCTGCAGGCCCGCGCCGGCCACCGCGTGCAGGCAGATTTCGCGCAGCGCGGCGGGGTCGGCCATCGGCCGCAAGGCGGCGCAGCAGCCGTGCAGATCGGCGGTGAGGTGGAGGCCTTGCATGGCAGGATGATAGGGATCAGGGTCGCCAGCCGCGGCAAACTTAGAATCGGCGACTCCGCCGCCCTCTTGCCGCCCCGCGGCGCCCACGCATGGCCACCACTGCCCTCGATACACCGGTCACCTCGGTAACCTCGGTAACCGCGCTGATGGCCAACGCCATCCGCGCCCTCGCAATGGACGCCGTGCAGCAGGCCAACTCCGGCCACCCGGGTGCGCCGATGGGCATGGCCGAGATGGCCGTCGCGCTGTGGGGCCGCCACCTCCGGCACAACCCGGCCGACCCGCACTGGCCCGACCGCGACCGCTTCGTGCTCAGCAACGGCCACGCCTCGATGCTGCTGTATGCGCTGCTGCATCTCACCGGCTACGAGCTGCCGATGAGCGAGCTGCGCCAGTTCCGCCAACTGCACAGCAAGACCCCGGGCCACCCCGAAGTGGATGTCACGCCGGGCGTCGAAACCACCACCGGCCCGCTCGGCCAGGGCCTGGCCAATGCGGTCGGCATGGCGCTGGCCGAAAAGCTGCTGGCCGCCGAATTCAACCGCCCCGGCCACACCGTGGTCGACCACCGCACCTATGTCTTCATGGGCGACGGCTGCCTGATGGAAGGCATCAGCCACGAGGCCTGCGCGCTGGCGGGCGCCTGGCGCCTGAACAAGCTGGTGGCGCTGTACGACGACAACGGCATCAGCATCGACGGCCCCGTCCAGCCCTGGTATGTCGATGACGTCAAACAGCGCTTCGCGGGGTATGGCTGGCAGGTCATCGGCCCGCTCGACGGCCATGACGTGCCGGCCCTCGATGCCGCCATCTCGCAGGCGCTGGCCTCGGCCACGCAACCCACCCTCGTCATCTGCAAGACCACCATCGGCAAGGGCTCGCCGCACCGTGGCGGCACCGCCAAGGCGCACGGCGAGCCGCTGGGCGGCGAAGAAATCAAGCTCACGCGCGAGGCGCTGGCCTGGCCGCACGAGCCCTTCGTGATCCCCGAGGCGGCCTACTCGGCGTGGGACGGCCGCCCCCGCGGCGCGCAGGCGCAGGGCCGCTGGGCCGAGCGCTTTGCGGCCTACCAGGCGGCCTGGCCCGCGCCCGCCGGCGAGTACTTGCGCCGCATGAAGGGCGAGCTGCCTGCCGACTTCGTGCAGGCCGCGGTGGCCGCCATCGCCGCCGCCGATGGCCAGGCCGAAACCGTGGCCACGCGCAAGGCCAGCCAGATCGCGCTCGAGGTCTTTACCCGCCTGATGCCCGAGCTGCTGGGTGGCAGCGCCGATCTCACCGGCTCCAACCTCACCAATACGTCGTCGACGCCGCCCCTGCGCTTTGACGATGCAGGCACCCCCAACGGCGGGCGCCACGTCAACTACGGCGTGCGCGAATTCGGCATGGCCGCGGTCATGAACGGGGTGGCACTGCACGGCGGCTACGTGCCCTACGGCGGCACCTTCCTGACCTTCAGCGACTACAGCCGCAATGCCATCCGCATGGCCGCGCTGATGAAGCGCCGCGTCATCCACCTCTTCACCCACGACAGCATCGGCCTGGGTGAAGACGGCCCCACGCACCAGAGCGTGGAACACGCCGCCAGCCTGCGCCTGATCCCCAATCTGGATGTCTGGCGGCCGGCCGATACCGCCGAAACGATGGTCGCCTGGACGATGGCGCTGGGCAATGTCAACCGCCCCAGCGCGCTGCTGCTGTCGCGCCAGGCCCTGCCCTACCTGCCCAAGCCAGCGCTGGGCGACATCGGCAAAGGCGCCTACGTGCTGGCCGAGCCGAGCGAAGTGGGGATGAAGAAGAAGGCGCAGGCGGTGATCATCGCCACCGGCAGCGAGGTCATGCTGGCGCTGCACGCGCAGGCCGAGCTGGCCCGGCTGAAGATCGCGGTGCGCGTGGTGAGCATGCCCAGCACGACGGCCTTCGACCGCCAGAGCGTCGATTACAAGTGCAGCGTTCTGCCCGCCGGCCTGCCGCGCGTGGCGGTCGAAGCCGGTGTCACCGATGGCTGGTGGAAATATGGCTGCGCCGCCGTGGTCGGCATCGACAACTATGGCGAAAGCGCACCCGCACCGACGCTCTTCAAGCACTTCCACCTGACCGCGCAGAACGTGGTGGATACGGTACGCAAGGTGCTGGGGCGGTGAGGGTCAGAGGGCGATGCCTGCGATGACCACCACCTTGGGTGGGCTGGCCATCGCGGGCGCGATGGTATTCGCGGTGGCCGGCGCGGCGCATGCCGATGAGCTGACGCTGGTGCCGTCACCGGCCGTGCGTTGCCTGACCCCGGCGCAGCCGCAGCGCGGCGAGCCCGAATATCCGAGCCAGAAGCTGGCAGCCAAGAAAGGCGGTAGGGTCGCAGTCGAGCTCATCTTCACGACGCCGGACAAGCGGCCCGAGGTCAGGATTCTTGAGTCCGAAGGCGGCCCTGATTTCATCTATGCCGTCGAAGACCACGTGCGGGCGTTTCGCGTGCCCTGCCTGGAGTACGCCGACATCCCGGTGCGGTTGCGCCAGGAGTACAGCTTCGTCCGCGACCACCGCAAGGTGCTGTGGAGCGCGCCCAGCGACGCCGCCGACCCCGAGCGCGCACGCCTGGTCAAATGCGTCAAGCACCTGGAGCCGAAAACCGTGCCTGACTATCCGATCCAGGACCGCCGCGACCATGTGCAAGGCCGGGTGCTGCTGCAATTGCGCTTCACGAGCCCGCACGAGGCGCCGCAGGTGCGGCGTTTGGACAGCCCGTGGAACCGGAGCCTGGCGCTCAGCGCAGAGGAGTGGGCCGCCGGCTATCGCATGCCCTGCCACCAGGGCCAACCCATTAACGTACTCAGGGCGTTCGAATTCAAATTCGAGGGGGCAGAACTGCCGACCTTCAAGGACCTTTCCCTGCGGCAGTTTGTCGGGGCAATCAAGGACATCGAGACGATGACGGTCCACCACGACTTCACTGCCATGGGGTGCCCCTTCGACGTTCGGCTGCACTATCTGCAGCCCCACCTGCCCAACGCCGTGGGCGAACTGGAAACCTCGAATCCGGCACGCCGCCCCTTGCTGGATTGGCTCGCCAGCGTCACCCTCAAACTGCCGGACAAATTGCAGAGCGCCTTGCTCGGCGACAAGCTGACCCTCACCATCCCCTGCGGCACCATCCATCTCAACCCTCAGCCCGTTTAACCCCCAAGGAGTCATCCCATGACCATCAAAGTAGGCATCAACGGCTTCGGCCGCATCGGACGCATGGTGTTCCGCGCCGCCGTGCAGAATTTCCCCGAGATCGAGATCGTCGGCATCAACGACCTGCTCGAACCCGACTACCTGGCCTACGTGCTCAAGTACGACAGCGTGCATGGCCGCTTCAAGGGCAGCATCGCGGTGGACGGCCATACGCTGGTCGTCAACGGCAAGCGCATCCGCCTGACCGCGGTGAAGGACCCGTCCGAGCTGAAGTGGGGCGAGATCGGCGCCGATATCGTGGTTGAATCGACGGGCCTGTTCCTGACCAAGGAAACCGGCCAGAAGCACATCGACGCCGGCGCCCGCAAGGTCGTCATGAGCGCGCCCAGCAAGGACGACACGCCGATGTTCGTCTACGGCGTCAACGACAAGAGTTACGCCGGCCAGGCCATCATCAGCAACGCCAGCTGCACCACCAACTGCCTGGCCCCGGTGGCCAAGGTGCTGAATGACACCTTCGGCATCAAGCGCGGCCTGATGACCACCGTGCACGCCACCACCGCCACCCAGAAGACGGTGGATGGCCCGAGCAACAAGGATTGGCGCGGCGGCCGCGGCATCCTGGAAAACATCATCCCCAGCAGCACCGGCGCGGCCAAGGCGGTGGGCGTGGTCATCCCCGAGCTGAACAAGAAGCTCACCGGCATGTCCTTCCGCGTGCCCACCTCCGATGTCTCGGTGGTGGACCTCACCGTGGAGCTGGTGCGCGAAGCCAGCTACGCCCAGATCTGCGCCGCCATGAAGGCCGCGTCCGAGGGCGCCATGAAGGGCGTGCTCGGCTATACCGAAGAAAAGGTCGTCTCGACCGATTTCCGCGGCGAGGCCATGACCTCGGTCTTCGACGCCGAGGCCGGCCTGGCGCTGGACTCCACCTTCGTCAAGGTCGTGGCCTGGTACGACAACGAGTGGGGCTACTCCAACAAGGTGCTGGAAATGGTGCAGGTCATCAGCCGCTGATCGACCAAGGTGTCAGCCCGCCTCGCCGCGCTGCTGCTGGCCGCGCTCGCGTTCTCCCTGCCGGCCGTGGCCGCACGCGGCAGCGCGGCGCGCGCTGCGCTGCCGGCGGTGGAGGGCGAGGTCATCGTGCAGTTCAAGGCCGATGCCAGTACCGTGCGCAAGCACGCGCTGGCCGCGCGTGCGGCCAGCGCCACCGTGGGCAGCGTGCTGGCCAACCGCGCCAGCAGCCTCGGCGCGCGCGTCGGCCGCACGCTGGAGGCGGGCAGCGCCATCGGCGAGCGCATGCAGGTGATGCGCGCAAGCGGCGTGGATGCCGCCGCGCTGGCGCGCCAACTGGCCGCCGACCCCGAGGTGGAATTTGCCGTGCCCAACGGCCGCCGGCGCATCCTGGCGGCGCCCAACGATCCGCTGTATGCCGAAGCGCTGCCGCGCGTGCGCGCCAACGGCCCCGACAGCGGCCAGTGGTACCTGCGCGCACCCGCGGCTGGCGTGGTCTCGGCGATCGATATCGAAGCGGCCTGGGCGCGCACCCGCGGCAGACCGGATATCGTGGTTGCCGTGCTCGATACCGGGGTGCGCTTCGAGCACCCGGACCTGGGCCGCGCGGCCAATGGCGGGCAACTGCTGCCCGGCTATGACTTCCTATCCAACAGCGTGGTCGCCAACGACGGCGACGGCCGCGACGCCGACCCCAGCGACCCGGGCGACTGGGTCAGCAGCGCCGAGGCCAACCGCGGCACCTTCAGCGGCTGCGGCGCGGCCGCCAGCAGCTGGCACGGCACCTCCACCGCCAGCCTGGTGGGCGCGGCCACCGACAACGGCGTCGGCATGGCCGGTGCGGCGCCCGGCGTGCGCGTGCTGCCGGTGCGCGTGCTCGGCAAATGCTTTGGCACCGATGCCGATATCCAGGCCGGCATGCTGTGGGCGGCAGGCCTGCATGTCGATGGCGTGCCCGACAACCCCAACCCGGCGAAGGTGCTCAACCTCAGCCTCGGCAGCGACGGCGCCTGCAGCGCGGCGTACCAGTCGGTGGTCGACCGCGTATTGGCCGCCGGCGCCGTGATCGTGGCAGCCGCCGGCAACAGCATCGGCGGGCCGGTGGGCACGCCGGGCAACTGCAGCGGCGTGATCGCCGTGCTGGGCCTGCGACACGCCGGCACCAAGGTCGGCTTCTCGGACCTGGGGCCGCAGATCGGCATCGCGGCGCCCGCCGGCAACTGCGTCAATATCAGCGCCGGCTCGTCCTGCCTGTACCCGATCCTGGCCGCCACCAACAGCGGCGCGCAAGGGCCCGTGGCCTCGGGCTGGACCGACAGCCACGATATCAGCGTGGGCACCAGCTTCTCGTCGCCGCTGGTGGCCGGCGTGGCGGGGCTGATGTTCTCGCAGCAGCCGGCCCTCACCCCGGCCCAGGTGCGCAGCACGCTGGCATCGACGGCCCGGCCCTTCCCCAGCAGCGGCGCCAACAACGGCCCCGACGACCCGACGCCGGTGGCACAGTGCCACGCCCCCACCGCAGGCGTGGAGCAGGTGCAGTGCTACTGCAGCACGGCCCTGTGTGGCGCCGGCATGCTCGACGCCGGCGCTGCGGTGGCGGCGGTGTCCGGCGCCACTGCCGCCATCAGCGTGACGACCGCCGCGCCCACCGCCGGCAGCGCGGTCACGCTGAGTGGTGAAGCCAGCGTGGCCGCCGCCGGCGCCACCATCACCGGCTATGCCTGGGCGCTGGCCAGCGGCGGTGGCATCGTGAGCGGCTTCGACAGCGCCACCAATACGAGCACGGCCACCCTCACGCCCAGCGCCGAGGGCAGCTTCACGGTGCAACTCACGGTGACGGACAACCTGGGCCACATCGGCGTCGTCACGCGCGTCGTGACGGTGGCGGCGGCGCCGGTGCCGCCGCCCACCGCTGCGCCCGGTGGCGGTGGGGGCGGTGGGGGCGGCGGCGCGGCCTCGCTGTTGTGGGTGCTGGGCATCATGCTGGCCGTGGCTGCACTCCTGCACACAACACGGCGGGTCGTGGCCGCCCGCACCCTGCGGCGCTGAAATCCGGCTCCGATAATCCGGGCTACTCCCCAGCTCGCTGCGCGGCGCCCCCAGCGGCCGCCGCGCAGGCCGCCCCCATGCCTCTTGCTCGCCGGCCCCGCGCCGCCCTGGCCGCCTGTATTTCAGTCTCCCTGCTGCTGCTGGCCGGGGCCGCACCCACGCTCGCTGCCCCGCCCGCCCCAGTGCTGGTGGCAGCGCAGGCGCACGGCCTGATCGTGCGCCTGAAGGGCGCCGCCGCACACGCCTCCACCGAGGCCGACGACACCCCCCGGCAGCGCCCAACCCGCGACGACGGCGCCCGCTGGCGCGCCGTGCTGCGTGGCGCGGCGCTGGGCGCCACCTCCGGCCAGCGCGAGCCCGCCCTGCGTGCCGTCGGCCGTGACCAGCAGTTGCTGGATTTCGGCCGCGGCCTGGCGCCCGCCGAAGCCGAACGCCTGGCCGAGAGGCTGCGCCGCAGCCCCGAGGTGGACTGGGTCGCCCTCAACGTGCGCGAACAGCGCCTGCAGGTCAGCAGCGACCCGTATGCCGCGCAGCAATGGTGGCTCCAGCCGGCCGGTGGCGGCAACGCCAACGCACTGGCCGATCGCCTGCGCGGCGTGCCCGGCTTCGTGGGCGCCTGGCAATCGGGCATCCCCGGCGCCACCGGCGGCGCCGCCGCCATCGTGGCGGTGCTGGATACCGGCATCACCGCCCACCCCGACCTCGCCGGGCGCACCCTGCCGGGCTACGACTTCGTCTCCGAATTGCACTTTGCCGGCGACGGCGACGGCCGCGACAACGACCCCACCGACCCCGGCGACTGGGTCTCGGCCAGCGACCGCGCCGATACGCGCTTTGCCGATTGCGAACTCAGCAAGAGCACCTGGCACGGCACCATCGTCGCCGGCATCATCGCCGCCGCCACCGACAACGGCGTGGGCGTGGCCGGCATCAACCAGCAGGGCCGCGTGCTGCCGGTGCGGGTGGCCGGCAAGTGCGGGGCGACGGTGGCCGATATCGTGGACGGCATGCGCTGGGCCGCCGGGCTGCCGGTGGCCGGCGTCCCGACCAACCCAAACCCGGCGCGCATCGTCAATATCAGCTTCGGCGGCTCGGCGGCGTGCGGGCTGGCGTACCAGACCACGGTGGATGAATTGCGCGCCCACGGCGTGGTCGTGGTGGCCGCCGCCGGCAACGAACACGGCGCGGTCAGTCGGCCGGCCAGTTGCAGCGGCGTGGTCGGCGTGGCGGCCCTCAACCGCGACGGCTTCAAGAGCCACTATTCCAACTTCGGCGAGGCTCTCGGCGCCACTGGCGTGGCCACCGTGGGCGGCGACGACAGCGGCGAGGGTGCCTGGCGCCTGCTGCTCGCCGACAACGGCCTGGTGACGGTGTGGAACAGCGGCGAGACCGGGCCCGGCAGCGCCGGCTACGCCGCGGTCTTCGGCACCAGCTTTGCCACGCCTCTGGTCTCGGGCACGCTGGCCCTGATGCTGAGCGTGAACCCGGCGCTGAGCGCCGAACAGCTCATCAGCGGCCTGCGCGTGACGGCGCGCCCGCATGTCACGTCACCGCAGATCGGCGCCTGCTCGCCGGCCAATCCGGGGCGCTGCATCTGCAGCGCGCAGAGCTGTGGCGCGGGCATCCTGGATGCCAGCCAGGCCGTGCTCTTTGCCGCCAACCCGGGCAGCTATGTCGCCCCGGCGCGCCAGGCGGCGCTGCTGGACAACCCCGAGATCACCCAGGCCGCGGCACTCGGCCCCGACCGCCCGGGCACCGATACCGTGCTGGTGCAGGCGCCCAGGGACAGCGGCGGTGGTGGCGGCGGCGCGCTGGGCGGCGGCTGGGTGGCGGCGCTGGCGGCGGCCGTGCTGCTGCTCAGGGCTTCGCGGCGCACGGCCTGAAGCCGGCGCCGAAGGCGCCTGCGGGCAGCGCACGCAAGCGCTCGGCCTGCTCGCCATCGATGCGCGCCAGCCGCAGCCCGTGCAGTGGCGGCGGCGCCGGCAGCAACGCCACCCGCGCGCCGCGCAGCGCGGTATTCGCCGTGGCAGCCAAGGCGGCATCGGCAGCCTCGCGGCTGGCGTGGCGGGACAGCACGAAGCCCGGGGCCAGCTCGGCTGGCGCATCGAGCATCTCGAAGGCCAGGCCCAGCCGGCGCAGGTCTCGCTCCCTGACCCCGCGCAGGGTGGCGTCAGGGTAGCGGCCCGCATATACCAGCCAGGTCTGCGGAACGACCACCGGCTCACGCGCCCAACTGCCCTCGGGCAGCTGGGCCGATGCCAGCGCCGCCTCGGCCGCCGCGATGTCAGCGGCGCCAAACGGGCCGGCCTCCAGGCAGGCCACAGTGGCCACACGGGCGGCCCGCACCGCGGCGCTGGCGGCCGTCGGGGCGAGCACGATCACCGCCGCCGGGCGCACCTGTGCGGCCAGCCGTTCGGGCTCGCGCTCGGCATGGCGTGGCGGCGGCCAGGCCGGCCCAAGCCAGCCGCGCACCCAGCCCAGAAACAACAGGTTGGCGAGCAGCAGCCCGGCCACGAAAAGGCGCAGCTTCACTCGCTGCCGGCCCGCAGGCGCACACTGACTTCGCCGCTCACGACGCGATGGATCGCGCCGCTGCGCACGCGCAGCGCCCCCTGCTCGTCGACACCTTCGGCGATGCCCTCCACCGGCTCGGGCGGGGTGGTGCTGACCGCCAGCCCGCGCAGCAGATCGCGCCTGGCATAGGCGCCAGCGCGCGGCGCGAAGCCTTCGGTCTCGAACCGCTGCAGCGCGCGCACCAACGGCTCGACCACCACCGCCAGGGCGCGCGGCGCGCTGGCCTCGGGGTCGATCTCTTGCAGGCAGGCGTAGCCGTGGGTCAGGTTTTCGTTCGGCTGCGGCAGCACGTTGAGGCCGACGCCAACCACGCACATGCGGCGCTGGCCCACGCTGACGGTCTCGATCAGCACGCCGCCGAGCTTGCGGCCGCGACCGGGGCCGTCCATCAGCCACAGGTCGTTGGGCCACTTGAGGCCGATGCGCGGCACCGCCCCGCCGCCCAACGCCGGTGCGGACATCGGCTGCGGGTCCAGACCCCACTCAGCCGGCGGCTGCGGATCGAGTGCCCACGCAGGCTGGGGCTGCGGATCGAGTGCCCACGCAGCCAGGGGCTGCGGATCGAGTGCCCACGCAGCCAGGGGCTGCGGATCGAGTGCTTCAGCCAGCGCCAGCCCCACCGCCAGGGACAGGCCGGCCCATTGCTCGGGCGCCAGCGGCAGCGAGATCGAAAACGTGAGCGACGCACCGGCGCTGGAGACCCAGTCGCGCCCCAGGCGGCCACGGCCGCGGGTCTGCTGCTCGGCCACCATCAGGCACGGCGAGACATCACCCGAACGGCGGCCATGCGGCGTGCGCTCGTCGCCGGGCCGCGCATCGAGCTGCCCCGGGCGGGTGACCGGCGCATCGCGCTGGCCGCCCAGGGCGCGGGCGCGGTCGAGCAGCCGCGTATTGGTGGACTCCACGCGCGCCATCACTTCGACACTGATGCCGGGCAGCAGCGGCTGCAGCCGCCGCCAGATCGCCTCGGCGCCCCAGTCCTGGTGCCCGTCCTCGGACATGTCCGGCTACCTCTTGGGCGCGAGCAGGGTGCGCCGGCACGCGCGGCTGCCGCAGCGGCACTCGTACTGCTTCTTGAGCTTGGGCGTGTAGCGCTCGTCGATGATCAGCCCGTAGTCGTAGAACAGCTCCTCGCCGGGTTGCAGATCGCCCAGCGCGGTGATGAAGATGCGGCCGCCGTCTTCATCGGCCTGGCAGTTGGGCTCGCAGGCGTGGTTGATCCAGCGCGCGCTGTTGCCGCCCACCTTGGCATCGATGACACGCTGGTCGTCGACGTGGAAATAGAAGGTGTGGTTGGGGTCGGCCGGATCGTGCGGGTGGCGGCGCAAGGCCTCGGGCCAGGTGATGACTTCACCCCGGTATTCGATGATGCGCTGGCCGGCGGCGATGGGCTGCAGTGCAAAGACACCCTTGCCGTGGACGCCGCTCTTGCGGACCTGGATGCGACGGGTGTCGCGGGGCTTGCGGGTGCGGGTGGCTTGCGCGGGCTTGGACATTCGGTACATTGAATCCGTACGAGCGCGCGTGTGTGCGCGCGAGACGGGCAGATTGTAGGCACGGCCATTTCCACCCGCGGGGTGGGCGGCCTCAGAAGGGAACATGAGCAAAACGATCATCATTGCCGAGAAGCCCAGCGTGGCGCAGGACATCGTGCGCGCGCTGACCCCGGTGGCCGGCAAATTCGAGAAGCACGCCGATCACTTCGAGAGCGAGGGCTATGTCGTCACCTCCGCGGTCGGCCACCTGGTGGAGATCAAGGCACCGGAGGAGTACGACGTCAAGCGCGGCAAGTGGAGTTTTGCCCATCTGCCCGTGGTGCCGCCGCACTTCGACCTGGCGCCCATCGACAAGGCCAAGACGCGGCTCAATGCCGTCGTGCGGCTGGTCAAGCGCAAGGATGTCACTGCGCTCATCAATGCCTGCGATGCCGGGCGCGAAGGCGAGCTGATCTTTCGCCTCATCGTGCAGTACGCCGGCGGTGAGAAGAAACCCATCGACAAGCCGGTGCANNGGGCCTGGCCGACGCCGCGCGCAGCCGCTCCGAGGCCGACTGGCTGGTGGGCATCAACGGCACGCGCGCGATGACCGCCTTCAACTCGCGCGATGGCGGCTTCTTCCTGACCACGGTGGGCCGCGTGCAGACACCCACGCTGTCGATCATGGTCGAGCGCGAGGAGAAGATCCGCAAGCACGTGGCGCGCGCCTACTGGGAAGTGAAAGCCGCCTTCGACGCCGCGGCCGGCCAGTACGAGGGCAAGTGGTTCGACCCCAAGTACAAGAAGAACGCGGACGACGCCGAGGCCCGCGCCGACCGCCTGTGGACCGCCGCCGAGGCACAGGCCATCGCCGACGCGGTGCAGGGCCTGCCGGCCAGCGTCACCGACGAAGCCAAGCCCAGCACCCAGAGCAGCCCGCTGCTGTACGACCTGACGACGCTGCAGCGCGAGGCCAACAGCCGCTTCGGTTTCAGCGCCAAGACCACCCTCTCCATCGCGCAGGCGCTGTACGAAAAGCACAAGGTGCTGACCTACCCGCGCACCGACTCGCGCGCCCTGCCCGAGGACTACGTGGCCGAGGTCAAGAATACCTTGCGCATGCTGGCCGATGAAGACCTGCCGGGGCCCCTGCGCGAGCTGGCCGCGCACGCGCGCAAGAGCCTCGCCGAGGGCTACGTCAAGCCCGTCAAGCGGGTTTTCGACAACACCAAGGTGTCGGACCACTTCGCCATCATCCCGACGCTGCAGGCCCCGAAATCGCTCACCGAAATCGAGCTCAAGCTCTACGACATGGTGGTCAAGCGCTTCATCGCGGTGTTCTACCCGGCGGCCGAATTCATGGTCACGACACGCATCAGCAAGGTCGTGAACCAGGGCCAGGAATACCACTTCCAGACCAACGGCAAGGTGCTCGTCAATCCAGGCTGGCTGGCGGTCTATGGCAAGGAGGCGCAGGACGAGGACGCCAATCTGGTGGCGGTGGCGCCGGGCGAAATGGTGCGCACCGAACAGGTGGATGTCAACGCGCTCAAGACCAAGCCGCCGGCGCGCTATACCGAGGCCACCCTGCTCAGCGCAATGGAAGGCGCAGGCAAGCTGATCGACGACGAAGAACTGCGCGAGGCGATGCGCGAAAAGGGCCTCGGCACGCCCGCCACGCGGGCGCAGACCATCGAAGGCCTGATCGCCGAAAAATACCTGCTGCGCGAAGGCCGCGAGCTGGTGCCCACGGCCAAGGCCTTCCAGCTCATGACGCTGCTGCGCGGGCTGGCGATCGAAGACCTGACCAAGCCCGAGCTCACCGGCAACTGGGAATATCAGCTCGCCGAGATGGAGCACGGGCGGCTCAAGCGCGCCGATTTCATGGCCGAGATCGCCAAGATGGCCGAGCGCATCGTGCGCAAGGCCAAGGAATACGACCGCGACACGATCCCCGGCGACTATGCCCAGCTGGCCACGCCCTGCCCGAATTGCGGCGGCGTGGTGAAGGAGAACTACCGCCGCTTTGCCTGTG
>CXWL01003913.1_pt1 | contig 38496 bp, 39 predicted proteins | sample 590931 | NCBI WGS metagenome assembly CXWL01 (sample SAMEA3498368, study PRJEB10139) | groundwater metagenome | biome: water well; material: biofilm material | place: Germany | collected 2015-04-27 | reverse complement strand
GCAGGTCACGATCAATTCCCCGAAGAACTCGCGCGCAACGTATTGGGAGAGCAGCGGTGGGCCAGACTGAAAGACTGCGGCATCGAGCAGCGATTGAATCTGACGCAACTGGCCCTGCGGGGCTCCCGGTATGTGAATGGCGTGGCGATGAAGCATGGGGAGGTCTCGCACAGCATGTTCCCAGGCTACCCGATCCATTCCATTACCAACGGAGTTCACGCAGCCACGTGGACCGCGCCGTCGTTTCAGAAGCTCTTCGATACGCATCTGCCGGACTGGCGGCGCGATCAACTCTCGCTACGCTACGCCGTGGGCATTCCGACTTCGGATATCTGGGCGGCGCATGTAGATGCCAAGCGCACCTTGGTCGAGCATGTGAATCGGGAGTCGAACGCGGGATTCGATCGCGAGGTCTTGACGATCGGATTCGCCCGCCGGTTTGCGGCCTACAAACGTGCCGGTCTGATCTTTCAGGATCTCGAGCGGCTCAAGCAGATTGTCCGAGCGGCTGGACCGATCCAGATCGTCTTTGCCGGCAAGGCGCATCCGCATGACCGTGAGGGCAAGGGTTTGATCGCGCATATCCATGAGATGCGCGATGCGTTGCAGGGCATGGTTGCAGTGTCGTATCTGACCAATTACGACATGGAGGTGGCCAGGATGCTCTGTGCCGGTTCCGATGTATGGCTCAATACACCTTTGCCGCCGCTGGAAGCATCGGGGACGAGCGGAATGAAGGCGGCGATGAACGGGGTGCCCAGCTTGAGTGTGCTCGACGGCTGGTGGATCGAGGGCCATCTGGAGGATGTGACCGGCTGGTCGATCGGCGATCGGGTGGAAGCTTGCATGGAGCCACAGCCAGGGATGGATACCTGTCACGCGGCAGAGCTCTATCGAAAATTAGAAGAGAAAGTCTTGCCCTGTTTCTATAAGGACCAAGGTCGTTTTATCGAGATCATGCGGCATGCGATTGCCTTGAACGGCGCATTTTTTAACACGCAGCGCATGGTCGCTCAGTACCTTCACGATGCCTATCGATTGGGGCCGTCGCCTGCGCCGCAGAGTCTGGGGTCGGCATGACATCCTCACAGGGTTTCATCTTGACCATCAATGGAGGCTCGTCGAGCTTGAAGTGTTCGCTCTTTCAGGTCGGTCCCTCGCTCACGCCTGTTGTCTTCTGCCTGGTCGACCGAATCGGGTTTCCAGATGTCACGCTGACCCTCACGGACCTGGCCGGCGGTACCAGCGAGCGCCGGACGATTCAGGCCGCGCATCACAGGGACTGCGTCGATCCGCTCGTCGCCTGGCTGGAACAGAAGTTCACGATCACCGATCTCGTGGCCATTGGGCATCGCGTGGTGCATGGAGGTCATCGGTATCGCGAGCCGCATGTGATCACTCCTGAAGTCATGGGCGAGTTGCGCCGGCTCAGTCCCTACGATCCGGAACATCTGCCGGCCGAAATCGAGTTGATCGAGGCGTTTGGCCGTCGGTTTCCGACGATCCCGCAAGTCGCCTGTTTCGACACGGCCTTTCATCGCGACTTGCCGCAGGTCGCCCGTCTCTTGCCGATCCCCCGACGGTACGAGGCCGCAGGAATCAGGCGCTACGGGTTTCATGGCCTCTCCTATGCCTACCTCATGGGCGAACTCAGGCGGCTTGCGCCTCATGAGGCGCAGGGCCTGGTGATTCTGGCTCATCTGGGCAATGGGGCGAGCATGGCGGCGGTGCGCGCGGGCAAGAGTATGGACACGAGCATGGGTTTTACGCCTACGGCGGGTTTGCCGATGAGCACACGCTCAGGCGATCTCGACCCGGGTTTGCTGTCCTATTTGTCGAGAACGGAAGGTATGACGGTGGAGCAGTTCCATACGATGGTCAATCGGCAATCGGGACTGCTCGGTCTGTCGGAGACGAGTTCCGATATTCGCGACCTCCTTGCCTGTGAGGGCAGTGATGTACGAGCGGCTGAAGCCGTGGCGCTCTTCTGCTACCAGGCCAAGAAGTGGATCGGCTCATTTGCCGCGGCGTTGGGCGGATTGGATACGCTCGTCTTCAGCGGCGGGATCGGTGAGCACGCAGCGGTCATCCGCGCGCGCATCTGTGAGGGGTTGGAATTCCTCGGTATGACCGTCGATGAGGTTCGGAACGGAGCCGGTGACGCCGTCATTTCCACCGAAGGCAGCCGAGTGACCGTTCGCGTCATCCATACGGACGAAGAGCGTGAGATCGCGCAATCCGTCGTTCATGTGATCACAGCGGACAGTCGGGGGCGATGAGGAGATTATGCTGAGAAGAAAATCGCGGTTGAAACCGGATCTGCTTGGGAAAATGGATGCCTATTGGCGTGCCGCCAATTACCTGTCGGTCGGTCAGATTTATCTCTACGATAATCCGCTGCTGAAGAAGCCGCTCACGCTGGCCCATATCAAGCCGCGCTTGCTTGGCCACTGGGGCACCACGCCGGGGCTGAACTTCGTCTATGTCCACTTGAATCGTGTCATTACAGAATACGAGCTGAACGTCATGTACATCACCGGGCCGGGGCACGGTGGACCGGGGCTCGTGGCGAACGCCTATCTCGAAGGCACCTATAGCGAGGTCTATCCGAACGTCTCGCAAGATGAAGAGGGACTGAAGCGGCTGTTCACGCAGTTCTCCTTTCCCGGAGGCATTCCGAGTCACGTCTCACCGGAGACGCCGGGATCGATTCACGAGGGCGGCGAGTTGGGGTATTCGCTGTCCCATGCGTTCGGCGCGGCGTTCGATAATCCGGACCTGCTCGTCGCCTGTGTCGTGGGCGATGGGGAAGCGGAAACCGGTCCGCTGGCGACCAGTTGGCATTCGAATAAGTTTTTGAATCCTGTGCACGACGGAGCCGTGCTGCCGATCCTGCATTTGAACGGGTACAAGATCGCCGGCCCCACGGTGCTGGCGCGTCTTCCGCATGACGAGTTGGAATCGCTCTTCATCGGGTATGGCTACCGGCCGTATTTCGTCGAGGGCGACGATCCCGCCACGATGCATCAACAGATGGCCGCCACGCTCGATGTCGCCGTCGCGGACATCAAGAAGATCCAGCGCACTGCGCGGGCCAAAGGATTTTCGAAACGGCCTCGCTGGCCCATGATCGTCCTGCGTTCGCCGAAGGGCTGGACCGGGCCGAAGGTCGTGGATGGGAAGCAGGCTGAAGGGACATTCCGGTCACACCAGGTGCCGATGGGCGACATGGCCAAGCCCGGTCACCTCAAGATTCTCGAGAAGTGGATGCAGAGTTACAAGCCGGGGGAACTGTTCGATAAGGTCGGCAAGCTCATCCCTGAGTTGGCAGCTCTAGCGCCGGCCGGCTCCCTCCGCATGAGCGCCAATCCTCATGCCAACGGCGGCCTCCTGCTGCACGACCTGCGTTTGCCGGATTTCCGCGACTACGCAATGACAGTGCGGAAGCCCGGTGCGGTGGATGGCGAAGCTACGCGCGTCCAAGGGGAGTTTATTCGCGATGTGATGAAAGGTAATGCCGGCAACTTCCGTGTCTTCAGTCCTGACGAGACGAACTCGAACCGCTGGGGGGCGCTGTTCGAAGTGACGGACCGCTGCTCGACCGCAGAGATCCTGCCCGGCGACGACCATGTGGCGCCGGATGGCCGAGTGATGGAGATGTTAAGCGAGCATCAATGCGAAGGCTGGCTCGAAGGGTATCTCTTAACGGGCCGCCACGGCATGTTCTCCTGCTATGAAGCCTTTATCCATATTGTCGACTCGATGTTCAATCAGCATGCCAAGTGGCTCAAAATGTCGAATCACATTCCCTGGCGGCGGCCGATTGCCTCCTTGAATTATCTCTTGTCCTCGCATGTGTGGCGGCAGGATCACAACGGGTTCAGCCACCAGGATCCTGGGTTCATCGACCATGTGGTGAACAAAAAAGCCGAGGTCATCCGGGTCTATCTTCCGCCGGACGCGAACACCCTCTTGTCCGTCACCGATCATTGTCTGCGCAGCCGTAACTACGTGAACGTCATCGTCGCCGGGAAGCAGTCCGCGCCCCAGTGGTTGAACATGGACGCCGCGATCAAACATTGCACCGCCGGGCTCGGTATCTGGCCATGGGCCAGCAACGACCGTGGTGGTGAGCCCGATGTCGTTATGGCCTGCTGCGGCGACGTTCCCACGCTGGAAACGCTGGCTGCCGTCGGCCTGCTCCGGACATTGTTTCCTCAGCTAACCGTGCGAATGATTAACGTGGTGGACTTGATGAAGCTCCAGCCGCAGCGCGAGCATCCGCACGGGTTGAGCGACAAGGAGTTCGACAGTCTGTTCACGACCGACAAGCCGATCATCTTTGCGTTTCATGGTTATCCCTGGCTGATTCACCGGCTGACCTACCGCCGGACGAACCACAAGAATTTGCATGTGCGCGGGTATAAGGAGGAAGGGACGACCACTACGCCGTTCGACATTACGGTCATGAACGATCTCGACCGGTTCCATCTGGCCGGCGATGTGATCGATCGTCTCCCTCAGTTGGGTGCCCGCGCAGCCTATGCCAAGCAATGGCTCGGAGAAAAACTCATTGAGCATAAACAATACATCTCGGAGCATGGCGATGATCTGCCGGAGATCCGCAACTGGCGATGGAGCGGGAAAGGGTGAGTGCCGCGAGAACGCTCCGCAGGATAGCCGAGCGAGACTCGCGGGACGGGCAGGACGGGTGAGGATTCGAGGTTCGAAGTTCGAGGTTTTCGGAGTGTCGAACCCAGAACTTCGAACTTCGCATCGCGCCTTTCTCGCATGTCGCGCGCTTCACGCGCTACGGCCTCTGGCGCTGGTGGACTTTTTCAGCCTCCTGCTCGTAATGGAAGGCCTATGATGGCATCAGATAAAGCCGATCTCGACGCAACCTACGAGCATCTCATCACCCTCTGGACATCCGGGGTACGGGACTATCACACGATGCTCTCCGACTACCTCACGGCCAACTCCATTTTTGTCGCGGTGATCGGGCTGATCGTGTCGCGGGAGTTACTGCCATTGTCCTTCACGGTGCTGATCGTGCTCCTCTGTGTCTTCGGCGTGCTCCTGTGTCTTCAAATGGCCATTGTTCTCGGCCGGTTATCAGGTCAGAACGCATTGTGGGAATGGCGATTGAGGGGAATCGAGCAAGATCCTGCGTGGCAGAAAGAAAAGCTGATGACCAGTCTCCGCTTGCTCCATGAGACACGGCAGCCGATCGAGGATCGACGGAATGAGCCCACGGTGTTTGAGCCGAACTGGGCCTTCCGGCAGCACCGTCAATGGTGGGCCCATCGCGCCGTCAGTTTTCCCTGGTTTTTCGGCAGCGTGTACGCGTTGCTTCTTGTATGGAGCCTCACCAAGTTGATGAATGCCTAAGCCCTAACAGGATGCTGAAAAAGTCCGCCAGCGGCGTTCTCGCTTCACGAAGAGGCTCAACGTACCAACCTGTACGCCTCGCCTCTTCGCTCGCTGCCTGCCTGTGCGTGTCCGCACGCAGACAGGCGGCCTTGCTGGACGGTCTTTTTGAGCATCCTGTGGTTGTTCTGGCCGCGGTGCCACTCGGAGTATTTTGCCCGTTTTTTTCGCATGCACCGAGTTTCTCCGTAGCCTGCTAGGTTGCCCCGAGAGGATTTTCCTTACGATGTCTGATACGTGGAGTTTTTGGAGCCGTCCATCAATCGAGGTGCTGCAGCAGCTTGAGACCGTCCCGCAGGGACTCTCCGGCGATGACGCGCGCCGGCGTCATCTGCGCGATGCGCATCTCCTGTTGAAGCCGAAGAGCCGGCGGTCCACTTACGAGCTGCTGTTCAGGCAATTTACCAGTCCGATCATCCTCATCCTCCTGGCCGCCGCGGGGCTGGCCTTCTTTCTAGCAGATCCGACCGACACGGCGATCATTCTCCTGATCGTGCTCGCCAGCGGTCTGCTCGGGTTCTGGCAGGAACGGAGCGCAAACCAAGCGGTGGCCAGCTTGCTCGCGATCGTGCAGATCAAAGCCGATGTGTGGCGTGACGGAAGTCAGGTCGCTGTGCCGGTCGATGAGGTCGTGCCGGGCGATGTCGTCCTGCTCAGAGCGGGCGACACGGTTCCCGGCGATTGTCTCCTGCTCGAATCGAAGGATCTGTTCGTGGACGAGGCGGCGCTCACGGGCGAAACCTATCCGGCCGAAAAAGTCTGCGGCGTCCTGCCTGCTGATATTCCCTTGGGGCGGCGGACGAACAGCCTCTTTCTCGGGACCCATGTCATCAGTGGAAACAGTACGGCAGTCGTGGTGCACATTGGGTCGGATACGGAATTCGGGAAGGTCTCGGGCCGGTTACGACTCAGGCCGCCGGAGACGGAATTCGAGCGAGGCATCAGACAATTCGGGTATCTGCTCTTGGAAGTAACGGTCGTATTGGTCGTTGCCATCTTTGCGGTCAACGTGTATCTGGCCCGGCCTGTGCTCGAAGCATTTCTGTTCTCCCTTGCCCTCGCGGTCGGTCTCACGCCGCAGCTGTTGCCGGCGATCATCAGCATCAATTTGGCCCATGGGGCCAAGCGCATGGCGCAACAGAAAGTGATCGTCAAGCGCTTGGCCTCGATTGAAAATTTCGGGAGCATGACCGTCTTCTGTTCGGACAAGACCGGGACATTGACCGAGGGGCTCGTCCGGCTGAAGTCCGCCTGCGACATCGCGGGCAATCCGAGCGAGCGAGTGTTCTTGCACGGCGTGCTGAATGCGAGTTTCGAAACCGGATTTCATAACCCGATCGACGAAGCCATTCGCACCGCTCGACCGTTCGATCTCTCTCCCTATCGGAAATTGGATGAAGAACCCTACGACTTCGTTCGTAAACGACTATCGGTATTAGTGGCGACGCAGACCACGCATCTCTTGGTGACCAAGGGCGCCCTGGCGAATGTGTTGGCGGTCTGTTCAACCGCCGAGAATGCGGATGGCACCGTGGTTGAGTTGGCGGTCGTGCGGGATGCCATCCAATCGCAGATGGCGCAGTGGGCCGGCCAGGGATGGCGGGTGCTCGGGCTTGCCTCGCGGGAGATGGGCGCGCGAGAGGGCATCACCAAGGACGACGAGGCGGGCATGACGTTTTTGGGATTTCTGGTGTTCGAAGATCCCATCAAGACCGATGTTCCGGAGACAGTCGGTCGTCTCAAAGGTCTGGGTGTCACGTTGAAGATCGTGACCGGCGACAATCGTCTCGTCGCGGCCCATGTCGGACAGGCGATAGGTTTGATGAATGGACATCTGTTGACCGGCGAGGATTTGCGGCAGATGAGCGACGAAGCGCTGGTGTCGCGCGTGAACGACGTCCATGTGTTTGCCGAGGTCGAGCCGAATCAAAAAGAACGGATCATCCTGGCCTTGAAGAAGGCAGGTCATGTCGTCGGTTATGGGGGCGATGGGATCAACGATGCGTCGGCATTACATGCGGCAGACGTCGGCGTGTCCGTCGAAAGTGCGGTGGACGTGGCGAAAGAAGCGGCGGACATCGTATTGCTGGAAAAGGATCTTGGTATTTTGGTCGAAGGCGTCCAGGAAGGGCGGCGGACGTTTGCCAATACGTTGAAGTATGTCTTTATGGCGACCAGCGCGAATTTCGGCAACATGTTCAGCATGGCGGGGGCCTCGCTCTTTCTGTCCTTTCTGCCGCTACTGCCCAAACAAATATTATTGACCAATCTCCTGACCGACATTCCGGAAATGACCATCGCCGGTGATCGTGTGGATGAAGAGCTGATTGATCGGCCCAGGCGGTGGAACATCGCGTTCATCAGAAAGTTCATGCTCACGTTCGGTTTGGTGAGTTCTATCTTCGACTATCTGACGTTCGGGGTGCTGCTCTGGTTTCTTCACGCCGGTGTCGAGGAGTTCAGGACCGGGTGGTTCGTGGAGTCGGTGATCTCCGCCTCGGTCATCGTGCTGGTCGTGCGGAGTCGCCGATCGTTTATGCGCAGCAAACCGAGCCGGGGCTTGCTGGCAGCGACGCTCGCGGTGGTGGGATTGACGCTGCTCTTGCCCTATACGCCGCTGCGCGGGCCGCTGGGGTTCGTGCCGTTACCGGCATCGTTCCTGGCAGCCTTGCTCTGCATCGTGATCGCCTATGTGGGAGCGGCCGAGTTCGCCAAGAAGATCTTTTACCGGCATGTGGTCTATTGAAGCGGGCCTGTCAGTCGAGTCTCAGTCGATGGTGAGGAGGGCGTCGATCCGGTTGTACGCGTCGTCCGACAGAATCTGCCTCTCTCGCAGATCTGTCTTGGCGTGATAGGGGCGGCCTGCAATGATCTGCTGGGCGAGAGCGGCATTGATGCCAGGTAGCGCCACGAGTTGCTCGATCGATGCCGTATTCAGGTTGATGGGCTGTAGGGGCCCTGGAGGCGTCCGTCGTGGGCGCTCCAGTCGTTCCGATGGAACGTCCAGCGGGCGCTGAAGCTGGAACTGAACGTGAATCAGCGGTCCGGTCCCATCGGCAGCGAGAGCAACTGAGTCCAGGCCTGCGAGACCGAGCATCAGAAAGAAAGAGGCGAAACGCCATAGTTGTCTGGCAGGGGACAGGGGAAGATGGAGGCTGTGTAATCGACGCATGGTGCCCTTCACGTGAGGCAGTAGATTCTACCTCTTAGACGGGATGAATGGCCTGGCGTTTCCGCTGCAGGAGAAAATTGTTGTGGAAGGGCCTCGAATATCAGATACATTCGAGAGGATCATGCTGAAGCGAGGTTGTATTCTGCCAGGATGCTGTTGAGCGTGCTGACTGGAAGGGTGCGAAATCATTGCCGGCTATAGATTGCGCGACCGGTGAATCCTTTCCTGCGCTCATCGATCATACAGGTAGCGTAAACCGGGAGGTGATTCGATGAAGCTCAATGAATGGTTGCGGTTGATTGCCGGGTTCTTTGTCCTGTCGGCGGTCGTGCTTGGGGCCACGGTCCATCCCTATTGGAATTATGTCGCGGCATTTGTGGCGCTGAATCAAATCCAGTCCGCTTTTACTTGCTGGTGTCCGATGATGGCCTTGTTGCGTTGGCTGGGTGTGCAGGAGTAATTCGTAGGTTGGTCGCTGGAATGGATGTCGTGACTAGAGAGGGAGAGAGTCTGCTCATGTACCGGCTCGTGCTTGCTGTCATGATGGTTGTTTCGATCACAGGCTGTAACTCTCGGGAGGAGCCGGTCCAACCGGCGCGGACTTCCGCAGTTTCTGCACCGATCCAGGCCGCGGTGACAGAGGTGCAGACGGTTCAAGTTCCGTTGCGTGTCGAAGTCACGGGCCAGATCACCGCGCTGGTACAGGCGACGTTGTCGAGCCAAGTCCAATCCACGGTGGACAAGCTCTTGGTTCGAGAGGGCACTGTTGTGAAGAAGGGCCAGACGCTGGTGGTCCTCGACAGCCGTGATCTTCGTGAGGAGCTTGCCCGGGCGCAAGCAGAGTCTGAAAATGCCCGCGCGCATCTCGATCGCATGAAGCAACTCTATGGTGAGGATGCGGTCTCGAAGCAGGAGAAGGAAAACGCCGATCGCACGTTCAAAGTGGCCGAGGCCAGTCGGCGGGCTGCGCTGACGAAGGTGAGCTATACCGTCGTCACGGCGCCGTTCGACGGGGTCATCACGGAAAAAAAGATCGAGGCCGGCGAGATTGCCTCTCCTGGACAGCCGCTCCTGAAAATGGAAGACCCGCAACGATTGCGCCTGGAAGCGACCGTGGCGGAGGGAGACCTCCAAGCGCTCTCGCGTGGCGCGACGATTCCGGTCATGATCGATGCGCTCGGTTCCAAGACGTTGCCCGGCACGGTGGCGCAGATTCTTCCAGCGGGTGACGCAGCGACCCATACGTTCCTCGTTAAGGTGGAGCTGCCTCCGACGCCCGGGCTGAAGACCGGGATGTTCGGGCGCATGTTGGTGGATAAGGGAACCGGCCAGACGCTGGTTGTTCCGAGGGCTGCTGTCATCGAGCGAGGGGAGCTTACGGGGCTCTATATCGTCGGCCCCGATTCGTTGGCCCGCCTACGTTGGATCAAGCTGGGCCGCACGGTGGGTGAGTCGATCGAGATCCTGTCCGGGGTCACCGCCGGAGAACGGCTGCTTGCGGACGCTACGACAGGCATCGAGGGGGCTCGAATCGAAGCCGTCACGCGGTAACAGGCTTCCCCGCCCGCGGTAATATAAGAGACAGGACGACGGGACGGCTCCTTTCCCGTCGCAGTTCACGCATCACGAGTCATCATGTCTACCCACGTCGGTCTCTCAGGACGTCTCGCCGGTCTGTTCATCGGGAGCAAGCTCACGCCTCTGATCTTAATAGGGGCGTTGTTGCTCGGGTTGTTCGCCGTTGTCGTCACACCGCGAGAAGAAGAGCCGCAAATCGTCGTGCCGATGGCCGACGTCTTCCTCTCGTTCCCCGGCGCTTCCGCAAAGGTCGTCGAGGAACAACTCACCAAACCCTTCGAGCGCAAGATCTCAGAAATTCGCGGGGTCGAATATGTCTATTCGATTTCCCGGCCCAGCGGTGTCCTGATCATTGTGCGGTTCTACGTCGGTGAACCGATGGAGCAGAGCCTCGTCGACCTCTACGACAAGCTCATGTCCAACCAGGATCTGTTTCCGCCTGGCGCCGGGAGCTTCCTCGTGAAGCCGCGGGACATCAACGATGTGCCGATCGTCACCGTGACCCTCTCCAGCGATCGTTACGGCGATGCCCAGCTCCACCAACTGGCGGAGCATGTGCTCGAAAACGTGAAGAAGGTGCCGGGGACGGCTGGAGGATTCTTTGTCGGCGGGCGCCCTCGGGAGTTGCGGATTCAGATCGACCAGGCCCGTATGCGTGCCTATGGGGTGACGCCGCTCGATATGGCCGGTGTGATTCAAGGCGAGAATCTGGCGTTGCCAGCCGGCCGCTTCCAAAGTCAGAACCACGAGTATGTGCTGGAAACAGGCCGCTTCATTCGTTCGCGCGAGGACCTCGAAGCGCTGGTGATCGGCGTCCGCGATGGCAGGCCGATCTATCTCCGCCAGGTTGCGGACGTGATCGATGGTCCTTCCGATGTCACGCGATATGTCTGGTTCGGCCTGGGTGCAGGAGGGGATCGTGAAACGGGCCACACGAACGACGCTTCGCGCGATACGCCTCACGAGTCTCCCGCCGTGACCGTGGCGGTCGCCAAACAGCGGGGCCTGAACGCCGTGACCGTCACCCGCGAGGTGCTCCGTACCGTCGATGAGTTGAAAGGCACGATCATTCCGTCGGATGTGCGCGTCACGATTACGCGCGATTACGGGGAGACGGCCGATGACAAGGCGAATGAACTGCTCTGGCATTTGCTGGTTGCGGTGGCGGCGGTGGTGCTATTTCTCGGACTAACCCTGGGTGTGCGGCCGGCGATGGTCGTGTCACTGGCGATTCCTGTGACGCTCTCCCTCACGCTCTTTACCTCCATGCTGATCGGGTACACCATCAACCGGGTCACGCTCTTCGCCCTGATTTTCTCAATCGGCATCCTGGTCGATGACGCCATCGTCGTGGTGGAGAACACCTATCGGCATTTGACCATGCGCCGCCGTCCTCACCGCGAGGCTTCCATCTATGCCGTAGACGAAGTGGGAAATCCCACGATCCTGGCCACCTTCACCGTGATCGCGGCCCTCCTGCCCATGGCCTTTATCTCAGGCCTGATGGGCCCCTATATGAGGCCGATACCGGTGAACGCGTCGATCGCCATGTTCTTTTCATTGCTGGTCGCCTTCATCGTCATTCCCTGGTTTTGCCAGACCTGCTATCGCGCAGGGGTGGTGATGAAGGGGGTGGAGCAGGACGATGCAACAGACGGGTGGACGTACAGGTTCTATCAGCGAGTGCTGACGCCACTGCTCCGGCACCCATTGCTCGCTTATGGGTTTCTGGCCCTGGTCGGTTTGCTGCTCGTCGCGTCGGTCGCGCTGTTCTATACGAGGAGCGTGACGGTCAAGATGCTGCCCTTCGACAACAAGAGCGAATTGCAATTGGTCGTCGATATGCCGGAAGGCACGACGCTGGAAGAAACCGCGCGGGTCACGAAGGCCGTGACCCTGTATGTGCGCACGATTCCAGAAGTTCGCGATTACCAGGCCTATGTCGGGACAGCCTCGCCGTTCAACTTCAACGGTCTGGTCCGGCATTACTTTCTCCGGGAGGGGAGCCATCAAGCCGATATCCAGATGAATCTGTTGCCCAAGGATCAGCGGTCGGCGCAGAGCCACGAAATCGCCAGGAGGGTGCGGCCGGCCGTGCAGGAGATCGGCCGTCAGTTTGGCGCGAACGTGAAAGTGGTGGAAGTGCCGCCGGGGCCTCCCGTGCAATCGGTGCTGGTGGCAGAAGTCTATGGACCGGACTACGACCGGCAACGGGCGGTGGCCAAGGAACTGCGAGCCATGTTCGAGGCGACCCCCGGGGTGGTGGATGTGGATGACTTCATGGAGCACGATCAGGTCAAATATGTCTTTACCGTCGATCATGCGAAGGCGGCGCTGGCTGGGGTTCCGTCCGATGAGATCGTCAGGACCTTGCGCATGGCGCTGGGCGGGGACAAGATCGGCCTGGTGCATATTCCCAAAGAGAAAAGTCCGGTCCAGATTGTCATGCGGCTGCCGCAGGCGGAGCGGACTGGTTTAGAACATTTCGGCGAAATTGCCGTGCGGCGGCCGACCGGTGAAATGGTGCAGTTGTCCGAACTCTTGCGGTTGGAACAGACAACCGAAGAGAAGGCCATCTATCACAAGAACCAGAAGCCGGTGGTCTATGTCGTCGGCGATGTCGGTGGGCCCGGTGCGGAAAAAGCGGAGAGTCCTGTGTATGGAGTGCTCGGGATCGGTGACCGGCTGAAGGCCTATCGCCCGCCGGAAGGTTATGAGATCGAACAGCATTATGCGAAGGCGCCCTGGTCTGAAAGCCGTTTGGCGGTGAAGTGGGACGGGGAATGGCAGATCACCTACGAGACCTTCCGGGACATGGGGATCGCCTTTGCCATCGCCATGTTATTGATCTATCTCTTGATCGTCGGCGAGTTCCAGTCGTTTCTCACGCCGCTCATCATCATGGCGCCCATTCCCTTGACGTTGATCGGCATCGTGCCGGGACATTGGATCACCGGCTCGTATTTTACTGCCACGTCGATGATCGGGTTCATCGCCCTGGCAGGGATTATCGTGCGCAATTCAATTTTATTGGTGGACTTCATCGAGCTCCAACGACGCGAGGGCTGGCCGTTGCAGGAAGCGGTCATCCGGGCCGGAGCCATCCGCACGCGCCCGATTCTCTTGACCGCGGCGGCGCTGATGGTCGGGGCCTTCGTCATCATCCTGGATCCGATCTTCCAGGGGCTCGCGGTGTCGCTGCTCTTCGGAGTCGGTGCCTCGACTCTGCTGACGTTGGTCGTGATCCCGGTTCTGTATGTCAGTCTGATGAAATGGTCGCGTCCTCCTGAGCCAACCCAGGGGGATAGCGAGAAGCCGGCGGCTGCGACGAACGAGCCGTGAAACGTATGGGCGAGAACCAAGGAAAGAGGGGGATGAAGGATGGACGCAAGACCCAAAGTCTACATGTATCGCACGGCGGTGAAATGGACGGAGCAACGTAAGGCCATCATCTCCTCTGCCGGCAAGCGGGATATTCAGGTGGCGACACCGCCGGAGTTCAAGGGACATGAAAACATCTGGTCGCCGGAGGATCTCTTCGTCGCATCGGCCAACATTTGCCTGATGACGACATTCTTGTCGGTGGCTGAGCGAGCAGGGCTGATCTTTACGTCCTACGAGAGTGAGGCTGAAGGAAAGCTGGAATTGGTCGAGGGAAAGTTTCAGTTCACGACCATCACGTTGAAGCCGACCATCACACTCCCGGCGAATGCCGATGCGGCCAAAGCCAAGGAACTGATCGAGAAAGCCGAGGCGAACTGTCTGATTTCCAACTCCATGAAGGCAAGAGTGAGCGTGGAAGCGACCATCCGATAGCAGGATGCGGGAAATGGCGGATGCTGAAAACGCCCGCCAGCTTCGTTCTCACCTCGAAAGCATCCTCAACGTAGCCCAGAGGCTACGCCTCCGGTGCTTTCATCGGCTGCGGCCTTGCTGGACGAACGTTTTGAGCATCCTGCCGGGACGGGAAGGAGAAAGGTGTCTGGAACCATTCACGACACCATGAGGAACAGGTGGCCGACCGATCCGACAACTTCAGCCCGCATGAGGCGGGTACGGCAAATAGCGACTGGTCCTGAACAAAGAGTTCAGGCTGTGCTTCGAACACTTGGGGTGCGGTTTTCCAACTCGCTTAGGTCTCTTGATGGAAGCCCTGACTTCTGCAGCAAAAAGCATCGCTGGGCTGTTTTTGTGCATGGATGTTTCTGGCATAGCCATGCATACTGTCGATACGCCACGGTACCACAAAGAAATCGTACTTCTTGGTTGGCGAAAATCAAGGGAAACAAGGCTCGGGATCGTCGAGTCACAAATACTCTGCGAAAAAGCGGGTATGCCGTTCATGTGATCTGGGAGTGCGAGACCCGCGACCCTAACCGACTTCGCCGTCGGCTGGTTGCATTCTTTGCAAGACAGACCCACTGTACTCTTCGCAATTTGGAAGTAATTGCCAATTCAGAATCTGGCACCTTGACACAGCGAAGACTTTGAGTATCATGCATTCACCAAGGCCTATTAATTGGTTGACATAACTTCCATGCATGAAAATATTTTCGACATGCGATCGCGAAGGTTGGAGCTCGGACTTCCACAGCGCGAGGTCGCACTGCGTGCCTGCGTCCGAGAGACGCAACTCAGAAAATGGGAACGTGGGCTCGAGTTGCCAGATTCTGAGTCAGCAAAAAGACTGGGAAAGGTTCTTAAGGTCAGCCCGCACAAGCTTCTCAGTGCACAGGAAATCCACGCTGAATTTGCTACTCCAGGTGAGGGATACACAACTGCTGAGGCTGGCAAAGGTGAAGTCACTCGTCGTAAGTCGGTTCCTCCCAGTGGGATTAGACGAGTCTTGGATATTTTTTGTGGGGCCGGTGGTCTTTCATATGGATTTGAACGGTCAGAAGGCTTCATCACCACATGTGGAATAGATCTGCTCCCTGACCGTATCAAGACGTTTATGGCCAACCATCACTATGCAACTGGTATTGCCGGAGATTTGCGTGCATATTCTCTTCACGAGATACACAAGCTAACAGGGCATGTTGACGTTGTTGTGGGCGGACCGCCCTGCCAAGGATTCTCTTCGATTCGTCCCTTTCGAAATCTGACAGAGGGCGATCCTCGGAATTCATTAGTCGAGCATTATGTACTGGTCATCAATCACTTGCGTCCAGAGTGGTTCGTTTTTGAGAACGTTGTTGGAATACTAACCCATGAAAACGGCTCACGGCTTCGCGCCGTCCTTGAGGGCTTCCGTAGCGCGGGTTACTCAGTTGAATGGCGTGTAGTTAACGCGGCTTTGTATGGTGTCGCACAACATCGCGAGCGTGTTGTAATTGTTGGAAATCGAAGAGGGATACCATTTTTATGGCCAAATCCTTCTCACCGCGCTGAACATAAAAGCATGGCTGGATCACGGCCAGAAGTTATTCGAACTGAGGGCCCTCTCTTCTGTTCCGACCTCCCGCCCGCGGTCACTCTGATGGAGGCTATCGATGATCTGCCGCCAATACCTGCTGGTGGGGAGGCCTCAGGGTATATTGGGTCGACTCGGACTGAGTATCAGCGAAAACTGAGAGCCGGATCAAACCTCCTTACTTTGCACAGGGCAACCAATCACTCAGCAAAGATGCTCGAAATAATCCGTCACGCAGGAAGCAACATTTCTGCTCTGCCGCAGGGTATGGTCAAAAGCGGTTTCAGTTCATGCTACAGCCGACTCAATCCCGATAAGCCAAGCACAACTTTAACGGTTAATTTCGTACATCCTGCATCAAACCGCTGCATCCACCCATATCAGGATCGCGCTCTTACGCCTCGTGAGGGTGCTCGCATCCAGAGCTTCCCAGACAGTTATCAGTTTCACGGCACAACAGCACAAGTCGTAAAGCAGATTGGGAATGCGGTCCCGCCCATTTTGGGGCAACGAATTGCTGAAGCTATTATTAGTAGCGAAGGAAAAGTGAAAAATGGTCGACCTAAGAAATCCCGAGATGCTTGGCAGCCTCAGGTTGAATCTGCCTTTTAGGTAGGCCGTGAGAAAAGCGAAGTAGTTTTTTTATATGTACCACCTTTTGGAGAAAGTGGACAGCGATCAAGGTCGCAGTACACAATTCCAAGAGCGTTCATGCCTTCGGCATTGATTACCGCGGTCTTCCCGCTATCGCCCTCTGTGTTACTGAAGTTAAAGTGAGATTTTTTTAGAGAGCCAACGCGAACTTCCCAAATCCAAGGCACTTTCCCCCTGTTGCTCTTTCCTCTATGGTGGTTTCCTTCAGCATCACCTAACACGTATCTAAGCGTTAGGTGGGGGCCTGGCTTAATAAGGTGGCCTTTTGGCTTGTTATTTTCTAGCGCAACTTTGATCTCAATGTTTTTGCATCCTGCACCTTGGCCGAGCAAGTCAGGGTATGTATGAGGCGCGTTCGCAGCAAAACGACCTTCAGAAGCTCTAACAATTCCACCGCGATAAAGGTTTCCGATGATTGCTGAAAGATTTGCTAGTTCGACCAGCTCGGATAAGCGTTCGCCTCCAGCCTCTATGAGTTTCTCATCGATGGAATCAAGAATCTCATAAACGTAGGTGACTGCCTTCCCGATCATGTCTACGGATAGCCCGCATGCATCGAGTGAGTTCTCGTGGCGAAGATATCTTGTGTTACAGGATCGCATTTTTCGATTCCGATTAAGCCTCAATGATCCACGAAGAAATCACGGGGATGTATCCGTAAGGCCTTGGAGAGCTTGAGAATGTTTAGAATTCCAACGTTTCGTTCGCCTCGTTCGATGCCACCAACATACGTTCGGTGAAGCCCAGAGCGCTCTGCCAATGCTTCCTGGGATAGGCCTGACGCTTGCCGAAGCTCTCGAACTCGCATTCCGAAGCGTTTGAGGTCTCGGTTCATGGCTGCAATATCAATTGATGATGACGATACGTCTACAGACTATGAGTATCTAAGTTCAGAGGATTTTGTAAGGGATAGGGTTAGGCTCGAGTATGGATTTATTGAGGCGCCCGACCTACGGTCTGCATCCTTGGCGCGGTCGCCTGGAGCAAGAAGAGAGCGGCCTCCGGGGTCAGACATGAGTATTGACTTATGAGACGCCCGACCTACGGTCTGCATTCTTGGCGCGGTTGCCTGGAACAAGAAGCGGGACAGGCACCGCTCGAAAGCGGAGCCAGTCCCGGCTCACGGTTGTCGAAGGATGAGCCGATTGACGAATGGTATCGACTCAGGTGTTCAGGCTGAAGACTGAAGGCTAAAAGCCTTCGGCCTATCTACCTGAGCCGTTACGGCGAATGATGCTTGACCCTCCCCAGGCTGTAGCGTCTTGCGACAGTGATCAGATTCCCAACGGGGTCTTTCTCGCCACTTGCGGCGCTCAGCCCTCGCCATCTTTCGTTCTTCTCTCTTAACTCATTGTTTGTTTGCATGTTTACCCAGCACGCTTGGCCGTGCTTGGCTGGCATCTCACTCGCAATGATATTCAACGGATAGGAAGGCAAGGAGGCAATGAAATGAATATTGTACTGGTCGGAGCCGTGCTCTTGGCGCTCGCTGGGGGCGCGAGTCTGAAAGAACTGAATGTCTCTCAGCCTGAGCGTGATGTGCTCAGCGGCAGAGTGATTTTCTCGACGACTTGTCTCCGTTGTCATGGGATCGATGGGAAGGGGGAGGGGCCGATGAAGTTTACGCCTCCGGTGGCCGATCTCACGTCTCCGGCGGTTCAAGGGAAGCTGGATGCGAGGTTGTTTAAGAGCGTGCATGACGGCAAGAAAAATACGGCAATGGGAGCCTGGAGAGAAGCACTCACGGACGATGAGATTTGGGACGTGCTCGCCTATGTCAGGACGCTGGCTCCTCAACAAAGTGACAGCATAGGGAGCGGACTTCGATGAAATCGACGTTGTGCCGGATTATGTTGGGCCTATGGATTCTGACGATGGTGGTGGCCGGTTGGTTCTTCGTCCGTGGTTGGACGGTGCCTGGCGCGAATGGGCGGACGCAAATCGTCTTAGCACCGGCAGAGCGGGATCTGATCCTGGGCGAGATGCGGATGCTTCTGAAGGCGGTCCATGGTGTTGTGACTGGCTTGGGCGGCCAGGATCAGGCTGCGGATCGAACGCAGATGGAACAGGCGGCTCGCTCGGCGGGGATGGGTATGGCGGCGGATGTGAACCCGGCGCTCATGGCGAAACTGCCATTGCCGTTCAAGCAAATGGGTATGTCGATCCATCGGGACATGGATGCCCTCGCGGATGCGATTGCCCAGAAAGAGACTCAGCAGCAGATTCTCCAGCGCCTCTCCAGCATGACCGCCCGCTGCACGACGTGCCATGATTTGTATCGATTCGGAGTGGACAAGTAGCGGTCAGCCGTCGGCATTCAGCTATCAGCATGAAGGTGCACCCAAAAAAATGTCAGAGAGTAAAACCCGAAAAAGGCTGAATCCATTTACTAGGCGATGACTCATACTCATCAAGATCGAGATTGGCCGATAGTCTTTGAAGTCGAATGCTGATAGCTGAACGCTGAGGGCTGATCGCTTCAGCCCAAACAAGGAGGTGCAGTCATGGCATGCAATGTAGGGGGAGTGGAACGGCCAGTCCGGATCGTCGTAGGAGTTGCGTTGCTCGGGATCGGCGGCTTTGCCGGGTTGCCCCCGGTAGGGACCGGCATTGCGTTGGTGGTCGGGACGATCATGTTGGTCACAGGCGCGATCGGCTTCTGCCCGGCCTGGACCCTGTTGGGAATCAATACCTGTCCGACGAAGCCAGCAGGAAAAGCGTGATGTGAGTGCGGCAGCCCTGGCATGGCCGGATGGTGGGGTGCAAGAGAAGAGGGCGGGCGGATCGTTTGCTTTTGCCGCGAGCAATGTCGCTCCGGCTCATTGCACAGGGAGGTGTCTCATGAAGTCGAGAATGATTTTATCCGTAGCAGTTATCGCAGCCATGTTGTTGCCGTCCGGTATTGCAACCGTCGTTTCAGCGCAAGATCGCGACCGTGATCGTGATCAGCTGAAGACGCAGCAGCAGCTTCAGGACAGGGACAAACTTCAGACCAAAGACCAGCTGAAAGAGAAGGATCAACTCAAGGAACAGGAGCGGACGCGTGAGCGGACCCGTGAACAGACCCGCACGGAGCGGCCGGAGAGGCCGCAGCACGAGAGGGCCGAGCGGACTGAACGCGGCGGCAAGTAGATTCTATCGGGGGATGGATTGACGTCGCATTCCAAAATCTGGCATTGCCTGCTTGCAGGCAATGCCCGTGCGGCCCTGCTAGAGGGGAGGATGTTTCCTGTGAATTCATGGGCCGACAGGTCAAATGATATAACCGCTCTGTGTGCGAAGCATGCAACTCGCCATTAGGTATATGGTTGGTCCCGTACTTGCTGTTGTTTTGACTGTTATGGGAGCAGGACTGACTAGGTGGGCGGATGCTGCGGAAAATGAAGGGCCGCCTCACCCGCCCCCTCAATGGCGAGTTAGTGCGACAGTCAATTATTCGAGTGGTTCCTACGGGACAGACTCCAGGACGAGCATTCTCTATGCGCCCATGACGGTTCGGCGGATCTTTCGGGATGGAGACGTGAGCCTGACGATTCCTTTTGTCAGCATCTCCGGTACCGGTGCCGTGCGACTGGTGGGTGGAGTCCCCACGCGAACAAGCAGCGCCACAGCAAGCCCGGTGGCGGCACTCGCCGGCGGGCCTGGAAACGGTAAGAGTCCTGGAAGCAGCCCCTTGTCCTCCAGCACAACCGACAGCGGGCTCGGCGATATTATTTTGCGCGGCCGCTATTATCTGATTGAGGAGAGCACTATCATGCCGCTCGTGGCGATTACCGGGCGGGTGAAATTACCGACTGCAGATGCCGGTAGCGGGCTCGGCACGGGCGAGTTCGATGAGGGGGCAGGAGTGGAACTGACGAAAAGCCTCACGAACCGATGGCTCGCGTTTCTTGACGCAGGCTATAACATTATCGGCGATGCGCCGGGCACCAACTTCAATAATCAGTGGTGGTATGACGTCGGTGTGGGGTATGACGTGACGGACAATCTCAATATGAGTGTCTTTTATGAAGAGTATTGCGCATTGGTCAATACCGTGAGTAACGCCCGGGATCTGTTGGCCCTGACGAACTATGTCGTAAATGACACTGTTCATCTGACCGGTTCGTTGCTCGTCGGGTTATCGAACGGCGCTCCGAATTACGGGTTCGGCGGCGGAGTCAGGTTCCGGTTCTAATTGACAGCGGCGTAGGCCGTGCGACAGACGAGAGCCGCTTCACGAACGCCGCACGCTGCAGAACGAAAGGAGGAGAACGGTGGAAATTGTCAACGCGCGAGAGGCCGATCTCACCAAGAATCCCTATCAGGTAAAGGCGAGTTGGTTGCACGACACTGCGCATGCCCAGGTCGTTCACATCACGTTGGAGCCAGGTGACTCACTCAAGAGCATGTGACGCCCGTGGATGTCTTTCTCTATTATGTCGGTTCGGACACGCTCATTCCCAGCCCGGCTCGCATCTCGCGCAGTTGGTCCACCCAGAGCGACAAACCGTTTAGCGTGCTGGCCGTCAAGGTCCCGCGTCCCGCCGAATCGACCAAACTCTTATGAGATATCCTACAGCAGCAGCGGGGCTCGTCCTCCTCGTAACATGAAGGAAGTTTCATGCGTCTTTCACGTTCATTTCATATCGATGGGTTATGGTGTGAAGCGTCACCAGTCAACACCATCAACCATTCATCAAAGAAGGGCAGTCATGAAGCGTTCATCTCTAGTGGGCCTCACGGGAACGGCGGTGGTTCTCATGCTGGCTACGGGGGTTGCAATTGGCGGCGAAGCGAGGATGGGCCAGAAAGAGGCTGAGACTGCAGCCGGGATTTCTATCGAGCAAGCGATCACGGCGGCGACCCAGAAGTACCCGGGCAAGGTGCTTGAGGCCGAGCTCGAAGACGAGGACGGGCCGGCGGTCTGGGAACTGGACATCCTCACCTCCGACGGCCAGAAAATCGAAGTTCAGGTGGATGGCCGCACCGGTGAAGTCCTCGCTCCGAGGAGGCCGAGAACAGCAAGGATCGTGAGCAGGAGCGGGACCAAGAGCGGAAACAGGAGCGGAAGAGAGACCACAAGTCCTGATATCGTTTCGTTCGAGGAGCCCAGCCGGATGTGCGAGCCGGGCTCCCTTCCTTTAAGCGTTTCGTCTGGAGGTTTGGATATGGACACGCTCTTACATCCGATGCTCGTACATTTCCCGATTTGCGTTATTCATCACGAGCGTGCTGTTCGACGTGCTTGGGGCCTGGCTCAAACGTGAGAGTTTGCGCCAGGGCGTGTTGTGGTTATTTGCCCTGAAGTCTGTCATGGTTCCACGCCTGATCGATGCCAAATCGAGGGGTGTCTTGAACAGTCATGTCACGAGCGGCGTAACCGGACCCATCCGGCATGCACCGTGCCGAGGTAGAGAGCGACAAGGAGGCGAGGTATGAAGGGGCGGACGGTGTGCATGACCGTGCTGACACTTTGGATGGTGACCGTCGCCGCGGCGGCTGAGTCGCCTCAGACCCGTCTTGAGTTACGTTTGAGTCTGCACGATGCCATTCAGGCGGCGATCGACAACAACATCAATGTCCGTTTGTTGCGGGAGCGCATCGCCGCGGCTCAGGCTGCAGCCGATACCAGCCTGGGTACCATGTTGCCGAACGTCTCGGGCTATGCGACCGGGCGCAATCAAACGGTCAATCTGGCTGCGTTCGGTATCCCTCAAGACCGACTTGGCGCGCTTGGCGTCCCCGGAGGCGTGACCGATCCTTTCTCGGTGTACGACGCGCGTGCCAGTCTGGTTCAGAATGTGTTCAGCCTGAGCCTCATTCAGCGCTGGCGCGCGGCCAGAACGGGCGTGGATGTGGCGAGTCTGGAGGCCGAAGTGACCAAGCGCGATGTCATGGCCACGGCTGGATTGTTGTACATGGAAGCCATCAGGGCTGAGGCAGCCGTGAAAGCCCGCCAGGCCGATATCGAACTGAGTCAGCAATTGCTGAAATTGGCTCAGGATAGAAAGAAAGCCGGCGTGGCGACAGGGCTCGACGTGACGCGCGAAGAAGTGCAGTTGGAGAATACCCGCCAACGCCTGCTGGTGGCGCAAAACGATCATGAGAGCGCGAAGCTGAACGTCATTCGCGCCCTGGGTATCGATTTCGATGTGCAATTGACGTTGACCGATGAGCTGGCGTTGATCAAGGTGGCGTCTCAATCTCCCACCGACGCACTCGTGGTGGCGCGCGAGAACCGCACCGAACTGAAAGCGCAGATCACGCGCCAGAAGCTGGCGTCGCTCAGCCTCAGCTCCGTCACGAGCGAACGGGTTCCCTCCTTGACCTTGAACGGCGACTATGGGTGGATCGGGCTGAAGCCTGAGGATGCTTTGGCTACGCGCTCGGTCGGACTCATGCTCTCGGTGCCGATCTTCGACGGCGGGCAGCGGGAGGGCCGGATTGCTGAAAACCGCAGTCGCATGCGACAGGAGTCGATCCGGATGAAGGATGTGTCCGATCAGATCACTCTCGAAGTCCGCAACGCCCTCCTCACACTCGACTCGTCCACGCAGCAGGTCGCGGTCGCCGAGAAAGGGATCGAGCTGGCGATGAAAGAACTGACTTTTGCGCGAGATCGCTTTGCCGCCGGCCTCGCTACGAATATCGAGGTGACGAACGCGCAAACCTCGGTGGCACGGGCGCGCGACAATCAGATTGAAGCCCTGTTCCGATTCAACGCCTCGCGGATCAACTTAGCGCGGGCCAAGGGTGAGATTGAACAGCTGTTTTGAATCCCTGCGCCGCATACGCGGTCTTTGTTTCCGGAGTCTGTAATGATGAGGAGAGAAGGGGGTCATTGAGTATGGATACGACGACGGCTTCCACCAGATCGAGTGGCGCCGAGTCAGGCAAGCATGGAGCCTCGCAGCCGGTTGTTGCGGTACCCGTCGCTGGACGCGCGAGCGCACGCATTCGGATGCGGGTGATCCTGATCGTCGGTGCGCTCCTCCTTGCCCTTGTCGCCGGCCTGTATCTACAGTCACGAACGGTACTGGACTCGGGAGCACTGCGGGTGTCGGGGAACATCGAAATCACCGACGCCGAGGTGAGCTTCAAGATACCCGGCCGGGTGGCGGAGCGCCTGGTGTCGGAAGGAGAGACGGTCCAGGCAAAGCAGGTGGTCGCTCATTTGGATACCGACGAACTGGCGCAGGAGGTGGCGTTACGCAAGGCGGAGGTTCGGGCTGCCGAGGCCGCGCTGGCCGAGCTGGAAGCCGGATCCCGCCCGGAGGAAGTGGCACAAGCGGAGGCGGTGCTCCGGCGGACGCAAGCGGATGTCGATCGGGCTCGGGCGGATTTCAAGCGCCTCACGACGCTGTATGAGCGGGAGAATGTCTCGGTGCAGGACTACGATGCGGCGAAGACGGCCGTGGACGTGACCGAGGCCAAGCGCCGTGAGGCGCTGGAGCAACTGGGCCTCGTCAAGAAGGGGCCGCGCATCGAAAAAATCGACCGGGCACGGGCGCAGCTTCAGCAGGCCAAGGAAGCGCTGGCCTTGACTGAGACGCGGTTGAGCTACGCCACGCTGACCTCGCCGCTGACCGGCGTGGTGCTGTCCCACAATATCGAGCCGGGCGAGTTCGTCGCTGCCGGGACGCCCATCGTGACCGTCGGTGATCTGGACCATGTCTGGCTGCGGGCCTACGTCGATGAGACCGACCTGGGCCGGGTTAAGGTCGGTCAAACGGCACGGGTCACGACCGACAGCTATCCGGACAAAGTGTACGAGGGGCGCGTGTCCTTCATCGCGTCCCAAGCCGAGTTCACGCCCAAGAACGTCCAGACCGACAAGGAGCGAGTGAAGCTGGTCTATCGCATCAAAGTCACCATCGCCAACCCTCAGATGGAGCTCAAGGCCGGGATGCCGGCTGATGCCCACATTCTCGTGGCGAATCGCGCGGAGGCGTCCGGTGGAGGCCATTAAGCTGGTCCATCTGTCGAGAGCGTTCGGAGAGGTCCGTGCGGTTGACGATCTGACCTTCGAGGTGGCCCAGGGGGAAATCTTCGGCTTGGTCGGCCCGGACGGCGCCGGCAAGACAACCACGATGCGGCTGCTGACCGGTGTGATGGATCCGACCGGTGGCGAGGCCTGGGTCATGGGGAAGCATGTCGTCCGGGAGGCGGAAGCCGTCAAGGAGGACATCGGGTACATGAGCCAACGATTTGGGCTGTATCCGGATCTCACGGTGGAAGAGAACATCCATTTCTATGCCGATATTTACGGAGTTCCTAAGCGAGGCCGCGAGCAAAAACTCCACGAGTTGCTCTCCTTCAGCAATCTCACCCCGTTCAAGAAGCGGCAGGCCGGCCGGTTGTCCGGTGGCATGAAGCAGAAGCTGGGCCTGGCCTGTGCGTTGATCCATACGCCGAAAGTCTTGTTTCTGGATGAGCCAACAAACGGAGTAGACCCCGTCTCGCGACGCGACTTCTGGCGGATCCTCTACCAACTGCTTAAGGAAGGCGTGACGATCTTTGTCTCCACCGCGTACTTGGATGAGGCGGAACGGTGTCACCGCGTGGGGCTGCTGCACGAGGGGCGTCTTCTGGCCTGTGACACCCCGGACCGGGTCAAAGGCCTCATGCGGGGCACGATTCTGGAAGTCCGCGTCAGCCGGCCGCGTGAGGCCGCGGCCCTGCTCAAGCGGCGCGTGAAGGCCGAGTCCATCGGACTGTTCGGAGATCGCATCCACGTGGTGACGCGGGACCCGACACAGACTGCTCGGGAGGTGTCGGCCGTGCTGCAAGCCGAAGGCTTTGCGCTACACGAGTTGCGGCAGATCGAGCCCTCCTTGGAGGATGTCTTTGTCTCGGTGTTGACGAGTGAAGGGGCCAGCCCTCAAGAGGAACCGATCGATGCGCTCCGATCCTGAGCCCTACGCGGTCGTAGTCCACGACCTGGAAAAGCGGTTTGGATCGTTCGTTGCCGTCAACCGGATCAGCCTGCAAGTCAAGGCCGGTGAGATCTTCGGATTTCTCGGGCCGAACGGCGCCGGCAAGTCCACGACCATCCGGATGCTCTGCGGGCTGCTGACTCCGACCGGCGGCACCGGCACGGTCGCCGGTTTCGATATCATGCAGGACGCTGAGCGGATCAAGGCGCACATCGGGTACATGAGCCAGAAATTCTCGCTCTACGAAGACCTGACGGTCGAGGAGAACATCGACTTTTACAGCGGGATCTACCGGATTCCCAAGGCGAAGAAAGCCGAGCGGAAAGAATGGGTGATCGGCATGGCCGGCCTGTCGCAGCATCGCGCGTCCCGGACCGGCGTGCTCTCCGGAGGGTGGAAGCAGCGGCTGGCGTTGGGCTGCGCCATCCTGCACGAGCCGCCGATTATCTTTCTAGACGAGCCGACATCCGGAGTGGACCCGATCAGCCGCCGCAGCTTCTGGGATCTCATCTACGCGCTGGCCGGACAGGGCGTGACGGTCTTCGTGACGACGCACTACATGGAAGAGGCGGAGTATTGCGACCGGCTGGGGCTGATCTATCGCGGCGAATTGATCGCCGCCGGCACGCCAGAGGAGTTAAAGACGCGTTTCATGCAGGACCAGATTATCGACGTGCTGTGCGAGGAGCCGCAGGAGGCGATGCCGGTCCTCGAAACGGTCGAGGGTGTCAAGGACGCGGCCTTGTTCGGCAAGGGATTGCACCTGGTGGTCGATCGAGAGGCGGAGGGCGTGATCCCTGCGATCAGAGCGGCGCTGGCGGCACGGAACCTCGCGGTATCGCGGGCGGAGCGGATCGTGCCGTCGATGGAGGACGTCTTTGTGTCGTTGATCGAGACGCGGGACCGATTGGAGCGCCCTCAGACCGAGGTGGCGCGATGAACGCGCGACGCACGTGGGCGGTCGCCCGCAAAGAAAGTCTCCACATCATCCGGGACTGGCGCAGCCTCGTCATGGGGATCGCCATCCCAATCCTCTTGTTGCTCCTGTTCGGCTATGCGCTGACTCTGGACGTAGATGAGGTGCCGCTGGTCGTCTGGGATCAGAGCGGTACGCAAGCCAGCCGCGACTTCATCAGCCGCTTCGAGGGATCGCCCTATTTTTCACTCCGCCCTGTTGTGCAGACCTATGCGGAAATCGAGCGGGCCATCGATGCGGGGAGTGCCCTAGTGGCGTTGGTGATCCCGGTCGATTTCGCGAGGGACGTGGGGTCGGGCCGGGTTGCCCGGGCGCAAGCGATTGTGGACGGGAGCGACTCCAATACGGCGACCATTGTCCTCGGCTATCTGGAGACCGTCGCACGGACCTACAACCAGGATCTGGCGATCGAGCAGGCCGCCCGCGCGAGCGGCCGGACGGTGACGGTCCCGCTCGATCTGCGTTCGCGCGTCTGGTTCAACGCCGACATGGAGTCCAAGAACTACATCATTCCTGGGTTGATCGCGGTGATCATGATGGTCATCGCCGCGATGCTGACCTCGCTGACCGTAGCGCGCGAGTGGGAAACCGGCACGATGGAGCAGGTGATCTCCACGCCGTTGACAGGCCCCGAGCTGATTCTTGGCAAACTGCTGCCCTACTTCGGCATCGGGATGCTGGATGTCCTGGTCGCCGTGCTGATGGGCGAGTTCCTCTTCGAGGTCCCCCTGCGCGGCAGCGTCGCGCTCTTGTTCGGCATGGCTGCCGTCTTCCTGGCCGGCGCGCTCTCGCTCGGCATGCTGATCAGTATCGTGACCAAAGCCCAGTTGCTGGCCAGCCAACTCGCCATGGTGGTCACCTTCCTGCCGGCGTTCCTGCTCTCCGGGTTCATGTACGACATCAGCAACATGCCGAAAGCGATCCAAGCCATCACCCATGTGGTGCCGGCCCGGTATTTCGTTTCGCTACTGAAGGGCATCTATCTCAAAGGGATCGGACTGGAACTGCTGATGATGGAGGCGGCTCTCCTGGCGGCCTTCGGCCTGATCGTACTCCTGGCCGCCAATCTGGCCTTCAAGAAAAAGATGGCGTGAGAAAACGATGTTGGAGCGGATTACGCACATGCTGATCAAGGAATTTATCCAGATCCTCCGCGATCCGCGGATGAGTACGGTGATTTTTGTGATGCCGCTGGTGCAGACGCTGGTCTTCGGCTATGCCGTCACCACGGACGTCACGCATATCCCGACCGCGATTTTCGACCTGGACAACAGCCGGGCCAGCCGCGAGCTGGCCGCCCGATTCACCGGGTCCGGCTACTTCGATGTGGTGGAGTACGTTGACCGTGAAGACAAGGCCCGGGATCTCCTCGATCGCGGCTGGGTGAAAGCTGTGCTGCGGGTGAACAAGGGGTTCGGGGATGACCTGCGCGCCGGACGGACCGCGCCGCTCCAGATCATCGTGGATGGAACAGACTCCAATACGGCCGGCATCGTGCTCAACTATGCAGGGCAGATCGCCGGACGGTTCAGCGAGACCGTATTGCTCACCCGCTTTGTCCGGGCGACCGGCCAGCCGGCCGCCCCGGCCCGCGTGGCGCTGGAGGCGCGTGCCTGGTTCAATGAGAATCTGGAAAGCCGCAACTTCTACGTGCCCGGCGTCATCGTGTTGATCGTGACATTGGTGACGCTGATGCTGTCCAGCATGGCGATCGTCCGTGAAAAGGAGATCGGTACCATCGAGCAGATTATGGTCACTCCGATTCGACAGTCGGAGTTTATTCTGGGCAAAATGTTGCCGTTTGCGCTGATCGGGTTTGCCGACGTCGTGCTGGTGACGGTGATCGCCGCCTATTGGTTCGACGTCCCGATCAGGGGCAGTCTTCTGCTGCTCTTCGGGGCGACGAGCCTCTACCTGATGAGCACGCTGGGCATTGGCTTGCTCATCTCGACCATCAGCCGGACACAGCAGCAGGCGATGATGAGCGCCTTTTTCTACTACTTCCCCGCCATGCTGCTCTCCGGCTTTGTCTTTCCGATCGCGAACATGCCCGAGGCTGTGCAATGGCTGACCTACCTCAACCCGCTGCGCTACTTCCTCGTCATCATCCGCGGGATCTTTCTGAAGGGGGTGGGGCCCGATATCCTCTGGCCGCAGATGTTGGCGCTCTTGATCTTGGGGACGGCGACGTTGTGGGTGGCGGCCCGGCGGTTCCACAAGACCGCTGTCTAGGGGGAAATGACTTTGTTTTGGAAGACGATAATCGGGGTGCTCGGCCTGACCGTCTTGACGATGGGCAAGGTCCGAGCGGAGGAAGCGCAGGACACTAAGAACACCGCTGTTCTCGACTGTCGGTACGAACAGAGTGACAGTGGAACGAGCAGTTCGGCATTCCCAAGCGATGACGTCTTCCGACCATTGATGGCGGATCCCAACAGCCGCAATTCTTCGCCACCTATCAATCTGTTCAGCGTAAAGAGCCCACAAGTACCGTGAAAGGGGTGGGGAAGTCTGTGAACGTCGGCTCGGTGGGGTTCGGGAAAAATTTCGGGTTCTATACGAAGCGAGAAGGGTGCAATGGGTGGCAAGTCGGTCTTCTTGCCGGAGTCTTTTCACAGTTCAACTTGGATGCCCCGTCGTCGGACTTAATCAACGCCGATTACATCGTGGGGATTCCCGTCTCCTGGCGGCAAGGAGCGTGGTCGACGCGGGTTCGCCTCAACCATCAGAGCAGCCATGTCGGAGACAAATTTCTCCTGGAGAATCCCGGGTTCAATCGCGTGAACCTGAGTTTCGAGGAGGTCGAGGCGATCCTGTCCTACGACCATCGCTGGATACGGGTGTATGCAGGTGGAGGCTACTTGCTACACCGCAAGCCGGCGGTGCTGGACAGGAACCGCGTGCAATGGGGAATGGAGTTGCGCGGGCCGGCGATTGACTCTCCGTTCCTTGAGCGCGGGATACCGGGGCTCCAGCTCACGCCCATTCTGGGGGCCGACTTCAAAACCTTCGAAGAGCTGCACTGGATCATCAACAGTAATGTCGTGGGCGGGTTCGAGTGGTCTCGCCCCGGCGCAAAGCGGCGATTTCGGTTCTTGGTGAATTACTATCGCGGTTTCTATCCCTATGGACAGTTCTTCAACGAGAAGGTCGAGGGCGTCGGATTTGGGCTCTATTTGGCCTTTTAGGTGACTCACGGAAGCGGACTCCCGTTCTGGATCGGAATTGCCCATGGCAATCTCGCAGGCCCCCACAATGCTGATCTTTGGCGGAACGGTGAGAAGGACGCCGACCCGTGAATCCTTCCGTACGGATCGTGCTCACAGTGGAGGGAGGGTGATGTGTTGATGGCCGAATGTCGATTGAGTGCGAGGGGATATTTCACGTCTGAGGAGGTTTATAATGGGCAGCAAGGCATGTGCACTTTGTCTGGCAACGCTTGGGCTCTGGGTCGCCACTGTGGCTGTCGCTGGGTGGCTGTTTGTGACGGGTTGGACGAGACCTGGTACCGACGGGCGGACGGAGATCGTCCTGGCAGCAAGCGAGCGGGATCAGATTCTGGCCGAGATGCGCCAGCTCTTGAAAGCGGTGCACGGCGTGGTGACAGGATTGAGCACTCCGGACGGTGACGTGAAAGCCGTAGAACGGGCGGCGCGAGACGTGGGGATGAAGATGGCGGCGGACACCGAACCGGCGATCATGGCCAAGCTGCCGCTTCCGTTCAAGCAAATGGGGATGTCGATTCATCGGGACATGGATGCCCTTGCGGATGCGGTCGTCCAGAAAGAGACTCCACAACAGATTCTCCAGCGCCTCTCCAGCATGACGGCCCGCTGCACGACGTGCCATGACATGTATCGATTCGGAGTGGATAAGTAGCGGTCAGCCGTCAGCATTCAGCTATCAGCATGAAGGTTCAACCGAAAAAGTGATCGAAAGCAAAGCCCAAAAAGGCTGAATCCATTTTCTAGACGATGACTCATACCCATCAAGATCGCGATCAGCCGACAGTCTTTTAATCTGAACGCTGATGGCTACCAGCTGAAGGCTGATCGCTTCAGCCCAACCAAGGAGGTGCAGTCATGACATGCAATGTAGGGGGAGTGGAACGACCGATTCGGATTGTTTTGGGGATTGCGTTGCTCGGGATCGGCGGCTTTGCCGGGTTGCCCCCGGTAGGAACTGGTATCGCGCTGGTGGTGGGGACAGTCATGTTGATCACGGGCGCCATCGGTTTCTGCCCGGCCTGGACCCTGTTGGGAATCAATACCTGTCCGACGAAACCCGCAGGGAGGCATTGAGCGTTCAGCGTGCGAAGCCCGCCACATAAGAAGAAAGGGGGGCGGCGAGCCGGGCAGAAAGCTGTTTCTCAGGATGATGGTCTACGCAATCGAGAGTTCATGTTGAGTTGAATACACGGGAGGTTTTTCGATGAATGGACGACGAAATGTGCAAGCGATAGTGCTTACATTGAGTTTAGGATTCGGGCTGATGCAAGGCGCCGCGGTTGCGGCGGAGGGAACGGCTGTGGCGCCGGTGGCTTCTCAGAAGCTGACGGGAACGGTCTCTGCTATTAAGTCTGGGCTGGTCGTGGTGCAGACGCCAGCCGGGAAAATCCGGTTGCAGGCTAAGGCAGGCCTGAGCGATGTCAAGATTGGCGATGAGGTTACGGTATGGGTGAATGAAAATAATTTTGTGATGGCCGTGCAAAAGAAAGGCGCACCAGCACCGGTGCATCGGCTCGTCTCGGGGAAACTCACCTGGGCGTCTGATAACAAGAATGATATCAAGCTCTGGACCCCTGATGGTGAAAAGACTTTTGCGGTAGAGCGCGGGCGGAGCAAGCTCAATACGCTGAAGGAGGGGGCCCAGATCACGGTTGAACTGAATGAATCCGGAAAGGTGATCGATGTTCATTCGGTCAGCATGAGTATTAACGTAGATCCGGGTTCCGGTCCGGCCGGGTCGCGCATTAAGTTGACTGGGGTTGTGTCCAAGGTTCAGTCGGATATCGTGACCGTCAAGACGCCCACCGCACAACTGAGCCTGAGCAAGAAAAGAGGCCTGGGTGACGTGAAGGTTGGTGACGAAGTGACTGTATGGGTGAACGAGAACAACGTCGTGATGTCAGTCCAGAAACAAGGGGCTCCGGAGCCGGTGCATCGGCTGGTATCTGGAACGCTGATTTCGATTTCTGACGATCAAGGAGATATTAAGGTTTCGACACCGGATGGAGAGAAAGCATTCGCAGTCGTGCGAAACCGAAGCAAATTGAGCATGATGAAGGCAGGAGCGGCGGTTACCATTGAGCTGGATGAAAACGGCAAAGTGGTTGATGTGCGCAAGGCGGTTTGAGGCCACTGGCGGCGTAGGCTCCTCGCGCCTTGAGGTGTGAGGGGCCTCTGCCGCGTGGTGAATCGTGAATTCCTCTGTTCTTGAGAGAGGCGGTGAGATATGGCACGAGTGGTGATCATCGGCGCATCGATCGGTGGACTGCCGGCGGCCTATGAGGCGCGGGCGTTCCTCGCGAAGAAACACAAGGTCACGGTCATCTCCAATGTCGAGTCCTTTCATTTCGTGCCGTCGAATCCCTGGGTCGCGGTCGGCTGGCGTACCAGGAAGGATATTAGTTTTCAGATCGCGCCTGTCTTGGCCAAGAAAGGGATTGAGTTCGTTCATGCCACGGCGGACCGGATCGAGCCGGAGCAGAATCGAGTGATCACTGCTAAGGGCGAGGTGCCGTACGACTATCTGATCATCGCGACGGGACCCAAGCTGAATTTCGGCGCGGTTCCGGGACTGGGACCCAGCGGCTATACCCAATCCATCTGCAATGTGGACCATGCCGAGCAGGCCTGGGGCTCGTATCAGGCTTTCCTCAAGAATCCCGGTCCCATCGTCGTCGGGGCGGCTCAGGGCGCGTCCTGTTTCGGACCGGCCTATGAGATGGCGTTCATCCTGGATACCGACCTCCGGAAAAAGAAGCTCCGGAAGAAAGTGCCGATCTATTTCGTGACGCCGGAACCGTACATCGGACATATGGGATTGGCCGGAGTGGGGGCTTCGCGCCGCCTCATGGAGGACGAGTTCGCCGAACATTCCATCAAGCCGATTCCAAATAGTTCGATCAAAGAAGTCCAGCCTGGCAAGGTGCTGCTGGAAGATGGACAGGAAATTCCGTTCCGCTATTCCATGTTCATCCCGCCGTTCGCCGGGGTAGATGCGGTCGCCGGTACACCAGGCCTCTGCAATCCCAAAGGGTTTGTGAACATCGATGCCTATCAGGCCAACCCCAAGTACAAGAATATTTATTCGGTCGGTGTTTGCGTGGCGATTCCACCGGTTGAAGTGACCCCTATCCCGACCGGTGCACCCAAGACCGGTTACATGATCGAATCGATGGTCTCCGCCGCGGTCCACAACATCAAGGCCGATATCGAGAACGATCCCAAGCGCGATACCGCGACCTGGAATGCGATCTGTTTGGCCGACATGGGGGACACGGGCGTCGCGTTCGTGGCCTTGCCGCAGATGGCGCCGAGAAATGTGACCTGGGCGAAGAAGGGCAAGTGGGTCCACCTGGCGAAGATCGGGCTGGAGAAATATTTCCTCCATAAGATGAAACGCGGGATCAGCGAGCCGTATTATGAAAAAGTGATCCTGAAAGCGTTGGGCATCGAGAAGTTGGATAAGCCGGCATGAATACGATAACGCTCCCCTTCTCTGTTAGGTTTTTCCGGCTCACGAAGATGGGGCTGCTGGTGCTGGTTGGGTTGTTGTTCGCCGCCTGTGCCGGTGGTCCGTCGGATCGTTCTGACGCGGTGAAGATGGCGGATGTCTTGAGGGGGAAGACGAAGCAGGAGCTCCTTGCCTGTGCCGGTGCGCCGCGAAGCGAGCGCACATCACAGAGTCTGACAACGATGGTCTATCAGGAGGAAGCCGAGCTCGTCGAACTCTCCGTCCCCGGCGCGAAATCGAGTGGCGCGAGAAACATTCCGCATCGCTGTCGGGCGACGATCCTGCTCAAGGGCGGTCGAGTGACCGATGTGCATTACGAGTCGGTGCCCGCATGGCTGGGAGCCGAGGACCACTGCGACGAGATCTTTGCGCATTGTTCTCAATAGGGGGCAGCCGTCCGGTCGGAGAATCGGATGACCAAGGAGCAGGCCATGGAGCGGGCACTTGTGGGGACGGCTCTCGTGGCCTCAGCGTTCGTATCGCTTGCCGCTGGTTCGGTCCATCATGCGGTCAGGGGCGAGAAGACTTTGTATCCGGGGGTTTCATGAGCCTCACAAGAAGAGACACATGACGGGCGGCGATCCATCGATCCTTGCTGTCGTGGTGGGAAGTCTGGTGGGTCTCTCGCTGGGCGTCACGGGAAGCGGCGGATCGCTGATCGCGATTCCTCTCCTGGTCTATGTGCTCGGGACGAGCGTACAGGAAGCCGTGAGTCTCTCACTCGCGCTCGTCGCCGCTGCGGCCTGCATCGGCGCCATTGAGTCTTTCCAGTCGGGCCTCGTCAAGGTGAAGGCGGCGCTACTACTGAGCGGCACCGGTATGATCGGCGGGTGGGTGGGAGTCGCCGGTCACCGGCTTGTCCGGGAGGAAATCACGCTCCTGCTCTTCGGCGTGCTGATGATCGTGGCAGCCGGACAGATGTGGTGGCGCACGACCTTACGGGAGGATCCTGAGGAACGGAGCATCTGCGCGGATCTATTTCCGCGAACCTGTTGGGTGAAAGTGAGCGGGATTGGATTGGTGGTCGGCTTGTTGACCGGATTCTTCGGGGTTGGTGGAGGGTTTGTGATTGTGCCGGCCCTGACGCTGCTACTTGGATTTCCGATGCGGGTGGCGGTGGGGACTTCGCTGTTCATTATTACGCTGATTGCCCTGACGGGAGTCGCCGCATATGCCCGTCTGGCTCCGTTGGATGCGCGCATCCTCTCGTTCTTGATCGCCGGTGCAATCATCGGAATGCTGGCCGGGAGACAGATGAGTCGCGCCCTCTCCCCCACGCTCTTAACCAGAGCCTTTGCCGTGGTCGCATGGGTGGTCGCGGTGATTCTCATCGGCCACAATCTCTGGAAGATCAACGGAGGAGTCTTGTGAGTGAGCAACAGGGGGGCCTTGAAGAGGGAGGGGACCATACGCCTGTCGGTTCGAGGCGGACGTTTTTTGGCTGGGTGACGAGGGCGGCGGCAGGTCTGATTGGGCTCGGGCTCGCGATTCCCTTGGCCGGGTATGTGATCTCACCGGCCCTGAGGCGCCGGGCTCAATCGTGGGTTGAGGTCGGTCGGGTCGATAGTTTGCCGGAAGGAGAACCGTCACAGCTTGAGTATGTGACGATCGTCAGAGACGGGTACCTAGAGGCCAAGACCCAGAAGGCAGTCTGGGCGGTGAAACAGCCGGACGGAGCCGTCACCGTATTCGCGCCGCTCTGCACGCATCTGGGGTGCGGCTACCACTGGGATACGACGGATCGGCGGTTCAAATGCCCCTGTCATGGAAGCGTTTATGATGTGACCGGAGAGGTGTTGGCCGGCCCTGCTCCCCGTGCCCTGGACCGCTTGCCGACAAAAATCGAAGCAGGGCGGTTGCTCGTCATGTACAAAGAGTTCAAGTCAGGGCTTTCGCGATCAATTGAGCTGTGACAGAGGTCAATCTAGTGAGAGGCCTTATGGCTGAACAAGACGGCACGCAAGCGACGAGAAGTCTGTGCGATCAACTGCAGATCACAGCGGAGGAGCTACGGACCAGGCTGGCGTTTCTCTCCTTTGGTGAGCAAGACGGGCGGAACCTTGTCGAAATCCGCGACGTGATCTCTTCTCGCGTCGACGAGATCATCGGAGAATTCTACGACCATTTACTGCGATTCGAGGAATTGCGTGGGATCTTGTCCGATCCGATACTCGTGGAGCGACTCAAGGGGTCGCAGCGCCAGTACTTGCTCAGCCTTGGGCAACTCGGGGATGACGTCGAGTATGCCGAGACACGGCTTCGGGTTGGACTCACGCACGAGCGAGTCGGGCTCAAGCAGAAATGGTACTTGGGCGCATACCACAAGCTCTTTGAGTTAATCCTGCAACGGCTCGCGGTTCGTTATTCGGGGGACGCGTGTAGGCTGTCCTCGTTGGTCCTCACGTTGAACAAAGTGCTCAGTCTCGATGAGATCTTTGTCGTGGAGACCTACTACCATGCCACGACGCAGCGGTTAGAAGACAGCCTTGGTCAACTGAAGGACGCCCATCGGCAGCTCATCGAAATCTCCCGATTGGACCCGCTCACCCAAGCGAACAACCGCCACGCCCTGATGGAATCTCTGGAATTAGAGTTGCGCAGAAGCCACCGCTACCGCCATCCTTTCGCGTTCTTGTTTCTCGACATCGATCATTTCAAAGCGATCAACGATCGGTACGGCCATGCGTTCGGCGACAAGGTGCTGCAGCGGATTGTCGGGATCGCAAAGGCGCAAGTGCGTCCGCCTGACATTGTCGGGCGGTATGGGGGAGAAGAGTTCGCGATCGGTCTGGTGGAGTGTAGTCTGGAAGGGGCATTGCGAATCGCCGAGCGCATCCGGCTCAGGATCGCCGAGGCCTCGATGGTGTGGGAGCAGAACGTGGCCTCCGTAACGGTGAGCATCGGCATCGCGATGCTCACGCCGGATGTCGATCAGGTGGAGTCGTTGATTGACCGTGCCGACCGGGCCTTGTACGAGGCGAAAGCCAAGGGGCGAAACCGGATCGAAGTATTTACGGGCGCCCCTGCATGAGGAGGAGGGTGGAGCCATCATGAGTGGAAAATTGTATGATTGGCTCGATAGCCGCTTGAACCTCAAGCCGGTCGAACGGACCCTGCTCGACGAGCCGATTCCCGGCGGCGCCAGCTGGATCTATGTGTTCGGCTCGGCTACGCTCTTTCTCTTCCTGCTCCAAGCCATCACCGGCATGTTTCTCGCCGTCTATTATGCGCCGACGCCCGATCACGCCTACGACAGTATTCAGTTCATCGAAGAACAGGTCACATTCGGCGCATTCGTGCGCGGGCTCCATCATTGGGGGGCCTCAGGGATGGTGGTCGCGATCGGGCTGCATATGCTCCAGACGTTTTTGTATGGGGCATACAAGTCGCCTCGCGAAGTGATGTGGATGGTCGGCGTCGTGCTCTTTCTTATCGTGATGGCGTTTGCCTTCACCGGCTATCTGTTGCCGTGGGATCAGACGGCCTATTGGGCAACGCAGATCGGGCTCAATATGGTGGGCACGGTTCCGCTGGTCGGAGAGTTCTTGATGAAGGTGATGCGGGGCGGGGAGCTGTTGGGGGCGCTCACGTTGTCCCGGTTCTTTGCCGTCCATGTGTTGTTTCTGCCGGCGATCCTCGTCACCTTGAGCGCCGCGCATCTCTTCATTCTGCGACGCGTGGGCCCGGCCGGGCCCTGGACCGATGAGCGGGCATCGCTCGGCCGTGAGACCTTCTATCCGCGGCAGGTCTATATGGACGCTGTCGTCATGTTAGCGGTGTTCGCGGTTTTGGCGAGTCTCGCGCTGCTGGTGCCCTTTCCCTTGACCGACAAGGCGAACCCATCCGACACCAGTTTTGTCCCGGTGCCGGAATGGTATTTCCTCTTCTATTACGAGTTGCTGAAGTACGTGCATGGGCCGTTGGAGCCGCTGGCGACCTGGGTGCTGCCGATGGTCGTGATCCTCGGCCTGTTCTTCTGGCCCTTCATCGACAGGAATCCAGTGCGCAATCCAATCAAGCGGCCCGCTGCGTTGGTCTCGGGTCTGTTGTTTCTCCTGGTGGTCTTTTCATTGCTGGGTCTCTCGATCAAGAACCTCTACGCCGTGCCGCGTGTGGATCCGGCTCTCGCCAGGGGGCAGGCACTCTATCAGCAATTCGGCTGCGTCGGCTGTCATCGCATTCATGGTGAAGGTGGCGCTGTGGGGCCTGACCTGTCCTATATCGGCGACACGAGGCCTGACCGTGAATGGCATCTGAAACATTTCCGAGATCCTCAGTCGGTATCGCCAGGGTCGTTCATGCCGAAATTTCCGCTGGACGAGAAGCAGCTCAACGACCTGACGAGTTATATGTTGAGCCTCAAGCGAACCCAATAGGTTGAGACTGAGCAACGCGAGAACGCCGCCGGCGGACTTTTTCAACATCCTGTTAGGCGAGAGGCGCTGGGCCAGAGGCTAGGAGCAGCCAGATGCGATATCTCTCCTCTCGCCTCGTGCCCCTTGCCTGGTTTCTGTGGCATCCCGCAACAATCACGAGATTGGCCCTGTGGCCTTTAGCTCCAGTAGGATCTGAATCTGATGTCTAATCGTTTGATTTGACAGCTAAAATAGCGAGTGCGTCGTTTGTGTGAGTGGCATGGTCTTGGCACAGAGGAGGGATATGATGTGGTTGTTGTCGGCAATTCTTGGGTTGGCCATGCTTGTGAGCTGTTCCAGCGAGACGGCATCGGTCAAGAGCGAGGAGCCTCGGGGGCGTGAGCTACCGGGGAGTGCCTCGATAGAATTCGCTCCGCCCTCTCCGGACACCATTCCAGGCAGCCAGCTCGGTGAACAGATCAGGCTGGGCTATCAGATTGTCGTCAATACACAGGAATATGCCAGACCCTATGTCGGCAACCGCCTCAATTGCACCAACTGTCATCTTGATGGCGGGCTCAATCCGAACGCGGCCTCATTCGTCGGTCTCGCCGCAGTCTATCCCGAATATCGCCCCCGCAACGCGAGGCTGAATACGCTGGCTGATCGTGTCAACGAGTGTTTTGAGCGGAGCCTCAATGGGCGAGCCCTTCCGCCGGACAGTTCCAAACTGCAGGCCGTCGTGGCCTATATCACCTGGCTTTCCCAGGGAGTGCCGCAAGGAGCGGCCTTCCCCTGGCGGGGTTTCCAGCACATTGACTCACGGCGGCCCCTCGACCCAGCCAACGGGAAGAAGATATTTGCGAACAAATGTGCCTTCTGTCACGGCTCCGACGGCCTGGGGACGATGTCGGGGCCGCCGGTCTGGGGACCTCAGTCCTACAACATTGCCTCAGGCATGGCACGGGTAACTGTTGCCGCTGCCTTCATCAAAGCAAACATGCCGCGTACCTGGGGTTGGACCCTATCGGACGACGATGCATACGACGTCGCCGCATTTATCAACGCGCAACCGCGACCTGATTTTCCCGGCAAAGTGCATGATTGGCCGAAGGGCGGTAAGCCTGCCGATTCGCCGTATTAGGTGTGAAGCGTATCTTGAGGGATAAGAGCGTATGGCTTATAGCTGATGGCATGGGAAAGCTATCGTCTGTCGAGAAGAGGAGTCGATCATTGGTTTCGGTAGTTCCAGCTCTAGTTCC